>Ga0210402_10006486_pt1 | contig 10372 bp, 9 predicted proteins | sample IncBWC7MmetaG_FD_161055 | JGI IMG/M metagenome (GOLD analysis project Ga0210402, IMG submission 161055) | Forest soil microbial communities from Barre Woods Harvard Forest LTER site, Petersham, Massachusetts, United States - Inc-BW-C-7-M | ecosystem: Environmental > Terrestrial > Soil >...
CACCTTCGCGGCCTGCGGCCACTGACGTGAATTGCTGGGATCGCGCGAGTAATACGTCAGCGAGGCAATCCGTTCCGGCGGCAACAGCTCAAGCAGCAAAGCGTCGGTGCACATGCTGAGCGACATGACGTGCCGGGGTTTCGGATCCGCCGCAAGCGCATCACAGACCCGCCCGGCGGCCAGCGCCAGGCCAACGCCCAAAACCAGCCACGGCGCGCTTCTCAAGGGTTGCCAAACTTGCTGAAATCAGGCGCACGCCGTTCGGAAAACGCCGTAAACGCTTCTTTGAACTCTGCGGACTTGAGCTGGCGTACAAAGTGACCGGACTCCTGGCTCATGCGCGCCAGCAGCAAAGCTTCTTCGCGCATCAGCGATTTGGTCGCGACCACGGAGGCCGGCGCGCGAGCCGCGATCGCGATCGCGGCCGCGCGGGCGACCGAATGCAAATCGGCAGGCGGCACCGCGCGATTCGCGATCCCCCAATTCACGGCCTTATCCGCATTCACCGGCTCGCCCAGGACGAACATTTCAAACGCGCGGGCATGCCCGATGCGCAGCGGCATCAATAAGCTCGAACCCGCCTCGGGCACCAGCGCGAGATTGACGAACGGGGCGATCAGCAAGGCATCCTCCGAGAGATACACCATGTCGCAATGCAGGAGCATGGTGACGCCGACACCGACCGCGCGGCCGTTGACGGCAGCAACTATCGGCGTGCGGGCTTTGGCGAGTGCGGGAAGAAACGGATTGGCATCCTCGGGTCCGGGCGCTGCGGCGGAGTTGCCGATTGCCGCGAAATCCGCAAGATCATTTCCCGCCGTGAACATATCGCCATTGGCCTTGATCAGAATGCAGCGAACATCAGGATCGCCGTCTGCATTCGTGATCTCGGTCGCCAGCGTCTTGTACATGGCCCGGGTCAGCGCATTCTTCTTATCCGGCCGGTTAAGCGTCATTACCAAGAGCTTGTCGGACTTCTCCACCAGAACATGCTGTGTCACAAAAATTTCTCCTTCGCGTATTTTAAGGCGCCGTCTTGCGCAACCGCACTACAAGCCAAAAGAAAAAAGGTGTTCCAATCAGGCTGGTCAAGACGCCGAGCTTCAATTCGATTCCGACGTGAATCAAGCGGGTTGCGATATCAGCCAACAGCAGCAGCAGTGCCCCGGACAGCGCGGCTGGAAGCAGTATGCGGCTGGGTTGATGGCCCAACAATGGCCGCATCAGATGAGGTGCGACCAGTCCGATAAACCCCACAACCCCCGTCACCGCCGTGGCGGCTCCAATCGCCAGTGCCGTGCCGAACACGGCCAGAAAATATAACCGCCCAATATTGATTCCCAAGCTTTGGGCTTGCGCCTCGCCCAGCGCCAGGGCGTCGACTCCGCGGGCGGTGAACAGCAGCATGGCGCAACCCAACAGAATGAACGGTGTCACCAGCAACACATGGGTCCAGCTGCGGTCCGCAAGGGAGCCCATCAGCCACGTCATGATTTCATATGCCGCATAAGGGTTGGGCGCGAGATTGAGCGCCATGGCAATGCCTGCGGCGGCGAGCGCGGAAACGGCCGCACCGGCGAGCACCAAGGTAATCGTCCCGCCGCCGCGCCCCAACGCGAAGGTGAGGAAGCTGGCCAGCAACGCGCCCACCAATCCGAGCAGCGGCGCGGCGCTCATGAAACGCGCCGCGAGACCAAAATAAACGGCAACCACCGCTCCGAGCGCGGCGCCCGCGGAAACCCCCAACAATCCGGGCTCCGCCAAGGGGTTGCGGGTCACCCCCTGCAGTACCGCACCCGAAATCCCCAAGGCGCCGCCGACTTCGAGCGCGAGTACGGCTCGAGGCAGGCGAAGCTGTGTGACGATGGTCGCCGCGAGATTGGCGTCCCCCGACCACAATCCATCCCAAACTTCCGCGAGGGGCAGCCAGACCCGCCCCGCCAGCAGCGAGGTCACGAACACGGCTGCGAGCAGCAGCAGCAGAACGGCGCCAACTATCCAATCCCTTCGCATGTCATCCTTATAGCAGGCGCCCAGCCGCGCAACGGCGGCGACTACGCGTAGCTTCTGCTGACAAACCAGAACACGCCGAGTCCCACGAGAAATGCCGAGGCGACGTCAACGACGATCGGGCGCGGCAGCGCCAACCGCAAGCGCTTCAATCCCAACACCAGCAAAGTCGCGCCGACCACGAGCGCCAGCTGACCCGCCTCGACTCCCAAATTGAAGCCGACGAGCAATTCGGCCAGTCGATGCGTGGGCAACTGCAACTCCAGCAGATCGGCGGCAAAGCCGAAGCCATGAATCAGTCCGAACACCAGGGTCACGAGGATCCTCAATCGGCCGGCATCGCGTATGTTGCCCGAGATCAGAAGATAATTCGCCGTGAACAGCCCGGCGCCCAGCAGCAGCAAGCTCGGCAATCCGCCGAATCCAAGAACCTGAACCAGCGCCATCAGGCACAGGCATGCACCGACGCCCAATGCGACCAATTTTGGCTGTCTGGTCTGGACGACGATGTTCTCCGCGCCGATCAGTGCGATCGTAAGCGCGACCAAGGCATCGATATATTCTGCATGCGGCCTCAAAATGCCCGTGACGGCCAGTGCCAGCGTCAAGCTGTGGCCGATGGTAAAACCGGTCACCACAAAGACCAAATCGCGCAGGCGGCGCGAGATCAGCACCAGACCCAAGAGAAAGGACATATGATCGACACCCGTAAAGATGTGCATCGTTCCCATGCGGATGAACTCGAAGAAGCTCGCATTCTTGAGGCGGCCGCCCTCGCCGCCGGTCACGTCTATCGTTTGGTGCTCGTTGGTTATCAGTTGCTCGGTAAACTCGCCGGATGCCGCGTTTTGCACCTGTGCGAAGTTCGTGTGGCTGGAGACCAAGTCGAAAAACGCGCCCGAATGGATCTGCAGATTGGAAGCTGTGTCGCATCTGAAGGTGAAGTCGAATTTGCTGAACCCGGCGAGCGCCGACAAAATCTCCACGGGCGGCACCAACGCACATCGCTTGCCGTCCGCGATGGCATAGGTCTTCTGCGTCAAATAGTCTCTCAAGCGCTCCGGGCTGACAGGACTTGCCTCGCTCCCCAGCCGTTGCGCCTCGATATCGGGAATCGTGACGACCACATCGACGAACTGTCCGTTGATTTCCCAAACCGAATGGGATTGGCTGCGCACATGGGAATGAGCGGGCGCGGCAGCCCATATGCCGCAGATCAGCAACAGGAGCGCCGCTCGTTTCAACGCAAGTCGTCCGCGACCAGCACATTCGCGCGCTTGCGAAGAAACGACTCGCCGCTCGATTTCAGTTGATCGATCGCCCGATTGCGATAGTCGCTCAAAACCTGCGAGCGTGCCGCGGCGAAGCCGAACGGGATTGGGCGCTTGTTCTCCTGCATGTCGAGAACATGTATTCCATCGGCCAGCTGGATCGGCCTCGATGACATGCCGTTCGACAGGTCTCTGGCCGCGGCGAACAGCGCATCGCCGAGATGAATTTTCGCGGCGAAATAAAACTCTTCGCCGCGGGTCTTGCCGGAGTCGCGGCCGTCAAGGCGCGCCAGCGTCTGCGGATCGGCGATTGCCGATTTGAGCGCCCCCGGCTCGGCAGGCAGTTCTGAAAGTGCGGATGCCGGGAAGACCAGATCCCGCACCCGCATGACGCCTTCGCTGACGTAGCGATCCTGGTGCGTTTGATAGAATTGCCGCAGCGCCGCCTCGCTGGGCTGCGCGGTGATCGCGTTCTGCGCAATCTCCAATTCGACCGCGTTGACCAGCGCGCTGCGGACATCGGGATCCGTTGAGGCCACGTCCAACTCTTTGCCTCGCTGCACGAATAGTTCCTCTCGAATCATGTCGTCCAGCACCTTGTGGCGCTGCTCCGGGCTCGCGTGGCTCAAGTCGACGCCGTACAAGGTTTGCAGCAGGGCCAGGAAGTCGGCGCGCGACAGCGGCTGCTGATTCACCAGGGCGACGTCCTCCGCCGGAACAATCAGCGTAGAGGTGCTGCGCGCGGTGAACAGCGAATAGCCGGCCAGTATGAGACCTGTCAGGACTCCTGCCGACATGAGCACGAAGGATCGCGCATTGCTGATATGCGACAAATCGCGCCAGGAGCCGGGTTGGGGCCGGGACGAATGTTCCGGATTTTTATCAATGGGCATTTGGAATCGCACCGGGGTGTGAGATGGAATAAACATACAAAGCCAGCTCGCGGATGCCGGCGGCGTTTATGCGTCTGATCCACGCGGGACACGCGCCCTGCCGGCCGTAGGCAATGGACATATGAAGCGCTTCACGCCCGCCGTCTCCGTAAAGCGTTGTCGCATCGACGAGATTCGGCGCGCCAATCGCCGAGTCGCCCTCCGCGTCGATTGAGTGGCAGTCATAACAGCCCGCGTGTCCCGCGAACAGGGAAGCGCCGCGCGCCGCGGCAGTTGCGTCCGCTTGCCGGCGCTGCCGCTGCAGGAGAAATTCGATCAAGTCGTCAATTTCGCCCGGCGACAGGGATGAGATGTTTTTGTCGGCGGGATTCGGCTGCGGCCGTGCATACGCCGGCATGATCACAAAATTCAAGGCTTTGGGATTGCGCGAGCGAATACCGTAATCAACCACCTTCTCGATCTCCGACACGCGACCCGTGCCGTAAAGCCAATCATCGTCGGCTAAATCCGGCACACCCCGGGCGGGATCGCCCAATCCTGCAGGGCCGTGACAGGCGGCGCAGCGCGCCATGAACAACGGCCGGCCGCGGCCTACGGCGAATCGGAGCAGCAGCGCATCGGCGGGCAACAAATCGGGATCGGCGCGCAACAGCCGGCGCTCCGCGTGGCCGTCTGCCGCGAAAATAGCCGCAATCAGCAAACACGCCAGAGCCAGGATGACGACAAATCGCATCGCTCAATGATAGCGCGTGGGCCGCCTCGCCATCGTCCCGTAGAGTGGAATTCGGCGGTGGGAGCGCGAGTTCCGCAGCCCCGCAACGAAATATGGAATACTGGCGCCGCTCATTTGAGCGTTCCAAAAATAATCGGGGAGATCTTCGGGATGCGGAAGAGTTTCTATTTGGCTTGCGGATGGACCGCAATCTGCGCACCGCACGCGCAAGCCCAAACCGCCGAGCTGGACGAGGTCGTCGTAACGGCGAGGGGACTGGAAGAGGAACTGCCGCAGCAGCTGGCCTTGTACGGCACGCGCGTTGACACGATTTCGGCCGCCAAAATCCAGAGCGGCGGTTATCTTGACGTCGCGGGAGCGCTGGAGGCGCTGGCGCCGGGTCTGTACATCAGCCCGAAGAATGGGCCCTTTGACTATGTTCAGATTTCCCTGCAAGGGTCGCGCACCACGGATGTGCTCTGGTTGGTTGACGGCATTCGCATCAACAATCGATTGTACGCCGGCACCACGCCGCTCGATACATTGCCCGCCGGCATGATCGATCGAATTGAAGTATTGAACGGCGGCCAGGCGCTGTTCTATGGGACGCAAGCCGTCGCCGGGGCCATCAATATCGTTACCAAAGGCTTCTCGGACCATCCGGACGGCGCCGTCAGCGTCGGCTACGATACCAATCACGCTCAGCAATACAACGCCTTCTACCGCGACACGATCGACGGCAATCACTTCGTCGCTTACGCAACACACGATCAGGCGCCGGGAATCGAGCCATTTCTCGACAGCGAATTCCAGCCCAGCGGCACCGACCGGCGGCGCTTCTACAAAGTCACCGCGGTCGGGGGAAAGTATGCCTACGATTTCGCGAACACCGTCACGGCGACCGTTGCGTACGATCACACCAACGCGAATCTCGACTTTGCGCAGCCGCAGCTGACCGCGATTGCGTATAACCAGCGCAACGAAGACCTCGTCAGCGTCAAACTCGACTACGCGCCGAGCGATCAATTCAAGCTCTACCTCAAGGACTACTATCACTGGTGGTATTCGCATTACACAGAGTTCGACAATGTCATCGGCAGCCCGGGAACACTCGCCACCATCGACGACCATGACTTCTGGGGATTCAAGGATTACGGCGTGAACCTGCTGACGCAAATTGCCGTCAACCGCGGATTCGAATACCTGGCCGGCTATGATTTCCAAAATTACTCCGGCAAGGATGTCGTGCTGGTGATTCAGCAGCAGACCGAACACGTCAACGCGTTCTTCGGCCAGGTCCGCACGACGCCGGAATTGCTGCCAGGCGCGCATTTCGCCGCCGGTCTGCGCTACAACATACCAAGTGTCGGCGAATCCGCGGTGGTCTGGAACGCCGGCGGCCAGTACGATTTGTCGAGCGCGCTGTTCCTGCGCGCGAACTTCGGAACCGCATTCAGACTGCCCACCGCCGAGGAATTATTCGCGAACGATCCTCAGGACGAGCGCGGCGACCCAAACCTTAAACCGGAGACCAGCACCAATGCCAATGTATCCATCGGCGGCGTCGCTGCGATGGGCCCAGCATCGGTAAGATGGGAATTCATCGCTTTCTATCGGGATATCAAGAATCTCATTGATTTTGAGTCGTTCGACCCGAACACCGATCAGGATGTGTTTGGCAACGTTTCCGGCACGGTGCTCACCCGCGGCATCGAGCTGACGCTCGAGGGTCCACTCACGGCCGCACTGTCCGGAAACTTCAGCGCCACCTACAACAGGACCCGCGAGACCGGCTCGGAACTGCAATTCAAGCAAATCCCCGCAACACAGTTGAAATTCGGATTCGACTACCACCCGGCCGGCGCTCCGTTCGGCGCCAGCGTCAATCTCGTGCACCTTGGCAATGTCGATGACGAGCCGCTGGGATCAGGCAACGGCCGTTTCGGTTACGGCAACTACACCGTGGCGGATCTCGGCGCGCGGCTCTTCTTGGATCCGGGTCGCCGACAGCGCATCGATCTGCATTTGAACAACGCGTTCAATCGCGCTTATGCGTCGGGACTCGGGCACGGAGTCGATGACGCATCCGGCGATGCGTACGTGGTTCACAACCGGGCGCTGCCGCGTACATTCGGCATCAATTATACGTACTCGTTGCGCTGACTTAGGGCAACGGCGGGGTTCGCTGCATGTTGCGCGATAGAGAGGCCCCATGGCTCGCCTGATCTTGCTGCTGCATCGTTATTTGGGAATTGCCGTCGGCGCGCTGATGGTGATGTGGTGCCTGACCGGCATCGTCATGATGTACGTCAGCTACCCTGCGTTGGCCGAGAGCGCTCGTCTTGAGCATCTGGAGCCGATCGCATGGAATGGCTGCTGCAGCCTATCCCCTGCGTTGCGGGCTGATGTCCGGCCGGGGCGCATCGCGATTGAGATGCTGAATGGGCGGCCGGTTCTGCATACCGGCGCGCCCCATCCGATCGATCTGCGCACGGGCGCCGCGATCGAGGGCATTTCCGTCGATCAGGCGGCCGAAGTTGCCAAGCGCTTCATGAGGAGCCCCTCGCCGCAGGCGCCGCATCTGCTCGGCCTCGTCGACCGCGATCAATGGACCGTCTCGGGCGACTTCGATTCCGAGCGTCCGCTGTATCGCTTTGCGTTGGGCGATGACCCCGGCACCGAACTCTACATATCGAGCCGCAGCGGGCGCGCGGTGCAGCTGACCTCGAGCCGCGAACGATTCTGGAATTGGCTGGGCGCGGTCCCGCACTGGCTGTACTTTACTGAATTGCGGCGCCATCCCGGGGTTTGGAACCAGGTCGTGATCTATGCGTCGCTCCTCGGCTGCCTTCTCGTCGCCATTGGCATCTATATCGGGGTGCGACAGATGGCCGCGCAGCCCGCGGGCCGCTGGTCCCCGTATGTGGGATTCAATTGGTGGCATCACATGGCGGGACTGCTATTCGGCGTTTTCACGCTCACGTGGATCTTGAGCGGCCTGTTCTCCATGAATCCTTGGGGATGGTTCCAGGGCGCCGACGCACGAATCGAGAGCGCAACAATCGAGGGTGAGCCCGGATTATCCGCAACACGCCTCGGCGGCGCGCTGCAGAGCCTGGCGGATGGCCAACCGGTTGCCGAATCGGTGATAGCGGCGCCGCTCAACAGCCGGATTTTCTTCATAGCCGGCAGCGGCAGCGGCGAGCGTCGTCGCCTCAACGACCGCGGCGAGCAAGCGCCGCTCGGCAGCGCAGAATTGAAGTTCCTGGCCGATGCCCTGCAAGGCGCCGCCGCGCACGGTGTCCCGGAACTCTTGCGGCAAGAAGACAATTATTATTTCAGCCATCATCGGGAACTCGCCCCGCTGCCCGTATATCGGCTGGTACTGGCATCGGGTACGCGCTATTACTTGGACTCCGTGTCGGGAATGCTCATCGCCAAACTCGACGCGGACGGCCGCGCCTATCGGTGGTGGCACGAAGGTTTGCACCGCGCGGACTTTGCAGCCTGGGTGCGAGTCCGTCCCCGGTGGGATCTGCTCATGCTGCTGTTGATGTCGGGGGTGACGACGGTGTGCGTCACCGGTGCGTACTTGGGTTACCGCCGGCTCACGCGCTAGAATCCGCGGCGCTCAAGTCGTGAACCCGACCCAACGTCCGGCCGCGACAATCGTGGTCCACAAGAGCAAGGATGCACCGCCGGCAATTTTGGCCGCCCGCGGCGGCCGCCCACGATCCCACCTTTCCAAGTGGCGCGTTCCCAGCCAATGAAAGATCACCATGTTGATGCCGGCCAACATCAGGCAAACCATTTTCAAGCGGAATGGAATATTTCCGTAGTATGTAAGCGCCTTGGATGAAAACATCAGCATGCCGGCGAGCGCGGCAATGCCGAACGCCGCCCAGGTCCATGGAAGCATTTCGGACGCAACCTGGCTGAAAGGACGTTCCTTGTTGGCAAAGCCCAGGAGCCGCAGATCGACGGTCATGATCGTGCCCACAACCAGAACCAGCGCGAACACGTGCACCGTCTCGATGGTCGGAAACAGCCAGTCGGATTCGCGAATCTGCGTCGGAAAACTCAGGTCCTGCAATCGCGTCAGCACTTGCTCAATCGCCATGAGGACTCGGCGCCGCGGCGCAATTCTGCTCAGACATAGGCGATCCAACGACCCGCCGTCACGATTCCTGCGCCGATGATGACGGCGGCAATTCCGATGCCGCGCGCGGCGCGGCGCCGTGCCGGGGATTCGGTCCAATACTCGGGGCTGCGGCGCAGGCGAATCTGCACTAGCAGCAGGATTGCGGCCAGCGCCAAAACCATCAGCATTTTCACGCGAAAAGCCCAATTGAGCAGCTCGCGTGCGGGCTCCGTGATCGTGAGGAGAATACCCGTGGCGAGCAGCACGCAAAGCGTGACCCACACCCAAGGCGTCGATTTGGCCGCAACCACGGCCAGCGGCTGCCCACTGCGCGTTATTCCGATGAGCCTGAAACTCACGACGTAAACAGACGTCAGGAGAATCGCGATCGCGATGATGTGAACGGTCTGCACCAGCGGGACGAACCAATTCGCCGATTGAAACGCAACACTGATGTTCGTCCTCGACAACCAATCGCAGAACTGCTCGATCACGTGCCACCTTGAGGAACCGGGGAAGGGCTACTTTGCAGGGAGCGCATCCTCCAGGCAAGGGCCTACAGTATAGTCAGCAAATGCGCTTCGAACTCTCGCAAACACCTCGAACGATGATTGCCTGGCTCGCGACGGCGCTGCTGCTGACGTGGTGCGTCGGCATGTTCGGCCGAGGCTATTGGACTCCCGACGAGCCGCGTGAGGCGGACATCGCGTGGCGCATGAGCTGGCAGGCCGACAAAGCTGTTCCTCTGTTGGCCGGCGAGCCTTTCTGCGAAAAGCCGCCTTTGACCTATTGGCTGGCGTCCGTGCCCATGGGGCTTTTGGGTGAGCAGGCATGGGCCGCGCGGCTGCCCAATCTGCTCTACGCATTGATCTCCGCGCTCGGCGTCGGCTTGCTGGCATCCCGCAGCGCCGGTCGATTCGCGGGCCTGGTCGGAGCGGCGACCGTCAGCACTTTCCTGCTGTCCTACCAGGTCGCCATTTGGCTGGCCACCGATGCGCCGTTGCTCGCGACCGTTTCGGTCGCATTGCTCGGCGCCTACATCGGCTTCTACGCGACGAGCAGCAAAGAGCGCTTGCGCGGCTATCTATTGATGCATGCGGCGCTGGGCCTGGGTTTTTTGTCCAAGAGCGCGGTCGCCTGGATGGTGCCTGCCTTGGCCATTTTAACCTTGAGCATTTGGGAGAGGCGCTGGCGGGAACTGCTTCGATGGGAATTGTATGCAGGGCTGCTGATTCAAGCGGCGCTGATTCTCACCTGGGTATGGTTCGTGTATCGCGGCGACGACGGCCCGGAACACTTGAAGATATTCTTCTGGAACAACCTGGTCGGCCGCTTTGCCCCGATC
>Ga0210402_10006488_pt1 | contig 10370 bp, 11 predicted proteins | sample IncBWC7MmetaG_FD_161055 | JGI IMG/M metagenome (GOLD analysis project Ga0210402, IMG submission 161055) | Forest soil microbial communities from Barre Woods Harvard Forest LTER site, Petersham, Massachusetts, United States - Inc-BW-C-7-M | ecosystem: Environmental > Terrestrial > Soil >...
GAAATCCTGCGGCCCCGCGAAGTAGACGAAGTCGAAGTCCTCGCCCAGCCCCTCGCGCCCCTCGAGGATGCTCGTCCACATCAGCATGTAGTCCGCGCCCGACCCTTTGGGCAATGGCTCAGCGCTGCCCGGATTGAGCACCCAGACGAAATCGCCGCCGTAGCGCTTCTCGATGGCGGTCTTGGCGCCGTCGGCGACTTCGAAGTTGAGCTTCATGTAGCCGCCGCCGGCCGGCGACAGCGGGACCGACAGGTACCCGACCGCTCTGCCGGCCTTGCGCTGCTCGTTGGCGAGCTGGCGGAACTGCGCGATCCTCGCTTCGATCACCGGTTTCAGCTCGCTGCTCACGCAGTAGCAGATGCCGATCTTTGTGCATTCGGTGCTCTTCGCGTCCTGCGCCGCGCCGGAAATGGGCATGAGCACGGTGGCAATAACGAGCGCGGCCGCGACCCACAGGGGTCTTCCTGTCAGCATTCGGAACATGGTTCGTTTCTCCGCGATGTTGCGAATCACTTGAGCCAATTGTTGACCGTACGATCGTAGTCGCCCGTCGCCTTTGCCAGGTGCAGCCACTGGTCGACCCAAGCCTTGAAGACGACGTCGCCGCGCGGCAGCAGGTAGCCCATTTCACCGTATTGCAGAGGCTGGTTCGGGTTGACGGCGCACAGCCCCGGCCGCAGCTTCTGCTGCGTGATCGTTTCGACCGATTCCGAGATCATCACGTCGGCGTTGCCCTTGAGAATCTCGTCGAAGATCGTGGTGTTGTCGTTGAAGATCACGATCTTCGCCTGCTTGAAGTTGGCGCGCGCGAAGCGCTCGTTGCTTCCGCCCGGATTCTCGATCACCGTCACACCCGGCTTGTCGATGTCGGCGATCGTCCGGAACTTCTGCACGTTCTCGCAGCGCGTGATCGGCGCCTTGCCGTTGACCATATAAGGATCGCTGAAGAACGCACGCTTCTGGCGGTCAAGCGTGATCGAGATCCCGCCCACGCCGAGATCGCACTTGTCGACGAAATCGTCCATGAGCTTCGGCCAGCTCGTCCTGACGAACTTCGCCTCGACGCCGAGCGCCTTGGCCATCGACTGCACCATGTCTACGTCGATCCCCTCGTAGCCCGCATCGCCTTTGGCGAGAGCGAAGGGCTTGTAGTCGCCCGGCGTGCAGACCCGCAGCGTCCCCGTCTTGAGCACAGCGTCGAGTCGGGATTCCTGGGCGAGCGCGCCGCCCGCCGAGGCGGCCAGCGCAAGGAAGATGAGAATCTTGAGCACGAAATGTCTCCCGCAGGGGCGGATCGCGGTTTCGGGACGCCCCCGCCGGCTGCCTCGCGAGGAGCAAACGGGATGATAAGCGAGCGCGACGGTTTCGTGGCCGTTCCATGGCGCCGGCGGACCCGTTCCCTCCCGGCCGCGCCTATGCTATTGTCATAGGGAGACGGAGTGGATCGCCTACGGGAGCGATGAAAGCGCGCACACTGGTCACGCATCGCGTGTACTTCGGCATGGACCCGCTGAGCCTGCGCGCGGCCGCCGCGCGCGTCTTTGCGCGTGTCGTCGGCTTGCCGCCGGAGCGCGCGCGGGTCAGCGCGCGCAGCCTGCGCCAGGATTTCGGTATCGACGACGCTGACGCGGGACAGGCGCTTATCGACGAGTTCGTCTCCGAGCGCCTGCTCGATCCGCCCAACGAGTTGCAATCCGACTACGGCCTCTCCGAGCGCTTCGTCGAGTTCGCGTTCGCGCGGGTCGTCGAGCCGCTGCCGCGAGAGCGCGCGAAGCAGCTTCTGACCCAGGCTTGCGACCTCGCCGCGCGCATCAATGCAGAATGGACGCGCAACCCGCTGGAGATCGAGGCCATCGCGCCGTTCGGCAGTTACATGACGCGCGACAAGCAGCTCTCCGAGCTCGCGCTGGGTGTGGTTGTGCGCCAGCGCCCCGCTTCGCGCCGCGCGCGCTGGGGCCGCGTCACCACCAAGACCGACGGAGCCCGCGACATCCGCGTTGCGCTGCGCGAGCTCTCCTCGTTCATCCACGTGCGCATGGTCCGCGACAGAGACCTGCTTCCGCGCCCGTTCGCCGTCGCATTCCAGGACGACGCCTCGATTCTCGTGCTCGACAGCTGATCGCGGACGGTCGCGCGTTCGGGGGCGCGGGTAGCGGAATCAGCTCAGCGGGGTTCCGCGACGCTGCCGTTGCGGGTGGCCGCTGCGTCGAGCTCGCTGCGAATGCGAGCGTAGCGCGCAAACTGCGAGGTCTTTTCATCGAGCAGCGCCTGGCGCGTCGCGTACAGATCGACGCTCGCGCCGTCGCTCGACGTGAGCTTCGATGCGCTGGCGCCCCGCGTCTCGACCGACTCGATGCTCGATGTGAGCGCGGCAACGGCGGCGTCGATGGTCTGCACCGCTTCGGCCTGCCGCGAATCGAGCGTTGCCCGCGCGGTCTCGATCGACGCGTCGGCCAACACCGGATCCGGCGCCATCGACCAGCTCCGCTGCGGCTCCGGCACTGAGCTGAATTCCGGAACCACGACGGTCAGCGTACGCTCCTCCCAGGTCCAGCGCGGGACATCGAGGCGAATCCGGCGCTCCTCCGTCGTCCATTCGGCGACGTCGGCGTCGACGTGCTCGTGGCGCAGCGTCAGCACCGGCAGATCGGCGTAGACGTCGTGCCATTGGATCCCGCACTCGTTTGGCAGCAGCAAGTCCGGATACTTGCAGTGAAATTCGGCCACCTGCCCGAGTTTGCGCCGCTCGCTCTTGAGGCCCGGTACCTCGTAATCGAAGCGGCGCGAATGCACGACCAACCCGGGCCCCGCAAAGACGATGTCGCGCCGCTCCACGGTCATGACCGGAACGTAGAACGTCCAGATATACTCGCGCGTCCCGGCGTAGAGGTCCGTCGGCGGCCCAGGAATCGGGGCAGACTGCGCCCACGCCCCGCCCGCTCCGAGCAGCAGCAGCGCGCAGGCGCGGCGGGTGCGTGACCGGACCGTGTCGAATCGGTGATCCGTGGCGATCATTGGAGCTTGATTTCGCCGTCGAACTTGACGCTGATCTTGAGCCCCGCGACGTCGAGCGTGACGTGCGCCGGAAAGCTCTCTGTGCCCTTGATGGTCCCGGCCGCGAGCGCTTCGGTCACCGCCTGCTCGATCTCGCGTTGCGAGTTGATGCCTACCATCTTCAGGAATTTGCGGATGCTTAGATTGAAGGTTTCCTGGTTCATGTTCTTCTCCGGTTGCGATCGATCCTTCTTGTTGCAGTAAGGCAACCTCAATGCCAGCCGCTGACGGCCAGACGCGCGGCCTCGTTCAGTGCCCGCGCCACCAGACCGCTCTGCGAGACGCTTACTTCGTACGCCGCGCCGTCGGCCATCGGCAAGTAAGTCGCGCTGCCGTACAGCGCGTCGGCCCACGGCAAGTACTCGTGCCAGGCGCGCAGCAGCGCCCAGGCGTCGACGCGCTCCGGCGGGTGAAGCGCGTACACGGTGCGCGGTCCCGTGCGCTCGCGCTCGACGTCGGCATAGCGGCCACTGATCCGTTCGAGCCGGTACGCGGTGTCGAAGTTCAGCACGTTGCCAGCTCCGCGCCACTTGAGCACGCGGGCGTCGATCTGCCACTCGTCGCCGTTGAGGGCGTAACCGCGAACTTCGCCCGAGGGATACATCAAGGTCGCGTTGAACCGTTGCTCGCCGTCGCGTGCGAAGCTCGCGCGGACAGCCGGTTGCTCGTGCGTCAGACGCTCGTAGGTCAGCAGGTTGATTCCGACGAGCGCCAGCGCGGCCGCCGCGAGAAAGAACGCGAGCGAGGATACGCCGTGGAATGCGCAGGCACCGAAGCGGCGCCGGCGCATCCGGCGCGCAGAGGCTACGAGGAACAGGAGCCCGATAAGCGCGCACAGCGCCACTGCGCCAACCAGGATGCCCGACGAATCCATGGAGAATTATCCCACGGTTATCTCACACTCGACGGCGGCCTGCGGAATGCGCCCCGCTTGCGTCGGCGGATGCCAGCGCCTACATTGGCGGCATGAGTCCGAGGCACCGGATAACGTCTGCACTGAGCGATGCGCGCTAATCCGGTCAAGGAAGCGCTGCGCGCGGGCGGCCGCGCTTTCGGCGCGATGGTCTTCGAATTCTTCTCGCCGGGATTGCCGCAGCTCTGCAAGAACGCCGGCGCCGAGTTCGTCCTCTATGACATGGAGCACACCGGCCTCGGCTTCGAGACGCTGAAGACGCAATGCGCTCTGTGCCGCGGCCTGGGCCTCGTTCCAATGGCGCGCGTCCCGCGTGGCGAATACCACTTCATCGCCCGAGCGCTCGACGTCGGCGCGCTGGGCGTCATGGTGCCGATGGTTGGCTCGCGCAATGAGGCGCTGCGGATCGTCGCCTGCACTCGCTACCCGCCGCAGGGCCGCCGCGGCGCGGCCTTCGGGTTCGCCCACGACGATTACCAGAGTGGCGAGGTCGCGGTGAAGATGGCCGCGTTGCACGAGCGCACGCTAGTCATCGCCCAGATCGAGACCGACGAAGGGCTCGACCAGGTCGAAGCCATAGCGGCGGTCCCGGGCATCGACGCGCTCTGGATCGGGCATTTCGATCTCACCAACTTCCTCGGCATTCCCGGCGAGTTCGGCCATCCGAAATATCTGGCGGCGATCGATCGCGTTCTCGCCGCCTGCGCGGCCAGCGGCAAGGCACCGGCGTTTCTTGCCACGGACGAAGCCGGGGCCCGCGACTATGCGGCGAAGGGCTTCCGCCTGATGGCTTACGGCATCGATCAGCTTCTCTATCAGGACGCGCTGCGCCGCGGGCTCGACATCTTGCGCTCCACGACAGCGGCGCGATGATGCCGCTTATTGACGAAAGTAAATCATGACCGGGCAATTCCGCGTTGCGCTGACCCGCGACATCCTCGACTCGCGCGGCGAACCGGCATTCGGCCGTGCCGCGTTGTCGATCCTCGAGCGCGCACAGAATCTCGCGTGGGAATATCTGCCGCGAGTCGTGCGGGAAATCGACGCTGACCACGCCGCAAGCTACGACGCGATCTACGTCAACATCGCGCGTGTGCCGGCCGCGGCCGTCGCGCGAGCCGATTGCCGGCTGCGCGTGGTCGCGCGCCACGGCGTGGGCTACGATTCGGTCGACGTTCCCGCAATGACGCGCGCCGGCGTGCTGGTCACCAACACGCCGAGCTCGATGCCGCGCCCCGTGGCGACCGTGGCGCTTACTTTCATCCTCGCCCTCGCCGGCAAACTATTCCTCAAGGACAGGCTCACCCGCAGCGGTCGCTGGCAGGAGCGGATGGACAACATGGGGCTGGGGCTCACCGGACGCACGCTCGGCGTGATCGGGGCAGGACGCATCGGTCAGGAGATCATGCGCATGGCGCGCACCTTCGATCTCAAGCTCCTGGCCGCTGATCCGGTCGTCAACGCTCTCGAGCTCGCCTACTTAGGCGCACGCAAGGTCGACCTCTCCACGCTGCTCGGCGAAGCGGATTTCGTCGTCGTCGCCTGCCTGCTCAACGAACGAACCCGCCACCTGGTGGGCGCCCGCGAATTTGCCGGCATGAAGCCGAGCGCGTATTTCATCAACGTGGCGCGCGGACCGATCGTCGACGAGCCCGCGCTCATCGCCGCGCTGCGCGAGCGGCGCATCGCGGGCGCCGCGCTCGACGTGTTCGAGCAGGAACCGGTCGACACGGCGAATCCCCTGCTCGCCATGGACAACGTCATCGTCACGCCGCATTCGCTGTGCTGGACCGACGAATGCTTCCACAATATGGCGTCGACTGGACTGACGAGCATTGTCGACGCGCTCGCCGGACGCCGGCCCGAGTTCGTCGTCAATCCCGAGGTGCTCGAGCATCCGCGCGTCAAAGCCTGGTTCGCGCCGTGACCACCGGAGCGGACCGGCGAAGCGCTGCTTCGACACCACGGCGGGCAGAACGCGACGATTTCTCGCGCGCCTCAGCACCTGCAATAGCGCTTACGCCCCCGCGACGCGCAGGGCACGCTCGAGATCAGTGAGCACCGCGCGCCGCAACGCCTCCTTCTCCTCCTGCGCGGGTGCGCGCAGCAGCGCCGAGGGGTGATACGTCGCGACGACGGGAATGCCGTCCTCACCTGTGAGCGCTTGCTCGCGGGCGGTGACGATCGCGAGCCGCTCGCCGACGATCGCCCGCAGCGCCGTCGTGCCGAGCGTGACGATCACTCTCGGGCGAACCTGGTCTATCTCCTGACGCAGCCAGACGTTGCAGGCCTCGATCTCGCGCTGCCCCGGCGTCTTGTGCATTCGCCGCCGTCCGCGCATTTCGAAGCCGAAGTGCTTGACCGCGTTGGTGACGAACACCGTCTCCGGCTCGACGCCGACCTCGCGCAAGAGCTCGCGCAGCAGTCTGCCCGCGGGACCGACGAAAGGATGTCCCGCTTTGTCCTCCTCGTCGCCGGGCTGCTCGCCGACCAGCATCAGCCGCGCGCCGCGCGGCCCTTCGCCGACGACTGCCTGGTACGCGGCGCGCCACAGGGGACAACGACGACAGTTTGCGGGGCTCTCGTCCCCGCGATGCAGGTCGGGGGCGACGTGATAGACGTGAAGGTGCTGCATGATCCGGAAGCGCCTGACACTCGCTTCCAATGCAAACGCTGTGCCTGCGAAACGGCCGGCGGCGTCTTTGGTGCTGCGCAGCGAAACGGCCGTGCGGGAGGGTCGAGAGGCACGCGAAATTGCCGAAACGGCAAAGCGGCCGACGCTTTTTTCAAGCGTCCTTGTAAATTAGTGCACTCGAGACAGTTGCCGGACCGCCCGAGAGAATAACCGTCAGCGCCAGCGCGCGGGAGCGCCGCGCCCGAAGCGCAGCATCAGGAATCCGCCGACCAGGCCCCCGAGATGGGCGAAATGCGCAACGCCTTCCTGGGTGCCGGTCACCCCGAGGAAGAGTTCCAGTGCCGCATATACGATAACGAACACGCGTGCCGGCATCGGGATCGGCGGAAAGAGCAGCATGACGCGACTGTGCGGAAAGTACATCGCGTACGCCAGCAGCAACCCGAACACACCGCCCGACGCGCCCACCGTGGGATAAAGCCCGCCGGTGAGTGCGGAAGTGATGAGCTGCGCGATCCCCGCCGAGAGCACGCAGACGAAGTAGTACGTCAGGTAGCGGCGCGGACCGAAGACGCGCTCCACCGCCCCGCCAAACATGTATAGCGCGAACATGTTGAAGGCGATATGCACAATGCCTCCGTGCAGGAAGGCATAGGTCACGAGTTGCCAGACCTGGAAACTGACCTGACCGCCGCTCGCCTGCGCGGCAGAGAGCGGCCACAAGGCGAACGGGACATCGAGCCCCGGCGCGGCGTTCTGCAACAGGAAGACGATCGCGTTGGCAGCGATCAGAAACAGGGTGACCGGCGGCATGGAACTGACTTTGGGGCGGAGACCCGCGCCTCCAAGGGCTAAACGCCGATCGCCGCCTTGACCCGCTCGCGCGTCAGCGGCAACTCGCGCAGCCGCATCCCGGTCGCATCCGCGATCGCGTTGGCGATCGCCGCGGCCGTCGGCCCCTGCGCCGCTTCTCCGGTCCCGAGGAACGGCATGCCCGGCCGGTCGATCACCTGCACCTCCACGGTTTCCGGGATCTCCGGGAAGCGCGCGATGGGATAGCTGCCCCAATCGGCGCTCGTAATCCGCGTCGCGTCGAAGCCGACCGCTTCGAACAGCGTCCAGCTCATCGACTGCACGATGCCGCCTTCGATCTGATTGCGAATCCCGTCCGGGTTGACCGCCTGCCCGCTGTCGACCGCGGCGACCGCGCGCAACAAGCGCGTGCGCCCGGTCTCGCGCTCGACTTCGACTTCGACGGCCAGCGCAAGATACGCAGCGTGGTTCTTGTAGCGCGCGAAAGCGAAACCGCGACCGCGGCCGCGGGCCTTTGCGAAAGCAGACCAGCCGAACCGCGCCGCCGCGGCGTTGATAGCGTCGCGCGCCCGCGAATCGTCCAGGTGTCGCAACCGGAATTCGACCGGATCCGCGCCCGCTGCGAGCGCCAGCTCGTCGACGAAGCTCTCGACGGAGAACACGTTCATGTACGCACCGAGCCCGCGCAGCGCGGAGACACGTATCGGCATCGCGGGAATGAAGTGATGCACGACGCGCACATTGGCAAAGTTGTAGAACGGAATCGCATTGCGGTCGCCGCCGCCTTCGGGCAACGGGATCGGTTGCGGCGGCGGCGGCGCGAACGGCGTCGCGAGATGCCATGCCGGCAAGAGGCTCCCGGCGCGTCCCGGCCGCGTGCTATGCGCGTTGCTCCACACGTCGTATTGCCAATCGACGATCCTGCCGGCGCCGTCGAGCGCGGCTTTCGCCTGCGTCAGCATGGCCGGACCGTACGGCTCCCACGCGTGCTCTTGCTCGCGCATCCACTGCACGCGCACCGGCCGGTCGGGGAACGCCCTGGCCAGCAGCGCCGCATCGGCGGCAACGTCGTCGGCGCCGTTGTGCCCATAGCAACCCGAGCCCTCGGCGTGAATGCAGCGCACGCGATCCTCCGGAAATTTCAGCATTTCGGCGATCGCACGCCGCAGCGGGTACACACCCTGGCTGTGCGTCCACACCGTGAGCGTCCCGTCCTTCAACCAACCCACGGCGCACGACGGACCGATCGAGGCATGCATCTGATACGGCCGCCGATAGCTCGCTTCGAGCGTGTGCGCGGCGGCGGGCACGCCGGTCGCGGCGCGCTGGTCGAGGTCGATCATCGCGTTCGACGGCGTCTGCAGCAGGAAATCGTAGAGCTTCGCGGGAACGGGGAGCTCGCCGTGTTCATCCCACTTCGCGGCACCGGACAGCGCCCGCATCGCGACGACCGCCTGATATTCCCGTTCGGCGATCACCGCAAGGAAGCTCCCGTCGCGCACGACCTTGAGCACGCCGGGAAGCCTCTGCACAGGATCGAATTGCACTTCCGAGAGCCGTGCGCCGTAGCTTGGCGGGCGGACGACGCGCGCATGCACCATGCCCGGCAATCGGAGATCCTGCACAAACGCCGTGCCGCCGGTGACCTTCGCCGGGATGTCCACGCGCGGCATCGGCTGACCGATCAGCGTATAACTGCGCGGCTCCTTGAGCTTCGAGGCCGGCTGCGCACGCGTCGTCTCCGTCTGACCGGCGGCGACCAGCGCGCCGAACGCGATGCGCCGTCCGTCGTCCGCGACCACGAAGCCTTCACGTGCCTGCAAGCGTTCTGCCGCGATGCCAAGACGCTCGGCAGCGCGCACGATGAGAATTTCGCGCACTTGCGCGGCGGCGTGCATGATCGCGGTTCCGCTGTCGGTGAGCGAACGGCTCCCCGCGGTGTACCCCTCGTCGGGCGTGCGACTCGTATCGGCGGTAATCATGGCGATGCGCGCGGGGGCAACGCCGAGCTCGTCCGCAGCGATCTGGATGAATGCCGTCTTGATTCCCTGGCCAAGCTCGGCCTTCCCGGTAAACACCGTCACGCCGCCGTCGGCGTCGACGCGAATCCAGCTCTCGAGCATGGGGGTCTTGTCGAGGCTCCCCGGCATCTTCGGCGCACTCGGCGCCTGCTGCGCGGAGAGGCGCAGCGCGGGCAGCAGCGAAAAGCTCACGACCAGCGCCCCGCCGGTCGCGAGAAACGCGCGCCGCGACAATAGTGTCTTGGTCGGCGAACCGGCGCCTGCGTCGAGATTCATCATCCCGTCCTCGAGGTTCCGGACTCGGCTGCGCGTATCTCGTCCGCGGCCCGCCGCACCGCGCGCAGGATGCGCAGGTGCGTGCCACAACGACAGAGATTCGGCTGCATGTGGCGGCGGATCTCGGCGTCCGTCGGGGCAGGATTCTTCTCCAGCAGCGTTTGCGCGCGCATGATCATGCCCGCGATGCAGTAGCCGCACTGCGCGGCCTGCTCCGCGATGAAAGCACGCTGCAGCGGTCCGGGCTCGGCCGCGGTTCCCAGGCCTTCGACAGTCTTGATATGCCGCCCAGGCAGGACGGAGATCGGAGTTATGCAGGAGAAGATCGCCTGGCCGTCGACCATAACTGTGCACGCGCCGCACTGGCCGAGTCCGCAGCCGAACTTGGCGCCGTCCAGCGCAAGGTGATCGCGCAGCACGTACAGCAACGGCGTGGCGGGGTCCGCGTCGACAGCGTGCGTGCGCCCGTTGATCTCCAGACTGATCATCGCTCCTCCTGCTGCGCCCGGCGTATCGCCGCGATGCGCTCGGGAACCTCGCGCCACGCCGCTGCGGCGGTGAAGCGCGCGCGCAGATAATCTACCAGAGCGGCAACCTGCGGGTCCGTGAACTCGGCGGCAAAGCCCGGCATCAATGCGCCCTTCCCGCCAGGCTCAGG
>Ga0210402_10006491_pt1 | contig 10367 bp, 14 predicted proteins | sample IncBWC7MmetaG_FD_161055 | JGI IMG/M metagenome (GOLD analysis project Ga0210402, IMG submission 161055) | Forest soil microbial communities from Barre Woods Harvard Forest LTER site, Petersham, Massachusetts, United States - Inc-BW-C-7-M | ecosystem: Environmental > Terrestrial > Soil >...
ATAGAAAGTAAGGCCGCCTCCCGCGTATGGCAGACTTCACAAACAATCTAGCGCTGGTCAACGGGCTCGCGGTGCGCACCCTGGGCTTCGTTTGGCGCTATATCGACGATAGTGGCAACTCGACCAGCACGCGACCATATGCGGACCCGCGCATAGCCATCAATCTGTCGGTGTGGGAGAGCGTCGAGGCGCTTGAACGGTTTGTCTACCAGACCATCCACAAACGGTTTTACAGCCGGCGGGCTGAATGGTTTGCGCACTTCGAGCAACAGTACTTTGTGATGTGGTGGGTGCCGGCCGGCCATCGGCCTAGCGTCGGGGAGGCGGTAGAAAGACTGGAGCGTCTGCAACAGCACGGTCCAAGCGATCACGCATTTGATTGGCAAACGGCGTCCGCGCAACTCTGGAAGACAGCACGTTGTGCACCCGCAGATCAGGAATGGAGCTTATTGGCTAGCAAAGACCAATCCGGCGATTGCCGCATTGGGAATCGCCGATCTCGTTATGCTTTGCGAATTGACTAGCAGTTGATTGGCCGTGCTGCCGCTTCCGAGCGGAGTTGCTACATGCCGTTTCCGTTAGTTAGCCTACGACGAGGAAATCATCCGCATCAACGTAGCCGCGTTGATCTTATGCGCCACAGCAGTTTGCGCGAGGTTGATGAGTGTGAGCAGCAAGAACTCGGTATTATTAAAAATGCCTAGAACTAGCACTTTGGCGGCCGCGAGAGCGAAGAGCAATACCTGAATAACCGCGATCGCCCCCATGAGAAGGACCTCAGTAGTGTTGTTTATGCCGGATTTGGCCACCTTTATCTGCTCGGTCATCGCCACGATGGCGGCGGTGAACAAAAGAACTTCGACCCACGAAAGCTGATACCCCCAGATATCGAACAGAGTTGCCCTCGCATCGGGGATGGTAAACCGCCCGACGATATACAAGATGAATACATAGACGAATCCCGGCACAAGGCCGAGACCACCTCCTCTTGCGCGTCGACGATGGGCTCTGTCCGAGTTGCTTCTGACTGTGGCGCCAACACGGTCTGCATCTGCCATCCCACGTATCCTTTCTGCGGTCTGAGACGAGGCGCTCGTGTGGTGAGTTCGCATGGAGAGCCTGGAGCGCCTAACGCATCTTTTGATGAAAGGCCTCACCTCGGGCTAGCGAAAACGGTACGCTCATCGAATGTCCGTTCCGGGGCAAAAGCGCCGCTTTAGACGTCGACGACGCACTTCCGGTCTACCCCGATATGCGGACAATTTTACAGTTCGCCCTCGCTTAGAAAAAGAGTCTGATACCGCGGACCAGCGCCGCCCGATTCAAGCCAGGTGTCTCCCATTGGTTACACACGAAGGCCGAGGCTCGGAGTAGTCTGCCGTTCCTTGCACGCCTCTTTTTGAAAGGCGAGATCATGCCGACCAAGGAGCAGCGCCTTCGCAGAGCGACCATTGCCGTAGTCGCACCCCTGCATCAGGAACCGCCGGCAGAGGCCTTAGAAGAGCGCGCCGAGGCGGTTGAACATTGGCGCGGCGACGCTCAGCATGAGCACTTGATCACCACTGCGACGGAAAGCTAAACCGCGTGGTCTTCGCGATGCCGGCGTGAGGCACAACCGTGGTGGTCGCCTGCGTTGAGCCCGGCGTCAGAACGCCATGCGTCCCGTCCGGGTTGATCGTCATCTCCTCGCGCACCTCGTGCGGCAAGTTGCGCTGGCCGTCCTCGATCCACGTTATCGGGAAGCCGCGCTCTTTAAGCTCTTGCACCCACGGATTGCCGGGCAAGCATTCGATAGTCACCGTCTGCGAGCCGGGGCTACTGATGATCCAGGCGTCGCGGATCATGGCTTCTCTGTTGAACGTCGCAAACCAATCGGCGCGCTTGGCACTGTTCTCGGCGCGCCGGTATTGGGGGTCCTTATCGAAACGCGGCATCAGTCTTTCACGCCCGCAAGCGCGCGCACCATCGCGCAATAGGCGTCTAGATCGTCATTGATCTTTGCGCGCGTCTGCTGCTGGAGCTTGTAGGCATCAACGCGCGCGTCGCCGGAAACCGTCGTCCTCAAATCCGCATTCTTGATGACTGCACGCGGCATATAATCGTCGCGTGCTTTTGGTTGGCGTCGCCTAGATCGCGCTCCCATTGGTGATCCGGGATCGGCATCAGTAAACGCTCACCCGCATGCGCTTCGCCGCGTTCGGGCTTGCCCAATGATAAGGCTCGTCCAACCCGCCCCTTCTCCGATGCAGAAGCCGCCGCGCGCAAGCTGATGGAAATCGCCAACTCCATCGAGCCCGTGCAGGACGGCCGCATCCATATCGAGCTGATCAACTGGCCGTTGCTGCATGATCTCAAGGCCACTCCAGCAGAGAACAAGGCTGGTCTCAAGTTTGCGATCGAACGCGGCTGGCTGTGGCTCCACGAGAGCGGCACCTATGTGAAGTTCACCCAGGCCGGCGCGGACCTGTTCGCATGACGATCGTGCTGGCTCAATCCATGTGCTAAGGTCTCCGGAATCTAGTCCAGCGAAGTTTGCGCATGCCATGGAGAGGCCGAATGCGTACCTTCATTTTTGTTCTAGCTGCCATCGTCCCTACATGTGAGATTGATCGGGCCTGGGCAGCCGATAAAATCCCCGCTTTCGACATCGTGCGAAATTGCAAAGCAGAGGCGGTAGGTTCCACCTTTGACGACGCCGGAGCGTCCTGCACGAGAGACGAAACAGAAGCCAAGAACGACCTGACCAAACGCTGGTCTCAGTTTGGCGCGTCGCAGAAGAAATCCTGCATCGGTGAGAGCAACACTGGAGGCGATCAGAGCTATGTTGAGCTTTTGACCTGCCTTGAAATGGGCAGCGGCGGCCAGTTCAGGGGACAAAAACAATAAGCGAAAAGCGGGCCCTAACGTCTGCTTAGCCCCCAACAGCGGCCTGAGAGCATACATTCCGAGACCGCCGCTTTGGGCCCAGGCTGTGTGAGAACCGTTTTGTCAGCTGCCAAGGTGAGATGCCCCGTATTGGTTTCGCAGTTCGTTTGGGAGGCCAGAAGCCTCCGAGGCGCCGATCGAACGCCAAAAGTTTCCTAAGTCTGAATGGCTTGCAGCAGGGGTCCGCAGCCCAGAATCGCTATTACACGCTTCATGTTGTAGGCGAGCACATTGAGTGCCATCTCGGTCGCAACCTTGTATCGTCTTCGCATCAGGAAGTGCGTCGCACCCATCCAAGCCTTTATGGTCCCGAACGGATGCTCTGCCGTCTGACGACGCAAGGTCATCTTATTGGGGTCTTGATCGAGCCGCTGCTGAACCTTCTCTAGCACATCCTCGTGCTCCCAACGCGTGATGCGCCGCTCGGGGCCAGTCGTGCACTGAGCCTTGAGTGCGCAGTTCTGGCAAGCGGTGGTCCAGTAGCGGCGCAGCATTCTGCCATGCTCCTCAACGATGAAGCGATACGTCAGCCGTTCACCAGCAGGACAGCGGTAGATGTCCTCGGCCGCAACATAGACGAAGTCCTGCTTGCCAAAACGACCTGCGGCTTTTGCGCCCGAGGTCAGCGGTTTCGGCAATGTCACCGCGATGCCAGCTTCCTCACAGGCAAGAATTTCTTGGCTATCGTAGTAGCCGCGATCAGTAACAACGTTGAGTGTGTTGACACCTATCTCGGAACGGGTCTGCGCAGCCATGCTGGCGAGTTGGTGGCGATCGCTTCCCACGTTGGTTACCTCGTGAGCCACGATGAGGTGATGCTGCGTATCAACTGCAATTTGCACATTGTAGCCAACGATGCCGGTGTCCTTGCCACTTGTCGCCATCGAGCGTGCATCAGGATCGGAGAGCGAGATCTGCTTGTCCTCGCTCTTCATCATCTCCGCGTTGATCTCGTTGAGCCGGACGATCTCCTCCTTGAGCTTCTCGATCTTGCCCTTCAACCGCTCAACTTTCGCCTCCGGCACCGCATCGCCATGCCGATCGGCGGTTTCAAGCTGAGAGAGATAGCGGGCGATGCTCTCATCGATACGCTCAAGACGCCTCTTCATCTTGGCCTCGGTGAAGTTCTTGTCCCGAGCATTGACGGCCTTGAACTTCGATCCATCAATGGCGACGCTCGCGGCACTGAACAGATCAAGCTTGCGGCACAGCGCCACAAACTCGTGACAGACCTCGCGAATGGCTTGGCCATTGTCCTTGCGGAAATCCGCGATGGTTTTGAAGTCGGGTGCCAGCTGCCCCGTCAACCAGATCAGCTCGATGTTGCGTTGGCATTCCCGCTCGAGGCGTCGGCTCGACGGAACCCGATTAAGATAGCCGTAGATATAGAGCTTGAGCATCATGCCGGGGTGATAGCTGGGCCGGCCGGTCTCGAGTGGTCGGACGCCCGCAAAACCCAGCTTGTCCAGTTTGAGACTGTCGACGAACACGTCGACCACTCGCACCGGGTTGTCCTCGCCATGTTGGTCTTGTCGTAATAGTAGGCCGGTGTCGACCACCTTGGGCAGCTTCTCGCCGTTGAGCGCCTTAACGGCCTCCTCGACGGTGCATTTGCCGATATCGATCGGGTTTTTGGGTGATCGCGCCGTACATCGCGCCGGAGCGGATCGCGTCCTTCTGCTCCTTGCCAGAATCGTAACCAGATGACGACCTTCTTGCCGCTTTCCTTGACGCCGATCGCAACGCCCTCGGCCGAACCTTCATTGGCGATGAAGATGCTCTTCAGGTTCGGATGCGCCTGCAACATGGTCTTGGCCAATTCCGCGGAGGCGCAGTCACGATCCTCGGCACCATCATCGGCGCCTTCATCATGAGCGTGCTCACCAACGGATTACGCATCATGTCGGTGGCGCAGGAATGGCAGTTCACCGTCACGGGCATTATCATCATCGAGGCCGTCTACGCCGACATGCTGCGGCGCGGACTTGCTGCGGCTTTCCGACCTTGAGCCGCATTTGGTCTGCAAGGCTTGCGGCAGCACCTCGACTCTGGGATCAATCCGCCAGAGGGATGATTGCATCTAGATCAAACCCTAGTGAGACTTGGCTCCCGCTTGGCAGGTCCACGTGCCGCGTTGTCATTGCCAGTAGCTGCTGGCCGTCTGAGAGCTCGAGGCGATAGTCGACCACCGTACCTCGGTAAGTCGACTCGATCAGCACCGCATTGACCTGGCAGTCTCGGTTCGCCGCATCGGGCCCGATGTGGATGTTCTCTGCCCGGAGCGCGATGTGGCTGCCGGACGCGGCAGCGCCATCCTCGACGGGCACACCATCGATCATCATCCCCGCGAGACGGAAGGTTGCGCGGGCGTCGCTCTTTCCGACGCGCTCCGCGCTGAGCACGTTGCAGCCGCGGAAGAAGCCGGCAACGAAACGCGTCCGTGGTCGCTTGTAGAGCGGCTCCGGCGCATCGCATTGTACGCAGACGCCCCTATTGAATACGGCGATGCGGTCGCTCATGGTCAACGCTTCCTCCTGGTCATGCGTAACATAGAGGAATGTCGTGCCGGTCTTGGAGTGGACGTGCTTGAGCTCCGTCTGCATCGCTCGTCTTATCTTCTCGTCGAGCGCCGAGAGTGGCTCGTCGAGGAGCAGCATGCGCGGCTGCGGTGCCAGAGCACGCGCCAGCGCGACACGCTGTTGCTCGCCGCCGCTCAGCAACGTGACGTTCTTGTCCTTGTACCCGGAAAGACCGACGAGCTCGAGCATGTCAGCGACGCGACGCTTGATCGCGTCACCCGACATTCCGCGCACCTTGAGGCCATAGCCAACATTCTCCGCGACCGTCATGTGCGGGAAAACGGCGTATTGCTGGAACATCATGCCTAGATTGCGCCGCCAGGGCGGCACGGTTGAGACATCCTTCCCATCTAACAGAATCTGTCCTGTATCCGGCGTCTCGAGGCCGGCCACCATGCGCAGGATCGTGGATTTGCCTGATCCGCTCGGGCCAAGGAACGTAAAGAATTCGCCCTGGTCGACGGTCAGCGACAGCTCGTCCGCGGTGACGGTCCGGCCGAAGCGCTTAGTAACGGCCTTCAGTTCGAGAATGGCTCTGGCCATTGCCTGCCCCCGTGATCGACCTCACGCGCTCGCTCTGATCGAGGTGGCGACTGCGATCTCGACGGCGCGAATGCTGGTCGCGAGATCCATCGAGGCGAAGTCACTGCGCTGGTGGAATTCGAGCTCCCCTTTACGGCGCAGTTGCTGAAGCTGCTCCGCGACCTGCGTCGGCAAATAAGGGAGGTGAATAAAGCCGCATGCCGCTGGCGCATTTTCTGCCGCATCGGCAGCGCCAAGCAGGGTATAAAGACAGGCATTACAGAGGAACGTCCCGGCGGTGCTGGAGATGCGCGCCGGTATTCCTGCATCAAGCAGCGCCTGCTCGATCTTGCGGATCGGCAAGGTCGATAACCGCGCAGCCAGCCCGTCGGCCTGGATCGCCTCATCGACCAGCAACTTTCCCTCGTTATCGGGAATCTCGAAATCCGTAACGTTGACCGCGATCCGCTCGATGCGGATCACCGGCTCTCCAGGCCAGAGGCCGAGGCTGATCGCGACAGCAGGCTGGATTTCGGCGAGCAGCCCCTCGATTTCCGATCGGAGACTGGTGTAGGCGACGGGCAGAGTGCGACCGATCACTTGCGCGCTGGCCACGGTCTTGCCGTCCATCGCAAGAGCGACCTCGGCTGCGGGGTTGCAGCCACGATGACCGTAAGGGGCAAAACCAGTTACGAGCGCTCGAGCTTGCATCAGCTTATGCCTTTCTCTGGCGGAATCCGGGAGTCGGGGGGCGAGACCGCGAGCGGGCGCGGCTGCGGAGGGGACTCGGCGGCCAACGCCTTCGCCGACCGCTCGCGACGGACACCGGCAAGCAGATAGATGATGACCAGAACCATGCTCAGGAGAATCAGAAGACTCATCAATGCATAGAGCGTCGGGGACAGCCCGATCTGCTTGTAGGTCGACCAGATGTAGGTCTGAACAGTGTTCTCCGGCCCCTGAACGAGCGAGGTGCGGATCGTCTCGTTGAAAGAGAGAATGAGCGAGAAGGTCGCGGCTCCCGACACGCCCGACCGGATGAGCGGCAGCTCGACGTCGAGGAATGAGCGGAGGCGGTTGGCGCCGCTCATGTAGGCGGCTTCGAGATAGACCGGGTCGAAGGTTGACATCGCGGTCAGTACGACAAGGGTAGCGAAAGGTAATGCCCACAGGATCTGGACGATCGCTATTGTGAAGAGGGAGGACGGCAGGCCGAGCAGCCGGAAAAAGAGGGCGGTCGCGAGGCCCATGCTGACACCTGGGATGAACAGCGGCAACAGCACGAGCATCAGCACGAGGCGAGGAATCTTCAGCTCGCGGATGGCCATCGCTGCGAGCAATGCTAAAATCGGCGTTACGACCGCAACGATGATGCCGAGCTCCAAGGTGGTCCCAATTGCTGCATTGAGCTCGGGGCTATTCCACATCTCGGCATACCAGCGCAGCGTTGCGCGCCCCTCCGCCACCTCGCCAGGCGCGAAAGAGAAGATGATCGGCGGGATCATCGGGACGTAGAGGAAGACCAGGACGAGGCTGATATATAGCCATATCAGGACTCGCGGCGCCGGATCGAGCTGGCCCGTTTGCATCGTCAGACCCGCCAACGCAGGATTTTTCCTAAGAAGGTGCTCATATCGAACACGGCAAACCAGCAGCCAAGCAGGATCAGCATGGTGATTACGACAACGCTCGACATCGCGGCGGCAAGCGGATAGTTGAGCACGTCAAGCGTGCTGGTGATGGTATTTCCCATCAACTGGTAACCAACGCCGCCGAGAATGACGGGCACGGCGCTCTCGCCGAAGCAGCCGACGAATCCGAAGATCACTGCCGCGAACACGCCGGGAAGCGACAGCGGCAGGGTGATGCGGACAAAGGTTCGCAGCGGCGGCGCACCGAGCATCCAGCTCGCTTCGGTGAGGCAACGGTCAATTCCCGAGAGCGACATCCAAAGCGGGAAGACCATAAATGGCATGTAGGAGGAGATCAGCCCGACGAAGACCGCGAAATCGCTGAAGAGCAGCCAGTCAACGGGCGTGCTCACGATCCCGAGACCGAGCAGCAGCGAGTTGATCGGCCCCGCGCGTCCCAGGAGATAGGTCCAGGCGAAGGTGCGGATGATGTAGTTAATCAGGAACGGCACCGTGAGCAGCAGCAGCACAGTGCGTGTCGCGTTCGGTCGCGCCTTGTACGCGAGGACATAGGCGATGGGATATGCAAGAAGCAGGCTTATCAAAGTTGCCTCGACCGATATGAGAAGGCTGCGTTCGAGAACAGTCAGCCGCACGCCCTGGAAGAAATCGAGATAGGAGGCGAGAGTGAAGGCGGGTCGGACTCGCAGCCCGGCCCGTTGCCAGAAGCTGACCACGATCGTCAAGCCGAGCGGCACCAGCAGGAACACCGTCATGAAGGCGATCGGCACAGCCAGGAGCGTCAGACGCACAGGTGATCGAATGCGCATCGGGACGTTGCTTCGGCGGGGTCACGACGCCTTGAACCGCGACCACTCGGATTCGTAAACCTCGACATGCGTCGGCCACCGGTTCTGCCAAGTGCCGCCCTGCTTGAATTTCCGCCGCACGTTGTCCGTGATCTGCGCGACCTTTTCGGCCTCTACCCCTGGAAATTCCTCGGGATGCTGCTTAGCGTAGTCGGGAGCCTCGGTATTCGTCATGTAGCCGCGCATGGCAGTGATCTTGGCGCCGTACCAACCCCCCAGCATGAAATCGAGCAGCTCGTAGGCAGCCTTCGTCTGCTCTGCGCTGCGCTGCTTCTTGACGATGTAGGCCGCCATCGCCCACAGGAGATAGCCCTCCTTGGGGTCGGCGTATTCGACGTTGACGCCCTTCGCCTTGGCTGCGAAGACCATCGGCTCCCAGCAGTCGATGACGGAGACCTCCTTGCTGGTGATGAGGTCGACTGCCTGCTGGAAGCTGGACCAGATGACGCGAAACTGTCCCGCCCTTTTCTTCTCGATCAGGAAATCGACGACCCGCTTGACCTCCTCGGGGGTCATATCGTCGGGGTTGTTGATCTCCGCCAGATTGGCTTTCTTGAGATAGAGCGCAGTCTTCTGACCGGCCGTGGTGTAGTTGTCCTCGAGCGCAACGAAGCCCTTCCACTTCGGATCGAACAGGGCCGCGTAGGAATCGAGCTTGCCGGTCTTCTCCGGGAGATAGGCGAAGGAGTCGCCCTGGAGGACCGTCGGCACGCCATAGATTTTGTCCTGGTAGCCGATGAAACTGAACCCGGGCTTTCCCTTCACGAGAAACTCCGAGATATTGGTGTCCTTGCTCCAGTTGGAGATCTGGGTTGGATCAATGGGCTCGACGAGACCATTGTCGAGCAGCGGCTTCTGCATGCCGCCGACGATATTAATGAGGTCGTAAGTCGTGGTACCGCTGCCGGCGATCAGCACGTTGAGGATGGCCGATGGCGCATTCCCGATCGCAACGACGTTGACCCCCCATCCTGTTGGCTTGGTGAACTTGGACCAGTCCCCTGGGTCGCCAACGCCGATATCGGCGAGATTAAGCCTGCCCCCCGCAGCAAGCGCATTATTCCGCAGCAATGGTAAGGATGCTGCGATCATGCTGGAGGCAAACCCGAGCTTCATCAGATCGCGACGTGTCGGCGCCGGTACGCTTTCCATGCTGTCCTCCCTCGGTCGTGTGCACCCTCGAACCGTGCGGTGCTTTTCCTCCCCGCCTCACGACGCCTCGCTGGCCGGCGCTCCGTATCCGCCGCCGCCCCACGAGGAAGATATCGCCGGTGGCTCTCTGCTACACTACCAACCCGCGACTTGCTCTTCAAGAACGCGTGCTGCTCACCCTACTCTCATCCATGTAATGGAAGTTATCGTCGACCATAACCTTATATCGTGACACGAGATGCCCCTACGTTACGCGCGCTGCGGGGTTTCGCTGGGACCAACTGCTGCGCGGGTAGCCCAACCGTGAGTGCGGTAACCGGAGGCAAGATCGTCAAAACATAAACTCGCTGCACGCTATAGTTCGTCCATTGAGGCGGTGTGGCTTGTCTGCGAGCATGGTGGTCGCGGACAGAACGGCCGCGCCCGAGATGCGGAAGGCGGCGCGTGGATAGCATCGTCATGCCGGCATCCGAAAACCTTGTATGGGGCGATTGGTGTCAAGGAGAGAGTGGCGGTGGCTGTTGAGTCATTTTGTCACGTCACCAGATTGCATTTGCGGCATGGCTGCCCCCTTGCCCGGGTGCGCTGAGCGGTCAAGCCCCAAAGCCGCTTGCGGCGCGCCGGAGGCGCGGGGCTTGACGGCGAACGCGCAGCCCGAGCCATCATAATTGTCGCCGCGACGTACAAAG
>Ga0210402_10006492_pt1 | contig 10367 bp, 10 predicted proteins | sample IncBWC7MmetaG_FD_161055 | JGI IMG/M metagenome (GOLD analysis project Ga0210402, IMG submission 161055) | Forest soil microbial communities from Barre Woods Harvard Forest LTER site, Petersham, Massachusetts, United States - Inc-BW-C-7-M | ecosystem: Environmental > Terrestrial > Soil >...
CGCTGTCGTGCTTCTCGACGAAGCCATAGATGCCGCGCGCCCCGTTGTCGCGCTCGATCTCGTCTTCCCGCACCGTCATCCATGTATTGCGATACACCACGCGCGAGCTGAGTTGCCGAATCGTCATGACGGAATTCCGCAAAACAGTCTCTCATGCGCTGCAAGCTTTCGCCGCGATCAGACCCGTGTGGCATCATGGCGGGGATGGCAATCACCGCAGATATCGCAGTCATCGGCCTCGGGGCCGTAGGCAGCGCCGCGCTCTATCAGTCCGCCAAACTCGGCGCCAGGGTGATCGGCATCGACCGCTTCGAGCCCCCTCACGACCACGGCTCCTCGCATGGCGAGACCCGCATCACCCGTCAAGCCATCGGTGAGGGCCGCGAGTTTGTGCCACTGGTCCTGCGCTCCAACGAAATATGGGACGAGCTGGAGTCCGCCACCGGCCGCGACTTGATCACCCGCAACGGCGGCCTGATTCTGGCCTCGCCCAACATCGAAGGCAAGCATCACGGATCGAGTTCGTTCCTGGCGGAAACGGTCGATGCCGCAAAGGCGTTTAGCATCCCCCACCAGCAGTTCAGCGGCGACGACATTCGCCGCCTCTATCCGCAGTTTCGCCTGGCCTCTGACGAAGTCGGCTACTTCGAGCCCGGGGCGGGCTTCCTTCGCCCCGAAGCCTGTGTGGAAACTCAAGTCGCCGAGGCGAAGAGGCTGGGCGCAAGCGTGTTTACCTCGGAGACGGTTCTGGAAATTGCGCCAACTGGTGACACCGTCAGAGTGCGGACGGACAAAGACTCTTACGAAGCCGCAAAAGTCATCCTCGCCGCCGGACCGTGGATCGCGAAGCTCTTGCCGCCGGAGCGAGCACATCACTTCCTCGTCTATCGCCAGACCTTGTGCTGGTTCGCGCTGCAACAGAGCTTCGAGCGTTACTCACCGGACCGCTTCCCTGTTTTCATCTGGATCACCGGCAACCGCCTGCAGGACATGTTGTACGGATTCCCCGCGATTGATGGCGCTGAAGGCGGCCTGAAGATCGCCACGGAACGTTACGAAAGCACCGTGGATCCCGACGCGGTCCAGCGTGAAGTCAACGAAGAATCGGTCTCGGAGATGTATTCTGAATACATTGCGCCACGCCTGCCCGAGGTCAGCAGCCAATGCCTGCGCACCGCAACCTGCCTCTACACCGTGACACCCGACGCCAAGTTCGTCATCGATTATGCTGACGCGAGCCAAAACGTCCTGTTCGCCTCCACCTGTTCCGGCCACGGATTCAAACACTCCCCGGCGGTTGGCGAGTTCCTCGCGCAGCGCGTGTTGGGGCTGCCCACAAGAATCGACCTGTCGGTGTTTGCGCTGCGGCGACTGTTTGGCTGAGGAATGTGGCCCACCCCATTGAAGTTTGATCTCGGCGTAGTGCAAATTGAGGTAGACTAGGATCGATTTCCTGTAATGCTGGACTCTCGCGCAGCCCTTCGCTGGATGCACGCAGCGGGAGGGGTCCTATGCATCTGGTATTCGGCTTGTTACTGGTCATTACTGCTGCTTGTGCGTTCGCACAGCAGTACACCCCAATCTCGCCCACTCCGGATTTTTCTGACACAGCACAGCCTGCATCGCCTGAACCGCAGCGCCCGACCGCAACAACTCCAGCACCCTCTATCGGCTCGGCCTTTCCCGACGCCCCGAGCCATACTGCCCGGCATACGTCCGCCCGAGACTCGGTGCCGCAACCGGTGGCGGTCTTGGCCGTAGCACCCAATTCCCACACGACGAATCCCGCAGCCGCGTCTCTCGCGACCACATTCAGGCAGTCGTCCAACCTTACGACCTTGAACAGCTCGTCGCTCATCTTTACCGGCGGCGCTTCATCCGCAACCGAGCAATCGGACCAAGGCGCGAGCGGCGCCGGGAAGAACTGTTTCCACGCCTCATCGAATAACGGCGAAGGGAGGGACTGGATCACGTCGCTGGTGGCTCTCACCTCCCATAAGGGCGGTAGTTACTGTGCCCTTGGCGAGGGAGGCTTCTGGAAACGCGGCACCTACGCCGCGACACGCGCGTTCGTCGCGCACCGCTACAATAGCGCCAACGGGTTCAATGTGTCGCAGTTCCCGGGCGCCTACGCATCCGGCCTTCCTGGCAGCTACTACCCGTACGACAGCGGAGACAGGCTTGCGGCAAGGTACGCATCCGCCATCGGACGCGATGCCGTTAGAAATATGTTTAGCGAGTTCTGGCCCGACTTCGCGACCCACGTGCTGCGTCGTCGCCCGTGACCGGCTTTAGGGTTGGGGCGGATCTTTCTTGAGATGCGGCGTTAGCTTCTTGACAACGAATTCCTGGAAGAGCCCGGCGACGCCGCCTTCCGCGATCCGGATCAGCGTACTCTGAAAGTACAAGCTCGTGCTCCGATCACTCGCCGGGGTGTAGGCAAAGGTGATGCCGCTCGTGATGAACGATCCGACGATCGTTGAGTAGTTCACTTGATACTTCTTGTTGTCGCCCTTGCACATTACGGCATTGCCGAGCGCGTACATAAGGCGCGACTTCTTCGAGCCCGTTCCCCTATAAAAGTAGCGCGGATCCTGTTTCAGCACAGAAGTCAGGATAGCGCTGTCGATAAACGTTCCTATGAACACGCCACCATAGGTCGCACCAAAACGCTTGAAATAACCTTCGGCGCCCTGCCCGTAACCACCGTACTCGTCGGCCGCCTGGTAGATTCCAGCCAGAGCGCCCGCACCGACGATGGTCATGGGATCGGTGACAGACTTCCAGGCAAGCTCAAACTTCTGTCTAGGGTTGAGAGGGGCCGCATCCGGAACATAGCTGGCGTAAAAATTCGGAATGAAGCCCAGTACCCGTTGCTTTTCCTGGTACTCAATCTGCTCTTGCGCGACCTCCTCAACCGTCGCGCTGACTTTCACTTCAGTCGTAGCTCGGGCAACATCAAGCTCGATCCCGGGCACGATGAATACGGCTCCCGTACCGAGGCTTCCCGAGTAAACCTTCGTTTCGAAACCTGTTGCTGAAATGGTCAGCTGAAAGGGGCCAGGAGGCTGAGTGGCGAAGGAGTACTGTCCATCGTCATTCGAAAGAATATCTACCGGAGCGTGGCCGGCACGGGTCAGCCGCACTTGTGCGCCAACCGCGACGCCGCCGCCTAGGACGGTGACCGTTCCCGAGATGCTGCCTTTAGCCTGAGCAGTCTGCGGAGCCGCATTCGATGCGCCCGAACCCGATTGAGTCCCCGCACCGCCATCCACCGCCGAGACGGACGGCGGCTCAGTTTGGGCAACCCCAATGCCGCAAAATCCAAGGCCCACAAGAAATAAGGTGAGTGCGATCCGGACGCCAGCCCTATGAACCGGTCCTCGCACGTTTCGGTGCAAAATCATCCTCTCGACGCTTCCTCGCAATGCTCGCCTGGCAGCCATCTGCTGCTATTCGAGCAAGTTCGATCCGTCATTCGCCGGCGTTTGCAGAGGACCCCGAGCAAATTTCCAACCAGCAGTATCTATTGATGATGGATATTCACAAACGACGCACTACGTAACTTCTGGCCAGGGCGCGGTTGGGTTCCACAATCAGCCCGCAAGCTGGAGGCACTCTCAACGTTATCAGAGCGTCCGCGGGAAAGCACAGGCTGCGCGCGATTCGCTGTTAAGAACTGTTACGCCTTGCCGCTCTGCCTGTTTGTGTCAGGACGCACTAGCGCCAACGTGGTGAGGTCATTCTGCGCCGCATTCGGCATCGTGTATTCGCGCACCGCCTGCAACGCAGCCGAAGCCACTCCGTGCGCGCTCGTCAGCGGAGTCTGCTCGAAACTCTGTTTCAGCCGGTCGATGCCGAACTCTTCCTTCTTGCGGGTCGCTTCCACCACGCCGCGCGAGACCAGCAGCAGTGCCCCGCCTCGCGGAACCGCGGCTGTAGGCGCCTCGTAGGTCGAAGCCGCAAACAGTCCCAGCGGAAGCCCCGTCGCAGCCAGCTCGCTGATGTCCGAGTTGTACCTCAGCAGTCCAGGCGTGTGCCCCGCATTGACGTAGCACACCGTGCCCAGCTCCTCGTTGTAGCAACCCACGAACGCAGCGCACGAGCGCACTCCCTGAGCGGCTCGCCGGATGCTGATGTTCAGCTCGTGGCAAAACTCCATCATGGCGTCCGCCTCATTCAGCTCATCGCTCGCCAGGCACTCCGGACCTCGAACCCGGAACGTCTCATTCGCCGCAGCTACGATGCCGCGGTTCTCGTTGCAGTCTCCCGCAACATCCAGCAATCCGAACACCACTCTTTGCCGATTGGCGCGCGCAAACTGGTAGAAGTCGCCTCCGACGCGTTGTCCGTGGACCACTCCCGCGATGTCGGCCCCCACGAGTTCCGGGAACTCGGCGCGAGTGGGTTCGGCGTTAGAAACCTGCGATTCAGCCCGTCCGAAAGAAAATCTCATAGCTTTGTACTGGGGAAGAGTTTGATCATAAACCGAACCCGCACAATTGCAAGACTCATTGCTACACTCGCTCCCGCTTGCGAATTCCGCAAGGTCTGTTAAAGTGACTCCGCTTGGCTTGTCGAGCGCGTCTTTCTCAGGACCATCGCAAGCCCCGGGCCGGGAGGCACCGCACGTGCGTATCGTCAGTGTCGGCGAGATTTTGTGGGACGTAATTGACAAGCACGAATACCTCGGCGGGGCCCCCTTGAACTTTGCCGCGCACGCCCAGAAGCTGGGCCACGAGGTGTACCCTCTCAGCGCGGTCGGAGCCGACGCCCGGGGCCGCAAAGCTCTCGACCTGCTCAAGGCGCGCGGCATGTCCACCGAGTTCATCCAGGTGCTCAAGGACAAGCCCACCGGCACTGCCGAAGTCGAACTCGACCTGGAAGGCAAGCCCACCTTCCGCATCGTGCGTCCTGTAGCCTACGACTTCGTCGATCTCTGCGACGAGGAACTCAAGCGCATCGCCCATCTCAAGCCCGACTGGATCTACCTCGGCACGCTGTATCACATGTCGATGCAGGCGCTGGACTCCACCCGCAAGCTGCTGAAGGCCGTCCCCAAAGCCAGGGTCTTCTACGATGTCAACCTTCGGCCCGGCCATTGGAGCCTCGCTACCATCGAGCAGCTATCCTCTCTCGCCACGGTCACCAAGCTCAGCGATCAGGAGTGCGAGGCGCTCGACGCCTCCGTCGATGCCTCCGAAGGACCGGGCCACTCGATCGAAACTTTCTGCCGCCGCTGGGCCGACCGCTACGGGTGCGAGACCATGTGCGTGACCTTCGGCGAACGCGGATGCGCCATCCTCAAGGACGACGAGTACAGCCAGGCGCCGGGCTATCACGTGATCGTCGCTGACACCGTCGGGGCCGGTGACGCTTTCTCTGCCGCCTTCGTTCACGGCCTCAGCCAGGAATGGGACTCCACCCGCATCGCCCTCTGCGCCAACGCGGTAGGCGCGCTGGTCGCCAGCCGCACCGGAGCCATTCCCGACTGGAGCATCGCCGAAGCCCACGCGCTCATGAAAGCGCAAGCGCATTAGGTTTCGTATCAGGGCACGACTTCACAGGCTGCTGAAAAAGTCGCGCGAAGGCTCAGTTCGGGTAGAGCGGCGCTTCAGCGCCGCGTCCAAGCCCCTTTATTTTTGTCATCCCGAGGCGACTTTAGTCGCCGAGGGACCTGCATTTTCTTCGCTTGTCATCCCGACCGGAGCCGACGCTTCGGCGGCGTAGTGGAGGGACCTGCATTTTCTTGTCCTCACGACCTGACTTCCGCGAGGGATCTTCTTTTTTTCTATCCACTATCCACTATTCACTATCCACACGGCGAAGCTGTTCACTCCTCCACCACACACTCCACACTCACCTCTGGGGTCGCGACCGCGACCGTGCCGAACAACGGTCACCTGCCCTTGAACTTCTCCACCAGGAGTTGGCCTGCATCGTCGCTAACGCCCTTCAACCGGAAGCGAAGGCTCACCGAGTTGAACACAGACACATCCGCACGCACCGGCTTCGAGCGGTCCATGATTCCGGTGATGTCGGCCTTGACTCCCTGCAGCGGGACTCCGTCCGCCTTCGCGATCACCTCGACCAGTTCGACTCCGCAGCCAGGTACGGCCGAAAGGAACAGCTCGCCCGGCGTGACTTCTTCGCCGGGGCATCCGTTCTGAGCAGGCCCGTCGATCACGTAATGGTGCTCTCGAACACTGCATAAAACGCGGCCAAAAACGTCGGTGGCCGCGGCTCGTGCTTCGTATTTGCTGATATCCGAATCTACCACGGGTGACTCCTTCTTGTTTGGTCATCACGAGGTCGCCTGGCGACCGAGGGATCTGCTTTTTCTATCCACTACCCACTATCCACTGTCTTCACGACATCGCCGGGCACTTCTCTGTCTGGAAGTACTGCCAACATTCGTCGGGCGTGAGATCACGGGTAACGCGACTGCGCGCGAGGTTGAGCAATTCGTGGATGTCGATGGCGTAAACCTGAGTGGTACCGTCATAACTGGGTGTGGCGAGGCGCCTGCCATCGGGGCTATAGGCCATACTATGCACAGCGTCCGAGTGGCCGCGCAGGGTCAGTAACTCCTGGCCGCTTTCCGCGCCCCACACTTTCGCCGTTTTGGCCTCACTGGCGGTGGCGAGGCGCTTGCCATCGGGACTATAGGCCACGCCAGTAACTCCGGGGAAGTGAGCCACAAGAACGGGGATCGCGTGGCCGCGCAGGGTCAGCACCTCCTGCCCACTGAGCACGTCCCACACCTTCGCCGTTCCGTCATCACTGGCAGTGGCGAGGCGCTTGCCAGCGGGGCTATAGGCCGCACCGTAAACGCCATAAACCGAACCGTAAACAGGGTGCGAGTGGCCGCGCAGGGTCAGCACTTCCTGCCCGCTGAGCGCGTCCCACACCTTCGTCGTTCCGTCCTCACTGGTGGTGGCGAGGCGCTTGCCATCGGGGCTATAGGCCACACTGCGAACAGCGTCAGTATGGCCGCGCAGAGTCTGCAATTCCTTGCCGCTTTCCGCGTCCCACACCTTCGCCGTTTTGTCCCCACTGGCGGTGGCCAGGCGCTTGCCATCCGGGCTATAGGCGACACTCCAAACACGATCTGAGTGGCCGCGTAGGGTCATGCGCACTTGGGACGCCAAGATTGCCTGGTGAAGCGCCTCTTCTGCGGCGGGCAAGGGAGTTTGCCGAAATCGAAACGTGGCGTTCACCGCCTGCATGCCCAGTAGTGTGCTCTTTTCAGGATCGTCGCCGAGGCTCTCGTTCGCGTACGCAGCCAGCTCTCTAGCCTTCGATTCCCGAGCGTTGCGCTGAGCCGTGGCCGTTTCCTCCTTTGCGATACCTTCTTGTTTCCTGGCCTCCGCCTCGTTAGTCTTGGCAATGCCTTCCTGCGTTTTGGCAATGCCTTCCTGTTTTCGCCTCCTTTGCGTTCTTTTCGGCAGAGTCCCTTTGCCGCATTACCTCGTCCGCGCTCTTCTCGGCCTTTCCGCGTTGGGCCTGCGCGTAAATCCCAAACCCTATGGCGGCGAGTGTCAGCAATGTAAGAACTGCGACGATGGCGCGCACCACCCAGCGCCACTTTGTGTTCGAGCTGCGCCCGGCCGGCGCCAACGCCAGACGTTCGACCAGTTCCTTACTTGCAATGCCATTCGTGACCGCGTCGCCCGTCTCGTCCAGCCAGATCTTGTCCCCGAACTCCAGCCATTCCTGCGCCTGCACAGTGAGAGTTTTGTCCTGCAGTGCACCATCGACACTGATCGGAATGATGGCTCTGTCTGCGTGACGGCCCCTGAACGCCTCCACTTCCTTGCGCACCCAGCGCGGCTCTTCCAGCGTGCCGCGGTTGGCGATGACCACCAGAGTGCGCGAGCGGTACAGTGCCTTGAGCAGCGTGCTGTCAAGATGCTCGCCCGGCGCCGCTTCGTCTTCGCTGAAGAAGACCGTAATGTCGCTCGTGCAGCCGGCGCGCCAGGTCCGACGCGTAGCTGTGCGTACCGCGAGGCGCTGCGCCCAGCGCGAACGAGATGAACACGTCATAGTCGAACAGCCGCGCAGCGTTGTTGCGCCGCGGCGCACTCGACTTGCCCGCTTGTGCCACTTCCTCCGCCGTCACTGTAGCCATTGGCCCTCTTTCTGACCTTCATACTCTTTCTGTTGGTCACCCCGAAGGAGCCCGACTAGCTTTGCGTGTCATCCCGAGCGCAGCCCGCTCCGGCGGAGCCGAGGGACCTGCATTTTCCCCGCTTAACCTGCCCCGGCCACGTTTTGCGCATGTCCACACGCCGGCGACACCCTGCCACAGAAGCAAATCTTACGGCCCGCTTTACCGGGTCCCTTTACGTGATGGGTCGCACTATACAACCACTCGCCTGCGTTCGCGCCATCTTTTCAATGTCCGTGGCCGGTTACCCACCCCCACCTTCGTAACGTCGATCCACTCCAGATCACAGACTTTCTTCTTGACTCCTCCTTACTCTCAATACTGGAGAACCATGCCCGGGCGGTCTTACCAACTCGCGCACGGTTCCAAAATCTGAATCGCGCGAGCGCGGAACCGACTACCCGGTCACTCCCGAAGCCATCGAGATCTTGGAGGTCGCCGAGATCTACGGCTCCGATGCTGCCGCCCGTCGCGGCGGTCAACTGTCGCGCAATCGCCAGCGCCGCCTGCAAACCTCCAACCGCAAGCGTAACGCCGCCATCGCGCTGGAGAAGAACCTGCGCATCGCCGCCGAAAGACTGGCCGAGCGCAAACTCGCCGCCGAGCGCGCCGCCGAGCACAAAGTCGAGCCCGAACCAGTCGAAACCAGAAAGCCGCCCGATAGCACCATTCCAGAAAGCGCGCGGCAACCGAACAGGAGGCTCAGTCCATCGCCTAATTGATGTGTCGAAAATGCCGTGTCGAATCGGAGTGATCGAGATCGCGCGCAGGCAGAACTGCGCCTTGCGAAGGGTGGAGCACGCCTTCGGCCCAGTGGAGTACGCCTTCCGAAGGGTGGAGTACGCCTTCAGGCGTACATTTTTCGGCCCGACATTGTACTTTGCGCTTTAGCGCCTGAGGTAGTAGCCGCTCTGCCTCAGCGGCTGAAGCCGAACCTGATGCTGGAACCAGGATGCACCACTGTAAGCCTAGCCTGAACGGGGGCCGAAGGGCGGTGCGCCGGGCGTAAGTGGAGCCTAACCCTTGCGGCAGAATTGGATAGATGTAACTATCAATAAAATGAATGAGATACAAACAATTTACGTCCAAGTCAATGAAAACAAAGGAGGACATGAGAAGACTTTCCATAATTTATTGAATGCTCTACCCTCAGGTCACGACCTCTTAAAAAGGGTCGGTTGACATAGAATTGACCCTTTATACAAGGTCCTATATTATGTTTTTGGCCCTTTAAATAAGGTCACAAATTGGCGCTGATTGCCGTATGGCAAGCAACGAGAGCACAGGAAGCGATTTATGAAGCCTGAATTCAGGTCCTTACGGACTAAGCAGATCGAACGAGCATTACGACCATTTGCCGACGCCCAAGACTTACAGCGCCCACAAAGAGGGTGGATTCGTGCAATCCGCCAAGCAACCGGAGTGCCCATGCGGGAGTTGTCAAAGCGGCTGCAACAAGCACCTTCTCGAACGAGCGCACTCGAAAAGTCCGAGGCGGAGTACCGCATTACATTAGGGAGACTCCGCGATGTTGCCGAGGCACTCGGGTGTCAGCTTGTCTACGCCCTCGTTCCGAAGAGCGGGAGCATTCAGGACCTGGCGGAACAGCAGGCGAGAGCCAAGGCTGCAGAGAACGTCCGCGCGGTGGAGCACAGCATGGCACTCGAGGACCAGGCAGTAGGAGGAGTAGACGAGAAGATCGAAGAAGAGACGAAGCGAATTCTGAAGAGACGGTAAGAGAGCGGAGACACGCGATGCCGCTAATGACGACCAGTGACGGTAACACGCCGCTCTCTCCAGAAGAGCTTGAGGACCTGATTCCAAGCCTGGCAACGAAAGAGGAATTGAACGAATGGGAGAGAGAGAACATCTTGCTAGCGAGAGAATGGGCCCTCAAGAACCGTTCAAGTGCCATCGACATGGTTTCCGATGAGTACATCAGGAAATTGCATCAGAAGATGTTTGACGAGACTTGGAAGTGGGCGGGCAAATACCGAAAAACCGAAAAGACGATTGGCGTGCCGTTTCACGAGATTCCCGAACGGCTGGGAGTCTTGTTTGGCAACGCTCACTTTTGGATTGAGAACAGCACATATCCGGCGGATGAGACGGCTGTCAGGTTTCACCACGGCCTGGTATTTATTCATCCATTCGCGAACGGTAACGGTCGACACGGCCGCCTGATCGCGGATGTCCT
>Ga0210402_10006493_pt1 | contig 10366 bp, 6 predicted proteins | sample IncBWC7MmetaG_FD_161055 | JGI IMG/M metagenome (GOLD analysis project Ga0210402, IMG submission 161055) | Forest soil microbial communities from Barre Woods Harvard Forest LTER site, Petersham, Massachusetts, United States - Inc-BW-C-7-M | ecosystem: Environmental > Terrestrial > Soil >...
TTCATCTTAGTGCGCAAGTCGGCGAGAAAGGGTTTTACCTTGGCAAAAATGAAGAACATCTCTCCGCTGACGCTGGGATCGAGAAAGAGCTCCTGATTGACGGCGCCGGAAAGCACCAACGAAGCGCTCATGCTCCAGTATCCCGCGGCCTGGCGCAACCAGTTGTTTTCCTGCGTCCCCATGGCTCCGCCTATCTTCGCGAAATCCTCGGCGCTTTCGGGCCAGAAATTTACCAGCCACCAGTTGCGGGCTTTGCGCATTTCGGCCTCGCGGCGCAGATCGTAAAGCTTCAGAATTAGTTCCGCATCGGCAGCAGTGGGCTTCTTCGACATGAAAAACCTCCAAGAGAATTTGGGATTCTGGTACAGAAAACCGGCGTAACTTTCCCTACCGTACGGGATGCAGGAATCCGGGAAACGGTGCAGCTTTTTTGAAAGCAACCTCTAACCGACGGCTGCAGCTTCTACAGGAAGTGCTCGTTCGTACTCGCATTCTTTGTTGGGGCAGGCAACCACAGGGCCGGTTTTCAAAAACTTCTCCACTAAATATTCGTTCCCGCAGCTTGGGCACTTCTCCGCGATGGGCTTGTGGGCGGAGGTGAACTTACATTTGGGATAGTTTCCGCAGCCGTAGAACGTATTTCCCTTGCGCGCCCGCTTCTCGACCAGTTCGCCTTCGTTGCACAGCGGGCACTTCACTCCGATGAAGTTCTGCTTCACATACTTGCATTCAGGATATCCGCTGCAAGTGGTGAACTCCCCGTAGCGGCCGTGGCGGATCATCATGTTGCGTCCGCACTTGGGGCATACTTCGTCCAGCGGAATGTCTGGAACTTTCTTGCCTTGATCGAGGCGGCGTGTTGTCTTGCAGTCTGGATATCCCGTGCAGGCCATGAACTGCCCGAAGCGCCCGCGCTTCAGAACCATCACGCGGCCGCAGTTCTCGCAATACTCTTCCTGCGTGGTTTCCTGCACATCGGCGGAATCCAGATCGGGCAAGTTGATCGGATTCTCTTTGGTGAAGGTGCAGCTGTTGGGATCTTCTTTGTCGTAAGAACTGCAAGCGTAGAAGGACCCGTGCTTGCCCCATTTGATGACTAGCGGAGAGCCGCAGCGCTCGCACTTCTCGTCCGTGGGCTTCTCCATCCGCTTGATGTTCTCCATGTGCTTGGAGGCATAGCGGAGGTCTTTCTCGAACTTCTTGTAGAAGTCGCTCAGCGCATGGGTCCAGGTTTCTTTGCCTTCTTCGATTTCGTCCAGTTCTTCTTCGAGACGGGCCGTGTATTGGATGTCGAAGATATCGGGAAAATTTTCGACTAGGAGATCGGTCACCACCAGGCCAATTTCCGTGGGCGTGAACTTGCCGCCCAACTTCTGCACGTATTGCCGTTCCTGGATTGTGCTGAGAATAGCAGAGTAAGTCGAAGGGCGACCGATGCCGCGCTCTTCCAGTTCCTTTACCAGGGACGCTTCGTTGTAGCGCGGAGGAGGCTCGGTGAAGTGTTGCTCCGGCTTCAGCGCCTTGAGCGTTAGTTTCTGGCCGGGTTCGAGCGGCGGAAGTTTGTGTTTGAGTTCTTCGTCTTCTTCGTCCTTGCCTTCTTTGGATTCTTTGTAAATTTTCAGGAAGCCGTCGAATTTCTCCACTGATCCAGTCACGCGAAACCAAAATGTATCTGTCGCAGTCTTTGCGTCGATGTCGATCGTGGTTTGGTCGAAAACTGCCGGTGTCATCTGGGAAGCGACGAAGCGCTGCCAGATCAGCGTATAAACCTTGAACTCATCTTCCTTCAGATACTGCTTAATCTGATCGGGATGGCGCATGGCCGAAGTCGGGCGTATGGCTTCGTGCGCAGCCTGCGCAGCCTTCTTCTCTTTATAGGCGTTGGGGGATTCGGGCAGATACGGATCGCCGTACTGCGACTTGATATATTCGCGGACCTCGGCGAGCGCTTCATTCGACACGCGGACGGAATCCGTACGCATATAAGTAATGAGACCGACCAGGCCTTCCTCGCCCAGTTCCACACCTTCGTACAGCCGCTGCGCGATCATCATGGTGCGCTTTACGCTGAAACGCAGCTTGCGCGAGGAATCCTGCTGCAGTTTGCTGGTGGTAAACGGCGGAGTCGCGTTGCGGCGGCGCTCTTTGCGATCGACGGTTCGGACAAGCCAGTCGGCCTTCTCCAACGCAGCGCGGATCTTCTCCGCGTCCTCGCCGTTAGTGACTTCGATCTTCTCCTCGCCCTTGCCGAGAAATCGCGCATCAAACGCCGGTGGCTTGGGGCCGGCCAGATTGGCATCGATCGTCCAGTACTCTTTCTTTTCAAACGCCTTTATTTCGCGTTCCCGCTCTACTATCAGGCGCAGCGCAACCGTTTGCACGCGGCCGGCGGAAAGACCACGCCGAACCTTGTCCCAGAGCAGAGGCGAGACCTGATAACCCACCAGGCGGTCGAGAACGCGGCGGGCCTGCTGCGCATCTACCAAATTCTGATCAATGTCGCGCGGGTGTTCAAAAGCTTCACGAACGGCGCGCTGGGTGATCTCGTTGAAAGTGACGCGCCGGATGCGCTCGGGTTCTCCGTCTTTCTTTTTCTTCTTCTTTTTTGTCTTGCCGTTGTCGCCTAACTCTTCCGCCAGGTGAGCGGCAATAGCTTCTCCTTCGCGATCCGGGTCAGGCGCGAGGTAGATGTTGTCCATGCCCACCGCCAACTTCTTCAGTCTGGCGACGACTTTCTCTTTGCCGGGAATGACAACGTATTCCGTTTCGAAGTCATTGTCGACGTCAACTCCGAGCGTACTCTTCGGCAAATCCTTGACGTGACCGAGCGAAGCTTCGACAGTGAAGCCCTTGCCCAGGTATTTCTGGATGGTCTTCGCCTTGGCGGGCGACTCGACGATAACTAAACCTTTGGCCAATGTGTCCTCAATGAATGACTTTGTTTTTGAAGCTAGCACGAATGGCAAGCTGGCAACAAGTTTCGAGCGTAAGCTTCTGGCTTCTAGCTCCTAGCTTCTAGCCGGCAGCGGCACTCTTTACCGTTGCCGCGAATGACGCTAGCATGCGTTGGATTTCAAATACCTTTACTTCCAGATCTTTAAACTCGGCAGTCTGAAGGAGGCGTAAATCTCTCGCCGTAGAAGATGGTATTCGAGCTCATTCGCCGCACCACGCTTGATCTGCAGGAATCGCCCCATCTACCCATCTGTATCGACGACCACATCCTTCGGCGATGTTCGCACCAACAGAGGCAGCCGAACTCCGCATTTGACTTGTAAGACCGTACAGGTCCCTTTCGGGAATCCCGAGTTTTCTGATAGACGTTCAAAGTAAGTTCATGCGCTTTCGCCCACACGTTCAGGTCTTTGAAGTCCTCCATCGTCGACCGCCTTTTTAAGCCAGGAGCCAGAAGCTAGCAGCTAGAAGCTTTTTACAAAATTCTTCCCCGGCAACTGCTTCACCTTTCCGGCCAGCTCCAATTCGAAGAGCGCGGCGAATATTTCGGAAGACGACAGCGCCGGCTCCAACTGTTCCACAATTTCATCGATATGGGTGGATTCGTCCGCTTTGAGAAGCGCGAAGATCTTTTTTTCGTGAGGTGACAGCTCCGTTTCCCCGAATAGAGATGCGGTTTGCTCTGTCTGCGATTCATGCCCGCCCTCGGGCTGCAATGTAAGTCGTACGTCGGTTGGGAGTTCTTCCCAAATATCTTCCCACGTCGCCACCAGCTTCGCGCCTTGTTTGATCAAGGTGTTGGGCGTCCATGAACCTTTGTTGGTGACGTTTCCCGGTACGGCGAAAACCTCGCGGTTCTGCTCCAAGGCGCAGCGCGCGGTGATGCGGGTACCGCTGTATTCCGCAGCTTCCACCACCAGAACGCCCAACGAGATTCCGCTGATGATGCGGTTGCGGATGGGGAAGTTCTGCGGCGCCGGAAACGTGCCAATCGGGAATTCGGAAATGATGGCGCCGCCCAGAGCGAGAATCTGATCTACCAATCGCGTATTTTCCTTGGGATAAACGACATCGACGCCCGTTCCCCACACCGCGACGGTTTTGCCTTTAGCCGCAATCGCGCCGCGATGGCCGGCGGTATCAATGCCCCGTGCCATGCCGCTGAAGATCACCAGACCCCGCGCGGCCAGATCACAGGCCAGTCGCTCCGACATGCCTGAGCCGTAGGGCGTGGGGTGCCGCGTGCCGACCAGAGCGATTCCCGGCCTCGAGATGACCTCGTCATTCCCTCGCACATAAAGGATAAGGGGCGGATCATAGATCTGTTTCAACTGTGGAGGATACGCAGGGTCGTCGAGAGCGATGACTCGTGCATCGGCGGCGGCGGCTTTCCCTAGTTCGTCCTGCGCCAGTTCCATGGAACGCCCGGTTCCGAGCGATTGGGCCGACATCGCGCGAAGGCCAGCCGCCTCCAGTTCAGTGAGGGAGGCACGGAACAGCGCTTGCACGCTGCCGAAAAACTCGATCACCCGGCGTGCTTTTGTAGGCCCCAAGCCGGGTGTAAGCGCCAAGGCCAGCCACTGCATCGACGTTTCGCTGGTTTTGCAAATGGGGACGGCTGCTTCGGACACTCTTACCTCCGTTGCCTCTGCGGGCATCTATACACGCCGGGAAACCAGTGTCAAGGTCAGATGAACATTGGAACGGGAAGGCGAGAAAGCGCCTGCATTCAGTTAGAATCGGTCGTGAGACCTGATGAAACACCTTCGGATTTCCGCCATCTCCTACCTTAATACTGCGCCCCTAATGTGGGATTTCGAGCACGACGCGGGCTCCCGGGACGCTCGCGCACTCTTCGACATTTCCTACACTCTTCCCTCACTGTGCGCCGCCAATTTGCGGGAGGGGTCGGCGGATATCGGCATTATTCCAGCAGCGGCCTATACCGGCATCCCTGATCTCGCGATTCTTCCGGGCGTGGCTATCGCGTCGCGCCGGGCGGTTCGATCCATCCTGCTGGTCAGCAAAGTTCCGCTGGAGGAAATTCACACTGTCGCTTTGGATACATCGTCCATGACCTCGGTCGCGCTGACCAAGGTTCTCTTCGCGAAATGGTGGGGAGGCAGTCGAAGCTTCGCAGCCATGGCCCCGGATATCGAACAAATGCTGAAGACGCACGATGCTGCCTTGGTCATTGGAGATCCGGCGCTGAGGATCGATCGCTCCGAGTATGTCACCTACGATCTCGCTGAGGAATGGATACGTCTGACTGGCAAACCCTTTGTCTTCGCTTTCTGGGCAGTCCGCCAAGCGGCCCTGAAGGATGCGCCTCTGGATCTAGACCTCGCGACCGTGTTTCAGGAATCGCGCGATCACGGTTTGCTGCCGAAAAACCTGGACCACATAGCCCGCGAATGGGCCCCACGCGTGGGCTTACACGAAGGTGAGGTCAAAAGTTACCTGACTAAGAACATCCATTACTCGCTCGACCGGGATTGCCTCGACGGCATGCAATTGTTTTATGAATACGCACGCGCATGTGGCGCGTTGCCGTCCGCCCCAGCGCTCTGCTTTTTTGATGCCGCAAAAGCCGCAGTGATTTAGTCCCACGCCCTCTTCGCACTGTAGACTACCTCTACTTCACTCGAATGCTGCCCCATCTCCAGACGATGCTCGCGATCTCCACTTGGGTGCGACTGCGCCGGTTAGGCGGTTGGGGGCTGGTTCTGTTGGGAATCGCGGACAACTCCGTAGTTCCGCTGACCGGCAGCATGGACGTGCTGACCATCTGGCTCGCCGCCCGACATCGCGAGCCGTGGCCCTATTACGCACTCATGGCTACGGTTGGAGCCGTGCTAGGCGGCTACATCACTTACAGTCTGGCCCGAAAGGGCGGCAAGCAAGCGATGGAACGCAGGCTCTCCAAGAGAAAAGCCGCGAAGGTTTACCAGAGATTCGAACGCTGGGGATTCGGCGCCATCGCGATTCCCGCCGTGCTGCCTCCACCTTTTCCTTTCTTTCCTTTTCTGCTGGCTGCAGGCGCCATGCAGTACTCACGACAGAAGTTCCTAGGCGCACTGGTGCTCGGCCGAGGAATTCGCTATTCGATCGGTGCCTACCTCGGAATGCGATATGGGAACCACATCCTGCGTTTTTTTTCTCGGTACCACAAAGAAGCGCTGGCCATACTGATCGGCCTTGCAGTCGTGGGCGGAATTCTTACACTGATCCAATATCTTCGGTACAAGTAAGAACTCAACTAATGTCGCTGGAAGCCTGCTCCGAATGTTTCCTTTGTGTACCTCCGTGTCCTTTGTGGTTAGGGCACTGAAAGGCATCAACCACAAAGGGCACTAAGGGCCACGAAGGAAGAAGATTGGAGCAACGGCTGCGGCTCCGCTACAATTATCGTTGCGTTCTTGATCGCCCATGACTCTGACCAAGCAACAAGCTCTCGACCTGTTTCGTTCCGACGACCTCATCGGCATCGGCATGGAAGCCAATGCGGTGCGCCGCAAGCTTCATCCCGAAGGCGTGGCTACCTACATCATCGATCGCAACGTTAATTACACGAACTTCTGCACCGAGTACTGTACTTTCTGCGCTTTCTATCGTCCGTTGAAAGGACCGAAGGCGAAAGAGGGATACATCCTCGACTTCGAAACTATTTACGAAAAGATTCGGGAGACAGTCGAACTAGGCGGGACGGGAGTGCTGATGCAGGGCGGTTTGCATCCTGACCTGAAGATTGACTGGCACGAGCAGATGCTTAGCGGCATCAAACAGCGATTCCCGAAAATCCATCTGCACTGCTATTCGGCTTCAGAGATTATTGCAATTGCAGAATATAGCGAACTGAGTATTCGCGACACCATTTCTCGGCTCAGGGATGCGGGGCTGGATTCAATCCCAGGCGGCGGGGCCGAGATTCTCGACAACGAAGTCCGCTACAAGATCGCGCGGCTGAAGTGCTTGACTGACGACTGGCTCAACGTGCATCGAACTGCACACCAATTGGGGATGAGAACCACCGCGACCATGATGTTCGGCGTAGGTGAAACCTATGAAAACCGCGTGAACCACTTTCAGCGACTGTATGAATTGCAAGAAGAAACCGGCGGATTCACTGCCTTTATCCCTTGGAGCTTTCAGCCTACGAATACAGCTCTGGGAGGACGCCACTGGGATGAGGCCACGGCGGTTGAATACTTGAAAGTGCTGGCCATCTCACGGCTTTATCTTTCCAATTTCCTGAACGTGCAATCCAGTTGGGTGACCCAGGGACTAAAAGTCTGCCAGCTCGGCCTGCAATTCGGCGGCAACGACGTGGGCTCGGTAATGCTCGAGGAAAATGTAGTGCGGGCAGCCGGTGTGACGAACTGCACAACTGAGGAAGAGTTGCGGAGAATTATCCGAGATGCCGGGTTCAAGCCGGTGCAGCGCGACACGCTGTATCGGACCTATTTCCTGAATTAACACCCTGAAAATTAAGACGGTCCCGCCTATCGAACCAGTGTAAAGGCACAGCAGGAGCAGGTTATCCGTCACAACTAAAAGGCCCGCTCTCTCGGTTTGGTACGACCCTCGCGTACAATGAAGGTTTCAGGTTCGATGGTTTTAAGCCAGTGAGGAACTGCCGCAACTGAACAGTATCTCCATTCCGCTCGGCGCTCTAGCTGCCTTCCTCGCCCCGAAGGGGATTGGACAGTACATCCGCCAGCATTTTCTCGATAAGACTTTTCAGGGCTTATACCATGCCAACGCCTTTGACAGGATGCTGCTTATTCCCTATTTCATCGTACTGATCCTGCTGGCATCGTATGGAGCTCATCGTTACGTCCTGGTTTACCTCTACTACAAGAACAAAAAGAACCGCACGATAGAACCGCCCGCGCATTTCGAGGAACTACCACGGGTCACAGTCCAACTGCCCATCTTCAACGAGCAATTTGTGGTTGAGCGGCTGCTCGACGCTATTTGCCGTTTGAACTACCCCCTGGAGAAACTCGACATTCAGGTGCTCGACGACTCGACCGACGAAACCGTCGCCGTCGCACGAGGCCTCGTCAATCATTATGCCGCCAAGGGATTCCCGGTAACCTATCACCACCGGTCGAATCGTGAGGGATTCAAGGCAGGCGCACTTACGGAGGGTTTGAAAACAGCCAAAGGGGAATTCGTTACCATCTTCGATGCGGATTTTGTTCCGCCGGAAGATTTTTTGCTGCGCACCATTCACCACTTTACCGATCCCAAGATCGGAATGGTGCAGACCCGCTGGACTCACATCAATCGCAATTACTCATTTCTGACTGAAGTTGAGGCCATTTTACTGGACGGTCACTTCGTCCTTGAGCACTCTGGCAGGGCGCGCAGCAACGTCTTTTTCAACTTCAACGGAACTGCGGGTGTCTGGCGCCGAAGCGCGATTGATGACGCCGGTGGGTGGCAGCATGACACTCTGACTGAAGACACCGATCTTTCCTACCGCGCCCAACTCAAAGGCTGGAAGTTTATTTATCTGCAGGATGTGGAGTGCCCCGCCGAACTACCGGTGGAAATGACCGCTTTTAAAACACAGCAAGCTCGCTGGGCAAAGGGGCTGATCCAGACCAGCAAGAAGATTCTGCCCCAGGTGCTCAAGAGCGATCAGCGATTTCACGTAAAGCTTGAGGCCTGGTATCACCTGACTGCGAATCTCAGCTATCCATTGATGATTGTGCTCTCGGTACTGCTGTTGCCCGCCATGATCATTCGCTTCTATCAAGGCTGGTTTCAAATGCTGTACATCGATTTACCTTTGTTCATGGCGTCGACGTTTTCGATCTCAAGTTTTTATCTGGTCTCGCAGCGGGAGTTGTTTCCCGGGAAGTGGTATCGTGCGCTCCTGTATCTTCCATTTCTGATGGCGCTGGGCATCGGCCTCACCGTCACCAACACCCGCGCTGTGCTCGAAGCGCTACTAGGAAAGCAGTCGGATTTTGCTCGTACTCCGAAGTATCACGTCGAGTCGAAAAAGGACAAAGTGCGAACGAACAACTATCGCCGAGGCCTGGGCTGGGTACCCTGGGTGGAAATGCTGATCGGCTGCTATTTCGCCGTTACCGTGTACTACGCGATCGACAACGAGAATTACATCACAGTCCCATTCCTGATTCTGTTCGTGCTCGGCTACTGGTACACGGGGCTGATGTCCCTGTTGCAAGGAAGATTTGCTGGCATCTCGCTTAGCGCGGAGACGCATACCAAACCATTTCCTGTCGGTGTTTGAAGTTAATTACAGAATTTGAGGAAGCTCAATGCGCAAGTTCGTCTTCTTCGTTGTTCTTCTCGAAATATTGTTCCTCGCTCAACTGGCCTTGGCCCTCGAACGCCAACCAAATGCTGACTACCGCGCCCGGCGCCAGGCTTTGGCCAGCAAGACCAGCGGGGGCGCCGTCTTACTCTTCGCGCCCACAGAAGCCGAAGGCCCGAATGCGGTTTACGGATATCGCCCCGACAGCGATTTCTTTTACCTCTCCGGTTGGACCGAACCTGGCGCAGCTCTACTGATTGCCCCTGCGGTGGATGCCAAGGGCAAGGATCCGGCGCGCCCCTACACCGAGATTCTGTTTCTGCCCGCCCACAATTATGTGGAAGAAAAGTGGACCGGACCTAAGCTTGGTCCGGAGAATCCCCAAGCAACCAGTATCACCGGATTCGACCACGTCGAAGTCCTCGACAACATGCGCGAGGAACTCGTTCGCATTCTGCCACAGCCCAGGGCAACGATTTACACCGACGTGCCTGCTGCCGGCCAGACCTCAACTTCCAAAACCCCCATGGAATGGTTGAGCCGCGCCAACGCCTTTCCGCTGGGACTCTCTCAGCAGGACATTCGCCCCCTGCTGGCCTCGCTCCGCACTTACAAAGATGCGGGAGAAGTGGATCTGATCCGCAAAGCGGTCAACGCTTCAGTCGCGGCCCATCTCGCAGCCATGCGTACAATGAAGCCGGGAATCAGCGAACGCGAAATCTCCGCCCTCATGCAGTACGAATGGGGCAAACGCGGTTGTGAACGTCCGGCCTATATCCCGATCGTCGGTTCGGGATTCAACTCGACCGTCCTCCACTATTCCGACGATTCGGGCACGATCCAGTCAGGAGACGTGGTCGTGATCGACGCCGCCGGCGAGTATTCGCTCTACGCTTCTGACATCACTCGCACGCTTCCAGCCACGGGAAAGTTTACCGCCCGTCAGCGGGAGATCTACGACATTGTCCTGGGAGCGCAGCGCGCAGCCATGGCGGCATTTCAGTCGGGGAAATCTCACCTGCGCCGTGACCTATCCGACTCCATCCACAACGTCGCATACGACTACATCAACACCCACGGCAAGGATCTTCATGGCGAACCGCTGGGCAAGTATTT
>Ga0210402_10006496_pt1 | contig 10362 bp, 12 predicted proteins | sample IncBWC7MmetaG_FD_161055 | JGI IMG/M metagenome (GOLD analysis project Ga0210402, IMG submission 161055) | Forest soil microbial communities from Barre Woods Harvard Forest LTER site, Petersham, Massachusetts, United States - Inc-BW-C-7-M | ecosystem: Environmental > Terrestrial > Soil >...
AGGCAATTGACGGCAAAAGGACTTCCACCTTTCTAGACTTGCAGCCTTGTCGGCCGCTACCCGGGAGTTTCACCCGGTGAACTCCAGCGCCTTTTCTCGGCGCACTGTTACATCAACAATTGCGACTTGCCTGAGATTGCGTCATGCGGTTTCGGGAGGCCTTGATTTAAGTTGCCAATTGAGAATTGATGCATTAGTCAGGGCGCTGATGCTTTTCCGGGAGTGTCTTACTAGGCGGTGCGAGTCTAGCGCATCCCCGGATACTTCCCCCAGTACATGAGGAGCAGGTCCACCGTATCAGTGACTCCGTGTGTGACAATCACGGCAGTCAGGTTGCGCCCGCACGCCAAATACACGGCCCCGAGCAGCAGGCCATCCCAGATATTTTCCAGCATTCCTGTGGCTCCTTGACCAGTATGGGAACATCCGAAGACTACTGCGCTTATTACCAACAGACTCGCTACCCATGCCGCGCGTGTACCGCGAAACAATCCAGCCAGACGATTCATTAGGTACCCACGATAGACTAGCTCCTCACCAAACGCGGCGAGCATCCAGATGAGCAGTATATAGATGAGGGTCACCTTCAGATTCCCATGAACGGCACTGAAGTTTGAAAGATCAGGCATCTTGCCCATCCATCGTGCCAGCAGCGGCTGGCTGATAAACAATTCAAATGCTTCGATGAACAGCCCGCAGAGAACACCGACCAACAAGGCCGCCTTCCAATTGCTCGGCCACGCGAAACCAACGTCTTTCCAACGCATCCCGCGCCATCGGATCGAAGCCCATCCCAGCAAAAACAAGTAAGGAGTCTTGCTGAAAAAGATGTGATGGTATGCATCCGCCACAAATAACGCGGACACAATGACACATTCGGCGAGGGCAAGCGAGATGTCCCGCCCACTCGGTCGTTGTGAGATGGCGTCACCCATTTTTAATCTACAAAAGCCTGATACACCCCGCCGAGGAAAAAAGTTCCAGCTCTTTGCGTGACGAACGAAAGCTGACAACCCTGCTGGGGCTTTCGTATAACTCCTGTAAAACATGGCATTTCACAACTTTGCGACTTTCGTTCGCCAGACAGACGAAAAGAAAGCGCAAAATTGTGCCAACGCGATTTTGCAACAACCTTCCGAAGGCGAGCGCATCAACGACTGTTCCAGCTAGTAAAGTTCGTCCTTGGGAATCCTCGTCTGTGCCAATCCGAAGACAAAGGCAAGCCCAAGATCGTGTACTGCGCCCTTTGCTGGGGTCCAACGATCCACCACGTGGTATTTGCCACCTTTGGCGCCTTCGATGATCCATTGAGACCCATCGCAACCCACGGTAAAAGGGGTTTCGTGCGTAGGCAAATCCCAGAATCGAAGTCTCTGAATCGTGGTTAGGAACTTTTCGGTTTGCTGTTGCGTTAGCGGTCGAGACGTATTTTCGATGAGTTTTCCCGGTTCGTATCCGCCTGCGCCACTCGACACCTTCGTTGTAAGTTCGGCTCTGCCGTCAGCTCTAATATCCACGCGCACAATCACAGGGTGATGGAAAGTGCGGAGCCACACAAATCTGTACGATTCCGCGTTTGAGGTGTTCGCTTTTTGTAACAGTGACGGTTCTTCAAGAGCTTTCAGGTTTTTGGAGTACCAGTTCGAGCGGAATGAATCACCTTGAGCGTCATCTTCAAGAACACGCTGCGGAAAGTAAGGCTCCTGCGCAAACGCCGCAACCAGAAGGGCACAGAGCAAGGACAGCACGGGAAACGTTCTTCCACGCATTGCACTACCCGCTGCGCTCGGAATGCCGCGCTCTACTCAAATTAGACACCGCAGTGACGACGATGTCCAACCACTCTGGTCAATTGTTGAAATCAAGGCTTTCACGCTCCCCCCGACAACGGAACTCCGGTGCCGCCCTGCTGCCCGGAGGGAAATTCCCTAGAAAACTGTGCTTTTCGTTACTGAGAAACAACCGACTTCGATTGCCATCGGGTGGAGCGAACCAGTTTGCGGGTGTGAGTTGCACCCGCTGAAGTCCAGCGCCTTTCACGCTTACTGTTTCCGTCAGCTAGCTTGGATAATCACTGAACGTCGTTGATTGCCATTGTCGGCGAGCCATCGCAGGAGAAAGGACTTGGTATCTTCAGGAAAATGGGAAAACAATGCCTTCGGCAATGGGTCTACACGGATCGTGGCCGCAAGGTGCTGTTGGTCACCAACGTCGAAGAGATAGAGTGACGGCGGTGACCAGTCAAACTGCTTCTCAAATTCTTCTTGCGTCTCGAACACGTCTGGAGAGGTGTCCTGAGCATCGAGCAGCGAAAATGCAAGTGCGACCGCAACATCAATGCCAAGTTCGTCACGTATCCTCAACGCGATTCCATAGGCGATCAGTCCAGCGGAAAACCAACTGGTTGGCTCTTTCCAACTTTCATCTATGTGGTCAACGTGCAGGTCATCGAGTCTCTGTATCCCGCCGTCCCAGACGGTCGCCAGCATCCACTGCCGAACTTTGGTTTCCCGTTCAAAGGACATGAATCACGATTATCCATCATGACTGCCAAAATCGGCCCTTGGCGCTCAAAACTCCGGGAGGGGTGGTGTCCACCGCCTTTCACGGCGCACTTTTTCGCCAACGATTGAGAATCGGGGCGTGGCGGGATTGAGGTTCGCTATACTCCTCCGGTGAGCCGGACTCCTTATCTGTGGATCATGGGCGGCGCAGCGTGCGCGGTTGCGGTCGCGGTCGTCTGTTGGTACTTTGCTTCGATTTATGGAATCAGTGCGCGAAAAGGTAGGGCTTTGTTCGCAACCTCATTGTTTGGAGGCTCGGGAATCTGTATAGCAATCCTAACGCTCCTTCTGTATCAGCGACACATTCCTGTTTTTGAGGCCGAGGGAAATATTGAGACGGTGTCGGTTCATCGCGGAAGGCATGATCGTACAGACGTGCTGATTCGCACGTCCTCGGGGGGCGACATCGCGCTCCATGCTCGCGGTGGCAGCCCATATTTCCACCGAAGCGAGCATGTGAAGGTGCGCTATCAGGGTGAGACTGGAATGATTCTAAGAGTTCTGTTCGTTTCCGCAGATGGCAGAGAGGAAGGTGTTTTCAACGAAACAGGAGTGTGGCCTCTTTTCTTCCTTTTGCTGCTGGGAATAATGATCATCCTCCAAGGATTTAGAAGATATCGCCGCGATCCAGAAGGTGGAGAGGAGCCATCTGCACGAAATCAACATCCCCATGGATCGATAGACCAGCGATCTCTGTTGAACTTATCTGAGGACGATACTTCTGAGTCGGAACCAGAATGCGGACCCAAGTGAGTCAGATTCCTCCGCTGCCGCTTCGATTGCCATCGGGTGGAGCGAACCAGTCGCCGGGAAGGGAGTTGCACCCGCTGGAGTCCAGCGCCTTTTCTCGGCGCACTGTTACGACAACTGGCTGGCTAGTGCCGTGCCCGAAGCAGAGGGTAGCGCCGCCATTCTTACGTACAGCAAGGCGAAGCCGATGAACATGAATGGCTCGACTACCGTCACTCCGGCAATCGATATGACGGAAAGAGACTGCCGGGGCAATCGAACATATGCCCAAATCCAACCCGCCAGCCAGAATGGAAACATCCCGGCAATGTAGCCCCCAATCAGTGACTTCGCCAGAAGGGTTGCAAGGGTGAGCCACTTTCCCTCGGTCAGTTCATCACTGCGGAACATTGCTTGACCGACTCTACAGTTGTCCAAGATGAGGGCAGGTATCGCAAGCCCAAACCGGGATAAGACGAGGAGAGCCCCGCCCACGCACAAAAACGAGACCAACTCGATTATGAAAATGCTCGGATGTGCCTGACGCTCATGCAGTATCCAAAGAACGGCTAATAACAACAGCCCCCCCACCGCCACTGCCACAAGAGTCAAAAGGAACAGCAGCCCGGAAAGGCGAAGAAACGAGCCAATCCGCTTGCGAACCTCGGCAACACAATCCGAAGCTGATGGGATAACCCCTGCCGAAAGTTGACCAATGGCTGAGCAAATGGCACCGAACGAAAAAGAAAAGGCCATCCAACTGACAAGAAATCCGATAAAGTTTGCAAACCAAATCTCGAGAATCTCGGTTATGTGCCCGGCGAATCCAAAGCCTCGGGGAAGGCGGCGTGCAATCTCGCCTCCCTCGTTCCGACCCATGACCACTGCGAAATAACCCACTACGACAGCCGGGGCGATGAGCCTGACGAAAAGCCAAAAGTGGCCGTGATAAACGCGGAGAACCTCCGATACAAAGTTGCCGACTGATTCCGATTCTCTGAGAGGTATCGTCTCACGTATCCTTCGTTGGCCAAGTTCGCTCTGGTCGTTTTCTTCCTGAACGTTCAAGTGCTCGGCGCTGTCGATTCGGCGCTTCGCCAATTCACTTTTTAGAGCAGCGTGAGCCTCGGGCGTCAACTGTTCTGGATTCCCAGCCAACTGTAGGAGTTCCTCGTCGGTCTTCGTCTGGTACGCTATGGTGAGGTCATGTATCGGCATTGCTCGGAATACTACTTCAGCGGGATGGTCGAAACAAATAGACCCGCTCGTCGCTGCTCGCGTTCGCCGAGTTGAATCCGCCGAAGTCCAGCGGCTTTCGCGGCGCACTTTTTCGCCAACAATCCTCTCAGGCGAGGACCGGGATCACCTTACAACTAGCCCAATATTGCCAAGAAGGCCCGCAATTCTCGTAGTACATCAGGTTCATTCGAAAGGAATACGAAGTGGTCCGCACCCCATAATTCAACCACACGGGCACCGCCTACGGCGTGGTTGATTCTGTCTATCCGTATTCTGGCCATGCCAATGTATTGGCCGTACACCGCCTCAACGATGGTGCGTTCTGCTGCATTCGTCACCTGATATTTCCGTATCTGGTCCTCAGGAGTTCCATCAGGCGTGTCATACACAACAAACGCAAGTACCGGAACCCGAATCTGCGAATAATCGTGCTTGAGGCCCCCCATCGCGTGAAAAACGTACTCTGGGGTTTTGCTGCTGCCGACGCTTCCGTCGAGATTTTCCGCATTCTCATTGCGCAATTCGGATTCAGGAATCCAAATTCCTGAGGTCTGCTTTCGCCAATTTCGATACGCTGGAAACGATTTCAAGTCGGCGGGGGAAGGCTCCGGTCCCTTCTGCATAACTTCCGGCAACTTACTACAGAGCGCGTCGTAGTCGGTGTAGTCATCGGTTGAGTCATTTAGGGCATCAAGGTAGACGAGTCCCCCAATCCGCTCCGAATGGTGAATGCCCAGTTGTGACAACTCGTTCCCCGCGACAGAGTGGCCCACTACAACTGGCGCAACCAGCTTGAGCGCATCGAAAACTTGCAAGTCGTCCTCGGTTAGGCGCTCCTCTTTGTAATCCGATGGGGGACGGCTAGAGGCTCCGAAGCCGCGGCGCGTGATTCCATACACGTGATACGAGTCGGCCAATTTCTCGGCGAAGCCATCGAAAACATGCGCGGTGAATCCGCGCCCCGCAAGTAGTACAACCGGCCGTCCAGTTCCGCCCCAATCGAGCACTTCCAGCCGGACGCCTTCTGCCACCGTTACGAGTTGAACTTTATGTTGCGACGGATCGTGCCAGTGCACAGAATCTTGGGTTGAGGCAGTTACGGTGATCGCCAGAATTAGGACATGCAAACGAACAAGGAGGTTTGCCATTTGGGATCACGTTACCAACGTAGCGAATCAGGTGTCTGAGCAGTTCAGAACACTTCAAAATAGTGATTCGCGGGGGATTCCGGGTGGCGCGGAACCGTGAAACCGTGAAGAGCGGACGGGGTTTGCGCTGGTTCCCAACTGGCCTGCTCGATTATCATTTTCCGCACCCAATCGCTGATGCCTTCGTCAGCCAACGTTCGGTTTGATTGCCGCTCATTACCTTGAGAACCACACGTTCTCGAGTCACGGTACCGCGTACCTCCACAATCATCTTGTGAAGGATTACCTGACACCTCGATTCGGGGACAAAGTGGCGGTCGAGATCAAGTCGAAGGAAATATTGGGGTGGCTTGAGTCCTTAACCTTTGCGGAGTGCGGAGACAATGGTCTTGAAAATTCCACGCTCGGCAAAATCAAAACCGTGATGGGTACTATCTACAGGCATGCGCAGTTCGAGGAACTTATCCCCCAGACTGTCGTACCAAATGCCAAGGGGCAGCTAAGGGCAAGCAACCCTGTGACGTTCGTGCGGTGGTCAAACAAGACCGATTACGAGGCGTTCATTTTAAAGCCGGAACAGACAATGGCTGTTCTTGATTTACTAGTCCAGCCAGAGTACACGCTTCTGCTAATGGTCGCTGCCACGGGCGTTCGAATTTCTGAGGCGCTTGCACTGAGATGGAAGTCCGTTCTGTACGACCAGAATTCGATTCGCATCAAGAATTCTTGGACGTATGGTCAAATGGGCTCCGGGACTAAAACGCAGGCCTCAAAGTCCACCGTGCCAATGCACCCGGCGTTAGCCGAAGTGCTCAAGGCGTGGCAGGCTGAGATCCGTACAGCAAGCCGGACGACTTTGTGTTCGCCAGCTTCAAATTGCACGGGAAGAAGCCCCGAACTGGAAACATGATCGTGGAAGACTACATTCGGCCAGCCGCGATCAAGGCGGGTGTCATTTCCGTGCGGGACGGGGGCACGTATGACAACGCTGGAAACCTCATCAAGCGGTTCGGGTTCCATTGCTTCCGTCATACGCTGGCGTCGTTCCTCTTGTCACAAGGGAACAACCCCGTGTTGATCAAGAAGATCAAGAATCTTCTCCGCTGGTCGAAAATCTCGATGCTCGACACCTACGGGCACGTGATGACCGACGAGAAGATTGCAGCCCAAGGCTCGATGCTTGAGCGGATCATGCCGAAAACGAACGTCGTGCAATAACGGGTGTTGTACGGGTGCTGATGCTATGAAGTCAGGCTGCTCAAGAGCGGTGGGAGGGCTGAAAAGCCCATGAACACTGGAAAAGAACTGGTAGGCACGAGGAGACTCGAACTCCTGACCTCTACCGTGTCAAGATAGCGTTCTGGCAACCGGCCATTGACTCTAAAGGAGTTAATAACCGGAGGAACCGGCAGAACCGTAATACTCGGCGCAATTTGCTACCAAATTGCTACCAAAAATCATGGCAAGTGGGTTCGGGGCTGAAACGTGGGGGATCGGCCCCGGTTCGTTCACTGTCGCACTTAACAAATTGATCTTCGCCAATCCGTTTCGTCGATTGAGGCGTCCGGCCGGAGAGGCAAACGACTCGGTCACCGTCTTGCCTTTTCTTTGTAAGTCAGCCGAAAATTGGGTCCGTGCCCGGGACCCTGTGGGCGGTGGCAATGGCAATCGGGGTTGCCACAGCGCCATGGGGGCAAGCGGGATCGATCAAGCGACACTTGGCGACCACCCACGCGTGCTTCATCTTCTTGGCGATTAAGATTTCTCAAACTTGCGGTCGCGCTGCCGGACACCAGACCGCTGAGTAGGCGTTAATTTTATAGGCTCGTGAAAAGCAGGGTCAAACGGTCGACGGGATGAGAACAGGACGGTAGGGAATATGCACCCCGGCTTGACGCGACGAGCGTAAAATCAACGGACGAAATCCCATGAAAGCGACCATCTACTCTCGTGGACTCAGCACCGAGCACAAACGAGGCTTTACCCTTCTTGAGTTGATTGTCGCGACGACAATCCTGTCGATTCTCACCCTTATGGCGTTGCCGCTGGCGCGAATCACGATCCAGCGCGAGAAGGAGAAGGAACTCCGCAAGGCGTTGTGGAGAATGCGTGATGCAATCGACAAGTACGAACAGATGGGCGAGCGAGGCGCGTTTCAGATCAAGGCCGACAGCTTTGGCTATCCGCCAGATCTGGAAATATTGGTAAAGGGGGTCGAAGCGCAAGGCGGTCAAAAGACGCGATTTCTGCGCTCCATTCCTGTAGATCCGATGACCAAGAGCAGGGAGTGGGGAATGCGGTCGATGCAGGATGATCCTGATTCCGACTCCTGGGGTGGACAGAATGTGTTTGATGTCTATACCAAGTCAGCGGGCACCGGGCTCGACGGCACGAAATATAAAGACTGGTGAGGTTGGCAACTGATCTTGGGCTCGGGGAGTTACTGAGCTCCATAATGGTGTAGTCTCGCAGTGCCCGCAGAATCGTATGTCGACTCAATCCAGTTTTCCTTTCCGGAAGAGCCAACGGTCTTCGTAGCAGCCTACTGCAGCTTCAGCGGTGGCTCGATTGGATTGCTCATGTATTCGTCGAATGATTTAAACAGGGCTCGTCCGCATTCGGCGGCGGCTTTGGAGTCACACAAATCCGATCTCAGAGAGGAGCCGTCGATTGATAAATGGCAGTTTGTTATGCCAAAACATTTAGCCCGTCCGTACGCTGTTGCAACAGCAAGTACTGATGAGCGCTCGGTGCAATTCATGTTTATCGTCAAAACAACATCCATCTGGCCATCATCAGTCAAGGTACGAGCCAATCGGTATTTCTGAGACGAGCCGAATTCGCCCCGCAAGGAAGAAAGCACCGCAGAAGAGATTTTACCTTCACAGTTCGTCTTAATAAAGACAGGCCTCAAAGGTTCCGCCGCCGCATCCGATCCGATCGAAAACACCAGAGGCAGCAACGTCAGGAGCAAGATCCCGCACGAGAGTCTTACAAATTCATATTTACGCATTTCGCTTCCTCCTATGGCGTTCCTCCTGCACTCATTCGGCATGAGCCACGTATCCACGTGTCAGTTCCGGAATCTCATCCTGCCTTCATAAGACATTTACCGCAAAGGAGAAATTCGAAGAAGTACCATTACAGCGATTCAGCTTGGACTCTCCCTTTCAATAGAACCAGAAATAGGTCTCGCGACCGCCGTCTTCAGTTGTGCAATTCTCATACACCCAATACCCGGGAGCGGTCTTTAGTATGTAGTCCAGCGCCTGGGAGACGGTGACATCCCTCAACTGTCCAGAAATGATCGGCTGGCCCGAATCCAACGCATTTCCGGGCGTTATAAAGTGGTTGGGATCAATCTTGTGCGCCTTACTAAACGCTTGTACTTCAGGAGTCGAAAAAATATCGCCCAAGGCCAAATTCGGGCCGCGAAGCAAAAGACCCCAAGGGCCGGATTCGCCGCTTGAGTCGTCGAATGAAAGGTGGTGAATTTTGACATTCAAAATATCAGTCGGGACACCGACCTCCACTATGCGAATCATTTCCGCTGGATTCTGGGTCACATTAATCCTCGGATAACTGGCAAACATATCGCGCAAAATCTCAACCGGAGAGCCCGAGGTACGAGGCGAACGGACATGAGGTGGACGGGCGATTCTCGGATGGTGAGGCCCGCACGAGCCAGAGTATTCGATAGACCCTGAGATGTGTGCTTCCTTCAGAACAATGCGGATCAGTTCACTACTGTTATCGTACCTGGTCACGAGCTGCCTGCTCTGAGCGACTACCGAGCCAAGGCACTGGATCACTAAGATTAGAATTACAATCTCTCGTGTCGCGTGCGGCCATCCGTTTTGTTGTCCGCTTTTCATACGGTGCCAGAGCATGCTATCTTTTCTTCTCTATGTTCAGGATATGGCCGATTGCCTGGACAGTCACTCGTTCATCACACTTGTTATGGATTATACGCGTGCCCACCGTAGACCGACGACTGTTTGAACGTTGTACCACTAATCGACATGTTTAGGGAAAAAAGAGCGTTAATGAGATAGTTGGGTCCCGTATTATCGACTTGAACGAAAAACTCTTGAAGGGTTTGGAAGGATTCCGGCTTGAAACTAGGAGTGATGCTTGCCGTGGGACTCAAAGCGTCCGCGAAAGGATTGTTGATCCAAGAATCACCTTTGGTCCACTCGCCGCTGGACCCAAGAAGCCACTCTGTTGTGTCTGCTCCGAAAACGGTAACGCCGTATTGATCAACAACGTAATATTCGTAATAACCATAGACCCGGTAATAGCCTCTTCTGAAGAAGATGGGGGTTTGTCCCGTTCTCGTGCGCACGAGATAACAGGGTGTGCCAGCCCCTTGGCATCCCGCTAAAGAGACGCCGGACGGATGAAACGTGCTGAGAATTCCAGAAAGCATTGAGTCTGCCGTTTCTGGTTCAGCGTCGTCTCGTTCTTTAGTAACGTCGCCGTCGCCTTGAGTTTCATCAAGCGAATCGAAATACGCCTTTGTGGCTGGGCTTTCGATTCCGCCATCCGCATCCACCGGGACCCACTGCTGGCTGAATCCTTGATAATCATTCTCGTTCCAGTTGTCGCCGCTCATGCCGCTAAAAGGGCCGCTTCCGCCAGAGTACGTTGCCCCGCCGCTTAATGGATCACACGGCGGGACG
>Ga0210402_10006497_pt1 | contig 10361 bp, 10 predicted proteins | sample IncBWC7MmetaG_FD_161055 | JGI IMG/M metagenome (GOLD analysis project Ga0210402, IMG submission 161055) | Forest soil microbial communities from Barre Woods Harvard Forest LTER site, Petersham, Massachusetts, United States - Inc-BW-C-7-M | ecosystem: Environmental > Terrestrial > Soil >...
CATTTTACGCCGAACTTCAGCTCGTCCGTGAGGGTGACCTCGGCAATCGCCGCCTCGATCATGATCTGGGTCCCCGCCACGTCGATGCGCCGCAGGATGCGCAGGATGCGCTGATATTCCGTCGGCACCGTCTGGATCACCAGCGTGTGCATCTGCTCATCGACGACGACCTTGGCGGCGCCTGCCCGGTAGGCAGCGCCGCCCGAGCCTGCATCTGAGGCCGGTCTCGGCATCGTCTGCGCTGTGGAGAACAGACTCGTTCGAGAGGCGCCGCCCCCGGCTCCTGTTCCTAGCCCCGCCGCTCCCAGCCCCGTGCCCGTTCGGCCGGACTGCGCGGGCGACGCAACCGTCGTCGGCTCGAAGCGCGGAGCAACACCGGCGGGACTTGCTGCACCAGATTGTTGTGCTTCCGTGGCCAGGACCTTGTGCAGGATTTCGGCCAGTTCGGCAGCTGGCCGGTTCTGGACCTTGTACGCGTAGATTTGCTCTTCCTTGTCCTCGGCCATCTTCTCGTAGCGCTCGATCCAGGTGCGCGCGGTGTCGAGATAGTTCGGCTTCGACGACATGACGAGGACCGAGTTCAGCCGCGGATTGGGCACGATGCGGACGAGCCCCTTGAGCGGTCCATCCTTGTCGATCCCGAATACTGTCTCGAGCTCCTTGGCGACCACTTCGGGATCCGCGGTTTTCACCGGGAAGACCGCAAACGACATCTGCCGCATCCAGTCGACGTCAAAGATCGAGACCAGATTTTCTAGGTTGGCGAGCTCCCGCCCCGTGCCGTTGACGACCAGCAGGTTACGCTGGTCGTCGGTGCGCAAAATGGCGCCCTTATCGAACATCGGCTCAATCACGCGACGCATCTCAGCGGCCGCGACATACTTCAGCGGCACGATCCGTGTCGTGATCCCGGGACCGCGCGGCTGACCATCGAGGCTCACCGGCGCGCCTGCCGCCGCCGCAAGCGGTGCGAGCCTATAATGGCCCTCGTCCCGAATCAGGGCGACGCCGTTGGTTTTGAGAACCGCCTCAAAGATGTCGGCCACCGCCGCCGGTTCCACCGGAGCGCTCGTCTGCACCGTCACCGTCCCGGTGACCTTGTCGCCGATGACATAGTCGGCCTTCAAAATATCGCCGAGGACTGTCTTCGCGGCCTGCGCGATTGGTGCATTGAGCAGATTGATCGTTACGCCATCGGTCCCTTTGAAGGTCTTGGCCGCAACGACGGCGTCGCTCGTGCCGACGAATTGACCGCTACCGCGGCTGATAAACTCAGGCTTAGCCGCGGATCTTTCCGTAGCCGGCGCAATAAGGCTGTTCCACACGGAGCGCGACGGCGAACGCGCCGAGCGGTCGCTCGCATCGCCGCGAGCAGGGCTTCCGTCCGGCCCGACGGTGTCAAGAAACTGCGGGGCTGTGCACGCAGAGAGGACGACAGCACCCACTACGGCAAAGTGTCGGAGTGTCGGTTTGATACGCAAGACACAACCCCCCAGAGTAACGCATTCTCATAATGCGCCATTCGGTAGAGAGCGGTAAGGTTCATTTTGATGTGCTGTCGGAATAAAGCGCGAGAGTGGCGGATTTGCTACTGTGGTGACTAAGCACCACGCGGTTTTCTTCAATGGCCGTAATCGTCCACTCCGCGATCTGGTCGCCCACCTTAAACCAAGCCGCCGGCTGTGGAGGTATTTCAATGAGAGCTTGCCAAGCTTCAGCCGGCATGACGACGCCGAGCAGCTTGATTTTGTCGGGCAGCACGACGGGCCTCGGGGGCGGGGGTGGCGGCGGTGGTGGAGGCGGGGGCTTTGGCGGCTCGGCTTTGATCTCCTTCGGCTGCGGAGACGGGAGCCGCCGTGCTTCGAAAAAGAGCGGACGAGCAAGTGACTGAGAAAATGTTGAAAGCGCGGGCTGTGCAGGATCGGCAATCACGCGCGGCGCCCGAGTGGGCATTGCTGCTGTAGTGGCTACGTCGAGCACAATCGATGTCTGCCAAAGGTCGAGCCCCCAAGCGGCCACCCACGCGATCGAGGCGACAATCCCGATCAGCGTCAGCATCTGGGCCATGAGGCGGATCATTGCGCTTTCGCACCCCCTTGAGCTTGCGTGAGCCCCGGCCACTTTGCGCCATAGACGGCGATCTCCAGCGTCATCGGCGCGATGCTCTCGGGGTTCCGCGCACGAGCCGCCGCTGCCCCGCGTTCATCCAAGCGCAAATCGGCACGCTCGACGAACAGTAAAGGCGTACCAGTCTCGATGGCGTGCAGGACCTCCTGAATGCTTTTCATCTCAGCGCGAATTTGCAGCGCAAGTCCTAGATACTCGAGGCCATCGCGTGATTTGGGCTGCAAGGCGCGCGCACTGCTGAGCTCGGCATTTCGAGCGGTGATCAGCGAGCGAAGCCGAGTCTGAAGGTCCGCGACAATGATGGCATCCTCAGGACCCGCGAGGAAGTCTCCACGATAGCGCTCGAGATCGCTTGAGCTTAGTTCCGAGCCAGCCTGACGATCCGGAACGATGACGGACCTGAACCCGGCGAGCAAGCGGATACCGTCGGTGATAACCTGATCATTCTCATCGTACCGTCTCTTGATCGGGTCGACCGCGCCCATCTCAACAACGGCCACGAACAGACCCAGAAGGCCCAGGGCCAATGCGCGGCTGGCCATTGAGCGGGGTCGTAGCGCGGTCACGGTCTCTCGGCCTTACGGATACCGGCGGTTCCCGCGCTCTCGATCTTCATGCGGATCTGAAAGCGTTCGCTGGCTCGCGGCTCTTCGCGGACGACCGGCGCGCTCAAGGCCACGCCGGAGAGCATCGGCGAGTGGGCGATGATGCCGACCAGCTCTGCAGCCGACCGGGCGTAACCGTCGATCCAGAGCACGTCGTTCTCAACCCTGACGTTCGTCAGCCAAGCTGTGTCAGGCAAGAGCCGTGTCACCTCCTCCCAAAGAGCGATGACCCGAATTCCTTCAGCCCGGCGCAGTCGGAGCGCGCCGATACGGTTCGAAAGGGTATCGGCGTCCTGAACGCGTTTGCGCACGGCCTGGGCCTCCTTCCTGGCCGCATTGGTTTCCACCTCCAGCTGCGCCCGGGCTTGGTCCTGCCGCTGCATGGCGACAAAAACTGTTGCGGTGCAGACCAGGACAAGCAAAGCCGCTGCTGTCGCGATCGCCCAGCTCAGTCGGCGTGCCAGAGATGGCGGCGCTTCACCGCGGCTCAGGAGGTTGAGGCCCATGCGATCGCCTTCGGCGCCCACCACGTCCACAGCCGAAATTGGTACGCCCATACTGCGGGCGTCGACCAGCAGCGGATCAATCAGGCGGCGCTTGGCGATGACGTGCACCACCTGCAAACTTGCCTCGTCCAAGGGTGCCCGGCCGATCACTCGCCAGGCATGACGAACGTCTTCCATTCCAAATGGCGTACCCCGCTCAATCTCGAGCGCCAGAACGTCCCCAATGCGCTCAACCGCCGCGACCGGCACCTTGCGGTGCCGGATCAAACAACGGTGGGCGGGAAGCGCGACGTCGACGCGCATCAGCGCCCCCCAGCGCCGCCGCTGCTTTGCAACCCACGCCAGTGCCGACCGTCGGTCGCGCGGCCCCTCCAGACGCAGATGCTGGACATTGGACAAACCCTTCATCCGAACCTGCTGCGCGTCGGTCCCGTTGTCGTCCAACAGCATCTGCACGGTGATCGGATCGGCGCTCAGAACCTGGCGCACCCGCGAGGGAATGAGATGTCGCAGTTCGTCGAGCCACCATCGCAGCACACGCCGGCCCACCTCGGCGGCCCCCCGCAGCCGCCGTCGGATGTTTGCATTCTGCGCCATCGTGCCCGGGCTCAGCATGGTGTTCTCGGCCGTGCCTCTTGCTGCCATCGAACTTTAGCCTACGCGGAGCGGGGCTCAAGAGCTGATTGCTTCACGCGCCACCGAGTGATAGTAGATGCAGAGGTATTCCGGCGGTTTATGGGGGGAAATGCGCTGCTCGGAGACCAACAGCTTACACCTTCTACGTATCGACGCGCCTCCAACGGATCCGCGCGATCCGCGTACGGCACGCCGCCTGCTCGAATTCCTGCGCGAGCGTGGGCTGCTCGATCCGGCTGCGGTTGAACGTGCGGCTAAGGTTCAGCTCGAGACTCGGCAGCGCATCGACGTGGTCATCGCCGAGCTCGGTCTCGTGCCCGCGCCGGAGTTTATGGCCGCGGTTTCCGATTTCTTCGGCTATCCCATTCTCGGCGAGGCCGATTTGTCGGCCTTACCCGTGCTTGAGGACCTCGAGACCTTGCTTTCGCCGGACTTCCTGCGCCGCAACGGTTTGCTGCCGATCGAGTTCGCGGCAGATGCCCTGATCATTGCGACGACAGATCCCTTCAATTCCGAGACGCTCACCGCGGTCGCGTACCTCGTTGAGAAGCCGGTCGCTCCTTGCCTCGTCTCGCAGCAGGATTTCGCGCTCGCGCTGCAACGACTCTACGAGCCGGCCGAAGAACCGAGCGAGTCGAGCGTGCCGGGCGACCAGGCTGGCGAGGAGGTCTTCGTTAGCGACGACGACGTTCAGCGCTTGAAGGACGTGGCGAGCGAGGCGCCCGTTATCCAGCTCGTCAATCGGCTGATGAGGGCTGCGGTGCAGCAGCGCGCGTCGGACATCCATATCGAGCCTGCCATCGACGGCCTGCGCGTGCGCTATCGCATCGACGGAGTGATGGCGGAGGTGGAGCGCCTGCCACCCGAAATGCAGGCGGGTGTCGCCTCACGCATCAAGATTCTCGCCAAACTGAACATTGCGGAACGCCGCATGCCCCAGGATGGCCGCATCAAGATCGCCGTTGCCGGCCGTGAGATTGATCTGCGAATCTCGACCAGCCCGGTCATGCACGGCGAGAGCATCGTCATGCGCATCCTCGACCAAGAGCAAGTCGATCTCTCTTTCGCGGCGCTCGGCTTCGACAACCGCACTGCCGATATCCTCAACAGGCTGCTTGCTCTTCCGAACGGCATCATCCTCGTCAGCGGCCCGACGGGCAGCGGCAAGACGACGACGCTCTATTCCGCGCTGAAGCTCTTGAACTCGGTAGAGCGCAAGGTGTTCTCGATCGAGGACCCGATCGAATACCAGCTGCCGGGCGTCAATCAGATGCAGATCAAGCCGGCGATCGGACTGGATTTCGTCCACTGCCTGCGCGCCATTTTGCGCCAGGATCCGGATGTGATCATGGTCGGCGAAATGCGCGATGTGGAGACCGCGAGCACGGCTATCCGCGCCTCGCTCACCGGCCATCTGGTGCTTTCAACCGTGCACACGAACAGCGCGGCCGCCTCAGTCACGCGCCTGCTCGACATGGGCGTTGAAGACTACCTCTTGGCCTCCAGCCTCTCGGCCGTGCTCGCTCAACGCCTTGTTCGCCACCTCTGTCCCGACTGCGCCACGCCGGCGCCTGCCAATAGCGCGCTCATGGATCGTCTGCAGTCCGCATTCTCAGGACATGCCACCCCCCCGCAGGCGCCGCGCGTGCACATTCCGGTCGGATGCCCGCTCTGCCGCCACACGGGCTTTCGGGGCCGCACCAGCATCGCCGAAATCCTCGTCGTCGACGATGCTGTGCGCGCTCGCATCAAGGCGGGAACGACCGACCGCGAGATCGAGGCGGCAGGGCTCGGCAACGGCACGGAGACGCTTTATCAGAACGGGCTGCGCAAGGTCTTCGGCGGCGAGACGAGCCTCGAAGAGGTGCTGCGCGTGGCGAGGAGCTGACATGCCGAGGTTCCGCTACGGCGCCTTCACCCCCGCCGGCCTCGTCGAGCGCGGTGAGATCGATTGTTCGACCCGAGCGGACTCGCTGAGTATATTAGGCGCCCGCGGTCTTGTGCCCTTCGAGAGCGCCGAGGCCGAGGGGCCGTCGATTCCCAGGCAGCGCGACTCACCCCTTCGTCGCTCTGGCCGATCGCGGCTGAAGATCTACGCCGATCTCACCCGTGAGCTGTCAGTCCTGCTCGCGGCGGACATTCCTCTTGACGCAAGCTTGCGTCTGCTGGTCCAGCAGACGGCGAACAGGCGCTTGGGAGCGCTCGCCGAACGCCTGCTTGCTGCCGTCACCGCCGGTCAATCCCTTTCGGGAGCAATCGCCAACGCCGACCCCGATGCACCGACAGTGCTGGCGAGCCTATTGCGGGCTGGCGAGGCGCGCGGAGGCCTCGCCACGACGCTTGTTGATCTTGCTGCCTTCTTCGAGAGCCGCATCGAGATGCAAGGCAAGATCCGGTCGGCGCTGATATATCCGACTATTCTTTGCATCACGGCCCTGGGCGCGATCGCCATCATCATCGGCGCGCTGGTGCCCGCAGTGATGCCCATTTTCACCGACAGCGGCACGCCTCCGCCTCTGGTCTTGAGTCTCGCGAATCAACTCGGACAAGCCGTCACGCAACAGGGATACCTGATCGTGATCGGGATAATCGCAGTCTCCCTCTCAATCGGCGCCCTCCTGCGGCTGCCGAGCGTCCGAGCGGCGATAGATCGAGCGGCCCTGGCCCTGCCGGGTGTCGGCCCTCTGATCGGGCAGGGCAGCACTGCGCTGTTCGCGCGCACACTTGGGACTTTGCTGCGCAATGGCGTCTCGCTGCTGCCCGCGCTGGAGATCGCGGCATCCGTGGTGCCGAGCCCCGCGATCCGCGCCGCCATCGTGCAGGCGGCCGAGCGCGTGAAAGAAGGCCGCCGCCTGGCAGACGCTCTGGCCCAGACCGGCCGGTTCTCAGACTTTGCGCTCCGCTTCGTTGCTGTCGGTGAGGAATCGAGCAAGCTCGACGGCATGCTGCTTCACCTCGCCGATCTCAGCGCCAGGGAGACCCAACGCAGCATCGACCGCGCGATGACGCTGGTGTCTCCTCTCCTCACCATCGGCATCGGCGCTTTGATCGGGGGGCTGTTCGTGTTCATCGTGCAGGCGCTCTTGAGCTTCAACGCGCTGGTGCTCCAATGAATGGTCAGGCGGACATCGCTCGGAAGCGCGCGTCGGGCCGCCCGCGCCTGACACCGGTCGCACGTTGCGGAACGCTAAAAACCGGCGGCGCGATCGACGGCACCTTGCTGATCGAGGTGCTCGTTGTGCTGGCAATCCTGGCTTTGGTATCGACCATAGCGTTGCCACGGGCGCATATAGGTCGCGGGCCTTCGCTCGGGCTCATTGCCTCCGACATCGCGGCTAAGCTGCGCGCCGCTCGCAGCATGGCCATCGCGCAGAACCGAGACGTCTCGTTTGCCCTCGACACCGATGCGCGGACCTACAGCGTCGCGGGGACAGGCTCACCCCAGACCCTGCCCGCCGCCATCGACGTGTCGGTGACGACCGCGCGGTCGCAAATTCTTGAAGCCAAGGAGGCCCACTTGGTCTTCTTCAGCGACGGCACGTCATCCGGCGGCACCATCCGGCTCGCCGATCAAAACCAATCGGTTGCTATCGGCGTGGAATGGCTGACGGGAGCGGTCCACATCGAGCGGGGCACGCCATGAGGCGTCGCGATGCCGGCTTCACCCTTGTTGAGGTGCTTGTGGCCTTTGCGATTGTGACCATAGTCCTCGCAGCCCTCTATCAAGCCATCGCCGGTGCTTACCGTGGCTACGCGCGGGCCCAAGTGCGGGAACAGACCTTGGCGTTCGCCCGCGCACAGCTTGACGCAGTTGGAATCGAGAACCCGCTGCAACCGGGCGAGAGCACTGGCACGTATGCGACAGGGGTGGTGTGGCACCTGACCGTCGAGCCGGCCGAGACGTCAAGCTACAAAGGACGGGCCTTTCGCATCCTGCTCGAGGCGCTCGACCCTCGCGGCCAGCCCCTCTTGCGGCTCGAGACCTTCAAGCTCGACCTTCGCACGAACTGAGGAGACGGAGCTTGCGTCGACGCGCGACCGATGCAGAGGCTGGCTTTACGCTCATCGAGCTGCTGATCGCACTCACGCTCTTGACGGTGATCGCTTCGCTCCTTGTCAACGCCGTCGGCAGCGCGCGCCAAGCGCTAAACGTTGTAGACCGACGCGTCACGCAAGCCTCGGTCCCGGCGGTCCAATCAGTCCTCAGACGGCTGCTCGTCGAGGCCCGCGCCAACTCCGACGCGACGCAACGCGCCGATCCCGATCGCGCCTTCATCGGCGAACTCAACAAGCTGACCTTCGTGTCGAGTTTTGTACCGCAGGGCCAATATGGAGGTCTCTGGCGTTACCAGATCGCGCTCGACGCAAGCGAACTCGCGGGCGAATCGAGTGCTTTGGTGCTGACCCAGCAATTGGTGCGGCCGGCGTCGTCCGCGCCCGGCTCGCCGCTTCGCACAGTCGTCCTCAAGGAGGTCCGCGCTCTGAGCGTGCGCTACTTCGGCGCTGAGGACAAAGACAGCGCCCCGCAGTGGCAGGACGTCTGGCGGCATCCCTCCCGCCTGCCGCGTCTCGTTTCCATGGACGTCACGTTTGTTCGACCTGATGGTCGACAATGGCCAACGCTGATCGTGGCTCTCCCCCTGGCGGACTAAAAAAGTCTCCGCCAATGGCCTGCCTCTCGATGAGACTCGTACTCACACGGCGACCTTCGCCTTCGACTCGATCGACAACGTGCGAGACCGGGAGCGTGGGTTCGAGGGCGTGGAGCTGGTAATAACATCACCCCTTCTGTAGGGGCAGCCCTGGCGGCCCAGCAGACTTCGCAATCTTGGTCCATGTCTCGACCATTGCGGGGACCACGGTACGCGACAGGTACGCCAGCGCGACGTGCTGCAAGAACCTGGGCTCGCCTCAAGAGTTCAGCGTTGCGGCGTATTTGGTAACGCGGCGGTCGACCTTCGAGCGCAACGTGCTCAAGATGTCATCGACCGTGACGCCCGCCGCCAGCATCGCGTGGATCGGGGCCAGGTCAAAGATTCCGCGGGCGCCAGAGAGGTAGTTTTCTCCCGTAGCGTCCAGCAGTTTCGTAAGCGATTCGGCATCGTCGATCGCCGGCACGGCGGGCTTCTGCGCTGCGGTGATGCGCTGGCGGTGCGATTTCGCAACCCCGGTCACGAACCAGGACGTCGTCCAGCTTTCGAGAGGGCGCTGCGCAAGCTCGTCTGCATGCCGGCACAGAACCGGCAAGATGTCCAGATCGAGGTCGGCGCCGTTCGCGATCATCGACTTGACCATCGTGAGATCCGTGATGCCGGTCCCCCGCGGCTGATTACGAGCGATGTGGCCGGCGGTTGCCTTGAGGAGCGCGGTGAACAGCTCGAGGTGGTCAAGCACGAGCTCGCGTGCAGACCGAGGCGCATCGGATTCGCCGGCGTCTGGCGGGCCGGGCGCGGTGGTGTCGGTCACTTTCCCCTCCATTGATTAACAAAAATCAGATAGCCCTAATGTGCATGCCCAACAGGTTCAGCATCGCGCAACTCTTCTGCGAGCTCGCCGACATGATGGGCGACTTCCTGGATATATTTCGCGCGCCAACCGGGGCAGCCGCTCAACATTTCCGCGCCCTCGGCGGCGAACTGTCCGACCGCGCAACCGATTTCGTCAGCTGTGAGAGTGGGGGCCGCGGTCGCGCAGAAGGCGGCCGTCGCCGCCATCAGGTGGTCGACGAGGTTGTCAACCGGATTGTCGGTGTCGATATTGATTGCCTCGCCGGGCGCTGCGCCGGTGTCACTCATGTCAGCCTCCATCTGTCATGCAGCTTGCGGGGCCGGAGCCTTAACCTGGGCGGTGATACCGGCGTCCTCGATCACGTTGTTTGATGTGAGAGCGCCCTGCGAAACGAGCGCGACACCGTCGACGCCGTGATCAGCGAGAGCTCGGATGACCTTGCGGACGGATTTGCTAGCGAGATCCGCGGTGACAGTGCGGCCGCCGACGGTGACAGTGACCTCGGTACGTGGGGGAGCATCGTCGGGGATGCGGGCGCCCAGCGAACGGCGCCGGATCGAGCACCATGGTAACCTTTAATTTGCGTGCGGTAGTGGTGAGTTTGGGCATATTGGGATCTCCCTCGCACCCGGCCGATCAAGCCCGGAAAGCGAATAACAGGGGTCACGTCGCCGCGACACCAGGTGCGAGGAAGCTCGGAAATGGTGTCGCTTTCTAACCGCGTTGATCGCCGCGGCATCACTTACTTGATAGGGCTGCCTTTGAAATCCGCCACAAAATAATTTAGCCCACTCTCGTCATACTCAACCTGCCGCTGCAGACTTTTCTTACGGGTTTTCCTGTCCGCACTTTTAGAGCATTTTCCGCTCGGATTGAATCGGGGAGGATTCCCAAAGAGGTGTCAATGAGCGAGTCTGGCGGCATTGATTCGATTCGGGGGGAACAATGCCGAAGCCTTATTCGTACGACTTGCGTGTGC
>Ga0210402_10006499_pt1 | contig 10357 bp, 6 predicted proteins | sample IncBWC7MmetaG_FD_161055 | JGI IMG/M metagenome (GOLD analysis project Ga0210402, IMG submission 161055) | Forest soil microbial communities from Barre Woods Harvard Forest LTER site, Petersham, Massachusetts, United States - Inc-BW-C-7-M | ecosystem: Environmental > Terrestrial > Soil >...
GCTTCGACCGTGAACCAAATCGGCTGCGCGCCCGCCTCTCTCGCCGCGAAGACGTTTTCGACGATGACTTCATCGAACTCATGCTGGATACCTTCAACGACCACCGTCACGCTTACGCATTTTTTTTGAATCCGCTGGGCGTTCAGGCTGATGCCTTGTGGACGGAAGGTCCGGGCACCAACGACCAGAATTTCGACATGTCGTTCGATACCGTGTGGGATTCGGCCGGACAACTGACGGATCGAGGCTTCGTCGTCTGGATGGCGATTCCCTTTCGTAGCCTGCGGTTTGCGTCGAGCGATCCGCAGACCTGGGGCGTCCTGCTGGCACGGCAGCTGCCGCGCAAGAATGAGCAGTCGTTCTGGCCGCAATACTCCAGCCGCATTCAGGGACGTTTGAATCAGGCCGGCCAGGCTACTGGACTGGAGAAAATCTCTCCCGGCAGAAATCTGCAGCTCATCCCCTACGGAGTTTTTCGCTCGTTCAAGGAACTCGATTTGCGCGATCCCAACAACCCCACGTACACGCAGCGCGCCGCCTTTGGCCAAGTCGGACTTGACGCGAAAGCAGTATTGAAAGACAAGTTTGTTCTCGACGCCACCGTGAATCCGGATTTCAGCCAGGTTGAATCGGACGACCCTCAGATCACTGTCAACCAGCGGTTTGAGGTCCAGTTTCCGGAGAAGCGGCCTTTCTTTCTGGAAAACGCAAACTATTTTCAGACCCCTATTCAGCTGCTGTTCACGCGCCGCATCGTCGACCCCAAATGGGGCGTGCGTCTAACGGGCAAGGATGGGCCGTGGTCGATCGGTACTTTAGTCGCCGAAACGGATTCGCCGGGAGAACCGGTCACGCCACCGAGCCCGCAATATCCCGCCGGCAATCCTCTCTTTGGCAAGCACGCGCTATTTGCCATTGGACGCGTCAGCCGCGACATCGGCCAGCAATCCTCGATCGGACTCCTCTATGCCGACCGCGAGGCCGGCGGATTCTTCAATCGCGTGGGCAGCATCGACGGCCGATTCAAGTTGAATGCAAACTGGATGGCCAATGTGCAAGGAGTATTCAGCGCGACTATCAACCCTGACGACCCAAATTTCAATCTGTTCAATACCAACGGACAGTACCAGGCGGGATCGGCGGGTTCCGTCATTGTGCAACGCGACGGCCTCAAACTGAACTACAACCTGGACTATGAAGACCGGAGCCCGAACTTTCGCACGTTGACTGGATTCGATCCGCAGCCCGACATTCACAACCTGTACCAGCACCTGCAATACACATTTCGCCCCGAGGGCAAGCATCTGATTTCATGGGGTCCGACGTTCGAGCATTACCTGACCTACGACCACGAAGGAAACGAAATCGGCTCCGGTTACTTTCCGTCGGCGCGCGTGGAACTGATGGGACAAACATTCCTGACGGTTCTCTATGCTAAGGAAATGGAGCAGCTGCGGCATCAGGACTTCGACACGATTACCACTATCCAGAAGTACACCCGCCACACGACTGAATTTTCTCTCGACACCAACTACTTCCGCCTGTTCTCCGTCCACGCCGACTATCGATGGGGGGAACGCGTGAACTACGATGCCCCCAACACGCTGGCGCCTTTTCTCGCCAGCCGTAACAGCGCCACGGCGCAGGTCACAGTGCGGCCCAGCCGCGCTCTAAAAATTGACAACACCTACATTTTCTTCCGCCTGCATCATTGCGCGAACTGTGTGCAGGATCCGCTGGGGAGCCTGAACAACCACATCATCCGGACGCGCGTGAATTATCAGTTCAGCAAGGAGCTGTCCGTTCGCTTCATCGGAGACTACAGCGCGGTCCTGGCGACTCCGGGCTTCACTTCTCTGCAAACGACCAAGAACTTCAATACGGATTTCCTGGTCACATATCTCGTCCACCCGAGCACCGCAATTTATGTGGGTTACAACAACAATCTGGAAAACATTCTGAACCCGCCGCAACTGGACACGAACGGCGACCTGGCGCGAGGCGGACGCCTGATTAATGACGGGCGGAATTTCTTCGTGAAGGCGTCGTACTTATTCCGGTTTTGAAGGGGCCGCGAGCTACGATCTTTCGGAAACCGCGTCTGCTCATAGCTAGTGGCTCGAAGCTGTGCGTATCAGCTCAGAGTGGTGGCAGCGCAGTGCTGATCGAACGCAGCCTTCAAATCGGCGGCTATTGCCTGTGCGTCGCGGGATTCGATCTGACGGCGCTCCATCATGTAAACCAGTTTGCCATCGTGGAGAATGCCGATCGAGGGCGACGACGGCGGATATCCCGTGAAATAGGAACGCGCGCGTTCGGTCGCATCAAGGTCCTGGCCGGCGAATACAGAAACGACCTTGGCGGGCTTGGTTGCGTTCTGAAGTGCCATCCGCACCGCGGGACGCATGCGTCCGGCGGCACATCCGCAAATCGAGTTAACGACAACCATTGTGGTGCCCGGACCCGGCAGCGTCTTATCCACTTCTGCTGCTGTGCGAAGTTCTTCAATCCCCAGACGCGTCAATTCTTCGCGCATCGGAACCACCATAATTTCGGGATACATGAATGCTCCTGTTCTTTTACCTGCGATTCAGTAACTTCATTCTAATATGCCTGCTCTGCCAGCGTATGAGATGCTCGATTGTTCGTGGATAACATATAGAGTGAAATCGAAGTGATCGCGATTCAGGAAGACGTTCCGCTGGCACCACTCACTACCTTGCAAGTGGGCGGACGTGCGCGCTCTTTTGTCGACGCCGCAAGCGAAGAGGACGTTCGCGAAGCGGTCGATCTTGCCGCCACCAAGAATCTTCCCTTGTTGGTGTTGGGCGGCGGCAGCAATCTTGTGGTGTCCGACACGGGCTGGCCGGGACTAGTCCTCAAGATCTCAATCGGCGGAGTCACCAGCAATGACAACAACGACGGCGGCAGCAGAGTATTCGAAGGGGGAGCTGGCGTCGAATGGGACCATTTGGTCGCGGAAGCCGTCGCAAGCGGTTACACGGGAATCGAGTGTCTCAGCGGAATTCCGGGCAGTGTCGGTGGCACCCCGGTGCAGAACGTCGGCGCCTACGGACAGGAGGTGTCGGACACGATCGAATCCGTGCGGGCCCTCGATCTGAAAGATCTGCGAACGGTCGAACTTTCCAGGGAAGCATGCGGCTTTCACTATCGCACCAGCATTTTCAACACCAGTCAAAAGGGACGATACATCATTCTGGCAGTCAGCTATCGCCTGATTCATGACGGTGCTCCCGACCTAAAGTACGGCGATCTGCAAAAATATTTCGTGGGCTCGGGCACCATTCCGTCGCTGGCCCAAATACGAAACGCAGTCCGGGAAATTCGGCGGAGCAAAGGCATGCTGATTGTCGCCGGCGATCCCGATTGCCGCAGTGCGGGATCGTTTTTCAAGAATCCGGTCCTGGGCAAATCGCTTTTCCTTGAGCTAACGCGGCGCGCCGAGAAGCAAGGGTTAACGATTCCGAGCTATCCCGCGCTGGACGCCCAACGCAAGATTTCGGCGGCCTGGCTCGTGGAACATTCGGGCTTCGCGAAGGGCTACCGACTGGCAAACGCCGCAATCTCGCAAAAACACGCGTTGGCCCTGATCAACACGGGAAAAGCGACAGCCATGGACATCGTCACACTCAAAGAGAAAATTCAGGATGCCGTGCGCGAAGCCTGGGGGATCGTTCTGGAGCCAGAACCCGTCTTTGTGGGCTTCTGATGATTTCGAATCCGACAATTGACCCTGAACTGAACCCTGAAGGTGAATCAGGAGAGCGGCATCATCCCTGGAGCTGTAGGGCCCCCTTACACTTGCTCTGCGAGGTTGCGCGCTTCCCGAAAGATCTCTGCAAACATCGGCCGCGTCAGCTTGCCGGTATTCGTATTTTGATTCGAGGGATGAAACGAAGCCATCAGGATTTTTCCATTCGGCATCTGATAGCGGGCAGCATGCCGGAAAACATAAGGCGCTTTAGTGGGAATGATGCCGCGACGTTTGAGAAAATTCAAATACGCGTCGAATCCGATTTTTCCGAGCGCCACAATCACCTTGAGATTCTTTAGCCCGTCCAGCTCACGGTCGAGGAACGGCGCGCAATTGGCCAGTTCCTGCGGCAGCGGCTTGTTGTCGGGTGGCGCACATCGCGCCGCGGCGGTGATGTAGAGATCGTGCAACACCAAACCGTCTTCACGAGCGGTTGCGGTCCGTTGATTGGCAAATCCGGTTTCGTACAAAACGGGATACATGAAGGCTCCCGAGGCGTCCCCCGTAAACGGCCGCCCCGTGCGGTTCGAACCGTGAGCGCCGGGAGCAAGGCCCAGTACCAGCACGCGCGCGTTTGGATCGCCGAATCCGGGGACGGGCTTACCCCAATACTCCCGGTCGCGATATGCCCGGCGCTTCTCCTGCGCAATCCGTTCTCGATAAACAACCAGTCGCGGACAACGGGTGCAGGCAATCACCTCGGCATTCAAAACCTTCAGCCATTGGGGAGCGTGCATTCATTTCATTGTAGTGAAGCCCGGACGAACCAGAAATTCGCGTTACTTTGGTGGGCCGTTTCGACCCTTCCTGTGTTTGACGTTGGCTTTCACAAGTCTTTACACTCAAGGTAGGGATTGGGGCAGCAGAGCGCAGAGTATTTCGACTCAAGCGCTTTTCTGCCGATGCTCCCGCAGTGGTTGGAAAGGCAATTGTGAGCCCCACAGAAACCAAAGAGAGCGCCACCAGGCGCGAAATCGAAGTTGAGATTCCGGCACAGGAAGTTACGCGACAGACCGAGGTCCTGATTCAGAAATATCAAAAGGTGGCTCGACTGCCAGGGTTCCGCGTCGGCCATGTGCCGCCATCGATCATCAGGCAGCGCTTCTCCGAAGAGATCAAGACCGACGTAGTTGAAGCTCTCATTCCCCGCTATTTCCGGCAGGAAACCGAGCGTCTGGGAATGCATCCAGTATCGCAGCCGCGCGTCACCGACCTGCATGTGCATGACGGAGAACCGCTGCGTTTCAAAGCCGCATTTGAAGTGCTGCCTGACGTGAAGGCGGAAGGCTACAAGGAACTGCGCGCCGACAAAGTCGAGATAACGGTCACCGACCAGGATGTCGAAGAAGCGATGACTGATCTTCGGGAGCGAGGCGCCAGCTTCAATCCAGTCGAAGGTCGCGCGCTGGCCGAAGGCGATTTCGCACAGGTCTCGCTCGACGGCACGCCAAAGTCCGAAGAAGGACAACCCGTCCACATGGACGAGGTCCTTGTCGAAATGGGCGGCAAAAACACCATGCCCGAGTTCACCCAGAATCTGACGGGCGCAAACGTCGGCGATGAGCGTACGTTCGATGTGACGTATCCGCAGGACACGCAGGACGAACGGCTCGCCGGGAAGACTCTCAGCTATACCGTGAAGGTGCAGGGAGTCAAAAGCAAAGTACTTCCTGAATTGAACGAAGAGTTCGCCAAGCAACTGGGCGAATTCATGAGCGTCGACGATGTCCGCAAACGGATTCGTGAACAGATCGAATCGGAGCGTACCCACAAGGCTGAACACGAAGCCAAGGACAAACTGGTGGCGGAGCTCGTAAAACGCAACGAATTCGAAGTGCCAGAGTCGCTCGTCGAGCGCCAGATCGACATTCGCCTCGAACGCGGACTCCGCGCGCTGGCTGCGCAGGGCCTCACCGGCGAGCAAATGAAGAAAATGGATTTCCAACGCCTGCGCGCGGGACAACGCGATCAGGCAATTCAAGATCTCAAGGCTTCCCTGCTGCTGGAAAAAGTAGCAGATGAAGAGAAGGTCGAAGTCAGCGACGAAGAAATGGATCGCGAGTTGGACGCAATCGCTCAACAGTCGAAACAGACGGTGGAAGCAGTGCGCGCACGTTTGACACCCGATGGTGGCCTCGATAGAATCCGGACAAGAATCCGCAACGAGAAAGCCATCGAATTGCTGTATCGCCAGTCCGCCTGAAACGGACATTTCCCCTCCCCTCGAGAAACGACCAACCTGTTTTGCGGGGCGGAGTGTGGCAGAATGAGCGGGAACGAGTGAGCCAGAAAGCGCACGCGAACGAGGAGAGACAGATGCTGGTACCCATGGTCATCGAGCAGACCGGACGAGGCGAACGCGCCTACGACATCTATTCCCGGCTGCTGCGCGACAACATCATCTTTATCGGCACACCGATTGACGACACCATCGCCAACCTGGTGATCGCGCAAATGTTGTTCCTGGCCCAGGAAGATCCCGAAAAGGATATCCAGCTCTACGTCAACTCGCCGGGTGGATCGATCACCGCCGGCATGGCGATCTACGACACCATGCAATACGTAAAGAACGATGTGACGACCATCTGCATCGGCCAGGCGGCGTCGATGGCTGCGCTGCTGCTCGCGTCGGGTGAGAACAAGAAACGTTTGGCCTTGCCCAATTCGCGCATCCTGATCCACCAACCTTCGATGGGTGGACTTTCCGGTCAGGCGACCGATATAGACATACATGCGCGCGAAATCCTGCGTATGCGGGAGATTACTAATCAGTTACTGGCAAAGCACAGCGGGCAAAAACTCGATAAGGTAGAAAAGGACGTCGAGCGCGACTTCATCATGAACGCCCAACAGGCAAAAGAGTACGGAATCATCGACGATATCATCTACAAGACGAAGTAACGGTATGATCGGCTTTCCGCGCCGATCGGTTCCTCCGAGTTCTGGCAATGCGGCATCGGCCAAGCCTGGAGCGGTGGGAAATTAAGGAGTAGGGCCGAGTGAAAAACAGAACGGGTTCCGAAGAAATCTTGCGCTGTTCGTTCTGCCATAAATCGCAGGACGCTGTCGCCAAACTGATTTCTTCTCCCAGCGACTATCCCCGGGCATACATCTGCGATGAGTGTGTTGCGGTCTGCAACTCCATTCTCGAAGATGACCGGACCACAACCCCTCCCTCTTCCGTTCCCAACCAGCTACCCAAGCCGTTGGAAGTGAAGACGTTCCTTGACGAGTACGTCATCGGGCAGGAGCAGACAAAAAAGAAACTCGCGGTAGCGGTCTACAACCACTACAAACGCATCTACATGAATCGCCAGCGCACCAATGATGGCGTCGAACTGGCGAAGTCGAACATTCTGCTGATCGGCCCTACAGGCACCGGCAAAACGCTGATGGCCCAGACCCTAGCGCGCATGCTCGACGTGCCCTTTGCGATCGTCGACGCCACCACCCTGACCGAAGCCGGATACGTCGGCGAAGACGTTGAGAACATTATTCTCAAGCTCTTGCAGGCGGCCGAAGGCGACGTGAGTCGAACCCAGACCGGAATCATCTATATAGACGAAATCGACAAGATTGGCCGCAAGGACGAAAACCCCTCGATCACGCGCGATGTTTCGGGCGAAGGCGTCCAGCAGGCGCTGCTGAAGATTCTGGAAGGAACCATCGCCAACGTTCCGCCCCAGGGTGGCCGCAAGCATCCCCACCAGGAGTTCACTCCGGTGGATACCACCAACATACTATTTATCTGCGGTGGAGCGTTCGTAGGCCTGGAGAAGATGATCGCGCGGCGCATGGGTAAGAAGGCCCTGGGTTTCAAGACAGGCGAAGACTCGGACAAAGAGGCGGCAGCTGCGTTGCCGAACAAACGTAACTTTGAAATGGTGTCCGACGTTCAACCGGAGGATCTGATCAAGTTCGGCCTGATCCCTGAATTCGTGGGACGCCTGCCCGTAGTCGGCGTGTTACAGGATTTGGACGAAAACGCGCTGGTGGAAATCCTGACCCGGCCCAAGAACGCGATTGTCAAGCAGTACCAGCGCCTGTTCGAATTTGAGAACGTGCGCCTGAAATTCAGCGAAGACGCCCTCCGGGCGATTTCGCGGCAGGCGATGGCTCGCAAGGTCGGGGCCCGCGGACTGCGCATGATTTTGGAAGAACTGATGCTGGAGCTGATGTATAGTCTGCCCAGCCAGAAGAAAGTTAAGGAATTCGAAGTCACGCGGGAAATGGTGGAAAAGCGAGAGGTTTCGCTCTCGGTGATAGAGAAAGCAGCCAGCTAAAACGGAGACTGAGTTTGTCGAACCCAAAGGAAAAGTTCGAGAGCAAGAAATTACCCATGATGCCCATTCGGGACGTGGTCATCTTCCCCTACATGATGACGCCGTTTGTGGTGGGCCGGGAGTCCAGCGTGCGCGCGCTGGAGGAAGCTCTCGCCGCCGACAAGAAGATCTTTCTGGCTACACAGCACGATGCCAGCATCGACGAACCCAAGCCCGGAGACATTTTCCAGGTCGGGACGATCGTCAACATCGTGCAGAGCCTGAAGCTTCCCGACGGCAACATTAAAGTTCTGGTGGAAGGCATCGAGCGCGGCAAGATTTTGCAGATTGTCGACACCGAAGGTTTCATGCAGGCCACGGTCCGCGTCGCCCGCTATGCTACCGAGACCAATGCCCAGATCGAAGCAGGCATGCAGCGCGTCACCGCCCTTTTTGAACAATACGTAAAGCTGTGCCAGTCCCTGAACTACGAAACCATGATTGCGGCAGTGCGGATGGAAGATCCCGCCAAGCTGACCGACACCATCTCCGCCAACCTTCAGCTTTCGATTGAAGAAAAACAGGCGCTACTCGAGATCTTCGATCCGGCCGAGCGCCTGAGCCGCATCGGCGACGTGCTGGACGTCGAGATCGAAAAGCTCAACATGGACCGCACCATCCAGTCGCGCGTAAAGCGCCAGATGGAGAAGGCTCAGAAAGAGTACTACCTCAACGAAAAGATCAAGGCGATCCAGAAGGAACTTGGCCGCGGCGAAAAGAGCGAGTTCGACGAACTGAAGAAGAAGATCGAAGCCGCCGGCATGACCAAGGAAGTCCGCGACAAAGCGCTTCAGGAACTCAAGAAACTGGAAGCCATGCCGCCGATGTCTGCCGAGTCGACCGTTTCCAGAAACTACCTTGACTGGCTGCTGGCCGTGCCGTGGAAAAAGCGCTCCAAGGAAATTCGCAACATCTCCCGCGCGGAAAAGATTCTCAACGAAGACCACTATGGGCTGGAGAAGATCAAGGAACGCATCCTTGAATTTCTCGCCGTGCGCCAGTTGGTGAAAAATCCCAAAGGATCGATTCTGTGCTTCGTAGGCCCTCCGGGCGTGGGCAAGACTTCGCTGGGAATGTCGATTGCGAAAGCCACCGGACGCAAGTTTGTGAGAATGTCGCTGGGCGGCGTGCGCGATGAAGCGGAAATCCGCGGGCATCGCCGTACCTACATCGGGGCACTGCCTGGCCAGATCATCCAGATGATGAAGAAGGCTGGCACGAAGAATCCGGTTTTCATGCTCGACGAAGTCGACAAGATGTCGATGGACTTCCGCGGCGATCCGTCAGCGGCGCTCCTGGAAGTGCTCGACCCCGAACAGAACTTCATGTTCGTCGACCACTACCTCGACGTCGAATACGACCTGTCACAAGTCTTCTTCGTAGCCACCGCGAACGTGATGCATACCATCCCTCCTGCCCTGCAGGACCGCATGGAAGTGCTGCGCCTGCACGGCTACACGGAAGCGGAAAAAGTCGAGATCGCCAAGCAGTTCCTGGTTCGTAAGCAAATGGAACAGGCGGGCCTGACCGGCAAGAACCTGATGTTCACCGACGATGCGATCAAGGACATCATTCGCTCTTACACGCGCGAAGCCGGCGTACGCAATCTCGAACGCGAAATCGGCAACGTTTGCCGCAAGGTTGCGCGTAAGGTCGTCAAAGAAGGCGAGAATTTTTCGATTACTCTGACTGCCGAGAACGTCCACGATTTTCTCGGAGTGCTGAAGTTCCGCGACACTCTGGCCCACGAGAAGAGCGAAGTCGGCCTGGTCACAGGCCTGGCTTGGACCGAAGTCGGCGGCTCAATCCTGAGCACCGAGACAACCGTCGTCGACGGCAAAGGCAAGCTGACCCTCACCGGCAAACTGGGCGACGTGATGCAGGAATCCGCACAGGCCGCGATGTCATATATTCGTTCTCGCGCGGTGCGACTCGGCCTGCCACGCGATTTTTACCGCAATATCGACGTCCACATCCACGTGCCCGAAGGCGCCATTCCGAAGGACGGCCCGTCGGCTGGCATCACCATCGCCACTGCGATTGCCAGTGCCCTGAGCCGGATTCCGGTCCGCCGCGATTTGGCCATGACGGGCGAGATCACGCTCCGCGGAAAAGTGCTCCCGATCGGCGGACTGAAAGAAAAGTTGCTGGCAGCGCATCGCGCAGGATTGTTCGAAGTCATTCTTCCGAAAGAAAACGAAAAGGATGTCGCTGAAGTTCCCGAGAACCTTCGCTCCGCGATGAAGCTGCATTTCGTCGA
>Ga0210402_10006500_pt1 | contig 10356 bp, 7 predicted proteins | sample IncBWC7MmetaG_FD_161055 | JGI IMG/M metagenome (GOLD analysis project Ga0210402, IMG submission 161055) | Forest soil microbial communities from Barre Woods Harvard Forest LTER site, Petersham, Massachusetts, United States - Inc-BW-C-7-M | ecosystem: Environmental > Terrestrial > Soil >...
CCTGATCGTGAATTCAGCAAAGATTAGCGGCAGCGAACGAACCTAACCGAAGAACATGCGGATCTCGGCGATCACGCGTTCGACGGCCTCGTCAGAGAGCTGCGGGTAGATCGGCAGGCTGAGGATTTGTGGGGCGGCGCGCTCTGTGACACCTAGCCCCGATGGTCCGGCAGCCAGGCGGTCACTGTAGGCCGGCTGACGATGGACCGGAGCAGGGTAGTGGATCCCCGTGCCAATCCCGGCGTTGCGCAGCCGATCACGCAACTGATCACGCTTGTCGAGGCGGATTACGTATTGGTGGAAGACATGAGTGGCCTCCGGACGGCGGAGCGGAAGGGCTAGAGGCAGGTCTGCCAGACCGACATCGTAACGAGTAGCGATCGCCTGTCGTCGCGCGTTGTCCGCATCCAGCCTATCGAGCTTAACCCCGAGGATTGCCGCCTGGATCGCGTCGAGACGCGAGTTGATGCCGATCCGGGCGCTAATATACCGCTCCCGCCAGCCGTACTCCCGAATCTCACGCGATGCGCTGGCGAGAGTACGGTCGCTGGTTACGACCATACCGCCATCCCCCAGAGCACCCAGATTCTTCGTCGGATAGAAGCTGAAGCATGCAATGTCGCCGATGGAGCCCGCCGGCCTCCCGCGCCATTGCGCGCCGTGGCTCTGCGCGCAATCCTCGATCAAGCGAAGGCCATGTCCGCGGGCGATCTCGGAAAGGGCGGACAAGTCGGCCGGGTGACCATAGAGATGCACCGGCAGCACTGCTGCAGGCCGACCGGGCGGTGGCATTCGCAGCGCCCGCGCCAGTTCGTACGGACCCATCGTATAGGTACCTGGCTCAACATCGATCAGTACGGGCATTGCACCGGCGCGCTCGATGGCTGCGATGGTTGCGACCGCGGTGTGTGAGACGGTGAAGACCAGATCGCCGCTACCGATACCGCAGGCGCGCAGAGCCAGCTCAATCGCATCCGTCCCGTTACCGACGCCGACGGCGTAAGCAGCCCCGACAAAAGCGGCGAAAGCCGACTCAAAGATCTCGACCTCTCGGCCGAGGATATAGCTGCCGCCCTCCAAGACGCGGCTAACCGCAGCGTCTATCTCGGACTGCTGCGCGAGATAACCGGCGCGAGGATTGGCTTGGGGAATGTGGAGAAAGGAGCGGTCCAAGTTTTTAGACAGCATTACAAATAGTTTGGTAGACAGCGGCGGTAATAATCGAGAGACCTCCGCAGACCTTCGGCAAGCGAAATCCGGGGATGCCAACCTGCGAGCATTCGGAAGCAGCGGTCATCAGTTAAAAAATCTCCGATATCAATTCGCTTGCGTTCCGGCGGAAAGGCGCGGATTTCGTATGCGCGCCGCCGTTAGCTTCAACGAGAGTCTCGGCCAATCCCATCAAGCTACAGGGTTCGTCCCCCCCACATTAGCCTCGCGCGACCAACTAAGCCGCTTCGGCCGAGCGGTCCGGTACCGTCCCTTCGGCGGGGCGCGAAGCCCGGATCCCGAGGAGGCTAACAAAGAAGGCGCTGTAAATGATCTGAAAGCCGAGCAGGATGGCGGTGCTGGACGGAATGACAAGCCGCATCGTCTCCGGGTACGCGAGCGCACCAAACCGTTGGGCGCCCCAGGTGCCGAGCGCATAGGCGGCAAGGCCGAGCCCGCCCAGCAACAAGGCCGCGCCGACGATCAGCCCGGCTTCCAGCGTGACGACCGACATCAGCGAGCGGAACCATGGGTCCGGCGGCACGATGCGTTCCCGCATGCCGTATACCTTGGCAAAGATCCAGAACGTCATCGACTGGAAGCCGACGACAATCGCCAGCGATGCGTAAAGCAGGCTGTGGACGTCAAAGCCGACGCCGCCCAGCAGCCGCGGCTGCGGCAAGAGCCAAGCCGTCGCCAGACAACCAACGGCAAAGAGGCCGAACCCGGGATAAAGGAACAGCGAACGCGGGCTGAACAGCAGGAAAAACCGCAAACTGCGCCAACCGTCACGCCATCGCCTCAGATGCGGCGGCCGGCCACGCCCGTCCGGCGACAGCGTGGTCGGCACCTCGGTGACCCTGAGACCGAGGACTGAGGCTTTGACCAGCATCTCGAGTGCGAACTCCATGCCTTGTGCCTGGAGATCGAGGTCGAGAATAGCCTGACGATCGAAGCCGCGCAGACCACAATAGACATCTCCGCAGCCGGTGCGGAAGAACAGGCCGCCGATCGCGGTCAGCAGAGGATTGCCCAAATAACGGTGCATCGGCGGCATCGCACCCGGCAATATGCCGCCGCGAAAGCGGTTGCCCATGACGAGCTGATGGCCGGCGCGCAGCTCTTCGACAAAGCCGTCCAGCCGGCTGAAATCATAGCTGTCGTCGCTGTCGCCCATGATCACGTATTTGCCGTGCGCGGCACGGATGCCGGCGCGCAGAGCGCTGCCATATCCCCGCTCGGCGACGTGGACCACCCGGGCGCCCCCTGCCGCGGCGATCGCCTGTGAGCCGTCGGTGCTGCCATTGTCGGCGATCACCACCTCGCCGGTGCAGCCGCTGCCGGCCAGGAAGGCGCGCGCCTTGGAAATGCAACTCGCCAAGGTTTCGGCCTCGTTGAGACATGGCATCAGGATGGTGAATTCACACGCTTCACTCATCCGCTCATCCCCGAGGTTAGGAAATCTGCCGGCCGCGATGGCCGACGATTCCTGCGACGATATCGAGAATCAAGTAATTTTAGCAAAATATCTGCTTTTGCCTACGGCTCTCTGGACCACAGGGGCTTCAAAGGCATTGTCGGGCCGAGATGCGCTAAAGGGTTGCATTTATAGTAGGTATGTGTTATTTTGTCAACTACTGAAATGCTTTTTGACAACAATTACCCCATGCCCCAACGGTGCGTCATGTCGACACTAATTCCCCTGCCGCCTCCCTCAGGCCTCCCTCAGGACCATCACTGGCTTCCCTGCTGCCGGGTGCTGCTTCGAGTGTCTAACTATTTGATCTATAAAGCCTTATCGGCGATCCTACCGGTGATTTCCGGCGCCGGATCGATTTTTCTCCCTGCTTTTCTCGTGCGGCAGGGGAATCCCGGCACTCCGGTGTCTGTGACGGTCCTCCCTACTCGATGACGATCCGGGGCGGGGCGCGGCGCTGGCCGTCGGCGCCCGCGACCTTCTCCCAGACGCGGGCGGCCATCTGCCGGAAGACGACGGCATGCGGGTTGTCGGGCTCGGCGACGGTGATCGGCGTTCCGCCGTCGGAGGTCTCGCGGATCCTGAGGTCGAGCGGAACCTCGCCTAAAAACTCGACGCCGAGCCGTTCGGCTTCGCGGCGGGCGCCGCCATGCGAGAAGATTTCGCTGCGCCCGCCACAATGCGGGCACAGGAAATAGCTCATATTCTCGACGATGCCGAGCACCGGCACGTCGACCTTGGTGAACATGTTGAGGCCCTTGCGGGCGTCGAGGAGTGCTATGTCCTGCGGGGTCGAGACGATGACCGCACCGGCGAGCGGCACCTGCTGGGCCATCGTCAGCTGCGCGTCGCCGGTCCCCGGCGGCAAGTCGACGATCATGATGTCGAGCTCGCCCCAATCGACCTCGCGCAGCATCTGCTGCAAGGCGCTCATCACCATCGGACCGCGCCAGATCATCGGCGTGTCCTCGGGCACGAGAAACCCCATCGACATGCAGCGCACCCCGTAATTCTCGAGCGGCGACAAGACCTTGCCGTCGCGCGAATGGGGCCGCCGACCGGAGATTCCGAGCATGCGCGGCATCGAAGGGCCGTAGATGTCGGCGTCGAGGACGCCGACGCGCAGCCCGTTTGCCTTGAGTGCCAGTGCCAAGTTGGCGGCGACCGTCGATTTGCCGACGCCGCCTTTGCCCGAGGCGACCGCGACGATCGCGTTCACCCCGGGAACGAGGCCGCGCTGGGTCCGGCCGCCGGCTGCCGGGTGCGGCGCGTTGCGCCCGCGCGCCACCGCCTGCGCGGTCAGCACCGCGGTCACCGACAGCACGTCGGGAAGCGCCTCGACCGCCTTTTCGGCCGTCTTGCGCAACGGCTCCAGCCGCGGGCCGCGTTCGGGCTCGACCTCGATCGCGAAAGCGACGTTGCCGTCGCGCACAACGACCCCGGACACCATGCCGAGAGAGACGATGTCGGCACCCTTTTCGGGATCGACGACGCGCCCCAGCGCATCCAAGACCTGTCGCTCGGTGACGGCGGCCATTTCGTTCTCCTGCCCGACCGGCGCGGCAACTCGGTCGCCGACGGCAACCCGTCGTCGACCGGAGCATCGGCGCCGCCGGATACGCGGGATTTGGGGCGGGCGGCGCCACTTGACAACACTCGCCCGCGCGCCCTCTATCGGACGGCTGCCGGCGGCGCGGTTGCGCGTAGAAGCCCGGGTGGACCGCAGCCATTGTGAGCGCGGCGCGGGCGGGGCCTGCGGAAAGGTTCGAGGTCGATGTTCTGGCAGAGTCAGGGCGGTGGTCCGTGGGGCACCGGTCCGCGCGGCGGCGGACCGTGGGGCGGCGGCGACCGCGGCAATGGCGGCGGGCCGGGCCCGCGCGGGCGCGGGCCGCAGCCGCCGGATTTCGAAGAGCTGCTGCGTCGCGGCCAGGATCGCTTCCGGCGGGTGCTGCCGCCAGGCAGCTTTAACAACCGGCGTTGGATCGCCATCGGGGCTTTGGTCATCATCGGCGGCTGGGTGGCGAGCGGCATCTATACCGTCGACCCCGACCAGGTCGGGGTCGTGCTGCGCTTTGGCGCCTATAACCGGACGACCGAGCCCGGCCTCAACTACCACCTGCCGAGCCCGATCGAGAAGGTGCTGACGCCGAGCGTGACCCGCGTCAACCGCACCGAGATCGGCTACCGCGGCGCCGAGGCTTCGGCGATCCGCGGCGCGGCGACGCGCCAGGTGCCGGAAGAAGCCTTGATGCTGACCGGTGACGAGAACATCGTCGATATCAACTTCACCGTCTTCTGGGTGATCAAGGACGCCAAAGCCTATCTCTTCAATATCCGGGGACCGGACGCGACGGTGAAATCCGCGGCCGAGAGTGCCATGCGCGAAGTGATAGGCGAGACGCCGATCGCCCAGGCGCTGGCCGAGGGGCGCGGCAAAATCGAAACCGACACGCACAGCCTGCTGCAGGCGATCCTCAACGCCTATGGTGCGGGGATCGAGGTTACCCAGCTGCAGCTGCTGAAGGTCGATCCGCCAGGCCCGGTCATCGACGCCTTCCGCGACGTCCAGCGGGCACTCGCCGATCGCGAGCGGCTGCGCAACGAGGCGGAGGCCTACCGCAACGACGTCATCCCGCGGGCGCGCGGCGACGCCGCGCGAATCAAGCAAGAGGCTGAAGCTTATCGCCAGGAAATCACCGCCCGCGCCCAGGGCGATGCCGATCGCTTCAACTCGGTCTATCGCGCCTTTACGGCAGCGCGGGACGTCACCCTCGAACGGCTCTACCTCGAAACCATGGAAGAGGTCCTGAAGAGCAGCAACAAGGTGATCATCGACAAATCCGCCGAGGGCGGGACCGGCGTGCTCCCCTATTTACCGCTGCCTGCCCTGGGCGGCGGCAACCCGGCTGGCGGTGCTCCGACCCAGGGGAGTGCGGCGGGAACATCGGCGCCAGCTGCCGGCCCGGGACAATCGCCGGCGGCACCCGCCGTCCCGCCCCTGCGCGGCCGGCAATGAGGAGATGAGGATGGACCGCCGCCTGCTCGTCGTCCTCGCCGTGGTCCTCGTCGTGGCGGGCTTCGCCTTGACCAACGCGTTGTTCATCGTCGACCAGACCGAGCAGGCGCTGGTACTGCAATTCGGTGAACCTAGAAGGGTCATCCGCACGCCTGGCCTGTGGGCCAAGCGGCCCTTCCTCGAAGATGTGAAGCGCTATGACAACCGCCTCCTCGACTTCGAGCCGCCGCCCGAAGAAGTCATCGTGTCGGATCAGAAGCGTCTTGTCGTTGATACCTACACGCGATACCGCATCACTGATTCGTTGCTGTTCTATCAGACTGTCAATACAGAGGTTGCCGTGCGTGCCCGGCTGAGTGCGATGGTCAACGGCAGCTTGCGGCGTGTCCTGGGCAATGTGACCTTGTCCGCACTGCTCTCCCATGAACGCCCGGCGATCATGGGGCAGATCCGAGACGAGGTCGCCGAGCAAGGGAAATCCTTTGGCATCCAGGTCGTCGATGTCCGGATCCGCCGCGCCGATCTGCCTGAAGAAAACAGCCAGGCGATTTTTGCTCGAATGGTGTCGGAACGCCAGCAGCAGGCGGCACAGTATCGCGGCGAGGGCGCCGAGGCGGCGCAGACCGTGCGCGCCAACGCGGACCGTGAACGTACTATCATCGTTGCCGAGGCGCAGCGCAGCGCCCAACGAGTGCGCGGCGACGGCGACGCCGAGAGCATCCGGATCTATGCCGATGCGTTCGGCCAGGACAAGGAGTTCTTCGCGTTCTACCGTTCGATGCAGGCCTATCGCGACGCGCTCAACGGCCGCAGCACATCGTTTGTGTTGACACCCGGCAGCGGCTTTTTCCGCTTCTTCGAGCAGCCGGGCGCGGCGGCTGGCGGAGGGACGCCCCCGGCAGCGCGGGCCGGTTCGCAGTAATGCCCAGCAGGTCGCGCTCGGGCCGATGAGGGATTTGTGGACGGCGCTGGCCCTAGTCCTGGTGATCGAGGGCGCGCTCTACGCACTGTTCCCGGAAGGTATGAAGCGGGTGGCGGCACGGGCTGTTATCGTTCCGCCACAGGCGCTGCGGTTGGCGGGGCTGGCGGCGGCGTGCATCGGTGTCGTTCTCGTCTGGATAGTGCGCCGCTGACGCGGGGCCTGCGGTCAGCGTTTCGATTGCCGACGACCCGGTTCTCCCATAATCTTAGTGCAAGCCTGAAACGGCCCAGATCGATCAGTCGAAAAGATTATGCGGCTTTGCCGCGAGGAGTTGCTTCCGGTGTCGTCCCATCCGTCAAATTTGGCCCACCGCATCGTCGGGGCGCTCGCGCCCTTGCTGATCGTCGCCGCCACGTCTCTCGCCTCGGGATCGGTGGCTGCTCGGACAGCGCCCGACAGCTTCGCCGATCTTGCTGAAAAGCTTCTCCCTTCGGTAGTCAACATCTCGACGACGCAGACCATGAAGTCCGAGCGGGGCCGCGAACGAGCCGGCCCCGAGGTCCCGCAATTTCCGCCGGGCTCGCCTTTCGAAGAGTTTTTTCGCGACTTCTTCGACCGGGGCGTGCCCAAGAGCGGCCGCCCCGAGGCGCAGCCGCGCAAGGCCACCTCGCTCGGTTCGGGCTTCATCATCGATCCGGCGGGCTATGTTGTGACCAACAACCATGTGATCGCCGACGCCGACGAAATCACCGTCATTCTGCACGATGACACGAATCTGAAGGCCGAGCTGGTCGGACGCGACACCAAGACGGATATCGCGCTGCTGAAGGTCAAGACCGACAAACCGCTGAGCGCGGCAACCTGGGGCGACAGCGACGCCTCGCGCGTCGGCGACTGGGTGCTGGCGATCGGCAACCCGTTCGGTCTGGGCGGCAGCGTCACCGCCGGCATTCTCTCGGCGCGCCAGCGGGACATCAATTCGGGCCCCTATGACGATTTCCTACAGACCGATGCCTCGATCAATCGCGGCAATTCTGGCGGGCCAATGTTCAACATGGACGGCAAGGTCATCGGCATCAACACGGCGATCTACTCGCCTTCCGGCGGCTCGATCGGGATCGGCTTTGCGATCCCGTCCGCGCTCGCCAAGGCCGTCGTCGCCGAGCTCGAGCAAGAGGCCGACCACACGGTGCATCGCGGTTGGCTCGGAGTGCGTATCCAGGCGGTCACCGACGAGATCGCCGAAAGTCTCGGGCTCGACAAGACGCGTGGGGCGCTGATTGCGAGCGTTAACGAAAACGGGCCGGCACACACGGCGGGCATCCAAGCCGGCGATGTCGTCGTGAGCTTTGACGGCAGACCGGTAGGGGATATGCGGCGGTTGCCGCGCCTCGTCGCCGAGACGCCGGTCGACAAGACAGTGCCGGTCACTATTTGGCGCAAGCGAGGCGAAACCACCCTCCAAGTCAAGATCGGCCGGCTCGAGGAGAGCGATCAACAGCAGGCGAATGCGCAGGAGCAGCCCAGGAAGGGTGGCAGAGAGCCGGCCGGCGTGGTCAGAACCCTCGGTCTGACATTGTCGAGCATCACGTCCGAGCTTAAAGAGAAGTATTCGATTGCCGAGGATGTGAAAGGTGTCGTCGTCGTCGATGTCGCCAAGGACAGCCCAGCGGCTGCAAAGGGCGTGCGCCCCGGAGACATGATCATGGAAGCCGCGCAGGAGGAGGTGAAGAGCCCCGGCGACGTCAGCAGTAAGATCGACGAAGCAAAAAAATCGGGGCGCAAATCGATTCTCCTGCTGGTCGAGCGTCAGGGCGATCTTCGCTTTGTTGCCCTGCGACTTGACCAGGGGTGAGCGCTCACTCGACGATTTCCCCCTTTCGGTATCCTTGAGCGTAGAGCAGACCCGTCAGATCGGCATGGTCGAGACGCCAGCGCGCGACCTCGGCAACTCTCGGCTTGGGTCGAAAAGCGATGCCGATGCCGGCGGCAGCCAGCATGGGCAGGTCGTTGGCGCCGTCGCCGACGGCGATCGTCTCGGCCGGTGCGAGGCCGAGCTCGGCTGCCAGAGCGAGGAGCGCTTCCCGCTTAGTATCCCCGGTTACAATCGGCGCGTGGACGATGCCGGTGATCCTACCCTGTGCGAGCTCGAGCCGGTTGGCGATCACCCGGTCGAAGCCGAGCGCGGCTGCGACCGGTTCGGCGAAGACCGCGAACCCGCTGGAGACGAGCGCCGTTGCAGCTCCGCAGCGGCGCATGGTCGCGACCAAAGCGCGTGCGCCCGAAGTCAGCCGGATCCGAGCAGCTGCGTCTTCGAGCCGGCCGACCTCCATTCCCCGGAGCAGGGCGACGCGGGCTTCGAGTGCCGCGGCAAAGTCGATCTCGCCGTTCATGGCGCGTCGAGTGATCGCCGCAACTTGTGGGCGAAGCCCGATGGGCTCGGCAAGCTCATCGAGCATCTCGTTCTCGATGATCGTCGCCTCCAGATCGGCGACGAGAAGCCTTTTGCGCCGCCCTCTCGCAGGCTGAAAGAGAACATCGATCCCGGCATCATCGATCAGAGCGTGCGCCGTTTGCTCGACGTTCCCCGGGACTTGCCCTTGGCCGACCGCGTCGAGGACGAGATCGCAGGCCTCCTGGGGGGCAAGCCAGACCGGCTCGCCCTCGATCGCCAAAGCCCTGGCGATCGTCGAGGCGAGATGGGGCAGGCTCGCCCGGCCGTGGAGCCCCGCAATCAGGGTGAGGACCATCTCCATGAGCCGGCGTCCTACTCCGGAAAACGCGCCTGCCACAAGCCGGCCCCCGCCAGCGGCGACAACGCGCCGCCCGTCCTCGTCATCGCCGGCCCGACGGCGAGCGGCAAATCGGGCCTCGCAATCGAGCTGGCAGACGCATTCGGCGGCACCATCATCAACGCCGACAGTCTGCAGGTCTACCGCGATCTCCGCGTCTTGACGGCACGTCCCGATGCCGCTGCCGAACAACGCGCGTCGCACCGACTCTACGGTTTTTTGGACGCCGGCGAGCGCAGCTCCGTTGCCGATTGGCGTCGCCTGGCACTGGACGAAATCGCCGCCGTCACCGCCGCCGCGCGCCTGCCGATTGTGGTCGGCGGCACCGGTCTTTACATCCGGGTGCTGGAGAACGGTTTGGCACCCGTTCCGGATATCCCGGAAGAACTCCGGCGAGAGGCGGCTGAGCTTCATCTGGTTCTCGGCGGTGCCGCGTTCCGCGAGCGGCTCGGGCTGCTCGACCCGTGCGGCGCTGTGCGCCTTGCTGCCGGCGACCGGCAGCGCCTGGTGCGAGCCTACGAGGTCGTGCGCGCCACGGGTGTCCCGCTCGCGACGTGGCAGCGCCGCCCCCATTCGCCGTCCCCCTATCGCCTCGCCATGATCCTGCTGGCGCCCCCACGGGACAGGCTCTATGCCGCCTGCGACACCCGGTTCGCCCGGATGATGGCAGCGGGAGCGCTCGCCGAGGCGGCGGCGCTCGCCGCCCGGGCTCTCGATCCCGATTTGCCGGCGATGAAGGCCGTCGGGTTGCCCGAGCTCTTGCGCCATCTGCGGGGCGAGCTGGCCCTGGCGGACGCGATCGCCGCGGCTCAGCGCGCCACCCGGCAGTACGCAAAGCGCCAGATGACGTGGTTTCGCCACCAAACCGCGCCGGATTTGAAGCTGAACGAGCCCTTTTCCGAAGGTCTGCTGCGCTGCACGCACCGTTTTGTCGATGAGT
>Ga0210402_10006501_pt1 | contig 10356 bp, 10 predicted proteins | sample IncBWC7MmetaG_FD_161055 | JGI IMG/M metagenome (GOLD analysis project Ga0210402, IMG submission 161055) | Forest soil microbial communities from Barre Woods Harvard Forest LTER site, Petersham, Massachusetts, United States - Inc-BW-C-7-M | ecosystem: Environmental > Terrestrial > Soil >...
AAAGAAGATCAGCATCCAGGCGAAGGTCTGCCCCCAGGCCGAGAACGCATCGAGGCCGAAGGCGAGCGCGGTGGCGAGGAGGAGCACGCCGGCGATCCCGTAGGTCGCAGTGATCATTTTGCGCCGGCCGATGGTGTCGAAGAAACGGCTGAGCAGCAGCGGCCCGAGGAAATTGCTCGCCGCGAGCGCGACCAGATGCGTTCCGGTGCGCTGGCTCGGAACGTCATGGAAATGCACCAGCACCAGGCCATAGGAGAAAAACACGGCGTTGTACAAAAACGCCTGCGCGATCATCAGCGCGAGCGCAAGCCCGCTGCGGCTGCGATACTTGCCCAGCATCGTGCGCGCGATCAGAGCAAAGCCGAAGGTCCGGCGCGGATGCACTTCGAGCCGGCCCTGCGCGGGCTCGAGCTCCCGCCCGGTATCCGCGCGCACGCGCTGCTCGATGTCGGCGACCGTCGCGTCGGCCTGCCGTGCAAAGCCATGGGTGACGAGCCAGCGCGGGCTCTCCGGCACGTGCCGGCGCAGCAGGAGGATGCCGAGGCACAGCACGCCGCCGACGGCGAAGGCGAGCCGCCAGCCCACATTGGGGGCAAACACGTTCGGGTCCAGGAAGACGAGCGAGGCGCCTGAGCCCGCGACCGCGCCCACCCAGAAGCTGCCGTTGATGATGATGTCGATGCGGCCGCGATAGCGCGCCGGCATCAGCTCGTCGATGGCGGAATTGATGGCGGCATATTCCCCGCCGATGCCGAAGCCGGTGATCGCGCGGAAGAGGGCAAAGCTCCAGAAGCTCCACGATGTTGCCGTGAGCAGCACGCCGATGAGATAAACGATGAGCGTGACGTAAAAGATGAGACGTCGGCCGAAGCGATCGGTCATCCAGCCGAAGATCAGCGCGCCGATCACAGCGCCGGTCACATAGGCGGAGGCGGCAGCGCCGACCTCTCCGGCCGTGAGCCCCAGCGTGAGCGGGCTTTGCAGCACGGGCCCGATCGCGCCGACGATGGTGACCTCGAGGCCGTCGAGGATCCAGGTGATCCCGAGCGCAACGACGACGAGGACATGAAACCGGCTCCAGGGGAGCCGGTCGAGCCGGGCGGGAATGTCGGTGACGATGGCCGGCTGCACACTCCCGTCACGCTGAGGAGCTCGGCGCTTTGCGCCGAGCCATCGCAACTCGGCTGTAGCCGAGTTGCGCATTTAGAATCCAACCTCGGGCAAGCCCGAGGTTGGCGCGTCCCGCGCAGCGCGAACCATACGTTGAGCAGCTGAGGACATCCGCACCCGACCTGCACCGACCTCGCGTCAACCCGCAGCCCGCGCCGCGGTTCCTGCGGGGAAGGCGGGGCATGTAGGGGCGGGTTTCAAACCCGCCCCTACAATCGCCAGCGCCGCGAATAATGCTTGGCCGTAGCCCGGATGAGCGCTTGCGAAATCCGGGAACAGCCGTCGGGTATCCCCCGGATGTCGCGCTGACTTGAGGCGCATCATCAACCTCTCGGTCGTCATCGTCCGCACATGCGGACGATCCAGTAATCACGGAAAGTCGGGATTTAGCACGGCTGTGCCTCAACCCGCCCTGCGGGGTTACTGGATGCCCCGCTTGAAGCGGGGCATGACAACCCGAGAGGTCGGCGAGGAAAGCTCAAGTTAGCGCGTATGCCCCCGGATGTCGCGCTAAGGCGCTCATCCGGGCTACGAATTTCTGTGCAAATTCGCTGCAAATTTTGCTTGCGCGACTCACCGCTCCGTGTTAGAACAAACAGGGAACAACCGTGCACCCTGGAGGCTCCATGACATCACCGCCCGTCGCCACGTCCGCAACCGATCGCACGGAAGTCCGCCGCCGCAATTGGGCCGGCGAGCCCGGCTTGATCCTGGGCGAGGACCGGCAGGGCTACGACGAGCTTCTTGCCCAGGTGTCGCGGGCATTGGCGCCGCGCAATGTGATGGAGGACGTGTGGATCCGCGATGTGGTGGATCTCGTGTGGGACATCTTTCGGCTGCGCCGCATCAAGGCAAACCTGCTGCGGGTTCGCGCCCGGAACGCCATCCGTGAGGTGATCTCTCCGCTGGTCCGCGACTCATGGGACTTGGCCGACAAATGGAGCGCGCGCGATGCGAACGCGGTCAGCCTGGTTGAGGCCGCGCTCAAGCGCGCGGGCATGTCCATGGATACGGTGATGGCGGCGACCTTGCGCGAGGAGATCGATCACGTCGCGCAGATCGAAGCGATGATCGCCCACGCCGAGGTCCGCCGCGGCGCGGCGTTGCGCGAGATCGAGCGCTATCGCGCCAACCTTGCGGAGAACCTGCGCCGTGCCATCGCGCACGTCGATAATTCCGATCCGCATGCCGCAGACATCGTGCCGCAATCACCTGCCGAGCAGGAGGCCGTGTGAGCAGCCTGCGCAAGCTCTACGCCAATTGGCTCAATGCGCGCTTCAGCACCGGTCCGCGCACGGCCGCGGGAAAAGCGCGCGCGGCACAAAACGCGCGGAAACACGGCTTGCGTGTGCCGGCATTGCGCGATCCGGCAATGGCCAAGAACATCGGCGCGCTGGCGCGCAAGCTCGCCGGCCCGAATGCGGATGCGCAGCGCTTCGCGGCCGCGTGCCGGCTCGTCGCCGCGCAGATCGATCTCCTGGATATCCGGGAGGCGCGCCTTCCTTTGCTTTCCCGTGTGCTGGTCGATGACACCGCGCTCGATCGGCTCACGACGCTTGATCTCTATGAGCGCATTACGCGCTCACGGCGGAAGTCCGCGGCCCGGGAGTTCGGCTCCATATGTCCTTCAGTGGCCGCAGACGGCGGGCAAACAGTCGGTAATGACACCCGCGGCAACGAGATCGACCTTGCGGCCGTGCTGCGGAAGCTGCCTGCAGAGAAAGCTGCGCGGTTACCGAGAGAGCGCCGCAACCGCACCTCGCGCGGAGCTTACCTGCGGCCAAGGCGGGGACTTGATGTAACCGATTTTGGCATTTTGAACGAACGAAGCCAACGGGGGAAAACGCAACGAAAACAAAGATCCAACGTAAATAAGGCACGCAGGAGCAAGTAAATCCTGCGGCGTTCCACCATAGCGTGGGGGCGCAGACGCACCGCCCGCTGGGCGAGGAGACGCGGCAATATCGACCTGTGGGTCGCGATTGCGATCACGGCGGGTCTCATCGCCTATCAGCTCTATCGCCACTGGCATCCCGAGCCGCACCCGGTCATCATCGGGCGCGCGCGCGTGATCGACGGCGACACGATCGACATCGCAGGAGCGCGCATACGGCTCGAGGGAATAGATGCGCCGGAGCTCGATCAGACCTGCACCGACAGGAGGGGAGAAGCCTGGGCTTGCGGCAAAGCGGCGACGCGCGAGCTGCGCGCGCACGTGCAGCGGCAGGAATTGACGTGCAACACCCGGGGCCTCGACCGATACCGGCGCGTGCTCGCGATATGCTCGCTGCCCGACGGCACCGACATCAACGCGTGGATGGTGCAGCAGGGCTGGGCCGTCGCCTCGGGCTTTGCACCTTCGTACTATGCCGAGCAAACCGCGGCGCAATCGGGCAAGCGCGGGATATGGTCGGGAAGCTTCGTGCCGCCACGGCAATGGCGGCAGCGATGGCAATGATGCGGTTGAGGATCGTGTAGATCATGTAGCCCGGATGAGCGAAGCGACATCCGGGAGATGGAGGAAGGGCAGATGACAAAGACGATGGCAAGGCTGCAAGCGCGAGCAAAGAAAACATACCGCAAGAAGACATCCAACATGCGTCGCGGTGGTGCCGCCGTAGGGGCGGGTTTAAAACCCGCCCCTACAAAGGGGGGCAAGAAACCGGCGCGTTCTGCAAAACCGCGCAGCAAGCAGACATTCCATTTCAGCAATTTCCGCGCGGAGGACTTCCGCACCGACGGCCTGCGCACTTACGCGAAATACCGCGACCTCGGCATGAGTGAGGCCACCAGCGGCCTCCTGCAGGCGCATGTCATCCGCCTCGTGCCGCCATGCGACCCCGCGGTCGTCTCCAAGCAGCACTATCACGACGTCGAGCTGCAGATGATCTACGTGCTCAAGGGCTGGATCAAAGGCGACTACGACGGCAAAGTCGTGACGCTGCGCGAGGGCGCAGCCTGGCTGCAGCCGCCGCGCATCGAGCACCGGGTGCTCGACTATTCCGATGACTGCGAGCTGCTGGAGATCGTCGTCCCCGCCAACTTCAAGACGGTCGAGCTGGAATGACACTCCGCTATACCTCCCCCTTCGGGGGAGGTCGGCGACCCCCGACTTGATCGGGGGGAGCTAGGTGGGGGGCATGGCCAGGATCACCGCAGCTTGGGGCAACGTTCCCCGGATGTCGCGTCCCGCTCCATCCGGGCTGCGCGCTGGGCCTGCTCCCTCTCCCCGTGGGCCGGGGTCCCCGCGACGCTTGCGTCGCGGGGTGGCCAAACGGGGAGAGGGTTGGGGTGAGGGGCGGCACTTGCGCGGAACTGAATCAGGACATGCTTGGTAATGAACAGTCGGAACGGCATTTTACGCGGTGATTTCGTAAAATTGCGAGGTCGCGACAGTTGATCGCACCATCGCCGGACAGCTGCCCCTCGCCCCGACCCTCACCCCGTAAGAACGGGGAGAGGGAGGAGCCTGCGGCTGCCCCTGCGGCACGAGCGAGTGGCGCCAAGGTCGAGTTGCGCGCGCTGAGCAAGGCGTTCGGCACGGCCAAGGCGGTCGACCACGTCTCGCTCGCAATCCCCGCCGGAGCATTCGTATCGCTGTTGGGGCCGAGCGGCTCGGGCAAGACCACGATGCTCAATCTGATCGCCGGCTTTCTCTCCGCCGATTCCGGCGAGATCCTGCTCGATGGCGCCTCCATTGCCGCCGTGCCGCCGCACCGGCGCAACATCGGCATGGTGTTCCAGTCCTACTCGCTGTTTCCGCACATGAGCGTTGCGGAGAACGTGCGCTTTCCCCTGCGCATGCGCAGCGCGCTGTCGCGCAGCGCCGCGCGCGAGCGCGTGAACGAGATGTTGACCCTCGTGCAGCTTGCGCATCTCGGTGCGCGCTATCCGCGCCAGCTCTCGGGCGGCCAGCAGCAGCGGGTCGCCATGGCGCGCGCGCTCGTCTCCCGCCCGCGGCTGTTGCTGATGGACGAGCCGCTCGGTGCGCTGGACAAGAAGCTGCGCGAGCAGATGCAGATCGAGATCAGGCGCATTCATAAGAGCGTCGGCACCACCGTGCTCTACGTCACCCACGACCAGGCGGAGGCCCTGAGCATGTCCGATGTGGTCGCCGTGATGCATCAGGGGCGCATCGCCCAGATCGGCCCGCCGCGCTTGCTCTACGAAGCGCCGGCCGACGTGTTCGTCGCCGATTTCCTCGGCGATTCGAACCTGCTCGCGGGTACATACCTGCGCGCCGCCGGTGATGCGGCCACGGTGGAATTGCCGAGCGGCGAGGTGATCGACGCCGTGCAGGGAACGGTCGCAGCGAACCCCGGCGACGCGGTCGTTGTCCTCATCCGTCCGGAAGACATCGCCATCGACTGGGCGCCGCAGGCAGCAGAGAGCCGCAACACCGTGACCGCCACGCTGCGCGACATCGCCTACCACGGCGATACGTTCAAGCTCGAAGCGCTCGTTGGCAGCACCGCGATGACGGTCAAGGTTGCGCGGGCGCACGCGCTCCGCCTCGCTCCCGGCCAGCAAATCTCGCTCTCCTGGAAAAGCACCTCCGCGAGACTTCTCGCCAATGGCAAATCCTGATTAGAGCGCGATCCGGTGCGATTGATGCACAATGGAGCGGCAGACTCGGTCGCTCCCTCTCCCCGCTCTTGGGCGGGGAGAGGGTGGGGGTGAGGGGCAGAACTTGCGCGGACCTGAGAGAAGAATCGTTCGTATTGAACGACGTCTGCGCCGACAGGCCACGAACGCTGAGACGAAGCTTTGGTTCGGGATACGCGATCGTCGATTAGGCGGTTTCAAATTCGTCCGCCAGCAAGCAATAGGCTCGTACGTCGTGGATTTTGTTTGCAGAGAGAAAAAGCTTGTTGTCGAAGTCGACGGAGGCCAGCATGCAGAAAATATGCGTGATCGCGCGCGCGACTGCGCACTTGCGGCCAACGGTTATCACGTCGTCCGTTTCTGGAACTCCGACGTGCTGAACAATCTGGAGGGTGTTTTATTTGCCCTTCTTGAAAAGCTGGAGGAGGTCGATACTTGATCGCCGCATTGGCCGGCAGCTGCCCCTCACCCCAACCCTCTCCCCGTAAGAACGGGGAGAGGGAGCAGACCAAGTATGTGGCGCTGCTGATCACTCCTCACCGGAATGGGCGTTAGCCAATGCCGCTGCTGTTGTTGCTGCCCTGCCTGATCTGGATCTCGTTCTTCTTCCTCGCGCCGCTCGCCGCGATGTGCTGGCGCAGTATCGCGAGTGAAGGCTTCTCGCTGGAACCCTACGCCGTCCTGTTCACCTCGCCGCTCTACACCAAGGTGATCCTCACGACCGTGAAGACGGCGAGCATCGCCACCGTCGGCGCCCTCGTTCTCGCCTATCCGCTCGCCTACGTGCTCACGACCGCAAGTCGCAGGCTGCGCGCACTCATTCTCGTCTGCGTCCTCGTCCCGTACTGGGTCGACATCATTGTGCGCAGCTTCTCCTGGCTGATCCTCCTCGGTGACAACGGGCTGATCAACAAGATGCTGATGCGCCTCGGCGTGATCGCGGCGCCGCTTGCGCTCCTCTACACCGCCGCGAGCGTGCTCGTGGCGATGATCCAGATCCTTCTGCCGCTCGCAACCATAGTCCTGTTCGGTGCCATGCTGCGCATCGACCGCACTCTGCTGGCCGCGGCGAAGATCCATGGCGCGAGCGAATGGCAGGCGTTCCGCACCATCTTTCTTCCGCTCAGCCTGCCGGGAGTCTACGGCGCGGGCCTGCTCGTCTTCGTGCTTGCGCTCGGCTTCTACGTGACGCCTGCGCTGCTGGGGAGCCCGCGCGAGACCATGATCGCGCAGACCATCATGGTCGAAGCAAGCCAGCTGCTCGACTGGTCGCAGGCGAGCGCCGCAGGCGCCGTGCTCCTCCTCATCACCACGGCCATCGCCGCGCTCTACAACCGCTATTTCAGCTTGGACCGGCTCTGGGGCGGAACTGATAAATGAGCATCACCTGGATTCCGGGCTCGCGGCGTAGGGGCGGGTTTGAAATCCGCGCCTACATGGGCAAGATCGCTCTCGGCGCCTCCGTGCTGGCGATCATCGTCTATCTGATCTTCCCCGTCATCGTGGTGCTCGCGATCTCGTTCAGCGCCGGCAATTTCCTGACCTTCCCGCCGTCCGGCCTTTCGTCGCGCTGGTATCTCGCCATCGCGCGCGATCCGGAATGGGTGAGCGCGCTCGAGGTATCCCTGCAAGTGGGAAGCCTGAGTGCGACCATCGCATGCCTCCTCGGGGTGCCCGCGGCGTTTGCGCTGGTGCGCTACGTCATTCCGGCCAAGGCGCTGTTGAGCGCGCTCATTCTGTGCGCGCTGATCACGCCGCCGATCGTCACGGCCATTTCCACGTATCTGTTCTTTGTCCCCCTCGGCTTGAACAACACGGTGCTCGGCCTTGCCTGTGCCCATGCCGTGAGCGGCACGCCGTTCGTCGTGATCAATACCGCGGCGAGCCTGCGCAGCGCCGACCGCAATCTCGAACGCGCCGCCATCATCCATGGCGCGCATCCCCTCTGGGCGGTGCTGCACATCACGCTCCCCATCATCGCTCCCGGTATCGTGATCGGGGCGATACTGGCCTTCGTCCATTCCGTGCACGAGCTCCTGGTGGCGAGCTTCGTGCTTGGCGGGGTCGGCAAGCCGGTAGCCGTGAAGATCTGGTCCGGCGTGCAGGCCACCTCCGACCCGACCATTGCCGCCGCCTCAGCCATCCTCATCGGGCTTGCCGTCCTCACCTTCGCCAGCGCCGCAGCCACCCAATCCCTGGCGCGCCGCCGCAGCGCGTGAGCTAAGCACGTCCCGGTGATGAGGCAGCCGTTCCGGTGAAATGTGATCAGCAGCGCCAAGTGCTCGGTGTGCTCCCTCTCCCCGTTCCTACGGGGAGAGGGCTGGGGTGAGGGGCAGGCGCACTCGACGGGTGGGCCCCTCACCCCGACCCTCTCCCCGCCCCAAGAGCGGGGAGAGGGAGCGACCGCAGCCCGTTGCACGCGAGACGTGCGTCTCTTTTTGGCCTGCTTTTTGCTTTGGACTCCCGGGCAGGGGCGGGGGCATTGCCAATGGAGGTCCTCTCCCATGTGTGACTTCAGCCTGCAAAGCGTCAAATCAAGGCCCGCCAAGGTCGGCGACAAGCTGACCACGGTCAACTTCAATACCGGCACCCGCGGGTTTGCCGCGCCTGAAGACCCGACGACGGCGGTGTGCGTTCTTCCCGGAACGGAGCTTGCGTTTGCCGGGGAGGTGAGGTGTGCGCCCTCCGGCTTCTTCGGCTGGAAGGCGAGAACCATCGACTCCGCGACGGCGATCTTCCGCCAGATCAACAAGGACGTGCCGCGGGTGCATCATGATGCACTCGAATTTCCCGACGGCACGCACGTGCTGTTGACGGATCTGGTCGAGGGGCAGGCGGCAACAGTGCTGCAACTGCCGGCCCAGCCGAAGACACCAGCGGAAGCCCAGGCCCAGGAGCGCATCCCCATCGCGGGCTGAGTACGCTCCTCGTCAATATGCGTACCGTAGGGGCGAGGCACCCGCCTCGCCCCTACTCTCTGACCTTGTAGGTGGGCAAAACCTGTCCCCGGCCTCGACCGGGGATCGCCCCGTTGTGTCTCGAGTTAGCGCTCAGCGGTACCCCAACGTTTCTGAGCGAGCCGCACCCTCTCCCCATCCTCATCGGTTCTGTTACTGTGGGCAGAACTGGTCCGTGAGCGAGACGACGCTCGTGCGCCAAAGCGCGCGCCGCGGACGACACAGAACGCCGGCGGAGAGGACTTCCACGCATGCTCGCCAAGCACGACATGATGCTCGTTATCGCCGCGGCCGTTTCCATCATCGGCGCGGTCGCGATCTACGCCGCGCCCGCGGCCCAGGCCGCAACCGATGGTCCGCTCGTCATCGCCAAGCAGGGTTATTTCTTCGTCGGCGGCAGGATCGAACGTGCGATCGAGGGCGCGCCGATGGTCGGGCAGATGTACGTGGAGTTCCAGATCCCGCAGAAGCTCGAGCATCCCTACCCGATCGTTATGATCCACGGCGGCGGCCAGACCGGAACGAATTTCACCGGCACGCCCGACGGTCGCGAGGGCTGGGCGCAATTTTTCCTGCGTCGCGGCTACGCCGTCTACGTCGTCGATCAGGTGGCGCGCGGACGCTCCGCCCATTGGGCGCAGGTGCATGGGGCGATGACGCCGCCGCGCATCAGCTTCGTCGAGCAGCGCTTCGTCGGACCGGAGCGCGCCAAGCTGTGGCCGCAGGCGCACCTGCACACGCAATGGCCGGGCGCGGGGGAGCCAGGAGATGCGGTCTTCGATCAGTTCTATGCGAGCCAGGTTCCCTCCATTGCGGAGTTCGCAAAGCAGCAGGAGCTCAATCGCGACGCCGGGGCTGCGCTGCTCGATCGGATCGGGCCCGCGATCCTGCTCACCCATTCGCAGTCCGGCGCATTCGGCTGGCCGATCGCCGACCAGCGCCCGAAGCTCGTCAAGGCGATCGTTGCGGTCGAGCCGAGCGGGCCGCCGGTGCACGACATCGAGTTCAAGGGGGCGCCGGAGTGGTTCGCCGACGCCGCCAAGACGAAGATGTCAGGCCTGGGCGAGGTGCCGCTTGCCTATGAGCCGCCGGGCGCGCCCGAGTTCGTGCGAGAAGAAAAAGCCGATGCGCCCGAGCTGGTGCAATGCTGGGTGCAGAAAAACCCGGCTCGGCAACTCGTCAATCTGAAGGACATCCCGGTGCTGGTCGTGACCTCGGAGGCGTCATACCACGCAAACTACGATCACTGCACGGTCAAGTATCTGCGCCAGGCCGGCGTGACCACGACATTCATGCCGCTTGCCAAGAGCAACATCCGCGGCAACGGTCACATGATGATGATCGAGAAAAACAGCGACGAGATCGCGGCCGCGATGCTCGAGTGGCTGAACGCAACGGTGCGCGATTAACGCATGTTTCGATCAAATGGAATCAGACGCCGTCATGCCCGGCCTTGGGCCGGGCATCCACGTCTTAGCTGCCTGACGAAAGACGTGGATGCGCGGGGCAAGCCCGCGCATGACGGAGATACAGACAGCCGGAACCAGCTCTAGAGAGAGCGCAAGGTCAGGAGGGAGATCATGTGTGTGATCGCTCGCTCCGCTTTCCGCGTTGCTCTCTTTGT
>Ga0210402_10006504_pt1 | contig 10349 bp, 8 predicted proteins | sample IncBWC7MmetaG_FD_161055 | JGI IMG/M metagenome (GOLD analysis project Ga0210402, IMG submission 161055) | Forest soil microbial communities from Barre Woods Harvard Forest LTER site, Petersham, Massachusetts, United States - Inc-BW-C-7-M | ecosystem: Environmental > Terrestrial > Soil >...
CAGCCACAGCACCTCAGCTTGCATCGGATCGACGGGAGCCCGTGCTGCATTCAGTGTCGGCATGATCCGATCGACGCAAGCGTGGGAAAAATCCCGCTCGCTCAGCCCGTAGCCGCGCAGCAGGACCGAGTGCAGCCGCTCGCCCAGATGCTGCCTGGTCCGACTGATGCGCGCGCCTTCCCAAGGTTCCACGAGTGACACTTTCACCCAAGCCGACCGTGGGCCAGAGCCCGAACCTTGGGTTCTTCGCGACTTTGTGGTGAATAGTCTAGCACAACCGCCAGCGAGAAGGACAGCGCCATGACCGTGGTGAACGCCAGCATCGCCGCTCCACGCATGCTGCAGGTCGGCGGCGGCGCGGTGCGTCAGATCGCCGAGGTGCTAACAAAGTTCGGCCTGTCGCGTCCGCTGGTGGTGACCGACCCGTTCATGGTGTCCTCGGGACACGTGCAGCACTGCCTGGAGCCGCTCGCCGCAGCCGGCATCGCCGTCACCGTGTTCAGCGACACGGTGCCCGACCCGACCGACACGGTGATCGAAGCCGGTGTGGCCGAGCTAAGGCGCGGCAACTTCGACTGCCTGATCGGGTTCGGTGGCGGCTCGCCGATCGACACCGCGAAGGCGATGGCAATCCTCGCGGCGGGTGGCGGCAAGATGCGCGACTACAAAGCGCCGGTACAGGCCGATCGCGGCGCGCTGCCGGTGATTGCCATCCCCACCACCGCCGGCACCGGCAGCGAGTGCACGCGCTTCACCGTCATCACCGACACCGAATGCGACGAGAAGATGCTGATCTCAGGCCTCGGCGCACTGCCGTTGGCGGCAATCGTCGATTACGAACTGACCTACAGCGTGCCGCCGCGAACCACCGCCGATACCGGCGTGGACAGCCTAACGCACGCGCTGGAGGCCTTCGTGTCCAAACGGGCAAACCCGTTCTCCGACGCACTCGCCGTCTCGGCGATGGCACTGATCGGCCGGCACATCCGCACCGCCTATGCCGAACCGCGCAACGCCGCGGCGCGCGAGGGCATGATGCTGGGCGCGACGCAGGCCGGCCTCGCATTCTCCAACAGTTCGGTCGCGCTGGTGCACGGCATGTCACGGCCGATCGGCGCGCATTTCCACGTCCCGCACGGCCTGTCGAACGCCATGCTGCTGCCGGCGATCACGCGGTTTTCCGTCGGAGCCGCAGAGGCGCGCTATGCCGATGCCGCCCGCCGTATCGGTTTCGCCGACGATCGCGATGCCGATGCGGCCGCGACGGCCAAGCTGGTCGCCGGCCTCGAAACGCTGAACACGGAGCTTTCCGTGCCCAACCCCGCTGCCTATGGCATCGATGAGGCAGCGTGGAACGGCAAGATGGCGCTGATGGCCGAACAGGCGCTGGCGTCCGGCAGTCCGGCCAACAATCCGCGGGTACCCGACAAGGCGGAGATCATGGACTTGTATCGCGAAGTGTGGACCGGCGCTCCGCGGAACGCGTGACGGCGGATTTGCCTTGCCTCAACCTCGCTTGATAGGGTCAGGCATCAAACGCAATTGTGGGACAAGGGAATGGTCCGCTCCGTCGAACAGGCAACCATGCGCAAGGTCTATCTGCGACTATTGCCGCTTGCGATGCTCGTCTATTTCTTCTGCTATCTGGATCGCATCAACGTGAGCTTTGCCGCTCTCACGATGAACAAGGATATCGGCCTGTCGCAGTGGGCGTACGGGCTGAGTTCAACAGCATTCTATCTCGGCTATTGCCTCTTCGAGGTGCCGAGCAACGTCATCCTTGAGAAGGTCGGCGCGCGCATATGGATCGCGCGCATCATGATCACCTGGGGGATGGCCTCGGCTGCCACTGCCTTCGTCGTCGGACCAAACAGCTTCCTGACGGTCCGCTTCCTGCTCGGTCTCGCGGAGGCCGGCTTGTTCCCGGGCATCGTGCTGCTGTTCACCTACTGGTTCCCCGACCACCATCGTGCCCGGATCATCTCCAGCTTCACGCTCGCCTTGCCCGTCTCGGTGGCCCTTGGCGCGCCGGTCTCGACGTCGATCCTCGGCTTGGATGGGTTCCTCGGCTACGCCGGGTGGAAGTGGATCTTCATCCTCGAGGCGATACCGACTGTTCTGATCGGCATTTTCGTGCTGTTTGCGCTGACCGACAATCCGGCAAAGGCCGGCTGGCTGAACTCGGAGGAGAAAGACTGGCTGGTCGGCACGCTGGCGCAGGAGCGGCGCGCGGTGGAATCGGGAGGAAAATACAGCATCTGGCAGGCGATGATGAATCCCAAGATCCTGCTGCTCTCGCTCAATTATCTTGGCATTGTCACCGCCAGCCTGGGACTGCTGCTGTTCATCCCGCAAATCATCAAATCGCTCGGCACGACGAACATGGGCACGGGCTATGCGACCATGCTTGCCTACGTCTGCGGCGCGATCAGCATGGTCACCTGGGGCTGGATCTCGGATCGGATGGGCGAGCGGCGCTGGAACCTGTTCTGGGCCTGCACCGTCTCGTCGATCGGTCTGGCGATGGCCGGCATGATGATGGGAACCTGGTGGGCGCTGGCGGGCATGTGCATCGCGACGGCGGGGTTCTATGGAACCAAAGGGCCGTTCTGGTCGATGCCGTCGATGATGCTGACCGGAACGGCGGCGGCGGCGGGGATCGCCTGGATCAACTCGATCGGCAATGTCGGTGGAGCGGTCGGTCCCGCGCTGGTCGGCTGGATCAAGGACTTCACCGGCAGCTATTCGGGCGGTCTCTATGGCCTGGCGGCCTTCACCGCCGTGTCCGCGCTGATCGCGGCATTCGCCCTGCATATCCCACGCCGGGTGCCGGTCCGCCCCGCCGTCAGCGTGCCGGCCGAATAGCACGTGGCCGGCCGGTGCCTGGCCCTGCGAAGGCCCCGTTGGCCGGCCATGACGACCTAGATGCAACTATTGCTCCGCTTGGAGGCCTTTTCCGCGCAGCTCCGGAGCGGACTTCAAGAGGTAGTGATGGAGTCTGACCCGTTGTCAGGACGGCGGACCCAACGACGACGTGAATCAAAGCGGTGCGGCGATGCAGGGACCAATGCAGGCCGTGTTGCGACATGGACCAACAACTGCTTGTGTTGAGATTGAGGGCCGTACTCAGGCACCAATGACCACGCTTGACGTTTAACAGGGTTCGGGATTTCCCCGAAGAGGCAGTGCTCATTCCGTTTTGGGAATTTGCCGTCGACAGCCTGCTTGTCGCGACCATACTGGTCATGGCGGGCCTCCTGCTTCGAATGCGGAGCCGCATACGGCGACACGAGATCTCCTTGACACAGGCACACACGGCCATCGGCGCGGCTGAAGAAGCGGCCCGGGCCAAGGCAGCCCAGTGGAAAAGCATCATAGCCAGCCTGCCGGATGGTCTGTCAGTTGTCGACTCGGACCTGCGTCTCGTGGAATGGAACGAACACATGCCCGAATTCGCTGGCGTCCCGCCGGACATTCTTCGGGTTGGGTTGGATCAGGAGCACATCCTGCGCGCACAGGCCATCGCCGGAGAATTCGGACAGGTTGACGTCGAACAGGAAGTCCGGCGACGCCTGGAGCGGCTGCGAACCGGTATAAGCGCTGGGACGGCGGAAAGGCGGCGTCCTGGCGGCATGACCATGGAATATCGCCGAAATCGCCTGGCCGGCGGCGGATTCGTAACGCTTTACACGGACATATCCGAAAGGCGGCGCGCGGAGGACCAGTTGCGGCAAGCGCAGAAGATGGAGGCGATCGGCCAGCTGACCGGCGGCGTAGCTCACGATTTCAACAATCTGCTGGCCGTCGTCATGGGCAACATCGAATTGGCTCAGGCTGCGCTTCAGGCGTCCAATCTCCTTGGCGCGCAGCAGAAGATGGCGGATGCACAGGGCGGGGCGCAGCGCGCCGCAACGCTGACGCGGCGCCTCATTGCGTTCGCGAGGCGGCAGCAGCTTGATCCCAGGCCGACCGATGCCAACAAGATCGTGTCCGGCATGTCAGTGCTGCTGCGGCATTCGATTGGAGATGTCAGCCTTGAAACGGTGCTGGCCGCTGATCTCTGGCAGACGATCATCGATCCCCACCAGCTCGAAAGCGCATTGCTGAACCTGGCAATCAACGCACGCGACGCCATGCCGGGAGGTGGGAAGCTCACAATCGAGACCGCGAATGCTTACCTCGACGAAGCCTATGCTGCCGCCAATGAAGATGTATCGCCTGGTCAGTATGTGCTGGTCGCGGTGAGCGACGTGGGCGCGGGGATGTCAGAAGCGGACGCGGCACGCGCCTTCGAGCCATTCTTCACCACCAAGGAGGTCGGCAAGGGGTCTGGGCTTGGGCTTTCGCAGGTCTTTGGATTCATCAAGCAGTCCGACGGGCACGTGAAGATCTACAGCGAACTCGGTTCGGGCACGACGGTGAAGCTTTACCTGCCTCGATACGTGGCCGATCCGGTGATCGAGGCAGAAACGCAGGTCGCGCCGCGCCGTCCGCCGGAGGCCAGAAACGGCGAAACCGTACTCGTGATCGAAGATGATGCTGACGTTCTGGCCTTCACCATGGACGCGCTCGAATCGCTGGGATATCGCGTGGTTGCAACACGCGATGCGCAGGCGGCTTTTGCGGCGCTCGATACGCGTCCGGCCATTGCACTGCTCTTGACTGACATCCAGCTCCCGGGACTGAACGGCCCGGAACTGGTCGAGGTAGCCCTGCAGCGGCGTCCCGGCTTGGCTGTGCTCTACACGACAGCCTTTCCGACCAACGCAATTGTCCATCGCGGTACGCTTTCAAGTCAGGCAAAAACCATCCACAAGCCGTTCGCTCTTGCCGAACTCGCCGCGGCAGTGCGGGATGCCATTGACAATCCGCCTCGATAGCGGCGTCGCAGATTCTCCCGCCATGCAAGCCGACCGTGTCACGCCCGGCGCGGCAATGACACGTTGCCATATCGGTCCGAACGCCGTGTCCCGGGCTCATCATTCATCGCCGGTGCTGTTGCTGTGAGGGCCGAACGGCCATCACGCAGAGTGGCCGCCGAATAGCCTGGCTTCCGAGGCAGGATTCCGATGGCATGCAGATGCGTTGTCTGATAGAAACGAATGTCGCTCCAACACAGCAACGGTTTCATGCTCCACACAGTATCCTGGCCCGTTGAGGCCGTCCAGCCTCCGGCGCCAGTCCGCCCGCTCTTTCGCTTGACGCGATGCGGGCCGCAGTGGACGCGGTGGCTGCTGGCTCTGGCGATGTGGCTTGCCGCCGCGATGGCGCAATGGCTGCTCGACGGGCTCGTCGTCAGCGGACCGTTCCTGACGTTTCTTCCGGCGATCGCCCTCACCACCGCGTTCTGCGGACGACGCCAGGCTGTGATGGTGATCGTGCTGGCCGTTGCTGTCTGCGCCTTGCTGTGGCTGCCGCCGATTGGGCTCTCGCTGGCATTGTCGGCTACACCGATCTCGCTGGCGCTGTTCGTCCTTGTCGGTCTCTTCGAGCTGATACTGGTCGACTCGCTCTATCGGGCGTCGCGCAGCAACGCGGAGCAGCAGGATCGGCTGAAGAGCTTGCTTCGACTACGCGAGATCATGGTGCGGGAGATGCGGCACCGAGTCGCCAATCAGTTGCACCTCATCACCGCAATGCTCGAGGGTTCCCAGAGCAGGATCGATGGCGGCGCCAAGGTCAAGGACGTAATTGGGCAGGCGATAAGGCGGATATCGTCGATCACCTATCTGCAGCGCATCGTTGATGACAAGACAAGACGCCAGCGAGGGTTGGCCCCCCTGCTGCGCGATATTTTGAGCCACATCTTCGAGGACGTGGATGTCGCAGTTCAGGTGCGGACGGCGCAGGTGGACTTGCAGGATCATCAAGTGACGATCGTCTGCCTGATCGTGATCGAAGCGGCGATGAATGCGTTGAAGCACATTTTCCGACTGAGGCGCGGCTGCATGTTCGCGGTCGAATTGCGCAAAATTGCCGATGGCCGGCTAGTGTTGACGATCTGGGACGACGGACCGGGGTTTGATCCGGACAGCGTGCTGGCAAATCCTGGCGGCCTTGGGTTGTCAATCATGCAGGAACTCGCTGCGGAGTTGGGCGGACGCATGTCCCTCGGAGGCGATAGCGGCACGACGGTGAAGTTGGAGTTCACGAGGGCGCAGCCATAGGGCACGCGATTGCATCCAGCCTGACAACAGTGCCCGGGGCACGCCGACCGAACGTCTCACCCGAACTGCCGCCGCTTCGACCACCGACGCAGCCAGACCGGAACGGCAACGGCCAGCAGTGGCCGGGCGATCAGGAAGCCCTGCGCCATATCGACACCGAGGTCCACCAACAGGCGCCAGGCCGCCGGATCCTCCACGCCTTCGGCAGTGACGCTAAGGCCACGCGATCTCGCCGTATCCACGGTTTGACGTGTGAAATCGTGCAATTCCGTGTCATCCGCCAGGAGCTGTACCAGGTCCTTGTCCAGCTTCACGCCCGTGAACGGCAGCTCCAACAGTGCCTGAAGCCGGGGTACCGTCGGCTGGATATCGTCGATCACGACGCCATAGCCGGCACCGCGCAGTCGCTCGATGGCGCGTCCCAGGCCCGCCACGTCCTCAACCGGCCGGCTCTCTGTCAGTTCGATGATGATCTGTGCTGCCTCGATCCCGGCGATCAGACGCTGCGCATCCAGCAGCACCATCGCCTGCGGCACCAGCAGAACATCGAGGGGAAAGTTCAGTGCGATGTCCAGACCGTGGGGTGCCAACGACGGCACAGTCAGGTCGGCGAAGGCGCGACGGGTCACTGCCTCGGTCAGTTCGGGAGCAAGGCCGGCGTCCTCCATCTGGGGCACGAACAGGTGCGGCAGCAGGGTGCCTCGCGCTGGATGGTTCATACGTGCGAGCACCTCGACCGCAACAGGCTTGCGGTCCGCCATGCGCACGATCGGCTGGTAGCGGGTCTCGATCATGACTCCCGTCAGGGACGCGTGAATTTCATTGATCGGGATCAATGGACGGCCGCCGCGGCATACCTGATAGCTCGAATGCTCAAGCTGGCTTGTCCAGGAGGATTTGCCCAATGTTACCTCACTGCCCGCCAGTACGGAACGAAGGTTTTCGCTTTTCGATGAATGCGGCCATTCCCTCGCGTTGATCAGGTGTGCCGAACAGCGAGAGGAACAATGCCCTCTCGTGCCGCACGCCCTCGACCAGGGTGGTCTCGAACGCGCGGTTCACCGCCTGCTTGCCCAGCACCACGGCCACCGGCGACAGGCCGGCGATCCGCTCGGCGATCTTCAGCGCCTCGGGGATGAGCTGGTCCGCCGGGAACACCCGCGAGACCAGGTTGGCGCGCTCCGCCTCGGCGGCATCCATCATCCGCGCGGTCAGGACCATGTCCATCGCCTTGGACTTGCCGACCGCGCGCGTGAGCCGCTGGGTGCCGCCGGCGCCGGGGATGACGCCGAGGTTGATCTCGGGCTGGCCGAATCGGGCGGTGTCGGCGGCGAGGATGAAGTCGCACATCATGGCCAGCTCACAGCCGCCGCCCAGAGCGAAGCCGGCCACCGCCGCGATCACCGGCTTCTTGATACGGAGCACCGTCTCCCACCGCTTGCCGATGAAGTCCTCCAACAGGGCGGCAGGGTGGGTGCGCTCCTTCATTTCCTTGATGTCGGCGCCTGCGGCAAAGGCTTTTTCGTTTCCTGTCAGTATGATGGCGCCGATTGCTGAATCATCGTCGAAGGCCTGGAGCTGATCGCCGATTTCCTGCATCATGGCATCGCACAACGCATTCAGAGCGGTTGGCCGATTGAGCCGAATCAGCCCGACCCGCCCGTGGGTCTCGACGATGATGTTCTCGAATCCGTCGGCCATTCTCACTCTCCCAGTAAATGGGTGCCAGCTTCTAGCTATCGCTGGGTGCGCGAGCAATAAAATGTGCTGCGAGCCGACTGGACTACGCGGCGCACGCCGGGGCAGGCAGGCGGGGCTGGGCACCGCTCGCACGGCTCGCCCTCGCGGCCATAGACCTTCCAGGCGTGCTGGAAGTAACCCAGCTCGCCGTGCGGTTGCACATAGTCGCGCAGGCTGGAGCCGCCGGCGGCGATCGCCTCCCGCAGCGTGTCCTTGATCGCCGGCACCAGACGCGCCGCGCGGGCTCCGGGCACCGTGTGGGCCGAGCGCAACGGGCTGAGCCGCGCCCGGAACAGGGCCTCGCATACATAAATGTTGCCGAGACCGGCCACGACCTTCTGGTCGAGCAAAGCCGCCTTGATCGACGTCCGCTTGCCGGCAAGGGAAGCCGACAGGCAGGCTGGAGTGAAGTCCTCGTCCAGTGGCTCGGGTCCGAGTTCGGCGAGCAGCCGATGCGTGTCCTCGAGGCGGGTCAGAACCAGATCGACCGAACCGAAGCGGCGTGGATCGACGAAGCCCAGCCGCCAGCCATCATCCGTCTCCAGCACGAGGTGTTCGTGCGGCGTCGGCTGGTTCGGGCGCGTCGGACCCAGGACCATGCGACCGGACATGCCCAGATGCAGCAGCACCGAATCGCCGCCGGCCAGGCGCATCAGGATGTACTTGCCGCGGCGACGGAATCCCTCGACGCGAGCCCCGGTCAGCCGCTGTTCCAGGCCTTCCGGCAGCGGCCAGCGCAGGTCGGGACGATTTGCGGCCGCACGCACGATAAGGCGCCCCTCCAGCCGCTGCTGAAGGCCGCGCATCACCGTCTCGACTTCGGGGAGTTCCGGCATTGAGGTGCGGCACGCTATAGATGGGCCGCATGAGCGACAACCCTGCTGCGAGCGAAACCACCGATTTCGGATTCCGTCGCGTTCCGCGCGCGGAGAAGAGCGGCCTGGTGCGTCAGGTGTTCGACAGCGTCGCACCGCGCTACGACCTGATGAACGACCTGATGTCGCTCGGCATTCATCGCGCGTGGAAGCGTGTTTTTGTTACATTGCTCGATCCGCGGCCGCGACACGTGCTGCTGGACCTCGCCGCCGGCACTGGCGATGTCGGCTTTGCGTGGCTTGCACGGGCAGGCGGTCCGGTGCTGCTGACCGATATCAACGCATCCATGCTGAGCGTTGCGCAGGACCGCGCGGTGGCGGGCGGCCTGGTCGGCGAGGTCTCGCTGGTGGTTGCCGACGCTGAGCGATTGCCGCTGCCGGACCGCGGGGTTGATCGCGTCTCGATCGCGTTTGGTCTGCGCAATTGTACCGATCGGCAGGCAGTTCTGGCAGAGGCGCGGCGCGTGCTGAAGCCGGGCGGCAGGTTCTTCTGCCTGGAGTTTTCTCGCGTCCAGGTTGCCGTGCTGCAACCGCTTTACGATGCGTGGTCGTTTCGGGCGCTGCCCGTGCTCGGACGGTGCATTGCAAAGGATGCGGCGAGTTATCGGTATCTTGCCGAGAGCATCCGGGAGTTTCCTCCCCCCGATGCTCTGGCCGGCATGATGCGTTCGGCCGGTTTCGCGCGCGTCGCCGTGCGCACCCTGTCGGGCGGCATCGCAGCGATCCACTCCGGGTGGCGCCTGTGACGGCACGGGGCGCCGTGCCGCGAACTCCCTCTCCGCCCTGGGGCGGAGATGGCCGGGGTGAGGTGGAGCTGTTGGGGCCATTGCGTCAACTGGTCACCACGGCGCGCCATCCCCCACCTCACCCTAACCCTCTCCGCCCCCGAGGGCGGAGAGGGAAATGTCGCGGGGAGCTGACCGGGTCATGACGCTGGCCGGCAAGCGGGTGCTGCTCATCGTCTCTGGCGGCATCGCCGCCTACAAGGTGCTCGAACTGATCCGGCTGCTGCGCGGCAGGGATTGCGCCGTCACCTGCGTGCTGACCGAGGCGGGCGCGCACTTCGTGACGCCGCTGTCGCTGCAGGCCCTGAGCGAGGGCAAGGTCTATACGGACCTGTTCTCGCTCACCGACGAAAGCGAGATGGGCCATATCCAGCTCTCACGCAGCGCGGACCTTGTGGTGGTGGCGCCTGCATCCGCCGACATCCTGGCGAAAATGGCCGCCGGGCTGGCAGGCGACCTCGCATCGACGCTGCTGCTGGCGACCGACAAGCCCGTGCTGGTCGCGCCGGCGATGAACGTCCGCATGTGGCAGCACGCGGCGACGGTGGCGAACATGACGCTGCTCGCCGCGCGCGGCATCCACGTCGTGGGTCCGGACGAGGGTGCGATGGCGTGCAACGAGTTCGGACCGGGCCGGCTCGCGGAGCCGCCGGCGATCCTGGCCGCGATCGAGGCGCTGCTCGCGCCGCGGCGCCCCCTGGCCGGCCGCCACGTCCTGATAACCAGCGGGCCGACGCACGAGCCGATCGATCCGGTGCGCTACATCGCCAATCGCTCGAGCG
>Ga0210402_10006505_pt1 | contig 10348 bp, 7 predicted proteins | sample IncBWC7MmetaG_FD_161055 | JGI IMG/M metagenome (GOLD analysis project Ga0210402, IMG submission 161055) | Forest soil microbial communities from Barre Woods Harvard Forest LTER site, Petersham, Massachusetts, United States - Inc-BW-C-7-M | ecosystem: Environmental > Terrestrial > Soil >...
AGCGCCGATGGCGCGCTCACGATCACGTTCAACGGCGAGATCTACAACTACCGGGCCTTGCGTGCCGAACTTGAGGCCAAGGGCTATGCCTTCCGCACCGAGTCCGACACCGAGGTGTTGCTCCAGCTCTACGCCGACCGCGGCCCCGCCATGGTCAACCAGCTGCGCGGCATGTTCGCCTTCGCTCTCTGGGACGCCCCCCGTCGGCGGCTGTTGCTCGCCCGCGATCCGCTCGGCATCAAGCCGCTCTACTACGCCGACGATGGCTGGACGCTGCGCTTCGCCTCGCAGGCCAAGGCGCTGCTCGCAGGCGGTGCCGTGTCTCGCGATCCCGACCCGGCCGGAATCGTCGGCTTTCACCTGCTGGGCAGCGTGCCGGAGCCGTTCACGGTCTGGCGTGAAATCCGATCCTTGCCCGCGGGCTGTACCCTGCTGGTGGAAAAGGCCGGTCCAGGTGCGCCTGTGCCGTATTTTTCCATCGCAGAGGCGCTCTCTCGCCGGGCCGCTCACTCGACAAGTGACCTGGCGCATGCCCGCGCCCAGGTCGCCGATGCCGTGCGTGATTCCGTTCGCCATCACCTTGTCGCCGACGTGCCCGTCGCCGTCTTCCTCTCCGCTGGCCTCGATTCGGGCGCTCTGCTCGGCACCATGGCCGACCTCGGCAGACACGACGTCACCGCGGTCACCCTGGCTTTCAAGGAATTCCGCGGCGATCTGCAGGACGAGGCGCCACTCGCCGCCGAGGTCGCCGCCCGTTATGGCGCGCGCCACGTCGTACGCACCGTCGATCGCCGAGAATTCGAGCAGGATCTGCCTGCCATTCTTGATGCCATGGATCTGCCGACCATCGACGGCATCAATACCTGGTTTGTCGCCAAGGCTGCGCGCGAGGCTGGTGTCAAGGTCGCTCTGAGCGGCCTTGGGGCCGACGAATGCTTCGGCGGCTACCCTTCCTTCGTCGACGTCCCGCGCAGCGTCCGCTTCTTTCGTCCCTTCGATTTCGTTCCGGGCCTCGGCCGGTTGACGCGGCATGCCCTTGCCTCGGTGGTCGCGTCCGATCTTGGCCTGCATCCCAAGGTGGCGGGCCTTGCGCAATATGGCGGCAGTTGGGAGGGCGCTTATCTTCTGCGCCGCAGCGTCTACATGCCGTGGGAATTGCCCAATCTTCTGGACCGCGATGTGCTTGAGACCGGGTTGCGTCGCCTGGCGCCGTTGCAGCGGGTTGCCCGCGAATTGCGCGGCGGACGGTGGCTCGACGGTTTCGATCGCGTCTCCGTCCTCGAGACCGCGCTCTACATGCGCAACCAGCTCCTGCGTGACGCCGATTGGGCCGGCATGGCTCATTCAATCGAGATACGTGTACCCTACGTCGACAACTTCTTCCTCGCCGCCCTGCCGCCCGGTGTGTTGCTGGCTGGCGTCAACGCAAAGGAGTCGGTGGCCGACATTCCTCGCGTTCCACTGCCCGCGGCCAGTCGGAACCGCAGCAAGACGGGCTTTGTCACGCCGATCGGCGGCTGGATCCGCGAGTCGGCGGCGGCAACCGGCGATGTCACGCTGTCCGCCGCCTCCCGTGCCTGGGCATTGCGTGTCTGGCGTGCTGGTTGGGTCGGGCCTTCTTTGCCGGAGATGATGCAGCGTGCTCCCGCTCTCGCGCCGGCGCTGGCTTGAGGCGATGGCGTTTGGCCCGAAGTAAAGCCGCCAGGGTTCCTTCAAATTCGGTGCATTGACGATCGATGACAACGACAACACGTTGCCCATGACCATCCGTATCGTTGCTTTGGTCGGCGATTGTTATGGCGCTCCGGGCGGCATCGCCCGCTATAACCAGGATCTGTTCGAGTCTCTGGTCACGACGGACCAGCAGGGACCGAACGCGCAAGAGCATCAGGCGGAGATACTTGTCGTGCCGCGTCTCGGCGACGCCAGCGGTATCGCCTTGCCGGCCCACATCCGCCAGTGGCCTCCGGTGTTCAGCCGGATGCTTTATTCGCTGGTGGCCTTCTGGGTGGCCTGGCACCACCGCCCGATCGATGTCGTTTTCTGCGGCCATGTCTTCATGGCCCCCCTTGCGTGGGGGCTCGCGCGCTTTTTCGGGGCGCGGTATTGGCTGCAGACCCACGGTGTCGATATCTGGACGCCGCAGCGCGGTCTCAAACGCGCCGCCGTCGAACAGGCCGACCTCGTAACCGCGGTCAGCCGTGTCACGCGACGCCGTCTCCTGGGCTGGGCCAATCTCGACCCGCATCGCGTGCGCGTCCTGCCCAATACCGTGCGCGATGTCTTCGCACCCGGCGTCGCGTCACCCGCCTATCGCGAGCGGCTCGGCCTGCGCGGCGGCCCGGTGCTGCTGACCGTCGGCCGCCTTGCCTCGACCGAGCGCTCGAAGGGACATGAGCCGATCTTCGCCATTCTGCCGGCTCTGCGCGCGCGTTTTCCGGATCTGGTCTACGTCATCGCCGGCGACGGCGATGATCGTGAGCGGCTCGAAGCCCGTGCCCGCGAGCTTGGCTTTGGGCAGGAGACCGTGCGTTTTCTGGGCTATGTGCCGGACGAGGAGTTGCCCGACCTCTACCGACTGGCTGACCTCTTCGTCATGCCGAGCGCCACCGAAGGCTTCGGCATCGTCTATCTGGAAGCAGCCGCCTGCGGCCTGCGCGTGCTGGGGGGTGCCGGCGATGGCAGCAACGATGCGATCCAGGATGCCCGCGTCGGCGCAACGGTCGATCCCAATGATCTCGATGCCTTGTCGAGCGCGATCGAGACAGGATTGAGCAGCGGCCGCGTCGATCCGGCGGCAATCGAGACGTATCGCCGGCCACATTTTGCCCGGGTGGCTCGTCTCGTCCTGACGGAGTTGATGGAAGCGCCGCCGGTGCGGCGGCTGCCATGAGTCTGCTGCTGGTCAAGCGGGGCGCCGCGATGTATTCCGTCGCGAGGCCAGCCTCCGGCTATGGTATTGGCGAGTAGTTTTCGTGGAACCTGTTCGCCAAGGGCGATTCGTCCTTTCCCATCCTGACATCAACACCATCTTCGTCCGCGAGGCCGGGCAGGCGATCCGCGAGGCCGGATGGTATTGCCGGGCGGTGACCGGCTACGTCGATCGGCCGGAAGTCTGGTGGCGACGCCTGCTGTCGGTTGCGGGCAGGATGGCCGGCACCGATCTCGATCGCGAGTTTCGCCGGCGCCTGCTGAAAACCTCGCCCTGGAACGCTATCGATACCTTTCCCCTGTGGGAACTGTTGCGTATCGCGGCGATCCGCGGCGGGGCGGACGCACGGTTTATCGACAGGCTGTTTCATCGCGGCATCCATTCGCTGGAGCGCCGCACGATCGGGGTGCTCGATCACTCGACGACTTGTGTCTATTGCTATGAGTATTCGGCGTGCGAGACGTTCGAAGCGGCGACTCGATTGGGCATCCGAAAGATATATGAGGTTCCCTCGCCGGAATACGATTTCGTCGAACAGCTCCTTGCCGCCGAGATGCGCGCCTTCCCCGAGCTGCGGCGGCGCGCGGAACCCTATTTCGAGCGGGTGAAGGCCGAGCGATCGGCGCGCCGGCGCAAGGAATGGGCCCTTGCCGACCTGGTCGTGGTCAACTCGACCTTCACGCTGAAGACCTTCGAGCAGGCCGGGGTCGATGTCGGCAAGGTGGTGGTGATTCCCTATGGCGCGCCCGATGCTGCGCCCGCATCCGCAAGCCCAACAACTGCGGGTCGACCGTTTCGCTTCCTCTGGGCAGGTACGTTCTCGATCCGCAAGGGCGCCCATCATCTGCTCGAAGCCTGGCGGATGACGCGCGGCCTCGACGCGGAACTCGATATCTACGGCGCCTGGGACCTGCCCGATCGGCTGCGCGCCGATCTTCCGTCGTCCATTCATTTCCGTGGGTCGATTCCGCAATCGGAGCTGTTCCGTCGCTATGCCGAGGCTGATATCCTGGTGTTTCCGACCTTGTGTGACGGCTTTGGCATGGTTGTGACCGAGGCGTTCGCGCGCGGGCTGCCGGTGATCACGACCGATCGTGCGGGAGCGGCCGATATCGTCGGTCGCGGCGAGAACGGCCTGATCGTATCGGGCGGCGATGTCGCGCAGTTGGCGGCGACGCTGGAATGGTGCGCGTCCCATCGCGACGAGGTGGCGGCCATGCGTCCGAAGGCCCTCGAAACGGCCCGCAAGCGCCCATGGTCGTCGTATCGCGCCGAGCTGGCCTCCGCGATCGCCCGCGCCTTCGATCTGCCGCGGAACGCCGGCTGATGCGCCGATCGGTTTGCCTTGTGAGTCCAGGCCACGTGGCCTCCAACCCGCGCGTGGTCAAGGAAGCCGATGCGCTGCATGGCGCGGGCTATCGTGTCACGGTGATCGCCGGGAATGAGACGGCCTTTGTCCGTCGCTTCGATGAGGAGATCATCGCCCAAGCGCCTTGGACTGTCGTGCGGGCGGGCCCTGCCTCGCTGTCGGCCCGGCTGGCGTCTCGGGCGGCCAAGGCGATGGCGCGAGCCTGGCGTCCGCGGGCAACCGGCTTTCCTCCATGGCTGGCGGTCACTGCGTACAGTGCCCAGACGTCGGGCCTGACGGCCGCCGCTTGCGCCGTTCCCGCCGAGCTTTATATCGCCCACTACGTCGCCGCATTGCCGGCCGCGGCTGCCGCAGCGCAATTGCACGGCGCGGCGCTGGGTTACGATGCCGAGGATTTCCATGCCGGAGAGCGGGCCAGCGATGCCGGCGCTTCCCGTGAAATCGCGCTCGTGCGGACCATCGAGGGCAAGTTTCTGCCACGGTGTCTGCATCGAACGGCGGCATCGCCCATGATCGCCGAGGCTTACGCCGAGCTTTATGGCGTCGAGCTGCTACCGGTGCTGAACGTCTTTCCCCTGACGGAGGCAGGCGAGGGTCCTGCGCCGCTGCGCGACGCCGATGCGGGGCAGGGACTCAGTGCCTATTGGTTCTCGCAGACCGTCGGTCCCGACCGAGGCCTGCAAGCGTTCATCCAGGCCATGGCCCGGACGCGCGCGCGGGTGACGCTTCATGTTCGTGGCGGCGATCACTGGGGACACGGCAAGAACCTTGTGGCGCTCGCGCAGTCGTTGCAGATCGGCGACCGCGTCGAGCTGCTGCCGATGGAGTCGCCCTTCAGGATGATCGAATTCGCCCGCCAGTACGATGTTGGCTTGTCGCTCGAGGCCGATGTCAGCGAGAGCCGCCGGCGCTGCCTGACCAACAAGATCTTCACCTATCTGCTGGCCGGGCGGCCAGTCCTGATGAGCGACACGCCTGCCCAGACGGCGCTGGCCAAAGACCTGGGACAGGCGGCTGGGCTGGTGTCGTTGTCCGATCCCGCCACCATTGCCGACCAGCTCGACCGCTGGGCGCTCTCGCCCGAGGCGTTGCGGGCGGCGCAGGGGGCAGCCTGGCAGCTCGCCCGGACTCGCTACAATTGGCAGATCGAGCAGCGGGCGTTTCTCGCCTCGGTCGCGCGCGCCCTCAAGCAGCAGGGAAAGACATCATGCCCACCGTGAAGCAGCGGATCGGCGCCTGGCTCATTCCAAGAGTGCCGCTCAATCCGGTGGTGTTTCGCACGGTGCGGCTGGAGTTGAGCGCATCGTGGGTGAACCTCCTCAACACGCTCCACCCGCGCTACCGGGCGCGTCGGCGCGCGCTGGCGCGCGGCAGGGATCTGCTCGTGAACATCGGTTGTGGCCCGTTTGGCCAGGAAGGATGGGTCAACCTGGATCTTCATGCCCATTCGGGGGTGGCGCTGGCCATCGATTGCCGACGGGAACTCCCGCTGGCGAACGATTCCTGCCGCGGCATTCACGTCGAGCACTATTTCGAACACCTGGAACCCACGCGCGAGCGACCGCGCTTCCTGGCCGAGTGCCGCCGTTGCCTGATGCCGGGCGGAATCCTGCGGATCATCGTGCCTGATGCCCGCAAGTACGCCGAAGCCTACCTTGCCGATGGATGGGCGAATCTGAACGCGATCGGATGCGGCGGCGATCGTCCTGAAACGGCGTTCGCCACCAAGATGGCCGCGCTCAACCATGTCTTCCTGCAGGATGGCGAACACTATGGCGGCATCGACGCCGAGCTGCTCGGCGAGGAGCTCGCGGCGGCCGGCTTCGACGAGATGGGCGTTGTCGCTTGGCGGGAGGGCTCGTTTCCGGGCGGCAGCATCGACCGCGAACAGCACCGTACCTACTCGCTCTATATGGAAGCGCGGAAATGAGGGTGGCGTAAGCCCGCCGATGCGTATTCTGCTCACGGTAGACCCCGAGATTGCCGTCCCGCCGATCACCTATGGTGGCATCGAGCGGATCGCCGACATGCTCGTGCGCGCCTTGATGAAGGCGGGCCACGAAGTCGGCCTGATCGCGCGCAAGGGATCGACCTGCCCGGCGAGCCGTGTGTTCGTGTGGCCGGGGAAAAGCTCGCAATCCATGCCGGATACACTGCGCAATACCTGGTGCCTTGCGCAGGCGGTGCGGCGCTTTCAGCCGGACGCGATCCACAGCTTTTCGCGGCTTGCCTACCTGCTGCCGCATCTTCGCGGCAAGCGGCCAGTCGTCATGTCGTATCAGCGCGAACCCAGCCTGCGGACCGTGGGTCTGGCGGCCCGCATCGCCGCGCCGGGTGTCCTGACATTCACCGGCTGCAGCGAATACATCGCCGGCCGCGGCCGTCGCGCCGGCGGACGCTGGCAGGCCATACCGAATTTCGTCGACACCGGTCGATTGACCTTCCGCCCGACCGTCGCCGACGACGCGCCGCTGGTTTTTCTCAGCCGCGTCGAGCGGGTGAAGGGCGCCGATCTCGCCATTGCGATTGCGCGGCGAAGCGGCGTGTCTCTGCTCATCGCCGGCAATCACGCCGATAACGGGCCGGAGGGCGACTACTGGCGGCAGAAAATCGAGCCGGAGATCGGGCGCGATGGAATAGAATATGTCGGACCGGTCGACGACCGGCAGAAGGATGAACTGCTGGGGCGGGCGCGGGCGATGCTGGTGCCGATCCAGTGGAACGAACCGTTCGGTATCGTGTTCGCCGAGTCGCTGGCCTGCGGAACGCCGGTGATCGCCTGTCCGACCGGCGCGCTGCCCGAGATCGTCCGCTCCGGACAGGAAGGATTTCTCATCACCACGGCCGAGCAGGGCAGCGAGGCCGTGCGCCGGCTGGGCGAGATCGATCGCGCCGCCTGCCGCGAGCGGGCCGAGCGGCATTTTTCCGTGGACGCCGTTGTCGGCCGCTACCTCGAGATCTATCGGGGCGCCGCATGAAGCGCCTGGCGCTGCTCTCGACCTACTTCCCGCCGGGCAATGTCGCGGGCGTCCATCGCGCGCGCCTGTGGGCGCAGTACCTTCCGGAATTCGGCTGGCAGCCGACGATCGTCACGACCGATGCGCGCTACTACGAGGAGCGCCTCGACCCTTTGCTCGCGACACTCGTGCCCGCCGATGTCGAGGTCGTCTACACGCGTGCCTTGCCGACCCGGCCCATTCGACTGGTCGGCGATCTCGGGATCCGGGCCTTGTGGTGGCACTATCGGGCGCTCAGCGACCTGGCCGCCCGCCGCAAGATCGATTTTCTCCTCATCACCGTCGCCTCGCACTATGGCTCGGTGCTCGGGCGGATGATCCATCGACGGTTCGGCATCCCCTACGGCATCGACTACCAGGACCCCTGGATCAGCGAATCGACACGAGCACACCCTGCGTTCGGCAAGGCCTGGGCGGACGACAAGCTGGCGCGCGTCCTGGAGCCGTGGGCGGTTCGCGACGCCGCCTTGATCACGGGCGTCGCCCCGGGCTATTTCGCCGGTGTGCTGCAGCGCAATCCCGGCGTCGCCCAGCGCGCGCTGACCGCTGCCATGCCGATCGGCGGGTCGGAGCGCGACTTCGACATGGTGCGCCGGGCAGCGCCTGCGCCCTTTCTCTTCGATCCGGATGACGGGCTTTTTCATATGATCTATGCAGGCGCGCTGTTGCCCGCGGGCGTCAGCATCGTCGAGGCGTTTCTGCAGGGGCTTGCGCGGCTTCGGGCGACCGCTCCTGCCACGGCGGCACGCCTGCGGGCGCACTTCGTCGGAACTGGGCGGTCCGCCGACGATGCGCAGGGACACCAGGTCCTGCCGCTTGCCCGCAAGGTCGGCGTCGAGGAGACGGTGACGGAGCATCCTCACCGCATCGGCTACGTCGATTCGCTCAATCACCTCATGCGGGCGAACGCTGTTCTGGTGCTGGGCTCGACCGAACGGCATTACACGCCGTCGAAGCTTTTCCTGTCCGTGCTGTCGCGGCGTCCGGTCCTGGCCGTTCTCCACGAGGCGAGCACGGCCGTCGACATGCTCGCCGCCGCGCGCGCCGGCCGCACCATCGCGCTGCCTGAGGGCCGCGTGCCCGATCCGGCCGTCATCGCCGGCGAGCTGCAGGCGATGATCGAACGGCCGGCCTACGATGCGGACGCCGTGGACTGGCGGGCGTTCGACGCCTATTCGGCGCGCAACTCCGCGCGCCTTTTGGCGGAGGCGCTGGACCGGACGCGTCAACGGACGGCGGCGGGCTGATCATGCGGCTCGGGGTCCTCGCCACCCATCCCATCCAGAATCACGCGCCGATTTTCCGCGAGCTGGCGCGCCACTGTGACCTGGCGGTGCACTTCGCCCACCGCCAGACGCCCGAAGGCCAGGCGCAGGCCGGCTTCGGCGTGCCCTTCGAATGGGATGTCGACCTGCTGTCCGGGTACGAGAGCACCTTTCTCGCCAACCGGTCGCGCCATCCGGCGACGAACAGGTTCTTCGGCTGCGACACGCCCGGCATCGACGAGGTCATCGGCCGCGGACGCTTCGACGCCTTCATGGTGACGGGCTGGGGCGTGAAGACCTACTGGCAGGCCGTCATGGCCTGTCGGCGGAAACACGTGCCGGTCCTGATCCGCGGCGACTCCCAACTGCCCGCGCGGCGGCAGGCAGCGTTGCGCCTAGCAAAGGAAATCGTCTATCCGCGGCTGTTGGGGTTGTTCGACGGCTTTCTCTATGTCGGGCGCCGCAACCACGACTACCTGCGACACTATGGCCTCGCAGAGGAACGCCTGTTCTTTTCGCCCCATTGCGTCGACAACGACTGGTTTGCCGCGCGAGCCGACGCCGAGCATGAAGCGCGCCGCGCGCCAGCGGGCGGCGTGCCGGGCATCAAGTCCGTACTGTTCGCCGGCAAGCTGGTCGAGCGCAAGCGGCCGCTCGACGTAATACGCGCCCTGGCGCTGGCGGCCAGCCAGGGATGCCGGGCGCAAGCGGTGTTCGTGGGCGCTGGCGAGCTCGAAGACAGCCTGCGTCGGGAGGCGGCGAGCAGCGGCGTTCCCGCGACATTCCTCGGCTTCCAGAACCAGAGCCGGATGCCGTCGATCTATGCCGCGGCTGACCTTCTCGTCCTGCCGTCCGACCACCAGGAGACCTGGGGGCTCGTCGTCAACGAGGCCATGGCCTGTGGCGTCCCGGCCGTCGTATCCGACGCCGTGGGCTGCGGACCGGACCTGATCGAAGCCGACCGCACGGGGGCAGTGTTCCCGTTGGGAGATATTGCAGCGCTTGCAGCCGCTGTGCGATCGACCCTGGCCTTGGAGTCGTCGTTGGTTCGCCGCCACCTGAGCAACAAGGTCGCGGCCTACTCCCCGGCGGCGGCCGCTCACGGTATCTTGCAGTCGGGTAGCAGATTGTGTGTCGGGCATAGTTAGGGTAAGTCACTGCCGCCGGCGCAGTGGGTCGCGCTGGGAAATTGGGTAAGGAACAGGCGCAGTGGGTGCGCCGCTGGAACAAGCAAGCTGAGGGACTGGCCGCGGGGGCGCGCCAGAGGTAATCGGTGTCTAATTGACTTACTACAACCGCGGTCGGTTGGACCAATGGCGGTGGGTAGAAGCGTTCAGGACGACGGAGTCGATTCGTCTCGACTTCGCATTCGTACGCGGAGCCTTTCGTGTCTTCGGCGTGGCCATGGTGGTGATCGCGCCGCTCGCGCATGACCCGCTGGTGGTGATGGCGTGCGGATTCCTGCCTTTGGCCCTGGTGACCATCGTGGATCGGCCCAGGATGCCGTCGGTCCTGGTCTATTACCTGCTGTTTATGTGGCTCGAGTTGGCCGCCCGCCTGGTGCTCACGGCCATCGACGGCGAGGCGCTGGGCGATGGCCTCTATGGGCACGACACCTATCGGGCCGCGTGGTACGCGATGGCGAGCCTCCTCGTCCTTGCCGTGGTATTTCGCATGTGCCTGGAGCGCTTGCCGCCGCTTTTTGCCGATGAGCTCGAGAAACACCGGCGCTGGCCGCCGATGGTGATCTTTCAGGTTTATTTGG
>Ga0210402_10006506_pt1 | contig 10347 bp, 9 predicted proteins | sample IncBWC7MmetaG_FD_161055 | JGI IMG/M metagenome (GOLD analysis project Ga0210402, IMG submission 161055) | Forest soil microbial communities from Barre Woods Harvard Forest LTER site, Petersham, Massachusetts, United States - Inc-BW-C-7-M | ecosystem: Environmental > Terrestrial > Soil >...
CCGGCACAAACAATGTCCACCACTGGCAGCATTTCTTCCCAGACGATCTTGGTGATGTCGCCGTAGTTCGGGGTACCGGGCCAGTGCTTGGCCAAGACCTTGTTGGCTTCTTTGTCGATCTCGGCATGCCAGGCCACCTCGGCCCCGAACACTATCTCCACTGCCAGGTCGAGGCCGCCTACCCCCGAGCACAAGCTGGCATAGTTCATGACCCGCCGATGCTAGTACCGCCCGACGCGGTGGTGTCACCTACGCAAAACCATTCCTTGTTGTCGGTGACATAGCTGGCCCCACTGTGGGCCCCGAAACCATTAGGGCCATGGATCGTCTCACTGCTGAAGGCGGCCAGTGACAACAGGCCGTCATAACCGGTACCCCCGCCACTGACGTTACGGAACCCGTAGATGTCACCCTGGACCGCCATGATGGGGTTGGGGAGGGTGACCACCCAGGTGGCACCGTTCGGAGGTGCCCCGAACACGAAGCGGTTACAGGGCTGCATGGCATAGCTGGCCGTCACCGTCTGGACGATGGGTGTAGGTATCTGAATGCGGGCCATAAAGGTCCAAAACCCGAGCGTCCGGTTGATCAGCCAGATTTCACCCGGCTGCGGCGACGAGGTCCCTACGGCCGACCCGGCCAGGACCTGATAGATAAACCCGGTGGAGTCCCGGCACAAGGTAAGCGGGATACCCGTACCCTTGGCCGCCCCGGCGTAATCCGGGTCTACCCCCCATACCTCGACCCGACGGATGATGTTGGAACCAACCGAGCCCTTTTCCTGGAACTCCCTGGAATTGACCGGAGCAGCCATCACACCACCGCCGTGGCCCCACCATTGGGCAACCCGAACAGGCCACCTTGCTTGTAGTCCGAAGGGGCCATGATGGCACACTGGGTAGTAAAGCCGGGGCCGCCATCGGTGAAGTCCCAATTGTGCTGGACCTGGCTGATATAGCCCTGGAAGCCATCCTCTAATTGCAGGAGCATGCCGGGGAAGGCCTCGGGCATAAAGGTGATGGGGACATTAGCGGTGAACATGGAAGCCCAGTTCAATTGGAACAGGAAGAGCGCGTACCAGAACTGGGCCATGGGGCCCATGATGACCCCGATCTCCTGGAAGTTGGGGCGCGCCCCGAAGCGGTTCAAGATGGCCTGGGGGTTGCCCAGGTTGGACTTGTCCCCGGAGGAAAGGTTGAGCACCGTCTGCAAGATATTATTGGACACGTTGCCCATCTCCAGGGTGACCACACCTTCGGTCTGGGTGATGTTGGCTATATTCACCGCCCCGGCCGGGGAAGCCCCGAACACAGACGATACCCAGGACGAGGCCACGTACTGGTGGGTGACCATGTTCTGGTCCGACCAGGCCATGGAGAAATCCATCAGTTCGACATCGGCCACCTTGATCGAAGCGGCTGCCCCATAGGCCCCGAAATAGTCCGGGAACCAGGCGATAAAGTCCCCGTTGGGAGCCGAGCACCAGCTACGCATGGAACTGTTCATCACGGTGTTGATGAAAGGCAGCAGGGGTTGGTCGTTCAGCAGGCCCCGGATACCCTGGAGAAGCTGGGACTCCGAGGTCGGGGCCTGGCCAAACCATTCCCAGTAGTTGATGAAGCTGGTGTTGGTCTGAGTCTCAAGAGTGACCCCGGACCCCGACGCGAACCCTGTCCCTGAGGTACTAGTCGAAGTCGAGCTAGAGCTTGTACCTGAGCTTGACCCGGATACTGAACTATTGGTCGATGTCCCCTTCCAACCAGGGAACCCGGTGGGCCGCCCAAAGCCCATGAGCGTTACCCCACCTCCGATCATGGGGATCTCATGGATACCGAGCGAGGAGCCCTCGGCCTGCACCGTCATCTGGGTGCCCTGGTTATCCACACCGCTGTACATCCCCATGTGGCTGGGAGCGGGTTGGTTATCGTGTGAATCGTAATAAACCAAGTCTCCAAGCTGCAGTTTAGTCGGGTCGGTGAACTTGTAAATCCGGGAATCAGCCCATTGCTGTTCGGTGCTACGGTCGGTGCTCACCGGCCACTGCAACCCGGCGTGTAGCCAGGCGTCCACACACATCCCCGAACAGTCCCAGGTGTTAGGCCCCATAGTGCCGAACACGTATTGCTTACCTATGCAAGAGCGGGAAAAAGCCACCGCCTTGGCCCCCTGGGTGGCACTGGAACTGGACGGGCCAAAGGGGTCGCTGCCACTGCCTCCACCCTTACCACTACCGGTGCCACCGGTACTGTCGCTGGTGTTGGGGCTCAGGACCTGAGCCTGGACAAAACTGACGGTGGACTTGCCCTTGACCTTTTTCACCACCTCGACCCGCGGCCACGGCCCTGGCTGGTAGTGGTTCTGCTTGACGCTCTGGTCACACCAAGAGATATAGACCATGTCGGTGTGGTTTTTCACCATGGCTTCGGTGATGCCCAAATACCGGTAGGCGGCGGGGGACAAGCCGATTTTCATCTTGTGGGGGTCGTACTTGCCCGGCCCATCACCTACCGGGTCGCACAGTACGGTCTTGCCCGTAAAGGACGAATAGATCATCAGCGGCCCGGACCCCGGCGGCGGTTGACCGGCCAACCAGTTCCTCATCGACTTACGCAAGTTCTTGGCACCGGGGGCCATGTACCCCCAGTTCATCTGGCAGTAGTACTGCCCCTTGTAATCGGGGACAATGTCCTTAGGGCCCGAATAAGGGACGGCGGTAAGCCCCTGGGTGGGGTCGGGCACGGAAAAGTAAATCTGTTCCGCGGGTGTGGCCGAAGACGGCAATGACTGAGGGGTACTGGTCGAACCCACCACTGGGCTATTGGCCGCCTGGAGAGTAACCGCACCGCCGATATTGCCCATGACACTGCCCAATATGACCGGGTTAGCGGCGCTATAAAGAGCACTGATCTTTTGTGCCCAGGTGGTTGGCAAGGCGGCAATGTGGACAGTGTCCTCGGGCCATCCGCCCACCTGGGTGATGAGGGCTACCGCCTTTTGCGCCATCCCGCCGTCATTGGCCAACTGCTGAGGCGAGTTACCGTAGTTCGTCATCAGGTTGAGAGCGGCAATGGTGCCGGGGTCCCAGCGCTTTTGCAACAAGCGCTTCATCGTACAGGTGCCAAATATCTGGACCGAGCGCTCCCAGGTCGAGTACCAGGGCACCGAGTCCAGGTACCCAGACATGATCTGGAGCCGCCGGACCCGCTTCAGGTAGATGGTGAACAGGTCGTTGGGCGCGAACAAGGTGTCATAGCGCCGGTTCTTGTTCATGAGCGTTACCGACATCTGGTGCGGGGCATTGGACCGGAGCACAACTTGGCCCCGCACCAGGTCGCCACTCACATCGTAAGTTTGGCCTTGAGCGGTGGACTGGATGTAGACCGAGACGGCGGGAGAGTACGCAAAGATTGCCACTAGCCCTTAGTGGGCCCTAGGAGGCTTCCTCCTCCAACAAGGTGGTGACTTCGCCCCAACGACGCGAAGCCAAGCGCAACAAGCCTCGGCCCTTTTCCTCTTCCTCGGTGGCGGTGTCCCAGGCCTCCTGGTCGCGAGCCCCTTCGACCTCGTTGGTGATGAGAGCCGACAGGGTAGCCGGGTCCAGGGCGTCAAGCTCCCAGGACTCATCACCGTAGTTCTCGATGTAGTCGTTGGCCCGGCTGTCGGTGAGCTTGGCCGGGTTGGGGGGTGGGTCATACGCTTCGACCTGGTCCATGTTGAGGGCGATACGCCTGATCTCCAGGTGGCCCCAGTTCTTGGTGTACTCGGCCAAGAGAGGCGGATAAGCGGCCTTGAACCCTTCGGGGTCAACGTTGGAGTAGGGGACCTCCCCCTTCCTGACCAGATCACCCAGGTGGTTGAGTTGGCGGTTTATACCGTCTTTCCGGGTGAACATCCGCAGCCGGTCCTTGATATCACGGCTCATGTCGATACCGGAGGGGTCGTGGTCCCCCAGGTGGATGATGAGCACGTCCTGGCCCGCCCACAGGTACTTGTTGAGGCGCTGGGCCGCGCCCCATATCTCGGATTGGGAGGTGTACCCCCGGCAGGAGAAGTAGGGCACATCGAGGCCGGGGCAGGTGGCGTCGAGCACACCCACCAGAGCGTCCTTTTCGATCCAGACTTCTATGCGGACAGGCTGGGTGGCCCACTTGTCGGTACGGAAGCTGTTGACCGCCGAACCAATGATGTCGGCCGGGTCGTCCCAGTGGCCCAGGGTGCGCAGGTTCCTGGTCCGGTCCACGATATGGTCCCAGTCCACCAGGCCCGCCAGCCGGGCGTCGTTGATGATCGAGCCCAGGCGCTTGTACTCGGTGTCCTTGTTGGGGATGTGGCCCCTGGCCACGAACTGGTAATAAAGCTGGCGTAGGGTGAGGTCGAACCCCTGGGCAGCGTAGTCGGTGCAGATTTCCTCGGCCAGGTTGATGATGCGGAGCGAACCCTCAGAAAACTTCTTCGGGACGTACTCGATCTTCACGGTGGGCTCCTAACTGTGTATGGGGAGGTCGCTACTCTTTGACGGCGCTTGGCCGCTTATGTTTGACCGAGGTGGATGATACCTCGTCCTCGTGAACTTGTCAAGTCATGTTGATAATTATCAACAGCTACTTCTTCGTCCGGTACAAGGCGTCCGAGGGGTTCCCTGTGTACTGGGACGAGCCGGGGTCGTAGTAGGCCGGGTAGAACATCAACTGGCTGGGGTCGGCAGGGGCTCCCGGTGCCACGTACTGCGATGCCTTATTGGCCCCCACCCAGGGCTGCCCTCCGGTCTGAGAGGCCCCGTCGAAGCTGATGGTGACCACCCAGGAGACATCCTGCATGGTCACCGGGGCCCAGTGATAAGACCACCCCTGGGTGGGGAACCCCATGAAGTCGAAGGCCCGGATGGGGACCTGGACGCGCAGCCCCACGGCTATGGCCGACCCCGGTGAACTGGCGTACTCGGCATAGCGCCATATCCAGCGGTTGAAGGTGTTCGAGTCAGCCTTGCTGGCAAAGATAGCCGAGATGGAAAAGGTGTCCATCTGGACCTGCATGGGGTAAAAGATGCGGTTGTCGCGACCCATGTCCTCGGTGGCCACGATGCTCGGGCCGACATCGAGGGACACGACCGGGACGGTAAGGGTGCCGTACCCCTTGGCCGACAAGATGCAGTCGGGGTTGCCCTTGTTCTGGCCCCTAGCCATCGAGGTCCTCCAGGTCTATGACCTCGTCCGAGCCGACCTTCTTGTACATAGGCGGGGGCCTGAGGATCTCCCAGACCACAGCCATAGCCGCCGCACTGATCCTGATGTTGTCCACCGAGAACATATCGACCGGGATCAGGCAGGCAGCCTGGGAGCCATCGGCAAAGCCCACCATGATGGCCACGTTATTGTCGTCACCAGCATCCAGGATTTGGCGTACCGTCATGGGCAGCTTGTTCTTGCGGGCTTGAGCTAGAACTGTGGCCAGGTCGTCGGCCATGGCCAGGGCCATTAGTTCTCAGGCAGGATGGTGATAGAAGGGGGCTCGGCCGCCTTCTCCTTCAACAGGTCAACGGTCAGGACCACCGAACGGTACCCCTCCGGGTGCCCGGTGAAGTGCTCCATGAGGGCCAGGGCCTTGTTCATGCCTACGATCACGGCCTTAGAGTCGGCCCAAGTCAAGCCCTGAGAGGCGAGGTCATCACGCAGGTACGAGGTCATCTGGTCTTTGACCGCCACCGAGGGCCAGGACCGCCATCCGGCATACTGGGACCATTGGTCCAAGATGGAAGCGATGCTGTCAATAACAGGCGTTTGGGGTATCTCTGCCATCGCGCCTTAGCCGCTCTGAGGTGGGACCTGGAACGGCTGGGACAGGTCCTCCTGGGCCGCCTGGGTAATGGGGTGACAGATACCCCCGGCCGTGAACCAAAAGCCCCCCAGGTTGATCAGAGGGTCGCTAGGAGGAGGGTTAGGTAGCGATATCTGAGTGTCCGAGAACCAATCGGTCCCACCTGGCATCATGCACCTCTGTGCTTACTGGGGGTCGGAACCACCATAGCCGGTATAAATCCCATGTATCTCGCTGGGATAGTTCGGGTCACCGGCCCACGCCCCTGGCCCGGTGAAGTCCACTTGCAACCCCTGCATCCATTGATGAAAATTGGACGCGATCAAGCCCTTTACGGCATTGGCGTAATGGGATTTGTAGGTGTCACCGGTAGCCGCGACGCCATAAGACCAGTTCGTAAATGTGTCCGTGCCTCCTATGTTGACAAACCCAGGACCGGTACCATTGATGTTGAGCGGGTTGTGCATGTTCCCGGCGTAACGCTGAGAACTAGGAGAATTGCTCCACATGCCCTCTTGAGCCTGTTGGGCATTGAGCATCAGGACATCGTTGGTGGCCTGGGGCGAGCCCACCGCCCAGGTCCCCGGCACGACCCCCAGATAGGACAACAGAGCCACGGAAAAATCGTTCTGGCTCTTGATGTTCTCAACATTTCCAGGCATTACCGACTTACCCGTTGTACCTACCGCCGAAGCTGAGCCATTGGGGTCGGGGGTGGTTGTCGGCCCGGCGATATTGGAGGGTGCGGACGGGACCACATCGGCCGAACTGCCAAGGCCGGTCGGGCTGTTGACATAAGCCTGGACATCATAGGCATTGAGCGGGGCATTGAACTCGTCGTCGGAGTACCCTACGTACTGCTCCTCGTTCTTGCCCGAGTCCCACATCACCCCGAGCCCTGGGGCCAAGCGCTGCAGGTAGGCGTTCTTGGACACGGTGACCAGCGAACCGTTATCGGTGACCACGAACAGGGTCAAGGTCCACTTGGGGTTGATGTTGGTGTTCTCCATGTGGACGGCCTGGGGCCCGTCAGGAGAGGTGTACGCCTTCAGGTAGCACAGGAAGTCCCAGTTGAGCAGGGGGTAGGTGAACCGGAAAGGCTGACTGGGGCTGAAGTTCTGGCCAGGGAGCTTGGCCTGGCGCTGTATGGTCTGCTTCTGGGCGATGGAGATCATGCGCTCCAGGAACTGCCACTGGGCCACCCAGCCCCCGGTCCCGAACTGGCCGCTAACAGTGAGGTCGCCCCAGGTGGTGCCGTACACCTGGACCACAAAGCCACCCACGGTACGGAACTTCTGCACCTTGGCCCGCACCGGTAGCGAGACACTGGTGGGGTCGATATTGAACGGCCAACCGTCAATAGTGGCGGGGCCTCGCGGCCCTTTGCCATAAGGCCCCTTTACCAGGGTTAGGTCAAGTACCGACATCGGTTAGGGCTGAGGAGGCCCGGTTACCACTTCCACCACCGATGTGCCGGTCTGGCATACTCCGTACCATACCTCGGCCGGGCCATGGCCGTAGTATTTGGTAAAGGGTACGGCAGCGGCCAGCGCAGTACCCGCCCCACCCCAAGCTATGAGCGGGTTGGTATCAACCAGCACGGCCCCGGCGGCGGTAAAAGTGATCTGGCCATAGGACACCAACAGGGGCTGGCCGTTGGGGTTGCCCAAGAACTGGTTCAAGTTCCAGGAGTAGGTCGTGATGGTCCACACATTGAGGGCGGTCTGAACGGCGCGCAGCACATGGTTCGGCCCATAGGTGACCGTCTGGCCGCGTATGGTGACCCCGCTCCCGGCAGCCACCACGATGGTCCCGGCCCCGGCTTGACCAATAAGGATGGAGGCCCCCAAGGTCGGGGTAAGGCCTGAGGGGATGGTGACCGTGCCCACTCCAGCGGCGCTGTAGGGCACTGTGAGGCCGAGCATGGCCGCCGTCACAGAGAAGCTCGCCGTCTGGGTGGCGAAGGGCAATGCCAGGCCATTGAACCAGTCCGGGGCCACCAGGGGGGTAGGGGTGGTACCTACCGTTACCGAAAAGGACTTCGTCACAGACCTTAGCCCCTCTCAGGTGCCCGGCAGGTACGGCGTGGAGGTGGACTGCACCGGGTAGGCGGGGGCGGTCGAGTTGGTAGCCGTGGGGCTCCCCTCGATGTTGATACCGCTGCTCTGGCTCTCAAAGGTCATCCAGTTGAGCAGGGCCTGGGTCGGCTTCACGGTGATGGTCTGGGCCGCCGCTCTGGCTTGAGCCGCCTGGGCCGTCTTTACCTGGTTGGCCAACCGGGTCTGGTCGTTACCCCGGCGCACATCATGACCGGCGTAGGTACTGGTAGGCTTCACGTTCAAGATTTCCTGCAGGTTGCGGCCTCGTATGCTGGCGTCATCGGACGATGCCACCGATACCTGGCCCGCCTGCACGGCGTTCATGTAATGCTCTTCTAGGTCCTGAGCGGTGGCGTAAGTGGTCTTGCCGCCCTTGGTCTGGACACTGAAGATGGTATTGGCGTTGTTGAGCGAGGAGTTACCCAGTATCTGTTCCATGATCGGGTCACGCTGGCTCTTCTGGCCCACGATATGTTGCATATACCATTGCCTGGCCTTCTCGCTGGAAGATGCCCCCCAGGGGAACAGGGCGTGCAAAGGCGACCCTATGGTGAGGGCGCTCAGCGCCTTTTCGCCTGCGTTCTTCAGATCCGAGACGACCCCGGTCGGTTCTCCTATAGCCTTGGCCGCGGCGGCCGCCTGGCGGGCTATCGGGCCCTGGTCCTGCTGCATAAGCGTCTGGCGTACACCGGCATAGAGGGCCGATTCCGGCCCTACCGGGAAGCCCTTCCCGGCTTGGCCCTCCTTGATAGCCGCTTGGCCTTCCCGCAACAGGTTCTGGTACGTGCCCGATGTGGTGGACAGGTTGGGGTACTGCTGCTTGATGTAGGTCCTCAGCGCCTGGTCCATCATGTTGGTCGTTGGGGCTTGGACCTGTTGGGCCGTGGTGCGAAGCCTGGTCTGGCGCGTGCTCGGCCCCGCCGTATTAGGGGCAAAGTTACCGGTCATGGAGGCAACTGCCAATTGCATGGCCTGGTCCAGAGGAAGGGTGATCCCGAACGCCCCCTGGTAATCGGCCTGTACTTGTTGGGCGATCTGGGCCGGGTCGTTGTTCATGACGTAGGTGGACAGGTCGCTCAATTGCTGAGGAGTAAGTTTGCCTCTGGCCATGGCCTGGCTATACCCCAATGACTTGGCCCCCGCCGTCAGGTACTGGTTGATCTGATCGGTGGGCAGGTACTGACTAGCAAACTGCTTCATAGCAGTCCCGTACACACCGGGGTGACCGCTTTGAATTTGACCTATGAACTGGTCGAGGCCCATGTGCTGGGTGGCGGCCAGGAACTGCATGGACTGCTGAGAAAACAGAGGGGTGAAGTTCTGGTTCTGGAACTGAGGCCCGAGGCCGACCTGAGCGGCGGTGATACCGCTGGCCACCGCCGTGGCCCCCGGCCCCTGGAGCACCCCTGAAGCGGCCCCGTAGTTAGTGGAGAAAATCCCCCTGGCTACATTGCCGCTCACCTGCGCGCCGGTAGCCGCATTGGTCACATTGGTAATGGCATCGGCCAGTCCCACCAGTTCCCGGTTGCCGTTGGTGGCGGCCAGGGTGATGTTCTGGAGCGAGGTCTGGATGGACACCCCTAGCTGGTCGTACATCTGGACCGCCTGTTGCATGGCATTGGTCCGTTGTGGCCCGGTCATGTCCAGGTTGGTCACTCCCTGGAACAAGGCGTTGGCCTGAGCCCCGGACAGGTTGCCTAACTGGGAGATGCGGAACGCACCCTGCTGGAACCTCTGTTCCTGGCCCTGGAGGTTGGTACCGCCCAGGATGCCCTGCCAGTAGGCCCCCGTCTGGCGCTGGCTGGCCAGCAGGTTGAGGCCTTCGACACCGGCCGTCACCCCGGCTATACCCCAACCGATCGGGGTCAGGGCAGCAGCCGCCTCCGGGGCTGCTGCCGCTAGCCCCTCCCAGGCCCCTTTTATACCTCCGCTCCCATAACCGGCCAAGGCATGGCTCAGGGCGTCGCGTACCCCGCCACCTCCTGCGGCCGTCTCGGCCGTAGAGGCAGCTTCCCCGGCGGCATTACCACCCAGCGGTGACAAACCATTAGGGCCACGCGCTTCCATCCTGACTCGTCTAGGGTCAGGAGGCGGTGGGGGCTCGGGCGGGCCGTTGGCATAACCCACCCAGGCCTGTCCTCCTCCCGGTTGCTCCTCCCAGGGCGACTCAGGGGGCTCCTGGGTGGCTTCTTGAGTAGCCGCCTCGTAGGTACCCTGGCCCGGCTGAACTTGGGGCTGAGGTGACCCCGGTACCGGCGAGGGCGTCTGGTACGAGGGTGAGCCCGGCGTGGGGGCCTTGGCCGCCCATGGCCCTTGACCAGGACCTGTCCACAGCTTGCTAGCCGCCCAAAAGGCCACGTTGCTCCTAAGGCCACCCATACCGAGGTTCAACTTACGGCCCGGCTCAGGGACTTTTTGCCTCCCGGTCCCGGTG
>Ga0210402_10006507_pt1 | contig 10347 bp, 9 predicted proteins | sample IncBWC7MmetaG_FD_161055 | JGI IMG/M metagenome (GOLD analysis project Ga0210402, IMG submission 161055) | Forest soil microbial communities from Barre Woods Harvard Forest LTER site, Petersham, Massachusetts, United States - Inc-BW-C-7-M | ecosystem: Environmental > Terrestrial > Soil >...
CGGGGACGGAGCACTATAGTTGCCCTCAGCTGTGGTCGCAGCCGGTCGCCAGATGCTCTACATTCCAACCAGCAATATCGATGCGCACCGTTTCTGCTTGGGGCAGTCGACATGCGGCAGCACCAAGCACCCTACCAGGCACCGCCGCTGCGGGCCAACCGTCAATTTCTGAGGTGGGATTCGACAGCGACTCGCCGGTCTCGGGGACGTTGGCGGAAGACGGCAGGCTCCAATCTGCCATCTTCGTCGATACCATCGCCTCGGACGTCGCAGCCTGCGTCTGAGCAATGATTTTCGGGACGACCGACACGGCGAGGCAGATACCCGAGAACTCTACGCAACACCCGGCCATTCACTCTCTGTCAGCAGGCATCTTGCGCTCAGCTCCGCCTCACGAACCCGCTCCCGCAAGGTCCTGCCCGGCCCCCGCCAGCAACTCCGGTGGGCCAATGGGGGGAGCGCATAACTAGAAACTCAAGCGAAGACCAAATTGTTCGGAGCGAGGAAGCGTTTGGCTTGTTGCCTGTCCGAATTGACCACTGGACAAGTCGCTCACCGGTTGCGTTAGATTGACTCGATTGAAAAGATTGAAGATGTCAGCCCGAATTTCAAACGTATAGCGCTCCCTGAAGGTCAGCACCTTTGCGAACTCGGTGCTGACGTTCGCAAATCCGGGACCGATATAGGAGTTGCGCCCAAGGTTTCCTTCCTGTCCCAGCGCCGGAGTGGGAAAGGCCGAGGCGGATGCAAAGCCGGTGATGAAATTGCTTCTGCTGCCCGTCTTCACGCTCCCGGGCGGAGGCGCGTAAGGACCAGATTCTGCGGGTCGCTCTTCAGACCGGCCTCAAACGTCTGAATCGCGTCGTCGAGACGCTTCTTCTTGACCAGGGCGAGCCCGTCGATGCTGGCTTGCTGGGCCGCGGTAAGAGTCTTGTTGCCGGGGGACGATTGCGACTGAACCACCGACGGAAGCAATACGATCCAACATACGAGCGCCACCCCGCAGGCGAACCGGGCCGAAACGTTGTGAGCAAACGGGGTTGCCGGGGGTGGACCGGTCATGCAGAGATTCTCCGTCACCTTAACGCGATGCGCAACTCCTCGGCTAAGACCGAGATACTCGCTCCCCTACGGCTCGACGGTCACCCGGCAAGGTCTCAGGCTCCGGGGGTGACCTTACGCGAATCCCGCAAGGTTAGGAGGGGTCCAAGGACCCGGTCTTTGAGCCTCTCAAAAAAACAGCTTGGATAGTTGCTCGATATGAGGTATTTTGCCCACATCGAATTCTGGGGCAAGGCCCGGTCTCACCAAGCCTAGATCTGGGAGCATTTCGATTTCGCGAATGCAACACACCCCCTGCCTTCCGCGATAGATTCCAGGTGAAGTGAGGTCTCGCCGGCTCCTCAGGGGAATGCATCAGTGAAATCTCCTCTTTGCCTGTTTTTCTTGGTCGCGCTTTCACTCTTGACCTGCGATCTGTTCGCGGGTGGCCCGGAATCGTCCGCGGCCACTCACTTGAACCCCTCCGATGTGGCCATCACCTCATCCCCACAAGACTTGGCGGTCTCATCCACCGCCCAGGCGCTAATTCCCGGTCCACAACGCTCTTTTCTGCGCATGGCCGGCATCAGTCAAAAGATTACGCCCGACGAAGTCTTACCTCTGCTGAGCCGGAATGTGTTCACTGAGGGTTATGAGAGGCCCGGTCGGGCCACCGAGTTCCTTGTCCTGCTGAGGCGTTATGTCGTACAGGCCAAGGAGTTGACGGCCTTGGCCTCGGGCAGCGGCATGGTCCTTCGGGTTTCGAATTGTGACGATGCCAGACCGCTTCTGCGCATTCTTGGTTATCGAACGCGCGCCAATTGCGGAGAGCCTGCGACGTCGTTACAGACGGACGATCCCGAGAGGGCTTTCCTGTCTATCGATTCCGGATTTCCCCTCGCCGAGCTGGAGCGAACACTGCAAGGCGGCACGCCTTTCGAATATCCGTACTCCTCCTCCTCTGTTCCCGTGCTGTTCGGCGAGAATGACTGGACCAAGACGAGCCCCAAGAACGTCAAGGAAAGCAGCAAAGACCTGCTGGACACGATCTTGAACGACCCCAAGGTCGCTCGCCTGTACTGGGCCCTTTCGCGGCTCGACACCGAAACCAGCAGGTCCTTGCGGCAATCCATGGGGCTCGAGCGATTGCTTCCCTACGCCGCAGTTCTCGATTTCTACGGGAGGGGCCTCTGCATAAGGGCAGGACGCCTCAACGTTCCCGGGGGAGTGGCTGCCGAAGCTGCCTGGAAGGACTTGGTTGGAGCGAGCCCGGCCTCCCCTGCCTCTTTTCTGTCGCGCCTGTTGGCTAAGGATAAGGGCTGGCTGGCCGCCTATTTTGACGTGCTTTCGCGTTTAAGTGAAGCTCAGCAGGCGTACTTTACAGACGCGGATCGGCTGCCTTTCTTTTATGCTGCTCTGCGCGCGCCGAATCCTTCTTCTCCCGCCACCCGAGGTTCTTTCAGACCAGCTCCTGGGCTGTTGCTTCTGGTCACTCGCCTTCAGTTGGAAACCAGCGGTGAACCGCTCGTCCCCGGGAGTCTCGAAGTCTGGAAGGAAATTCTCTCCCAGGGACACGGCTCGAACATCGCGCGTGGTTGGGGGAAGCAGACCTCTCGCTTAACGGAGCAGGATCGCCTCGTGCAACTGATGTTCGCTCTGTCCCGCGCATCCACGGAAAGCGGGCCCCTGCAGAAATACCTGGCCATCAGTGAAATCGATAGCAGACGATCCCCGGGAAAGCGCCTGACCCCGGCAACGGTCCACTTGCTGGCACGCAAGTTCGAAGAATTCAGTGATCAGTATCGGATCTTTTCCGAGTTTCCTGAGATAAGCGACAGCTCGATCGTGCTGTTTCTGGACGTAGCGCAAGCTCTGAACAACTTGCCAACATCTGAGCATGGAAACGCATTCGGCACCTTCCAGGCCAATGTCGGAATCTGGCAGATTCTAGCCCGCCAGGGACAGATTCCGAACGCCCATCTGAATGACTCGTGGCAGCAGGTAATCAAGCCTTTCACCACCATTCGGTCGGCGGCCCAGGTCTATGACGCAGGGAGAGCTTCCCTCGCAGAGCTATTCCAGTTTTCGATCGGCAAGGCACGAGGTTCGCAGGACGAAATGATCGACCTGCTGGCAGGACCCCGGCAAAACAGCCCGGATGGAAAACAGATGCACCACGAAGTTGCCGGCAGAATCCGTGCTGTATTGGACGACCAGCGCCTCGTCTCGCTCGACACGCTCCTGACGTTGGGCGATGCGTTGAGCGAAAAGGCCCGCGGGAAACAGCCGGCAGGGTACATGATCGTACTCGCCGGCCAGACGCGAGAATTCGAGATGCCGCGGCCGATCTTCACCAACGGCGAAAGAACGGAGTGGGCTGCAGGGCTCTATAACAATCATCATACCGACGCGCAGATGCGAACCGATCTGCCAAAACTCCTGAAGTCTCCGACGGTGTCGCGCTCACAAATTGAAGAGGCACGCGCGCAGCTTGCCTCGTTCCTGAGAGATACTCTCGTCGGTTTGAACTATGCTTACTACGAGCCGCCGGGTGCGCAGGCGCTGCACAATAATCCGCTCTTCGTCCGCTCCCACGACTTTGCCGGAGACACGGTCGGTGGCATCAAAACGCTCTGGCAGTCGCCCGAGCTCATCGGAGAAGGCTCTCCGGCGGGCGGAGGCGCACACTTCGTTGGCTCGCTTGCCGACCTACCCTATGCCCTGGCTGAGCTCGAGCAGGACTTCATTGCGCCGGACAATGTTCAGGCGCTGATCTGGAAGGAGTTGACGCCCGGACTATTGGCCTCGGCGATCCTGCCCCGCTGGTGGGACGTTAGCCCGCTGGAACTTCACGCCATCGCCCTCTATCAGCGAACTGGAGAAGAACTCCTGGCTGCTTCCGCAAAGGACGAAGCGCTGCGCGCTAAAGTTCTGACGATTCTGTCGGTCCGGACAACTCCGCAGCGATCAGGTCAAATCGGCCAAGCCCTGAGCGCGGGTCGAGCCTCGGAAATACTTGCTGAAATGATGCCCGCAGACACCTTCTATCTTGCGGTGGAGTTCCGGCGCAAGTACCCGGAACAATCTGAGACGTGGGGAACCGCTTCTCAGGAACTGCAAGAGTTGTGCCGGCAACATCCCGAACAGGTCAGTTGGAAACGCTTGTCGCACGACTTCGGCACGCCCCATCCTCGCATGGCGCAAAACTACGGACTCGAACTGTTGAACATGGCGCCCATGCCGCCGTTCTCCGGATATTCCAGCCGCTTTCTCGCAGAGTCCTGGGATTCGCCCAATTTGTATTGGGCTCGCCTCGCCGATGAGGGAGGATATTCGCCCGTCATGTTGAACCACCTCGTGCCGGAGCTCACCCGGCTAATGGTCGAGAAGATCTTCGCTACAGACTTTGAGGATTGGCCAGCCCTGCTGCGGGCGATGCACGAAACCGGAGCGGAATTTCGGCAGGGGAAGTTGGCTACGCCTTCGAGGATTAGCGCGCTTCGGCCTTGAGATGTCCGTGCACTCAAGGTCTGACCGACAATACAGCGGCCTGAAGACAAGGGCTGCAGAGTAGGAAGTCTGAACTCATGCTAAGGAAAACCGTTCTGCTGCTGATTCTGATCCCTCTGGGGTTCACACCGAGCGAGAGACGCATCGAAGCTCAGGAGAGCCCCAACTTTCACGTTGTGGTCAACATGGTCCAGCTCAACGTGGCGGTGACGGACAAAAAGGGGAACTACATTACGGGACTGAAGCCGCAGGACTTTGCCATCTCGGAGGACGGGATCCTGGAGAAGGCGGCGACGTTTGGGGAGGGCAATGAGCCCGTCCACAGTCTCAGCGAGATGGCGGACCAAGATGCGCTTGCCGCACCGGCCGGCGACATGGCCAAACCTTCGGCGGACGGCGCCTTGCCTCAGACCTTCGCCCAGATGGTAAGCGGGGCCAATGTGTTCGTCCTGTTCGATACCAGCGACTACATGTACCGAGGCTTTGTCTTCGCGCAAGACGCGATTACTGAGTTCATCCGCTCGCTGGGAACCGCGGACAAGATCGCTTTCTATTCGTATAGCCGCGACCTTTCCCGAGCAGCGTCGCTTACCTCTGACCGGTCGCAGGTGGTGCGGGCCGTGCGCTCGACGGTCGCCGGAGATCAGGCTGCGCTCTACAACGCGCTCTTGCTGACGCTGAAAGACGCGGCGCAAAACACGGGCCGGAAAGTCGTCGTGGTGTTCTCCAATGGGCCGGACAATTCCAGCGTAGTGCCCCCGGAGGACGTCGCTGAATTTGCCCAGTCCGCCGGAGTTTCCATCTACATGATCAGCACACGAGAGGCGAAACTGGAACCTGTATCCACCGCGGTGTTTGATCGCATGACCGCCGCCACCGGCGGCAAGGCCTACTTCGCCAAGAACTGGAAAGATGAACACTTGGCATTCGATTCGATCCGCGACGACTTGGCCCATCTCTACTCTCTCAGTTACTACCCGAAACCGAACGCCAACAATGGCTGGCGCGCGATCACAGTGAAGCTGGTGGGCGATCAGTTGAAAAAATATAAAGTGCGCACCCGCAACGGGTACCGCCCGCAACCAAACCGATTCTCGGGCGAAAGCAAAGCTTCGCTGTCTGAGACTGGATCGGGGCCCGTTCCGAGGTAGATATGATCTACCAGACTCGCCGGAAGCCTTGATCAACAACTGATCGCTCAGGCTATTGGAGGCCTAGCTATAGCTAGGGCGTCGCGCGTGGCGCCCGAAACTGTTTCTCGGCCAATATTTTTTCTCACCTTTCTCTAAATAGGCCGAGGGCGGGGTCGAACCGCTCGTCGGCGAAGAGGTAGTTGTTGGGCGTCGAGCCTGCCTGGTTGATCAGGTTGCCGAAGGCGTCGTAGTCGCAGCTGTTTCCGACCCGCAACGCCGTTCCCACCTGGCTCGAGCCCGGTTGATCGAGACAAGGCTCAAAGAGGCGCGAAGCGCCAGCGACCTCGCGTTCACTCTGTGCCAGGAAGGCCAGGATCGGGGTCGCGGTTTCAGGCTGAAAAATTGCGAGCGCAGACGGAGCGTTCAAAGCCGGAGAATCAGCGAGAGCCTTGAAGATTCTAGAGGGCGTGAAAACTGAATTCCTGCGAGATGGCTACACGAGCTACGAACTGGAGAGCCGCCTTCTGATGGGGAAGATCGAACTCGATTCCGAACGAATCACATCCGGACGATCTCGACTGGAAGCACTAATAAAGGACGCCCCAAAGTAAGAACTTCAACCTCATAGCGCGTGAAGCGCAAACGCCCTCGGCCCGCCAACTCATTTAGATTCTGCTACCTCGCGAGCAAACGTGAGGTAGCTCGCCGAAATCCAGTCCCCGGAAGCTTTGCGAAGAGCAGCGGGCGGCTCAGGGGGCCGACGGGAAGTGATTCTTCAGTCAGCGCTTACGCGGCTTTGCCCAGTGGGGAGCCCAGGGCAATGCCCACGGGCTTTGCCCTGAGTTTATAGGTCGCGCCGGTGTCGGGGACCATCCTGGAAATTTCGCGCCAAGATTCAGTCAGCGCAATAGCGCTTGTTGGTACGAGGGTTGAGCCCTCTCTCCTTTCGACTCTTATCGATAATTCAATTCGACCTGACTGATTTGCGGGGATCCTGTGTGGCATCCACGTACTCGGTCGAAGATGGACCGAAACCGGTAATCTGAACGACAACCGGCTCGTCACCGGTTGTTGCGAAGTGATTCCGGGAGGGCGGTTCGGTGTAAAAACTGCCAGCAGGCAGGGCCTTCAGCTTGGCCTCGTCAAACCTGTCGCCATACCCGATATGCCATGTGCCGGAGATCACTGTCGCAACCCTGTCATCACGATGGGAGTGCGCAGCGATCTGTGTATGTGCCGGGACGCGAAGCATGATGGTATATATGCCTGCTTGGTCTGGATTGCCTTTCAGAACAACAGTCTGGATCCCGCCTACCCCTGAGCTTCCGGTACCCGGATTCCCCACTTGCGGAAACTTGTACTCCGCAGGAATGACGCGTTCCTCGGTTGAGTCGCCACTAGCACTGCCTGCACTATGCGCAACCACCGGACCGTCAAGAAATTTACGAATCAGCGCCACCGTATAGTCGGGCTTTTCCTCCATCAGCCAGTGTCCCGAACCTGCGACTACTTCCTCCTGCACGTTGGTCGCTACATGACGCATGATCACTGCTTGCAGGGGACCGAAGGACTTCTCTCCACCAACCGCCATCACAGGCATCGTCAGCTTGGTTTGTTCAAAGACCTTATTATCCTTGGCATCCTGCGAGAACGCGGTGAACTGCGCGAACCCCGCCCGCATTCCACCAGGCTGCGCATAAGTGGCGGCAAAAAAATTCCTGGTGTCCTCGTCAGGCTTACCGGGATCGGCGGTAAAGTCGTTCCATATCCGGTCAAAATAGATTCGCTCCCGCCCTGCCACCAGCCGTTCCGCATCCGGTCCGTGAAAGTTGAAGTGCCAGACTCCGGGATTTTGGAGAATCTCGCTCCACGGATCAATCCCAGGAATTGGTGCGTCCATGACGACCAACCTCTCCACCTTGTCGGGATAAATCGCGGCGTAAGCGTAAGCCACCATGTTGCCGATGTCGTGAGCCACAACAAACGTCTTGTCGTATCCCAACGAGGTTACAACGGCGCGCATATCTTTGGCCTGAGTCTTTTTGTCGTAGCCATCGGCAGGCTTGGAGGATCGTCCAATGCCGCGGAGGTCCGGCACCACTACCGTGTGGTCCTTCATGAGATCAGCCGCCAGAGGAGCCCAGGAATCGCTGTTCTCCGCGTACCCATGGATTAGGACTACTACGGGACCAGTTCCTCCCCAGCGTACAAAAATGTCTGCCCCTTCCGGGCTGCGGATCGTCTTTGCTTGAAAGCTGGACGGCAACGAAGGCTGAGCGTGGGTTGAAACCGCTCCCCAGGTGAAAAGCAGCAGGGCAAGAAAATGTCGAATCATGGATATCTCCGCATTCGGCGACAATCAGTTATATACGATGAGCGAATCGAACTCCGGCTGGTGTCACGAATTGTAGACCACACGATTCGTCAGGTTAAGTCGTGAAGTCACTACTGTCCGGCTAAATGTCGAAGAAAACACTTGGTTAGCGTTTTCGGCGAATTCGGCATCTGCCTCGGGCGTCGGAAGGGCGTATAAAATGGGGGTCTCGAAGAACGTGACGCTCAGATTCTGTAGCGTTTGCACTTCGAGATACGGGCTGAGAATACGGTGGGCCGCTAACCTAGTTCGAGTCGGTCGTGGGTCTTTGACTCCCGTTCGCGAAACGGGCGTGAGCACGCGATCTTACATCAATTGACCTCTTCCGACGCTGTATCCCACGGTATTCGAGGGCATTCGAGGGAGGATCGCAACGATGCGACCCGTCGCAGGCTGATATTGCATCCTTTCTGACAGATAGCTCAGTGACGATTCCTCCGGACGGATCGTTCTAATTCGACTTTTGCGAGTATAGTGTCGGGCATGGCGACGGCAGACCGCGAGCTATCCTCGTCAAGCCCTGCAGGCGTAACCATCAAGCCCGCGTCCCCTCGTTTGATGTGCCTCGATATCTTTCGGGGGCTCTGCGTCGCGGGCATGATCGTTGTGGACAATCCGGGCAGTGACGCCAAGGCCTATTGGCCCATCATGCATGCAGAGTGGAATGGGTGGACGCCCGCCGATTTCATCTTTCCTTCGTTTCTTTTTCTCGTCGGGATTTCATTGGTATTTTCGCTCTCCTCGCGCCAGCAGAGAGGACAATCGCGCTCCCAGATACTGGTCCATGCTCTCTGGCGCACCCTGATTCTTATCGCCATCGGTTTCCTCGTCAACGCATCGCCGATCGTCGGTTTCGACATTCACACCTTCCGTTTCGAAGGCGTGACACAGCGCATCGCTCTCTGCTATCTGGTTGCCGTAGCGTTGGAACTGTGGCTTGGCCGCCGCGAGCAACTGATCGCCTTTGCCGTGTGTATCATCGGGTACTGGGCAATCCTGCGATTTGTACCGCTGCCCGGCTATGGCCTGCCCGGACGTGACATTCCATTTATGGATCCCGATCGCAATCTGGCCGCCTGGTTGGATCGCAAGCTGTTCATGGGCCATTTGTACAACGGCACTCGCGATCCGGAAGGCATCCTGCACACTATCCCGGCAATCGGAACCACGCTGGCCGGTGTGCTGACCGGACATTGGCTGCGCTCTATGAAATCGTTGGCGGCTAAAGCGTGGGGAATGCTCTTGATTGGCATCGTGAGCCTGTCTGCAGGCTTGCTCTGGAACCGATGGTTTCCGATTAACAAGAATCTTTGGACAAGTTCCTTTGTGCTGTTCAGCGCAGGAGTTGCCCTCGTCTTTCTGGCATTCTTTTATTGGCTCCTTGAAATCCGACGGTGGCGCGGAGCCTGGACCATGCCGATATTGGTCTTTGGCATGAACGCAATCATCGCCTTCGTTGCCGACTCCGTAGTATACGGACCGGGATACTCCTTCACGGCGAAAGGCCCGAGCGGAGCCAGCATGAGCTGGCATGAGGCCGCGCAAGCCTATCTTGAGTCATTTGGATTGAGCACACCCACCGCCTCGCTGATCTACTCTCTGGCGGCCCTGTCGTTCTGTTGGATTCTGCTTTGGCTTCTCTGGCGGAAAAGAGTCTTTATCAAGGTCTGATGCCGGCCCGAGATGCTCAGAACAACTGCCAAGGCTGTGCCTACCCAAGTCAAATGGCGAAATCAGGCCTCTCATTCAAACCCCTCCGGAAAGGCAGATGAAATGAAATCCCGATCGATAACTACGATTGCAGCCATGAGCATCGACCGGTCCGGCAATAGCGCCGCAAGAAGAGTGCAGACGATCTAAGCTCGATGGCGACGGTCAATCTCCGTGGCGCTCGGCATCGCGCCGATAACGTGCCGGATTCGTTCCAGAATCGGTGCGCGTTGCTCACGTCGGGCAGTGGCAACACGGGCGTCCTTGCCGGAGAGACTGAAGTACTCAGCATCAATGTACTTCAATCGCGACTTAGCCGGGTTGCAACGTCAACTATTGGAAGAATTGCTTAAGATTCATAAGGGTTGAGTGGAGGCGTCGCCTTGCTCAGCTTTTGCCCCGATCGTGGTACCCGGGATCTATTCCATTTTGCCAGCGGCCGGACCCACGCCGGTGGCCAGTTTGGTCTTGGGGTCAATTCCGATCAGCGCCACTCCGCCCACTCCGCCGCGGCTGGCGGTAACCACGTGGCCGCGAGCCCTCAAGTCGGCCTGCACTGCTTCGGGGAGGGTGTTGGGC
>Ga0210402_10006508_pt1 | contig 10347 bp, 9 predicted proteins | sample IncBWC7MmetaG_FD_161055 | JGI IMG/M metagenome (GOLD analysis project Ga0210402, IMG submission 161055) | Forest soil microbial communities from Barre Woods Harvard Forest LTER site, Petersham, Massachusetts, United States - Inc-BW-C-7-M | ecosystem: Environmental > Terrestrial > Soil >...
CAGTTGGGTGACCGTCATCCGGGATAGCTTTCGCCGAGAATAAAAGGGCACGGCGGACACCAAGAAGACGAAATCATGTCGCGATGCGCTGAATTTATGTGCGCTGCACAAATTTTCCTTGACTCTTACTCAAATCAATCCGGAAATGGCCGTAGTGGAACCGGGCGTACCCGGCCGGGAGTATTCCGTGTCTTTCAAGGACGTTGCGCCATCGCACCTGCCGAGCTTTATCCTCCCCTGCCCTCATTGCGGACATCGGATGGCGATCACGGCTGTCACACCGGCGTGGTTCAACGGCGATGCGGAATCCGGCAACCTTGAGGACATCACCCATGGTTGCGTGCAGTGCGGCACAACACTGACGCGCACCGTGCGGCCGCTGGCCGAAGACGAGCAGAAAACAGCGCTTCCGGCTTAAGCGCACTAATCGAGACGCATCATCTCAAGCGCCGCGCGGCCAAACGGGCCGTAGGGATTGTTCAACGTCTCGCCGATCTCGAAATGATTGTAGTTCTCCGCCACGATGAGCCGGACGGGCTTTCCGGCGGACTTCAGGGCGGCGGCGAACTCCTTGGTCTGACGTTGGAATTCCGGCGTTTCCAGGGTGCCATGGAGCAGCGTCACCGGACAGTTGATGCGGTCGAGATGCCGCTGCGTGCTGAGTGCATCTTCGGTGGCATCGGTGAACTTCACGTAGTTCGAACGCTTCGATAATCGCGCCGGCTTTAGATCATACATACCGGAGCAGAGCGTTGCGCCCTTGACGGTATCGCGCGGCAGGCCGAAATCTTTTTCCCAGTCGGTGATCAATACGCAGCCGCCCAGATGGGCGCCGGAGGAATGACCCGTAATGTAGATGCGCTCGGGGTCGCCGCCGAAGCTTGCGGCGTTGCGGGCCGCCCAGGCGACGCCACGGCGGACCTGTTCGATCATCGGCATCAGGTCACCGCCGCTCTCGATCGCGTTGATGAAATCGAGCACCAGGAAATGCGCCCCGGCGTGAACGAATGTCTCCGCTCCGTAAGCTGAGTCTCTGGCATAGCCGGCGCGCCAGGCGCCACCGTGAACAAATATCGCAATCGGAGCATTCACGTTCGGTGTCGAATAGATGTCGAGCATCTGGTGCGGCGTCGCCCCATAAGCGACCCGTTTCGGCGCGCCCAGCCGGGTGCGAACAAGCTCGCTGATGCTGGCACGGCGCTTGTTCATCTGATCGCGATTCGGCGCATAGACTGATTGGTCGTAGGCGTCGTCGAGCTCTTTCTGATCCATGTCGAGCCAGACGCGTGGCCCCTTCGGGCGCAGCGCAGGCTGTTGCGCCGCAGCGCCGGTCGAAACCACTGTTGCGGCGGCGGCGCTTATGACGGTTCGGCGGCTCATCAAATCTCCTTCGCTGCGATTGTTGTCCATCAAACCTCCGGCGTCTCCTGTCGAACGAACTCGATTGTTGCCATGCGCAGCCATTCTAGTGGCCCTGACTCTAACGCTTGTATCCGTCATTCCGCGGCGCGGGCTCTTGCCCGCGAGCCCGGAATCCATGACCCTCGACCGGGTGGTTATGGATTCCGGGCTCGTGCAAGAGCGCGCCCCGGAATGACCCATTGGGATCAAGCGTTAGTCCCACAACACTAGCACATTCCAGATTTAACGCAGCGGCTCTTCACCTCGCCTTCGCAAGCCGCAGAGGCGAGGAAAGCGCACCGCGCCAGTCGCTTTTGGCCGAACTGTGTTAAGTTGCCCCGCAATAATTTCCCGGAGGGAGCCGAATGTCCACGACTGTTGAAGTGCTCGCAACCGCGTTCAAGGATGCCGGCACACCCTTCATCGTGGGACATCCGGGCGGCGAGTCGGTCGAGTTGATGGAGGCGGCGCGCCAGCGCCAGATGCGGTTCCTGCTCATGAAGCAGGAGGTGGCGGGCGCCATGCTGGCCGCGACCTGGGGCGACATCACCGGAAGCCCGGGCATCTGCATGTCGACCCGCGGGCCCGGGGCCACCAACATGGTCAACGGCGTCGCCCACGCGTATCTCGACCGCTCCCCGCTGATCGCCATCACGGACTCCTATTCGCGGCCGACCTATGAGATCGGGTTGCGGCAACGGCTTAATCAGCTCGCCATCTACGAGCCCATCGTGAAATGGAGCACCACCATCGACGCCAAAGTGGTGCGCCAGCAGGTGCGCCGCGCCATGCGCACTGCCACGGGGGCGCCGCCCGGACCGGTGCATTTCGAATTGCCGCAGAGCGAGACCACGCGGGATGCGGGGGAGTATTTGGCCGAGCCGCCATTGGTCGCGAACCTCGTGTTTCCGGGGCCGGATCGCGCCGACCTCAAGCCGGCGCTCGACATGCTCAAGCGCGCGCGCCGGCCGGTTCTGCTCGTTGGCCTCGGCGTCTATTGGTGCAAGGCCGCGACGGAGTTGGTGGCGTTCGCCGAAAAGCTCGGCGCGCCCGTACTCACCACCACCAAGTGCAAGGGCGCGATCCCGGAGGACCATCCGCTGCGCGCCGGCTGCATCATCGGCGGGCTGATCGAACGCGAGTTGGTGAACGCATCCGATCTCATCATTACGATCGGCCTCGATGCCGTGGAACTGCAGCCGAAGCCGTGGCCGTACAAAATTCCCGTGCTGTCGCTCGCCTCGATCCCGAGCGTCGATGCTTTCGTTCCGGCGGACCCGGAAATGGTCGGCGACCTCAAGCCATTGCTGGCGCGGCTCGCGGAGCTTGCGCCGGAAGGCGCCGGCTGGGGCGAGAAGGCGGCGAAGAAATTCCGCGAGCAGGTATCAGACGCCCTCAATACTCCCGCCACCGGGCTCTCCCCGCAGCGTGCCGTCGAGGCCGCCCGCGCCGTGATGCCGCGCAACACCATTGCGACCTGCGATGCCGGCGCCAGCCGCCTGCTGGTGGTGCAGAAATGGGAATCCTACGGCCCGCGCGAATTCCTCACCTCGAACGGCCTCGCCTCGATGGGCTATGCGGTGCCGGGCGCCATGGGGGCGCGGCTCGCGTTTCCGGATCGGCCGATCCTCGCCTTTTCGGGCGACGGCGGCGTGTTGATGGCGATCGCGGATCTGCAAACCGCATGGCGCGAGAAGCTGCCCATTATCGTGCTGGTTTTAGACGACCAGGAGATCGGGCTCATCCGGGTCAAGCAGGAGATCAAGGGCGTGCCGCCGCATGGCGTCCACATCGGCGGCGTCGATTGGGAGAAGCTAGGCCACGCCTTCGGGGCCGACGCCGCGGTGGTGGAGACCGAGCAGGCGCTGACGAATGCGCTCGGTGCGGCGCTCAGGTCGGGCCGCACCACCATCGTGGCGGCGCGTATCGACCCGTCCGGCTACGTGGCGCAGTTCAATGCGCTGCGGGAGTTGTGAGCACATAGGGCGTAGGGCGGATTAGCGCAGCGTAATCCGCCATCCCAAGCACCAAGATGGCGGGTTAAAGAGAACCCGCCCTACGAATGGGACGCACGATGGAAATCAATCTCACAGCCAGAAAAGCCCTCATCACCGGCGGCAGCAAAGGCCTCGGCTTTGCGATTGCTCGCACCTTTGTGGAGGCAGGCGCCGACGTCGCCATCATGGCGCGCCGGCAAGGCCCGCTGGATGAGGCCGTCGCGGCGATCGGATCGCGGCCGGGGCAACAGGTGCTCCCGGTCGCCTGCGACGTGCGGCGCGCCGAGGATATCGCAGCAGGATTTGAGCGGGTAACGCAGGCGTTCGGCCACATCGACATCCTGGTGAACAACGCCGGCACTTCCAACGCTCATCCGTTCGAGACCGTTACGGACGAGCAATGGCAAGAGGACATCGATCTCAAACTGTTCGCCGCCATCCGGTTGATCCGGCTCGTGTGGCCGCAGATGAAGGAGCGCAAGTGGGGCCGCGTCATCAATGTGCTCAACATCGGCGCCAAGGCGCCGCGCCCGGCGAGCGCGCCGACATCGGTGACGCGCGCGGCCGGAATGGCGCTGACGAAGGTGCTGGCCGGCGAAGGCGCGCCGCACGGAATCCTCGTCAATGCGCTGCTGGTCGGCTTCATCGAAAGCGATCAGTGGGTCCAGCGCGCCGAGAAGCTGGGCGTGCCGCTGGCGGATTTTCTTGCCAAGATGGGCAAGGAAATCCCGATGGGCCGCGTCGGCGCCGCGCAGGAGTTCGCCAATGCGGCCTGCTTCCTGGCATCGGATGCGGCGTCCTACATCACGGGCACCGCCATCAACGTGGACGGCAACCGCTCGCCGGTGGTGTAGCGCTTTCTCATCCCTCCCCCGCTTGCGGGGGAGGGATGGGGTGGGGGCTGGTTCAGCGAGTCGATGCCGCGCAGAACGACCCCACCCCTCCCTCCCCGAAGACGGGGAGGAGGGGCGCCTACGCAATCGTCACCCCGCCGTCGGCCACGATCACTTGGCCGGTGATGAAGCTTGCGGCCGGCGACGCGAGAAACGCAACGATCGGACCGATCTCGTCGGGTTCACCGATACGGCGCAGCGGTGTGGTGGCGTTGCGCTTCGCCAAATGCTCCGGGTTCTCCCATAGCGCGCGGGCGAAATCGGTCTTCACCAGGCCCGGGGCGACGCAATTGACGCGCACATTGTGCGGCCCCCACTCCACCGCAAGATTACGCGCCAGCGCGAAATCGGCGGCCTTCGAAATTCCGTAGGCGCCGAGCACGCTGGTGCCGCGCAGGCCCGCGATGGACGAGACGATGACGACCGCGCCGTCGCGGCGCTCCGCCATGCCGCGGATCACCAGATTGCAGAGCCACAGGTTACTCTTGACGTTGGTGCCCATGACCTTGTCGAAGGCGTCATCGGTCAGTTCGCCGAGCGGCCCGTAGACCGGATTGACGGCGGCGTTGCAGACCAGGATGTCGATACGCCCATAGGTCTGCATTGTTCCGGCCACCAGTGCCTCGACCTCGGTCTTGTACGAGACATTGCACGGAATCGCTGAAGCCTCACCGCCATGCTGGCGGATATCCAGGGCGACAGCTTCGCAGGCCTCGGCCTTGCGGCTCGAGATCACGACCTTGGCGCCGAGCCGGGCCATGGCCTCCGCGCTGGCGCGGCCGATGCCGCGGCTGGAACCGGTAACGATCGCCACCTTGCCGTCGAGGCCGAATGGCGATGCCATCGCTTCGCCACGCCCTTCACGCGTCATGGCGCTTCAGATTTGCGTTCGAGAGATATTTCCGCAGCTCCTGTTTGGCGACAGTCTCGCGATGAACCTCGTCCGGACCGTCGGCGAGGCGCAGCACCCGGGTGCGTGCATACGCATAAGCCAAATGGAAATCCTGGCTGACGCCGGCGCCGCCGCAGACCTGGATGGCGCGATCAATGACCTTCTGCGCCATGTTGGGAGCCACCACTTTGATCATGGCGATCTCGGCCCGCGCGGCCTTGTTGCCGACCGTGTCCATCATATGGGCGGCGTGCAACGTCAGCAGGCGCGCCTGATCGATCTCGATGCGCGACTCCGCGATCCAGTGGCGCGTCACGCCATGGTCCGCAATCGCGCGGCCGAAGGCGCGGCGGCCGATGGCGCGCTGGCACATGGCTTCCAGCGCACGCTCCGCGACGCCGATCAGCCGCATGCAATGATGGATACGGCCCGGCCCGAGACGCCCTTGCGCGATCTCGAAGCCCCGGCCCTCGCCGAGCAGGATGTTCGATACCGGCACCCGCACGTTCTCGAATGTGACCTCCGCATGGCCGTGCGGCGCATCGTCATAGCCGAAGATGCTGAGCGCGCGTTCGACCTTCACGCCTGGGGTGTCGAGCGGCACCAGCACCATGGACTGGCGGCGGTGCGGCTCGGCCCCCAGATCCGTCATGCCCATTACGATCGCGATCTTGCAGCGGCGGTCCATGGCGCCCGAGGTCCACCATTTGCGGCCGTTGATGACGTAGTGGTCGCCGTCGCGCCTGATCTCGGTGCGGATATTGGTGGCGTCCGAGGACGCGACCGCCGGCTCCGTCATCGCAAAGCAGGAGCGGATTTCGCCCTCCATCAGCGGCTTGAGCCAGCGCTTCTTCTGATCCTCGGTGCCGTAAAGGATCAGGGTCTCCATATTGCCGGTATCCGGCGCCGAGCAGTTGAACGGCTCGGGGCCGATCGGCGAGCGGCCCATGATCTCGCACAGCGGCGCATATTCGAGGTTGGTAAGCGCGTCCGGAAAATGCCGCTTGGGCAGAAACAGGTTCCACAGACCCGCGGCCTTCGCCTTGGCCTTGAGCTCCGTCATGACCGGCAGTTCGTTCCACCGGTCGGCGGCGGCCTCAAGCTGGCGCTCGAAAACCGGTTCGGCCGGGTAGACCTGCTCCTCCATGAAAGCGGTAATGCGCCCGGCCAATTCCTCGGTACGCGGAGACGTGGTCGACATACCCGGCATCGTAATGTTCCCCTATGCGGCTGCGATGAGCCCGCCCAGGCCGGCAAGCTCGGCGAGATGGTGATCGGCATCGCCGAACAAGGCATCGATCGCAGTAACGCGTTTGAAGTAGTGCCCGACCTTGTACTCCATGGTCATGCCGATTCCACCATGAAGCTGGATCGCCTGTTGGCCGACGATGCGCCCGGAACGGCCGATCTGCACCTTCGCGGCCGACATCGCCTTGCGCCGCTCGATCGCGTCCGGTTCCTCCGCCATCATGGTGGCGAAGAGCGCCATGCTGCGCGCCTGCTCCAGGGCCATCAGCATCTCGGCAGCGCGATGCTGCAGGACCTGGAAACTGCCGATCGGCACGCCGAACTGCTTTCTGGTCTTGAGATAATCGACAGTCATCTCATGCATCGCCGCCATCGCCCCGACAGCCTCAGCCGCGAGCGCCGCGATTGCGGCATCGACTGCCCAGGCAATCAACGGGTAGGCGTTGCCGGGCTCGCCGATGACTTCGTCCGCCCTGACCCGCACGCCCGACAAGGTGGCTTCCGCGGCACGCAGCCCATCGACCGTCGGATAGCCGCGGCGCGATAAGCCCGAAGCACCGGCATCGACCAGGAACAATCCGATCCCGTCGCGATCGCGGCGCGCGCCAGCGAGGCGCGCCGACACGGCGACATTGTCGGCGCAGTCGCCGTGAATGACCAGAGTTTTGGCTCCGTCCAGGACGTAGTGCGCACCGTCGCGGCGCGCCGTGGTGGCGACATCGGCAAGATCGTAGCGCGATTGGGGCTCCGCGTGTGCGAAAGCCAGCAAGAGATCGCCGGCAACGATTTTCGGGATCAGGGCCGCGCGCATCGCTTCGTCGGCGCCGAGGCGCAGCAAACCGCCGCCTAGCACTACAGTCGCAAAAAACGGCTCCAGCGCCAGCGCCCGGCCGAACGCTTCCATCACGATCATGGTTTCGACCGGGCCGCCGCCAATACCGCCGTGCTTTTCCTCGAACGGCAGGCCAAGCAGCCCGAGCTCCGCATAGCCGCGCCACAGCTCGCGGCTCCATCCCGCGGGCTCCTTCATAAAGCGCTGCCGCGCCTCGAAGCCGTAACGATCCGCCAGCAGACGCTCGACGCTGTCTTTCAGCAGGCGTTGTTCGTCAGTGAAAGAGAAGTCCATCGCGAGCCCCCATTTAGCCCTTTCTGCTCCCCTCCCCCTTGTGGGGAGGGGTCGGGGGTGGGGGTCGGCGAGTGCGGCACCATCGAGCCACTACCTCCCGACCCCCCACCCCGACCCTCCCCCACAAGGGGGGAGGGAGAAGAAGTCACAAACCCAATATCGCCTTGGCGATGATGTTCTTCTGGATCTCGTTCGACCCGCCATAGATCGAGACCTTGCGCCAGTTGAAATAGTGCGGCGCCAGCGGGCCCGCCCATTCGGGGCCGATCGCGGGCTCGTTCCAGCGCTCGATGTCCTCGTGGGTCTCCTGCGGAAGTGCGTAGGGGCCGATCGCCTCCAGCAACAACTCGCTGATGGCCTGCTGAATCTCGCTGCCCTTGATCTTCAGAATCGATGACGCCGGGTCCGGGCCGGTGCGATCGCGCGCGCCGGCAACAACGCGAAGCTGGGTCATCTCCAGCGCCTTCAGTTCCACCTCGACGGCCGCGATCTTCATACGGAACCGCTCGTCTTCGATCAGCGGCTTGTCGCCGACGTGCTCCAGCGCCGCGATCTCCTTGAGGCGGCGGATGCGGGCCTTCGACGTGCCGATACGGGCGATGCCGGTACGCTCGTTGCCGAGCAGGAATTTGGCGTAGTCCCAGCCGCGGTTTTCCTCGCCGACGCGGTTCTCGACCGGCACGCGCACGTCGTCGAAGAACACTTCGTTGACCTCGTACCCGCCGTCGATGGTCTGGATCGGCCGCACCGTAATTCCAGGCATCTTCATGTCGATCAGGAGGAACGAAATGCCCTGCTGTTTCTTGGCCGCCGGCTCCGTGCGCACGAGGCAGAAAATCCAGTCGGCATATTGCGCCGTTGTGGTCCACGTCTTCTGGCCGTTGACGATGTAGGTGTCGCCCTCGCGCCGCGCCGCCGTCTTGAGCGAGGCGAGGTCGGAGCCCGCGCCGGGCTCGGAAAAGCCCTGGCACCACCATTCGTCAAGATTTGCGATGGAGGGCAGGAAACGGCGCTTTTGTGCGTCGCTTCCGAATGCGATGATGACCGGTCCAACCATGGTGACGCCGAACTGCAGCGGATCGGGCGCCGGCGCCTGCTGCAGTTCTTCATGGAAAATGTATTGCCTGATCGAACTCCAGCCGGTGCCGCCCCATTCGACCGGCCAGTGCGGCACCGCCCAGCCCTTGGCATTGAGGATGCGCTGCCAGGCGACGATGTCTTGCTTTTCGAGGCGCCGCGCCTCCACCATCTTGCGGCGGATCGGCGCCGGGAGCGCGGTGCGCATGAACGCGCGCACCTCGTCGCGAAATGCAATCTCTTCAAGCGTGAAGCGGAGATCCATGACGGGTTCTCATGCGTAGGATGGGTTGAGCGAAAGCGAAACCCATCAGAGGAGGGCCGAAAACACCAGTGATGGGTTTCGCTTCGCTCAACCCATCCTACACCTCATCAAGCTCTAGTAGGGCGATTTCGAAGTTCGAATCGTATGCGGCGTCATTCCGGATCGCGCTCAATCGAAATCGGCTGTTGCCGATTTCGATCACTCTTGATGCTGAAGTCGGACAGGCCCGACTTCAGGCGCGAGCCCGGAATCCATAGCCACTGACCAAGGGTCATGGATTCCGGGCTCACGGGCTGAAGCCCGCGCCCCGGAATGACGAACCGGGTTTGTGGCTGCGAAGGTTCGGCGCTCGATGCAACGGACAGTCTCCGACACGTCCCGGCATGCAGGCCGGCCAATTCCCAGAGAACAGGGAATTTAACAGGGAATTTTCAATTTTTCGCCTCGTTCGGCAGAGGTGGCCGGCGCACGGGCGTGCCCGGCTGCGCCTGGGCCGGGTCCGGGACCGGCCTTCGTCCGGCGCGGCGAACGCCGCGAGCTACCTGAATGCCGCTGCCGGATTTTGCCGGCGTTGACCACGGCACCGCGGAGGCGCCTTTCGGGCTGCAGCCGTGCGGGCTGGACACCTGCGCTCCATTCGGGACCGTTGCGGAGGGGCCGAACGCCTCGCCGTTGCCCGCTTCCTGAGACGGACGGTAGCGAAGGCGTCCGCCCGGCCGGAGGGGCCGCGGCGTCTTCCGGCTGCGGGGCGCGGACTGCGGGCGGCGCAGTCGGTTCCGGCTCCTCCTCCCTCCTCTCGTCGTACGTGTCGATGTCGTCGGCGTGCTGCCGCGCAGGCTCATCGTCATCGGCGCCGCCCGCATCATCACGGTTGCCGTCGGCGCTGTCATCAACGTCGTTGTCGTCGCCTTCGATGGCGTCGGCATCATCGGTGTCAACGACATCATCATTGTCAACAAGATCATCATCGGCGCCGCCGCTCTCGAACGGACCGAAGATGCTACGGACCACCTCAATGTCCCGGATCATCGCCAGGATGTCGCGCTGCGCCCGGACGTTGCCGCTGGCGGCGCTCTGAAGCTGGCTGCGTAGGACGGCCTGGATGGCCGGCATCGGTTCGGCACGGCCGTCCTCCATCACAATGGTCGTGCGGTAGGCCTCGTGCAGCGCCAGGTCTTCGAGGCGTCTGGCCGGCCGGCGCGGCCGTCCGCCCGGATTGCCGGACTGACCCTTCTGAAATTGCGTATGCCGGGGCGGCTTGCGGTAGCCGACCTCATAGGAGGCGGATGTCGTCTGCGGGGCGGTCATGGCGGGGGCTCGCGCGCGAAGAGGGACGGGACGGTTCAAGGAAGGGAGAATCGAAGAACGACCGTGATTTGGGTCACGCCTTCAAACAGGTCTTCGGACAGGCCGCGCCGCAAGAGGCCAAGAAACAATATACAACTTTT
>Ga0210402_10006509_pt1 | contig 10346 bp, 8 predicted proteins | sample IncBWC7MmetaG_FD_161055 | JGI IMG/M metagenome (GOLD analysis project Ga0210402, IMG submission 161055) | Forest soil microbial communities from Barre Woods Harvard Forest LTER site, Petersham, Massachusetts, United States - Inc-BW-C-7-M | ecosystem: Environmental > Terrestrial > Soil >...
TGGAACCAGCCAAACTGCTCAACAAATACGTCGGCAAGGAAGTGACGCTGGTGCGCAGCTACATGGACAATGGCACCACCAAACACGAAGAGATCAAGGCCACGCTGCTGGCCAACAACAACGGCCCGGTGTGGAAAATCGGCAACGACATCGTCACCGGCGGCTACAGCGAGAGCTATCGCTTTCCGGAAGTGCCAGCGAACCTGTATGAACGCCCGACGCTGCTGATGTCGCTGGAAAATTCCGGCTCGACGAAACAGAAGATCGAATCTTCCTATCTCGCCAGCAACCTTTCGTGGAATGCGGACTACGTTCTTACCGTCGGGCGTGACGACAAGGCCGCCGACCTCGACGGCTGGGTCACGGTCATCAATAACAGCGGCACCGCTTTCCGCAATGCACGGCTGCAGCTTGTTGCCGGCGATTTGAATCGTATTCCGGTGGGCGGCCGTTATGCTGCCGCAGAGTCGGTGGCTGCCGCTCCCGAAATGAAAGCCAGGGCTCAGTTCCAGCAGGAAAATTTCAGCGAGTATCACCTCTATTCGCTTGGCCGCCGCACTTCCGTCGAGGACAAGGAGACCAAGCAAATCAGCCTGCTCGAAGGAACGGGTGTTCCCGTCGAGAAACTTTTCGTCGTGAACGGGCAGAACTTCTACTACCACAACGCCCAGAATCCCGGTTCGCCGCTCAAGGATCCCGTCATGGTTTTCTACAAATTCAAGAATGAAGAGAAGGCCGGGCTGGGCGTTCCCCTTCCCGCGGGCAACGTGCGCGTTTACCAGAAGGATTCTAAGGGCGGATTGCTCTTCATCGGCGAGGATCGCATTGACCACACGCCGAAAGACGAATTCGTCACCGTGAAAATCGGCAACGCCTTCGACGTGGTCAGCGAGCGCAAGCAGACCGACTATAAGAGCCTCGGCAGCCGCACGTGGGAGATGGAATTTGAAATCACCCTGCGGAATCACAAGGACACGCCGGTCACCGTCCAGGTGAATGAACCGATTGGCGGCGATTGGGAGATGCAGTCCTCCTCGTACAAATACACGAAGACTGCAGCGTTCGCGGCGCAATTCAACGTCCCCGTGAAAGCCAACGGCACGTCGGTCCTGACGTATCGCATCCGCGCCAAGTGGTAGGTCTCCGTTTTGGAGTGCGGGCCGACCGGGTCGGCCCGCTTTTACGGAGTCGGTGTTGGCTCCCAACTTAAATTCTTTACTGCGGTTACAGTCTCAAAAGCGGGAGCAAAGCTCCCGCACTCCAAATTTCGCCCCGCCTTTCACTCTTCCACAATTGCATCCGCTTCAATCTCCAATAAAATCTCCGGCGAAATCAGCCGGCTGACTTCGACCATTGATGTTGCGGGGCGAATCTCTCCAAAAAATTCCCCATGCGCCTTGCCGATCTCTTCCCACTCGGAGATATTGGTCACAAAAATTCGTGTCCGAATCACGTCTTTCAACCCGGCCCCTGCGCGGCCCAACGCGGACTCAAGATTTCTGATGATTTGGACCGTCTGCGCATAGGCGTCGCCGATCCCGACGATTTTTCCGTTCGCGTCCGTTGCGGTCGTCCCGGAAACGCTGATGTGTTGGCCGATGCGCACGGCGCGCGAATAGCCGACAATCGGCTCCCATTTCGTCCCCGTGGCAATGTTTTGGCGTGGCATTTTGGTCCTCTCTGGCAGGCGGGAGCGCGAATCGGCGCTGGCCCGCGTGCTAAACTTAGAGGAAGTATGGCACAGGCTGGCGGAGCTTTTGCCGGGTGCCAGAAGAACACTCTATGCGCTGCAATAACATTCTGGAAGCGGTGGGACGTATCCCGCTGATCCGGCTGAACCGGATCAATCAGGGCCTGAAGCCGCAGATGTGGATCAAGGCGGAGATGCTGAATCCCGGCGGTTCCGTGAAAGACCGCATCGGCATCACTATGATTGATGAAGCCGAGAAAAAAGGTCTGTTGAAGCCCGGCGGCACCATCATCGAAGGTACCTCCGGCAACACCGGCATGGGGCTTGCTCTTGTTGCTGCTGTGCGCGGGTACAAGTGCGTGTTCACCACCACCGACAAGCAGTCCAAGGAAAAAGTGGATTTGCTGAAAGCTTTGGGCGCTGAAGTGATTGTTTGCCCCACGGCCGTCGAGCCGGAAGATCCGCGCAGCTATTACAGCGTGGCGAAAAAGCTGGCGCGCGAAATTCCCAACGCCTATTACCCGAATCAGTACGACAATCCATGCAATCCCGAAGCACATTACAAAACCACCGGCCCCGAAATCTGGGAAGACACCGAAGGCAAGATTACGCATTTCGTTTGCGGCATGGGTACTGGCGGCACCATCAGCGGCGTGGGGAAACTTCTGAAGGAGAAAAATCCCGACGTAAAGATTATTGGCGTCGATCCGGAAGGCTCGCTCTATTTCGACTTTCACAAAACCGGGAAAATCACCAAGGCTCGCACCTACGTTGTCGAAGGCATCGGCGAGGATTTCTTTCCCACCACGATGCACATGGACATTCTGGACGATGTGATTCAAGTGAACGACGAAGAATGCTTCGTCGTCGCGCGTCGCCTGGCCAAGCAGGAAGGTATTTTCACCGGCGGCTCGGGTGGCGGCTGCCTCAGCGCAGCCCTGCGCCTGGCGAAGGATCTTGGGCCGCACGATTTTGTCGTCGCGTTGCTTCCCGATACTGGCATGCGCTACCTGAGCAAGGTTTACAACGACGAGTGGATGCGCGAGCGCGGCTATGTGGAGTCGAGCGTGCCTATCACCGCCGCGGAAGTCGTGAACGCCAAGCGGCAGTCCGGCAAAGTCCGCGAACTGGTAATCGCGCGGCCCTATCAGACGGTTTTTCACGCGCTGAAAACCATGCAGGAGCAGGACATTTCGCAGATTCCAGTCTTCGAAGAAACTCTGCCGATCGGCACCATCTATGAAGACCAGATCCTCACTCTCGCGCTGCAGGGCAAGGACCTGCGCAAACTGGTGGTGCGCGAAGTGATGAGTAAACCGCTGCCCCGCATCCCGGGATCTTCGCCCGTCGAGCGCGTCACCTACATGCTCAGCCACGAAAATCCCGCTGTTTTCGTGGAAATGGACGAAGCGAAGTTCGAAATACTCACCAAGTACGACCTGATGAGCACCGTCGCCGGTTTGATGGAACAAAAACGCTAGCCGCAATTCATACGCGCGGCCCAGAGCACAGGACAATCGAAAAGTGAAAATTCAGGACTTCAACGATCGGCTGAAGGATTCTATCCTTATCGCGGATGGCGCCATGGGCTCCATGCTTTATGAAGCGGTCGGGTCGGTGCGCTGCTTCGATGAGTTGAATGCCACGGAACCCGAGGCAGTCTTTCGCGTTCACCAGGCTTACATCGAAGCCGGCGCGCAGATCGTCGAAACCAACACGTTTGGCGCGAATCGATTCAAGCTCGCTCCGCTGGGCCTTGGCGATGAAGTCCAGCGGCTGAACAGCCGCGGCGTGAAAATCGCCCGCGAAGCCCGGGAAGCTGCCTCCCGTGAAATTTTGATCGCCGGTTCCATTGGGCCGTTGGGCATTGGTGTTCAGGCGCGCCATCCGGAGCCCGATCAGATTCGCGCTATTTTTCACGAACAGGCGCTGGCGCTGGAGGAGCGCGGCGTCGATCTCTTCATCCTCGAAACATTTTCTTACGTTGAAGAAATTCTGCTGGCCATCGAAGCCATCCGCTCGTTCTCGAATCTGCCCATCGTCGCGCAGCTTACCTATTCCGAAGAAGGCACGACGTTCGGCGATGTGCGTCCCTTTGTGGCCGCGTCGCTCTTGAAAGATAAGAACGTGCAGGTGATCGGCGCGAATTGCACGCTCGGTCCGCAATCGCTGCTGCCCATCCTGCAGGAGCTTTCGAATTCTCAGGACATCTCGATCAGCGGGATGCCTAACGCCGGGTTCCCCAAGCGCGAAGGTGACCGCATCGTTTATCCGAAATCCTCACCGCAATATTTTGCCGAGTTTGCCCGCGAAGCCGCGGGACTCGGCGTGCGCATTCTTGGCGGCTGCTGCGGCACAACCCCCGCGCACATTCGCGCGATGGCCGAAGCGGTGAAATCTTTGCGGCCGCCCAAAACGCATTCCGCGACCACGGTTATCGCCACGGCGCAGCCTGCCGCTCCGGTGCAGGAGCGCGATCCGGAAAGCAAGTTCTGGAAGCGGCTGCAGAAAAAAGAATTTACCGTGTGCGTCGAAATCGATCCGCCAAAAGGCATTGCCCTCGACCGGATTTACGAGCAAGTGGACCGCGTGATGGCTTCGAAAAAAGTGGATGCGATCGACATCAACAGCGGCGCGATGGCTCGCGTCGGGATGGACGCGCTTGTTGTCGCCGGCGCTCTGGAAGCACGCGGTGTGGAAACCGTGCCGCACCTGACCACGCGCGACCAGAACATCATTGGCCTGCAGGCCATGCTACTCGGCGCGTGGACCGTCGGCGGCGTGCGCAATGTGCTGGCGATCACTGGCGATCCACCGTCAGTTGGCGACTATCCGGAAACCAGCGGTGTTTACGAAGTGGATTCCGTGGGCCTGGTGAAGATTGTTCATCGTCTCAATCAGGGCACGGACTGGGCAGGGAAAACGCTCGGCGGGCAAACCAATTTCACCATCGGCGTCGCGGTGAACCCCGTTGCCGACGATCTCGACGCGGAAATCGCGCGCTTTCTGGCCAAGGTCGAAGCCGGCGCGCACTTTGCGATGACCCAGCCGCTCTTCGATCCGGAGCACTGGCATGCGTTTCTGAAAAAACTCGGCGGCAAGGTGCCCATTCCCGTGCTCATTGGTATCTGGCCGCTCAATAGCTACAAGCAGGCCCTGCGCCTAAACAATGAAGTTCCCGGCATTGTGATTCCAGAGCCGCTGCTGAAATCCATGGAAGCGGCGGGAGCATCGGCGCGCGATCGCGGGTTCGAGGTGGCGCGCGAAATGCTGGCGTGGGCGCGGACGGAACTCGCCGGCGCGTACCTGATTCCGCCGTTCAAGCGCTACGAAGAAATTCTCGAAATTTTATAAGACCGAACTGAAATTAGTTTGGTGAGAATCAGGCGACGCCGGCTTTTGGCGGTTCACGATTCGCCGGAAGATGGGTAAGAGAACGAAATAAATCAAGCCAACCGCAAACGGAGCCAGCAGCGCCCAGACGACAACCGCGTGCCACGTGGTGTTCCATAGAAGCTTGATCGCGCCCCAGAAATTGGCATGTCCCATCGAAGCGATCTGTGCCATCGATAATGGCAGGTGCGGCGCGCGAAAAAGTTTTTCGCCCAAGCGGAAAAAGGGCAGAAGCAGCGCCACCTGCGCGGGATACAAAAAGTAATTCACCACTTGCATCGCGGGAAGATTCAGCCCGAACGCCAGTCCGGCAATCCCGCACAACCAGACGCTCCAGCCGAATGCAGGGATTACCGCCAGCGCGGCGCTCAATGCAAGGCTCAACGCCAGTTTCTCCGGTGTTACGCCTTGCGAGAGCAATTTCACCAGAGGTTTAATCACCCGGGGTTGTAGAAAATTCTCGCTCATGCGACTTTTCTCGGAACCAGTACTCCCAATCGCTCTGTTGGCGCCGACGCAAAGGGTTGCGATAAAGCGTAAGACAGCCTTCGGATGGGGCCTGTAAACATGTCCATGAAATATGGAAGCACTTTCAATGCCAGAGACGTTTCCGAATTAGCCTGTCAGAAAGAAAATCACGTTAAATTCCAAATCATTTGTTTTCGGGCGGGCTCTGCGTCGTGTGGTCGTGAACGATGCGCCAGCCTTCGGGAAAGCGCTGAAGAACTAGTGTGAAGATCCCGCCCACGTCTCCGGCTCGCCGCTCGAGGTGCCACCTTCCCAGAACCAGCGCCGCGTCCGGTCCTAAGGAACGGATTTCCAGTTCCTGAAAATCGAGCGTTCCCATCGCGGCCTTGTCGGCGTAGCTCTTTCTATAGCGCTCCATCACAGGTTGCCACCCGCGCGTAAATCCGCCCGTTCCGGCAAAGGTGAGTTCGGTGGAGTTCCAGTAGCCAGCCATGAAGCCGGAAATATTGCCTTTGTTCCAGTCGTTCTGCTGGGTGGTAAGCACAGTCAGGATCGCGGTGCGATCTGTGTCCTTCATCTTCTCGGCGGCGGGCTTTCCGGAGGCGGTGACGAGGAGGGTTCCTAAAAGGGTGACCAGGAGGAGGCAGGAAACTGCGGTTTTTGTCGTCATCAGGTGTCCTCTAACTGCTTGTGTAAGAATAAGATAGAGGGTCCCCTGGGGCAAGCCCTGGTTTCTGGCCGGGGAGCCCTTCCGGTAGTGCCATCCGAGTAGTACTTGAGGGCTATTGGGGTGATAGGGTGGAGAAGCGATAATCGTAGGTGAGGAAAGCAATGTTCTCCGCAGCTCTACTATCGATCGCGGCCGTGGCCATGGGGCAGTTTGCCCTGTATTACTGGCGCGCCGTGTTCACCGGGATAGCCAGCCTGCCGATTTCCAGCCGCGTACTGGAAGCGGCCCAGGTGCAGGACGAGTCCATCTGCGGGAACGACTTTGAAAAGTTTGCCAGCCTGCTGACGCTGACTCCCGAACTGAAAGAAACCAATGGCGGGCTGGGCATGGTGAAGACTTATTACTCGGTGGTTCAGCGTGCGGAATCGATGTTTGCAAAATTCTCTCCCATGATGGCCGGCTGGGCTGAAAAAGAGCGCATGCTTTGCGCGCGCATCGCCGCGGTGCAGATTGACCGCCGCCTGGAAGCGAACTTGATGCAGGCCGCGTCGATCCGTTCCCTCTAATTCTAATCTCCCAAATTTCATCGTGGTTTTTCTGCCGTTGGAATTAATACGCCCAGCGGACTAGCGTGGCGCCGGAGGTGAAGCCTGCGCCAACGGCGGCGAGCAGGACGAGGTCGCCCTTTTTGAGTTTCTTTTCGTCGAGGGCGGTCTGCATCGCCAGCGGGATGGTGCCGGCGGTGGTGTTGCCGTATTTCTCGATATTGATGATCACCTTGTCGAGCGGCATGCCGAGGCGTTCGGCGGTGGCGGTGATGATGCGGCGGTTGGCCTGGTGGGCGATGAAGCAGTCGACGTCCTTGCCAGTCAGGCCGTTTTTCCCCAGCACGCGCTCGGTCATTTCCGCCATTTTCTTTACCGCGTATTTGAAAACGTTTTTGCCGTCCTGGTGGATGTAGTGCATTTTCTTGTCTACGGTTTCGTGCGACGCGGGGTTCAGGCTGCCGCCGCCCGGCATGTACAGAAATTGGCCGCCAATGCCTTCGATCTGCGCGACATGATCGATGATGCCGGCTTCGCCATCAGCAGCGGGTTCCAGCAGAACGGCTCCGGCGCCATCGCCGAAGATGATGCAGACGGCGCGATCGGTGAAGTCCGTCATGGAAGAGTTCACGTCGGAGCCGATCACCAGAACTTTCTTGTATTGCCCGGATTCGATGAACTTCGTCCCTACGTTGAGCGAATAGAGAAATCCGGAGCAGCCCGCAGAAACGTCGAAGCCCCAGGTGTTGGTCATGCCCAGCTTGTGCTGCACCAGGCAAGCGGTTGAGGGATACATCATGTCCGGCGTGACCGTGCCGACGACGATCAGGTCCACGGATTGCAGATCGAAGGGATGCTTGCACTGCAGCTTTTTCACGGCTTCAACGGCGAGGTCGCTGGCGGCAACGCCTTTGTCGGCGAGGTGGCGTTCGCGGATGCCGACACGCTCCATGATCCAGTCATTGGTGGTGTCCACCATTTTCTCAAGATCGGCGTTGGTCAGGAGGCGCGGAGGAACATAACCGGCTACGCCCGTAATTTTTGCGGCTATGCGGCGAGCCATGTTTCTCCTTGCGGAAATCTTGCAGCGAGCGGGAAAGACTGATTGTAAATGATGGGGTTTGCCGGAAACAAGCGCGCGCGGAGGAATTCGGTCATTTTTCGCCTTCGGACGAAGGGGGGAGAATTTCGTAGCGCCATGTGAAAGCGGCGGTTTTTTTCAGCATGGCGGCGACGGAGCAGTATTTTTCCTCGGTGAGGGACATAGCGTGTTTCACGGCGGCTTCATCGAGCGTGCCGCGCAGGCGGAAGAGGACTTCGAGCTTGGTCCAGACCGTGGGCGGCTCGGCGGCGCGTTCGCCGGAGCAGAGGACCTCGAGCGACTCCAGTTTCTGGCGCTTTTTTTCGAGGATCAGGACCATGTCCGTGGCGGTGCAGGCGCCGAGCGCCATCAGCACCATCTCCATGGCGCCGGGAGCCTTGTTGGATTTGCGGTCGGAATCGAACGGCACCGCGTGCCCTGAGGGGCCGACGGCGAAGAATTTCTGTTCGCCGATCCATCGGATGGAGGCTGTTTGCATAAAAACCTTTCTGTGTTGGCGGGATGCAATCTGGTTCGATGCGGCTGCATTGCTAATGTAACAGAAGTAAGTCACCGGTGATTGGTGACTCGTCACCGTTACCCGCTCTCTTTTGTTCGAGGGCCGAGCCTGCTGGCAAGAATGGACCAACTTTCATGATGGTACGGAAGTACCAGTGACCGCAGGAGGGTCAATCATGAGTTACCGACTGGTATATGCCGCCCAGGGGTCGAGTGGAGTGGGATCTTATGTTTTGCCATGGTCTCTCCACTTCATGGCCGACGTTCGCGATGGCCGACGTTCGCGCCGCGCGAACGAAAGAGAAAATCGGCCATTCCGGTCGGGATGACGGAGTCAGGAGAGGAAAATAAATTGACGCGATGCGCGTAATCCGAGCGTGATTTGGCGTGACAAATTGTTTACATGGGATTTTGAAACGCTGTGATGGATGACCCATCTAAAGAGTTGTGTGACGTGTTGAGGATGATTGTTGAAACGGCGCTAAACCCAGCCTGAAGTGTCAAGCCCTCCAGCACGCAGTTGGCTTCAATGACGGCTAAAACGTGGGCCGCGTACGGAACTATTCGCTGAAGCGAATAGTGATCTGACGCCGGCAGGACGCATGGGTGTGTTCGACCGCCAGGCAAAGAAGCCCGGCGAGTGTAATCGCAAGATCGAACACAAGGAGAAGAAAAAGATGTCTAGGACAAATCGAAGCGAGTCGTTGTCAAAGGCGGTGTTGGTCGCCGCACTCTTGCTGGTCTCGGGGCTGAGCGCGCGAGGCCAGTCCGATGATGCGCCGCCGGGACAGTGGCGAATCGCCGGACAGAATCTGAATAATAGTTGGAGTCAACCAGCAGAGCACACCATCAGTCCCACCAGCGTCAGTGGGCTTACGCCGAAGTGGGTGTTTACAACGGGCGGAGATGTTTCCGCAACGCCGACGGTGGACGGTAACGCCGTGTTCTTTCCCGATTGGGGCGGCAATCTCTACGCGGTGGAGAAAGAGAGCGGCCGGCTGATCTGGTCGCACAAGATCTCCGATTACGACGGCGTTGAGGGAGCTATCTCTCGCGTGAGTCCCGCGGTGGACGGCAACCAGGTGATTATCGGGGACATTGAGAGCTCCAAGCTGGTTCACAAAGGCGCGAACGTGATCGCCGTTGATCGTGAATCAGGAACACTGCGGTGGATGACGCAGGTGGAAACTCATCCGGCGGCAATCATCACTGGATCACCGGTTATTTTCGACGGCGTCGTTTATATCGGCGTCTCGTCGAGCGAAGAAACCCTGGCGTTGGACCCGAACTATCCGTGCTGCAGTTTTCGCGGGAGCATGGTGGCGCTGAATGAAAAGACCGGAGCGATTCTCTGGAAGACGTTCGACATGCCTGACAATGGCGGACAGGTCGGAGGATACAGTGGCGGGGCGATTTGGCAGCCACCCGCGATTGATGCAAAGCGCGCAACGCTGTTCGTCGGCACCGGAAACAACTACACGGCACCGGCGGATGTGGAAGCTTGCCAGAACGCAACTCCGCTGGCGAACTGCGTCGCGGCTGACGATTTCTTTGACACCGCGCTGGCGTTGGATTTGAAGACCGGAGCGATCAAGTGGTCGAAGATGCTCCAAAGCTTTGACACCTGGACGGTGGCGTGCATTCTCCCGGGAGGGGCAACAAACCCGAACTGCCCGGTAGCGACGAGCCCGGATTTTGATCTTGGAGGGTCTGGTCCCAATCTGCTGGAAAATATTGTCGGATTCGGCCAGAAGAGCGGCATCTATTGGGCGCTGAATCCCGATAACGGCAACATCCTTTGGAGCACTCCGGTAGGTCCAGGCGCTTCGCTCGGAGGCATCGAGTGGGGAACGGCGACGGACACCAAGCGGATTTATGTCGCTATCTCGAATAGCGACATGCTGCCGTACACCCTGGTGCCCTCTGGACAGAAGATCACCTGGGGTTCGTGGAGCGCGCTGGATGTTGCCACGGGGAAGA
>Ga0210402_10006510_pt1 | contig 10346 bp, 9 predicted proteins | sample IncBWC7MmetaG_FD_161055 | JGI IMG/M metagenome (GOLD analysis project Ga0210402, IMG submission 161055) | Forest soil microbial communities from Barre Woods Harvard Forest LTER site, Petersham, Massachusetts, United States - Inc-BW-C-7-M | ecosystem: Environmental > Terrestrial > Soil >...
CATGGGAGAGACTCCTGGATTGGGAATAGATTGGTGATTGTATGTTGAGATAGGGGATAGGCTAGAGCGAAACTGCGCTATTTGGAAGTAATTTTGGATTTGAAAGGAACGTCCCGTCTGTCCTTCGGTTTCTTCGCAGGAGCCCCAGGCCTTTTCTTTTACTGCTCTGGTGAGTTCGAAGGACTGCCGAGACCTCCACTTTTGGCGGCTTCCGGCGAGAACCACTGATTGATTGGAACCGTCACGGTTCCAATCGCGCTCGAACCTCGATCCCGGACGACAATTCGCAGGGTGTTCGCTGCCGGAAGAATCGGGAGGTGCCGGACAATAAAAAGCCCATTCTCTTGTAGTGATTTGTACTTTTGCCCGTCGAGATTCAGAGTGACGAGTTTCGTCTCCCCATCGAGAGTCTTGCCGTCTTGCCCCATCTGAAAAAACATCAGTTCAATATTGCCCCACCACAGCCCTTCCTTTTCCTCCAGAAGAATCTCCTTGATGTCCATGCCGAGACTCAGTGCCAGTGTTCGATCTGCTGCAGTTGGAGACCCCTGGACGTTGACTTCAATGCCAATCGCCGTCGATTCAATGGGACTCCAGATCGCCGCGTCGAGGGTCTCTTTTTCCTCTCTCTGCTTCTTTTCTCCCGTTGGCTCCGGAAACGCGAAATAACCTTTGCGGTAGCGAACTTCGTCGCCGTGTGCACGCACCTTGATCCTGAGCTCGTGAAACTTACCGTCCCATTTTCCATGTGCCGGGTAAAACCCGATCATGTAGCTCGATTCACCGTCAGCAAGAGCCGTGCGCATCGCACCCACAAGATTATTGTTGTTGTAGAAAGCCTTTCCCCCGGTCCGGTCCGCGAGCAGGTCCATGGTGAAAAACTCGTTGTCGTTGTGACCAGGTGCAAAAGATCTAGGTGGCTTCGGCCCCCGTTCTGGAGGAATGGCGCCGGAACGAAGTCCTCGTGCGTCGACCGGATAGACCGCAATGCCAGCTTGATCGAGAACTTCCGCAGCGTGTTCGAGCTCCGGCGCGAAAGAACGCTGTTCGCGCGCCAGATTCATCAGGGTACCGGCGCCATAACCGATTTGGATAGGAAAACTCCCGGATACCCATACGATGCTTTTCCGGCCGGGAATACGAGCGAGATGGCCGGCAATGGCTTCAAGCGCAGCCGCAGTGATTTGTGCGCGATTCACGTTTTCCGAATCCATCATGGCGCCATCGGCGTTCTTGAGAAGCTGCGCCAGGGCCGGTGGCACATTGGACATGGCGCCTCGTTGGATAGAATCCAGAGCGTCGGACAGATCAGGGGCGACTGCGCTTGGATCCGTGGAACTCGAATTGGCAGGTGCGAGAAAAGCAGAACTGCGTCCATGAAAGTGTTCTAAAGCTGCCAGTAGCTCCTTCGTGTCTTGTGTGAACTCGTGAAGAACTTGAAGCTTTGTGGTTAGCAGGTAGATCGCCGCGTGATCCTCTGGGTGCAGAGTGCCGAGAAATTGAATGATCCGGTTCCGGGCGTAAGCCTGGTCGTTGATCGGAGTATTCAATGCGTCGAACAGAACGATAGTGACGCTCGGTCGTAATGGACCGGTCCGTTCCAGCCGGTTCGTGAAGACATTTGAAGGTCGATCTGGAGGAAGAGCACCACCCGCTGCTCTGGTCCCCGCCAAGCTTGATTCGAGAGAGAACACAGCAATCTTCTGCGGCTGGCCTTCGTCGAACACGGTGAAGTCTTCCGGTTGCAATTCTTCTACCGGATTTCCGCGCTTGTCGCGCACAATCACATTCACCTGGACTAGCCTTGTGGTTGCTCGCAACACTGGCCGCGATTGCGGGCTCTGTCGAGCATTAGAACCCTGGGGAAGCTCTTGAGGATGCACTCCAGCACCGGAAACGCAGAGAAGAAAGACCAAGGCCCAAAAAGTGACAGTGAGTTTTTTCAAACGGACCTGTAACCTATAGCCCGCAAGCATGGACAAAGCCAACTCACTACTGGTGGGTGGCAGATAGGTTTGTTTTGTCTGATGGAGCTGCATGGCAGAGTGTACCAGTTGAGAGATTTTTCCTAAAGATACTAGGTTGCCAGCGTGGGTGCCACACCCTTTTGTTTTCAAGGCTGCGGACTTTGACGTTTCTGCCCTCCATGAAAGTCGTTCGCCATCCCCCGAACGTTTTTGCGAACGCTGCAACTTGCATTTTGTCGCGTTCAGTTGCCCAAATCTCACTTCGCTGATTTAAGGGTGCGCCACCCACCGATTGGAATTGCCGGAGAGAATGTGCTCCGGCGCATTTCTTGATTTGAATGGATAAATCCGGAAAAGCGGAAGCTTTGCTTCCGCACTCAAAAAGGCTAGACGGGGAGGGATTCGGGGAGGGGTTTTCTGGATTTGGAGGGAGGCTTGGGGAGGGGAGTGTCTTTCAGGGATTCGCCGACTTGGCCGACGATGGTTTCGCGGGAGAAGGGTTTTTGCAGGAAGAAGGCGTCCTGGAGGAAATCATCGCCGGGGGCGGATTGTTCGAGGTAGCCGGTCATATAGACGAGTTTGAGATGGGGATGGAGAGTTTTGAGGCGCCTGGCTAAGGCGGGGCCGCGCATTTTGGGCATGACGATGTCGGTGAGGACGACGTTAATGGATTCTCCGAGGCGTTTGGCAATTTCGAGGGCTTCCGCGCCGTCTTCGGCGGTGAGGACGCCATAGCCGGCGGCTTTGAGGAATTCGCAGGCGAGTTCGCGGACTTCACGTTCATCTTCGACAACGAGAACGGTTCTGCGGCCGGTAACCGGCGGGTGAAATTCTGGAACTGGGGGCGCAACATCGAGTTGTTCGAAGGTTTGCGGGAGATAGAGGGTGAAGCGAGTGCCGTTGCCGGGGGCGGAGTCGACATGGATGAAGCCACCGCTTTGCTTGACGATGCCGTAGACAGTGGCGAGACCGAGGCCGGTGCCTTTGCCGGGCTCCTTGGTGGTGAAGAAAGGTTCGAAGATGCGGGCCTTGGTGGCGGCGTCCATGCCGTGACCGGTGTCGGAAACGGAGAGGAGAACGTAGTCTCCGAATTCCACGGAAGTATGAAGGTGGGCGTTGGTGTGGTCGACGAAGAGGTTTTGGGTTTCGATGGTGAGCCTGCCGCCCAGCGGCATGGCGTCACTGGCGTTGACGGTGAGATTGAGGAGAACCTGCTCAAGCTGGCTAGGGTCGGTTTTGATGCGGCCGAGAGAATCGCCGAGACGCAGGCTGAATTCGATGTCTTCGCGAACCAGGCGGCGAAGGAGTTTGCCCATGTCGGCGATGAGTTCGTTGAGGTCGAGGACTTTGGGCTGGAGAACTTGCATGCGGCTGAAGGCGAGCATCTGGCGGGTGAGGGAAGCGGCGCGGTCGGAAGTCTTGCGAATCTGCTGGGAACTGCGATAGAGGGGATCTTCGGGCTGCAGGCGGTCGAGAAGCAGGTCGCTGTGGCCGCGGATGACGGTGAGGAGATTGTTAAAGTCGTGCGCGACGCCGCCAGCCATGCGGCCGAGAGCTTCCATTTTCTGGGCCTGACGAAGCTGGCCTTCGAGTTGTTCGCGCTGGGTTTCGTTGCGCTCCAAGGTGTCGCGCATGGTGTCGAAGGCTCGCGTTAATTCGGATAGCTCATCGTCTCCATTGGCTTCGAGGGGATATTCCTTGTCGCCGCGTGCGAGTGCGTGAACACCTTTGACGAGGGATTCGAGGGGCCGGGTGACGGTGTCGGAGATGAGGAAGATGAGAGCGGCGCCTGCGAGTATGGCCACGAGGCCGAGGCCGAGAAGGAGATGATTGAGGCGCAGAAGATAGGCGTCGGCTTCCCGGTGGGACTTGAGGACGATGATGTCCGCTGCGGGTTGGAGGCCCGGAGCGAGTTCGACGGAGGTGGCGTGATAGCGCTCGTCGCCGAGAGCTAGTTCGGTGGGAATGAACTGGTCGCCGAAGGAGCGGGAAAATTCGGCTTCCTTGAGGAGGGGAAGAGTGCTGACGGCGACTTTCCCGGCTTCACGGAAGATGATGTCGCTGGAGGTGATGCGGGCGAGATCGGCGGCAGCGTGTTCGTTGATCAGGCGGCCGACGACGACGAAACCGAGAAGACTCTTGCGCGAGTTGCCTTCGTAGAAGGGCTGAAGGACAACTTGATAGAGGCTGTTGCCGCTGAACCACCAGCTGGAAGTTTCCGCCCGATCAATGGAACGGGAAACCAGTTCCTGGGCGGTGGCTTTGGGGAAGGAGGAAGTGGTGGAGTGAAGGGCGATGATCCTGGCGTTTTTGTCGGTGAGAACGAAGAGGTTGCAATCGTCGGATTGCCAGGGATCTTCACTGGCGTCGCGGATGGCAGTGGGATCGCCGTTACGCATATAGGCGAGAGAGGCGAGCAGATCGGCTTTGCGACTGAGGGAAGTTTTCTGCTGGCGATGAACGGCCTGGACGGTGAGGGTAGCGTTTTGCGAATCGAGTTCGATCTGGCGCTCGACCTGGGCTTGTGCGTTGCGGCGAACGACGAGAAGCGTGACGCTGGTGAGCGCGGCCGTGAGAAAAATGAAGGAGAAGAGGAGCTTGGTGCGCAAGCGGAGATTGGCCGTGCAGTGACGCAGAAGGTCTGCGGCAGAGCGGCTGGGCAGGAGCCGTGCGCGGAGCTGGTTGTACGTCACAGGGCGAGTAGAGTACGACTTGGGGGCAGGTAGTACAAATGGGAAAGAAGTACCGATGTGCGGGTACGAGAAGTAACTAGTAACTGGTGCTATAACTTGTAACTGTTTGATTGGGCAGGGGTTGGTGCTTCTGGCAAAGCGGGCTATTGGCAACAGTAAACAGCCGTGCATGAGCCGCGCCTGAAATTTTCTGATTCGCAGGGTCAGGTGTTTTTTCGGCAAATACGGCGCGCGGAGGAAGTGGTTCAGCAGGCCGCGAGAGTTGGGGGATGAAAATCGCAACTGCGGCGAAACCAGAACGCGGTGAAGGCAAGCGGGGCGAGTTTTATGAAGTGATTGCGAAGGCGAACCAGGGTGCGATTTTGAAGTTGGGCGAATCGGCCGGCTTCGCGGGACATGAAGAGGATTTCCAGGCAGCGCGGATAGCGGGAAATTTCATAGCGACGCAACGCGCGAGGGAGATCCTGTTGCGCCTGAAGACAGGCGGCGAGGACGACGGCGTCTTCGATGGCGAGGCAGGCGCCCTGTCCGAAATTGGGGCTGACGGGATGGGCGGCGTCACCGAGGATGGCGACTCGGCCGACTACCCAGGGAAGAGTGGGGAGGCGATCCTGAACTCTTGTGCAGATCGCGCTCACCGCGGTTTCGATGAGCTCCGGAATCGGATTATGCCAACCGGAAAAAAGCTTGCGAAGGGCGTCGTCGTCGGGCAGGTCTGGCGGGCGCAGGGAATTGTTGGCGACGGCATACCAGTGGATGCGTCCGGGGCCGAGGCGCAGAATGCCGAAGCGGCGGCCATGGCCGTAGGATTCGGAAAAATCACCGTCGTGCTTGAGGCCGAGGTGCCGAGCCTCGTCTTCGGAGTTGATGTGCGTCATGCCGCGCCAGACGCTGTAGGGGCGATTGGTGAGTTTGGATTTGAGGCCGAGGGATTTGCGAACAGCCGAATGAATGCCGTCGCATGCGACAACGAGATCGGCTTCAACCGAGCGTCCATTTTCAAAATGAAGGAGCACGGAGCCGGGGCGCTGTTCGAGGCGCGAAAACGTATGGTCTAAGTGGATAGAGCCGGGAGATACAGTCCCGGCGAGCGCGGATTGGAGTTCGGCGCGATGGAGGGCGATTCCGCTGCAATCGGCGACGGGGAGAGGCAGAGTTTTTATTTCTTCGCCGCTCGCATCCTTCATGACGAGACGGCGGAGAGATCTGCCACGAGGTCTGAGTGTGGAAAGAATACTCGGGTCAATCTGATTGAGTGACCTGACGGCATTGGGCCAGAGGCTCATGCCGGAGCCGACTTCCTTGAGTTCGGCGGCGCGTTCGTAGACGTTTACGTCGAACCCGATTTTGCGGAGAGCGATGGCGGTGGTGAGACCGCCGATGCCGCCGCCGATGATTGCCGCACGTTTCACGAATGCCCCCAGATAAGAGTAGCGCGGAGAGGGAATCGAAATGTCAGGGAAAAGTCTTTTCGAGGCAAACAAATTGTTCGCAGAGCGAGAGCCTGGATTTGTTCCTGGAGGGAGAGGAGTGGAGGTGCCGTTGATTCGACTAACGAAACTGACTAGTGGGGTTCGCGAACTGTTCAATATTGAACAGTTCGCCAATCGCAGGCCGGATAAACTTCGTTCCCGGAGCTTCCTGGAAGCTGTACGACCTCGAGTAATTCAAACGAAATTTGAGGGGCCTCCTGCGTTGGATCCGAGAATGGATATTCCGCCCAATGAAAATACTGTTGTACAACCCCGACAACGGCGTGACTCGCAATTTCATGCCGCATCTTTGGATGTTTCTGCTGCGAGCGCTGACTCCACCCGGGCATGAAGTGGTGCTGATTGATGGAAACGCGCAACCGATGGACGAAGAAGGCATCGCGCGCTATGTGCGGGAGGAGGGGATTGAGCTTGTTGGCATCGGCGCGATGACTAGAATGATCGCGAAGGCCTATCGAATGGCGGACGCGGTGCGCGCGACAGGGGTGAAGGTTGTGATGGGCGGCCCGCATGTGACGGAGCTGGCGGATGAAGCCTTGGGGCGCGACGGCGGCGCGCGGCACGCGGATGCGGTAGCGCTGGGCGAAGCGGATGAGACGTGGCCGAGAATTGTGGAAGATGCGGTGCGCGGGACGCTGAAGGATGTCTACGCGCCAGTGGACGACTTTGGACAGGAACGGAAACCGTCGCTGCAGCCTTATCCGGAAATTCCGTGGGACAGGATCGATCTAGGCCAGTTCAACGTGCTCCCGCGGGTGTTGCAACCACTGCTGAAGCGGGTGGGCGGGGGCTGGGGAACGTTTCGGATTATTCCGGTGGAATCCGGGCGTGGGTGTCCTTACGGGTGTGAATTCTGCACGGTGACGGGTTTTTTTGGAGATTCCATCCGTTTTCGCAGTAATGAGAGCGTGGTGAACGAACTGTTGCGATTGAAAGCGAGAGCGCGGGAAGAGGGCGGGCAGATTGCGGTATTTTTCATCGACGATAATTTCGCGATCAACGTGAAGCGCACGAAATCGCTGCTGCGGGACATCATCGCCGCGAACGCACAGGTGCACTGGGTGGCCCAGATCAGCGCGAATCTCCTGCGCGATGAAGAGCTGGTCGATCTGATCGCGGCCTCGGGGGGCAAGTGGATCTTCATCGGGATGGAATCGATCGATCCGGCGAACCTTGCGGATGTGAAGAAGGGGTTTAACAAGCCTGGGGAGTATGCGGTGGTGCTGGACCGGCTGGCGCAGCGCAACGTTTTTGCCATCACGTCTTTTATTTTCGGAATGGACAATGACACGCCGGGGGTGGCGGAGCGAACGTTGAGGGAGATTCGCACGTGGCCGCCAGGGTTGCCGATTTTTGGCTTGATGACACCGCTGCCGGCGACGCCGCTGTACAAGAGGCTGGAGGCCGCGGGGCGGCTTACGCGCCCGAAACATTGGCAGGAGTTCATTCCGTTTGCGATGGCGCATACGCCGCTGAAGATGAGCATAGAAGAGGCTCACGCGGAGGTGCGGATTGGATGGGCGAGTTCGTACAGTCCGGAGGCCATAGCAAAGGCCGTGGAATCAGTGAGCCACAAGCCGCTGGGTTACCGGATCAACATTCTGATTTCGCGTCTGTGTTTCCGGGGAATTTATTTTCCGCAGATGGGGCGGTTCGCGTGGCTGAAGGCGATGGTTGAAAACCGGCGGACGATTTTTAGATTGATTCGAGAGGGATTCGCAGGAGGACTATTGTCCGCGAGGCCCTCCATCACGGCCCCTGTAATCGCCGAGCGACGGAACTAAAATGAGGAATTCTTTGACAGAAAAGTGTGAGGCACGAACTGTGATTGAAGGGCAGGTGTCGCGGTTCAGGAGCACGTTATGAAAACGCATTTGATCATTTGCAACGAGTCCGATTACTTGCGGGCGCACTTGACGTTTATTGCCGGCAAGCCAGTTCCTGAGGGCCCTGCTCAATATGGGCTGAAACATCGAATCACTTCAACGCTGAAAAAATGGTTTGTACGGTGGTTGCCAACCTGAAGTCGCGATGGAGGCGTTGTTCCAAAAAAAGAGCCGGCTAAACATCACCGGCTCTTCAAAAAGGATTGTAGTCGCTACTTCTTGCGGCGAAGGAATGAAACGCCCAAGAGACCCAAACCCAACAAGGTTAAGCTGGCTGGCTCAGGAACCGCGGAGCCGCCAATGGTTTGAGAAACGATGAAACCCTGATGTGGATCATAATTCGCGCCGATGTGCACGGTGCCCGGATCCATCAAGCTCAGGGCGGTATTTGAGTCGTAGGAGAATACCCAGGTGTAAGTGCCGGGGGCCGAGATATCCACGCCGCCCGCAGCGCACATGAACGAACCGTTGCCCTTCGTACAATTCGAGCTGCTGTTGATGCTGGCCTGATTGGCGGTCCAGGTGCCCGAACCAGTCGGACCCGTAACGCTCAAGCCCGTCAGATTTATGCCATTCGTGCCGAGGTTAACAGCCGAGATAATATCGTTGTTCGAGTTTACGCCACTAGCGATCGTGATCGTCAGCGTAGCAGTGGTCGCACCAATATCGAAGCTGTAGCTTGCGGCTGGGCAGCCAGAGCCTCCGCCGCCACAGTCGGCCAAAGTCAGAGTGCCAATCGAGTCTGCCATTGCAGGTCCCGCGAAACCCAAGACTACAAGGGCACTGAGAACTGCCAAAAGTAAAAGCCTCTTCATGTAGACTCGTTCCTCCAGGAACACACTAGACACAGACCGCTTACGGCCATCAGCGCTGTACCAACGTGCAATCGAGCTGCCAAAGGCGGCTGATTGCGGCTCAGATTGCACCCTGTATTCAGCTGAAAAAAAACATCTTATTTGGTGAGCCGCCGTGAGCGTCTGCCCCTGCGGACAGGATATGCAAGAAAGTGCCACAACTAGTCCATTTGTGGGAGCTTATGAACAAAAACTCGAAGAATCTACTTGACGGACCTCTGGGTGGATCAATTCGGCAAGGCCTAGTACTGGAACCTCCCCATAAAGGGCGTTGGTTCAGTCACAACGCCTTCGAGAGTGTAGAGCCAGAGAGTAGAAATTCGAATAGGAGGTCCTGGGGAGTTGACTGGAACAGGGGTCTCGGACAGAATCTGCCGCGAATAGGGGGGAATCCCAAAATGATTGTTACGACGGAATTTGTGGACATTGGGGTGGCGGGCGGGCCGATGCGGACGTTTGTGGCGGCCCCGAAGGCGGAGGGGAAGTATCCGGGGATCTGGTGCTACTCGGATATTTTTCAACTCACACCGCCGCTGTTGCGCTGGTGCGTGCGTCTGGCGGGGTATGGATTTGTGGCGGCGGCGCCGGAGATTTACCGGAGGATTGAGCCACCGGGATCGGCGATTGCGTTTGACGATGCGGGGCGGACGCGCGGGCTGGGGGATGCGGCGAAGACTCCGGTGGCGGACTTCGATGCGGATTGCCGGGCGGGGCTGGATTGGCTGGGGAAACATCCGAAAGTGGCGCGAGGGAAAATTGGGGCGGTGGGTTTTTGTATTGGCGGGCATTTGGCGTTTCGGGCGGCGTTTCAGCCGGATGTGAAGGCGACGGTTTGTTATTACGGAACTGGGATTCACGATGGGAAGTTGGGGAAAGATGCTGATGCGGGATCGCTGGATCGGGCGAAGGAGATTCGCGGGGAGTTGTTGATGATTTTTGGGACGCAGGATCCGCATGTGCCGGAGGCGGGGCGGGAGACCATTGATGCTGCGCTGAAGAAAAGCGGTGCGCGGTATCGAGTTAGTTTGTATCCGGCGGAGCATGCGTTTACGAGGGATGAGGGGCCGCGGTTCGATCCGGAGGCTACGGATTTGGCGTTTGGGGAGATGATTGGATTGTTCCGGAGAGTTTTTCAGGCATAGCAAACAGTGTAGAGTTTGGCCGTTTTACACGGATTGGGATTGCTGCGTTTGCGTTGGGCGAAAACGGTGGTCCCTGTGGGTTGGGTGGTTAGGGTTGGAGCGCAAAAGCGGCCCGCCTCGGAAGGCGGCCCCTACATTCGGAGCAGATTCCACCTCGAAAATTTTGCGATGGGAATGTCGATTTTGGGGAGGTGTGTTCGTCTTACATGTAGAAGGACATAAGTGGTTAGGAGATGTTTTATGAGGAAGCGGAAATATAGGACGGTGGTTGCGGCAATCTTGGCGGGAGTGGTTTTGTTCAGCCCATTGTT
>Ga0210402_10006511_pt1 | contig 10344 bp, 7 predicted proteins | sample IncBWC7MmetaG_FD_161055 | JGI IMG/M metagenome (GOLD analysis project Ga0210402, IMG submission 161055) | Forest soil microbial communities from Barre Woods Harvard Forest LTER site, Petersham, Massachusetts, United States - Inc-BW-C-7-M | ecosystem: Environmental > Terrestrial > Soil >...
TGTACTCGCTCCGCAAAAAAAAGAAGTCTGAGCATGGCACTGAGGCAAGTTAGGAGACCCTAGATGGCTCGCATAATCAGTTTCCGAGTAGACGGATTGGCCGGCCGTAACGACATAGTTTCTAAAACTCTCCACGAAGATGTTAACGTGTTCTTCGGTATCAACGGCAGCGGCAAGACAACTCTGCTGAAAATCCTCCACTCGGCCCTTTCCACTGACACTTCCATCTTGGAGGGATTACCTTTCAAGTCGGCAGAAGTAGTGATCTATCTAAATCGGTACGAATCAGTGTTTACGCGCCGGATTGAGCAGCCGAGCCCTCGTCCTGAAGACGAAGAGGCCGCGAAGTCGTCTGCTCCGCTTAAGGAACGGATGGGACTCAGACAACTACTTGGCCAGACTGTTAAAGCCGCAACCCCTGCATGGACCAGTGACCCGGAAGAACCGCAGAGTGAACGGCTCACCCGATACGTCGCCGGGTATCTGCCGATTACACGGTTGTATCGAACGGTTGGAACACAGCCCTCTGGAACTAAGGCGATGTCAGAAGACGAACTCGACTCTCGCTTTGCGGCTGCGGTCCAGCGGCGTTGGACAGAGTACCAAGGGACCATCTCCAACAGGGTCTCGGAGGCGCAAGGGGAGGGGCTAGCTCAGATCTTGCATATGGTGCTCTCTGGCGAGGATGAGTCGACGGAGCCGGACACTGCCCTCGAGATTAGCGATGCATATCAACGGGTGGCCTCATTCCTCGATCGGCAAACCGGGTTCGAGGAGGTTCTCGATTCACGCGAGGAATTCGAGAAGAAGTACAGAACCAAACCGCGGATAAAGAACGTTGTTAAACAAATCGATCTTGTCGAGAAGAAGATCGAGGAGGTTATCGCCCCACGACACCGTTTTCAGGAACTCCTTGAGTCGATGTATAGCGGGAGCAAGCGTATCGTTTTCTCGGAAAAGGAAATCACTATTGAGGTCCCTGACAAAACCAAGATTCGGCTGCCCGCGCTCTCGTCTGGTGAGAAGCAGCTTTTCTTCATTTCTCTCGAAGCAATTGATTCTGGCAACAGCTCGCTGATAATTGACGAGCCCGAGCTTTCGATGCACGTCGATTGGCAAAAAAAACTGGTGGGGTCGCTTCGCGTTTTGAACCCTCGGATGCAGCTCATCATGGCAACCCACTCCCCTGAGATCATGGCAGACCTCGCGGACGAAAAAATCTTTAGTTTGTGAATAGACCACACCACAGTCCGGAAGCGTTTCGGCGGTACATCCAAATGTCCGCCACAAGAGTGTTCATTTTTGTAGAAGGCAGGCATACAGACGTTTTCTTCTATGGGGAACTTAGTCGGCCTGTGGGTGATAGTGCGGGCTTGGAACTTGAGATTGTTCGAGCTGATCGGGTATCCGGCAGCGGAGGGAAACAAAGCCTGTTGGCACTATATAGGTATCTTGAAGCTGCGGATTCGCTAACTGAGCGTTCTAAAGGCAAGGAGTCGTGGTGTCTATTCTATTTGGACAAGGATGTCGACGACATTCTTGGAGAAACTGTGTTGTCATCCCACATTGTCTACGCCCCCTGTTACACGGTAGAAAACGCTCTCTTTATGTATGGGGACGTGATTCGGGCAATGGCAGCCGCCTCCTCGCTTGACGCTGTAGGCCTTACACGGAGAATTCCGGATAAGACAGCCTGGGCTCGCGAGAAAGCAACCGCATGGAGAGAATTTGTTGCCCTGTGTCTTTTTTCTCAAAAGTATGGCATTCACACCGATTGTACGTACAAGTGTAGCTCGTCGCCCCTGCACGGAGGCGTTGCGGAAACGGTTGCCGATAGACTCCAAGCTAGAAAGGTCGAACTGCAGCAGCGCTCGGGCCTAACCGCCGAACAGATCGAACGCAAATTTCGCGCATCCCTCCGCATGATCGACAGAATTTACAGAAAGAACCAGCACGACTCAGTGTTTAACGGTAAGTGGTACGTACCCCTTCTCATGCGAGAAATTGAGGTGGAGGCTGGTGGGGAACAATACAGTACCCATGCGCTATCAAACGGCCTGACTGCAGCCTTGAAGGCGACTCTGGATTTCAACGCTACGTGGACGGAGCACTTTAGAGCGCCTCTTCGAGAACTGATATCATGAGCTAGGGGTTCCTGCCCTAGCCGGGTGCGCCAGTTCGATTTGATACCCGGACCTTGGGGTCGCTTCGGCTCTTCACGTTTTTCCAGACATTCAACCCATAACTTTTGACTTTCGACTTCCGATCCCCGACCGTTACTTTTTCAGCGTAAAATCGTCCTAGTACTATAGAATACTATTGCTTAGTTGTGACTAGAACGAGAGAATGGCCCATGTTCGCGCGGGGATGGTCCTGTCTACACACCGCGCAGCTTCCTGTCCCAAAACATTCTGCAGCTAAGCCCTGCATTTCCATCACTTCAAAACTGATAGAAAGCAAGAGACTTCAAGTTCTTTATTTTGGTCACTTACGAAAAACAGAGGGGAGAGGGAGTTACCGGCTGGTACACATCGCTTATCTTCACCTGCGAAAACCTCACGGAAGTAAGTTCAATCATTCCCGCACATACGAGTCTCTTTCCCGCAAGTCCAATTATTCCCGCACATACGCGACACCCCGGGGGTGGGAGGTATTTCCTGGTCCAACCTTCAAGTTTCACTTGAAATGTCGGCGCGCCGACATTTTGCTTGGGACGGGGCTTTAGGTATTCCTTAACCCGTTCGGGATACCATCGCTTAGACACGTAGATGAGCGCTTAACGGAGGAAACAGATTATGGATGTATTCAGGGGACGGGGAGAACATACGGAGTTCACGATGCGGCCGCAGATTCCGGGGTTGCGGAACATTGTGATTGGCGCAGGCGTGCTGCTGGTGGTGCTGTTTGTGTTGTCGTTCGCGGTGCGCGTGACGCGGATTGAGGCGGGGCACGTGGGCGTGGAGATCAACCTGGCGGGGAAGCAGCGCGGCGCTTCGGACATTCCGGTGCGCACGGGATGGGTGATGTACTCGCCGCTGACCACGCAGATTATCGAGTTTCCGACGTACGTGCAGACGGTGAAGTGGACGCGGGACACCAACGAAGGGCACCCGATCAACGAGGAGATGGGGTTCAACTCGAAAGAGGGGATGGAAATTTTTGTGGACGTTTCGCTTTCGTACGCGATTGACCCGACGAAGGCGCCGGAGTTTTACGTGAAGTACCGCGTGGACGACCTGGACCGCTTCACGCACGGGATTTTGCGGGACATCGTGCGGAATTCGCTGAACGAGGTGGCGTCGACGTATGTGGTGGAAGACATTTACGGCGAAGGCAAGGCGGTGTTCCTGCACAAGGTGGAGGCGATGATCGAGCAGAAGGTGGCGCCGGTGGGCGTGGGGGTGCAGCAGTTCGGGTTCATCGGAGCGCCGCGTGTGCCGCAGGTGATTGCGACGGCGATTACGGCGAAGGCGCAGGCGGTTCAGCAGGCGGAACGCGCGCGAAACGAACTGGCAACGACGCAGGCGGAAGCGGCGAAGAAGATTGCGGAGGCCGAGGGAGATGCGAAGTCCATGGTGACGCGGGCGGAGGGCGAAGCGAATGCCAACCGGATCCGGCAGAATTCGCTGACGCCGCAATTGCTGGATTTGCGGCGGATTGAGAATTCGCGGGCGCTGATCGACAAATGGAACGGGCAGTTGCCAACGGTGGAGTCGGGGCAGGGCGGCGGAATGATTTTGCAGCTGCCGAAGCCGTAGAGGAGAGAAAGAGCGGACCCACCCTTTCCCGGAAGAAAGGGTAGGCCACCCGCCGGTCGAGTTGGTTGCTCGCACTTGGGAGTTAATTGGGGTTTAGGTGTTGCCTCGGTCCCTCCGCTGCATGGCCGACGTTCGCGCGGCGCGAACGGAAGAGAAAGTCGGCCATTCCGGTCGGGATGACAGAAGGGGGGAGCGGAAATGTCGGAGCTAAAGCTCCGACCCCCTGGAGAAATGAACTGAGTAAGGCGCGAAAGAGCCGCGGCTCTTACTTCGGCGTGATTTCGCGGGCGAGCTTGCTCATGACGAGTTCGCGGAGATCGTTGCGTTTTTTGCCGGCTTCGATCATGGCGTCGCGCGAACCATAATGCTTGGCGACGATGGTTGCGGCTTTGGCGTCGAGTGCGTCCAACGCCGCATAGTTCGGATACAGCACGCCGATGGCAACGTCCCAGTCGCCCGGGTGATCGGTGGTGTCGTTCAACCAGAATTTGTAATCGCTAAACAGACCTTCTTTCTTCAACGATTCAAACACCGGTTTCACATGCTCGCGAACATCTTTCCAGTAGGCTTCTCCCTGACCCGGCTTGATGTGGTAGTAGCTGACGCGCCAGACCGGTCCGACGTCGTAGTTCGGACTCTGCGCATAGCTGGGCAAGGCTGACAGCAACATGACAAACAACATGACCGCAAACGGGGCCCATAGAACTTTTCTCATGGCTTCTCCTCAGTTTTCCGATGGGTGGATTTGGCCCGGGGCCGACGTGGAATAGTTGGCGAGAGTTTATAGCTGGGATTTGGGTGCGTCAATGGAAAGAGAGCGACCCTTCGCGACTCAGGGTGAACCAGTGAGCAGCGAAGGAAAAGATTAGTGTTCCAAGTTGGCATTGCGGCCGCGGATGGCCGCTGAACTGCTCCTTTATTTGGCCGATAGGAGAAGCATGAGCGGAGCTACGCCAGAGGCACGCACGGCGGTGATGATTTTGGTGGAAGCCTCGTGGCAAGACAACACGGGGGCGCTGCGATCGGCTCCGGCGCGGATGGAAAACCGCTCGACGCACGGGGCTTGCATCCGGATCAAGGCGCGGATTGGCGTGGGAGCGCAGATGTACATCCAGTCGCACCGCGAGCAGTTTTCGGGGATTGCCAAGTATTGCCGCGTGGATGGGAAAGAGTTTCTGGTTGGAATTTACAAAGATGCGGTGAACCGGCCAATTCCGAAGACGCCGGCGCCGGAAGGTGTTCCAGCGCGGGAAGCGGCGCGGCCGAGCGAGGTTGTTGCGACGCCAGCGAAACACCAGAATGCACCGAAGCGGCAGGAAAGTGCGCGGAACGAGATTCTCGATGCGAAGTGGAGCGCCGCGAGAAGACCTGAGCCGCGGCGGGAAAGTGTTCCGCTTCGGTCCACGGGAGGCGGGGGGATCATGGCGGGCAAGGGGCTCAGGGAGCACAGCGTGCGCATCGAGGAGCCGATTGCCGCGCGCCTGCTGGTGCAGGATGCGAGGAGCGGGGAAAGTCCGCCGAGCGAGCCGCCGCGGACACCGCCACCGCCGCCAGTTGAGGCGAAACCAGATGTTCAAAGGGCGGTTCACTGTGCGGAGCAAGTTCAGACGCGAAGAGTTTCAGAGAAAAAGCCAGCGAAGAAGGGAAGGGGAATTATGAAACTCAAATGGTTTGCGGGGAACGAGGAAGAGATTTTCGGGACGAACGGCGCCAGCGACGCGGCGAGCGAGCCGGTGCAGCGTGCGGCGGAGACGGCGCCGCGGATGGAGCGAGCGGTTGCGAAGCCGGCACCAGCGGCGGAGAATGCCGGCGGCTTCCAGAGCGAGCTTTTGCCGGTGGAAGATATTTATCGCGCGGCAGGGATCACCAGTCCGCGGCGGGGCTACAGCATCAGCAAAGTGGTGGAGATGCTGGGCAACGAACACATGCGCGGGCTCTCGAGAGAGCTGCGACGCGCGGCGGTGCTGATGGCGCTGGATGCGGCGGGCGTGACGGTGGACGAAGTGTTGCAGGACGCGAAGGTGCGGCAGGAAGCGATTGACGCGTACGCGGCGGAGCAGCGGAAACACGCCGAGGCGCAATGGACGCGCAAGGCGGAAGAAAATGTTCAGATTCAGGCGGAGCTGGAGCTGGTGAAGGCGCACTATGGCGAGCGCATCCGGCGCAACCTGGATGGCGTGACGCGCGAGAAGGCGACGTTTGGAAGCTGGTTGAAGGCGAAGGAGCAGGAGACGCAGGGCATGACGGAAGCCGTCGAACAGGTGCTGAAAGCGCCGGTGCCGGCCGAGCCGTCGGTGGAACCGCTGCTGACGGTGACGCTGCCGAGAGTGACGGGGAAGCCGGTGTGAGAAGAAGGAAGTAATGAGGTAAAGGATGTAACGAAGTAAAGGATTAGAGCGCGCGCGAGAAATGTTGCTCGCACCTCGGCTTCGATTGAGGTTGAGTGGTTGCCACGGTCCCTCCGCTGCGTGGCCGACGCGCCCCTTCGGCCACGCTCAGGGCAGGCAAACTACGGCGCGAAAGAGAAAACCGGCCACCCCGGTAAAAGGCACACGGGACACAAAAGGCGTGCTCCGGTCGGGATGACAGCTTTTAGCGAGCGGTGCTGGGTCAGGACGAGACGAGGGCGAATTCGACGCGGCGGCGGATGGGGTCGATGCGCTCGGCGCGAACGCGGATGCGGTCGCCGAGTTTCCAGGTGAGCTGCAGAGTGGATTTGCGGCGAGTGGAGCGGCGGCCGCGGCCGGAATCACCGCCCGAGACGGCGACGATGGCGTGGTCGCGCTCGCGGTAAACGCAGCGGGCGTCGGCGGCTTCCTCGATCGCGGTGATTGGCAAAAGTCCCTCCACAAAAACTTCAAAGAGTTCGACGAAGCAGCCGTATTTCTGCACGGAAATGATGAGCGCGTCGTACTCGTCGCCGAGATGCTGCTCCATGAACTGCGCGGTCTTCCAGCTGATGAGTTCGCGCTCGGCTCCTGCGGCGCGGCGCTCGGTTTCGGAAGTTTCCGCGGCAATTTCCTCGAGATGCTTCAGCGAATAAACGGCGGCTTCCGTGCCGACGGCGGGCTTGATGTGCGCCGGCGCGGGCGCGTTGGGATTCGCGAGCGCCCATTTCAAGATGCGATGGACGATTAGATCGGGATAGCGGCGAATGGGCGAAGTGAAGTGGGTGTATTCGTCGAAGCCGAGAGCGAAGTGGCCGAGAGGTTCGGCGGAGTAGCGCGCCTGCTTGAGCGAACGGAGCATGAGGTAGGAGAGGATGCGCTCTTCAGGCTTGCCGGAGAGTTTCTGAACGAGGCGCTGATAGTGTTGCGGAGTGAGGGCGATGTCGGAGGCGGGAAGGACGGCGCGCATCTGGCGCTCGCGCCCGTGGCCGCGAGAGTCTGGGCGGCCGCCCTTTGCGGGTGAGGGGACTTTGCCATGGCGGACGGCGACTTCACGCTGGTGAAGATCTTCCACGCCGAGCGAATAGCCGAAGGCGCGGGCGAGTTCCTCGAATTCGAGAACTTTACGGGCGTCGGGCTTTTCGTGGACGCGATGCAGGGCAGGCAGGCCGCGCTGGATCAAATAGTGCGCGACGGCGCGATTCGCAGCGAGCATGAATTCTTCAATCAGGCGATGGGCGATGTTGCGTTCGCTGCGGCCGATGTTGGTCATCTGCTGCTGGTCGTCGAATTCGATGACGGGTTCGGGGAGATCGAAATCGATGGAGCCATTTTCGGCGCGGCGGGCGTTGAGGAGAAGCGCGAGTCCCTTCATGGCGCGGAAGTGATTACTGAGGTGGGCGTAGCGCGCGGACATTTCCGCGTCGCCTTCGAGGACCTTGTTGACGTTGGTGTAGGTCATGCGCTCGGCGGAGCGGATGACGCCGGGAGTCATCCGGGAATTGAGCATGCGGCCGGAGGAATCGAACTGCATGATGGCGCTGAGGACGAGGCGGTCTTCGCGGGGCTTGAGGGAGCACATGCCGTTGGAGAGAGCTTCGGGAAGCATGGGGACGGCGCGATCGAGGAAGTAGACGGAGTTGCCGCGGAGGCGGGCTTCGCGGTCGAGTGGGGATTCGGGCGTGACGTAGTGGGCCACGTCGGCGATGTGGACTTGCAGGAGCCAGCCGCCGTCTTCGCGGCGCTCAACGTAGACGGCGTCGTCGAAGTCGCGCGCGGTTTCGCCGTCGATGGTGGCGATGGGAAGGCTGCGAAAATCATCGCGGCCGGCAAAGTCAGATTCGGATACGGGGCGGGCGAGCTGTTCGGCTTCGTGAGAAACTTCGCCGGGAAACGTGTGGGGCAGATGGTGCTTGCGGATGATTATTTCCGTGTCCACGCCGAGATCGCCGGGGCGGCCGAGAATTTCGATGACCCGGCCTATGGGAGCGGCTCCCTGGCGAGCGTAGCGGATGAGTTCGGCGTTGACGACCGCGCCATCGAGTTTCGGAATGTGCGGGAGGCGGAGGCGCTTGCCGGAGCGCTCTTTTTCACCGGGGAGAAGCTGTTCGCGGAGAGCGGGAGAAAGTTCCTCGCCGGCGGGCAATTCGATTTCGTGCTGGACGCGGGGATCGTAGGGGACGACGACGCAGCCGCGAGAGGTGTAGCGGAAGAGGCCGACGACGGAGGGATGCGCGCGAGAGACGATGCGGAGGATACGGCCTTCGGCGCGGCGGGCGCCGGGGGCTCCGCTTAGGCGGGAAACTTTGGCGATGACGTGATCGCCGTGCATGGCGTCTTCGACGAAGTCGCGGGGGATGAAGAGGTCGCCGTCGAGATTGGGGATAGCGACGTCGGGGACGACGAAGCCGTAGCCGTCCTGGTGGAGTACGAGGCGGCCTTTGATTTCGTCGCGGGAAAAGGTTTTGTGCTGTGGGAAATTATCTGCGGGCGGCTGAGAAGATGGCCGGGGCTTCGTGGAGGGCTGTTGAGGGGGAGGAGTCTGACGGAGAAGGAAGCGGCCGTGGGAAAGTTCTTCGACGAGGCCGCGTTTTTTTAGCTTGGCAAGCATTTGAAGGAGGGCGCGGCGGCTGGACTTCCTGACCTGGAGGCAGCGCGAGAGGTCTTCGAGGGAGATGGGGCCGTTTTTAAGTTGTAGAAAACGCAAGATGTTATCAGGGCTGAGCTGCGACTGACGCGACATGCAATGACCCCTTTCCGGGGAGCGAGGGAACGCGTATAGATTCTAGTCATTTTTCTGAAATTCGATGTAACTTTTTTCGGGTTTTGGGAGTTTCATAGGCAAGCCAACACACGACCGATTAGCCGCCCTCCGTCAGGCTAATCGGATTCCCCGAAAGGGGAATAACAGGGAGGCGAGAAGACCTGGCTCGCCTCCTTTCTTTTTTCCTAATCAATTTGAGTGAGGGGATCATCCAACGGGAGTTTGGGTGTGGATTCATTACGTTGAGATCCTTCGCCTATCCTTATCGGATAGGCTCAGGATGACAACATGCGTGGTGGCGCTGTGGTGTGGGCAGTTCGTTGATTGTCAGCGGGACGGGTTTTCGGATATGGTGCAGGATTCAGGAAGGGCGGAGAGAACACGTGAAAGTGAAGCGGAAGATTCTGTTTGCGGGTGCGGTGGCGTTGCTGGCGGGGCTTTTGGGCGCGGGAAATTTGCGGGCGCAGGGTTCGCCGGAGAATTCCAGCCGGGAATTGCAGATCTGGACCGGCGGCGGGCACGGGATTAATGGAAGCACGTCCGATACGGGCGTGTGGAATCTGGGATTGCGGTATGGACTGATCCTGACGAGCCCGCATGGGCCGGGATTTTTGAAGGGGCAACTGGAATATGCGTTCGATGTGGTGCCGGCGTGGGTGCTGACGCAGAAGACGAATACGGCGTACGGAGGGGGAGTGAACCCGTTCGCGTTCAAGTGGATCTTGTCGCAGCCGAAGAAGGTCAAACCGTTTTTTGAGATTGAGGGCGGGACGCTGTTCACGAATAAAGAAGTCCCGGAGCGCACGTCGCAAGTTAATTTCACGACGAGCGGGGCGCTGGGGATGCATATATTGGGAGAGAAACACAATTGGAGCGCGGAAGTGCGCTACATGCACATTTCCAATGCGGGGATGACCACGCCGAATCCGGGGATCAATACGATTCAGGTGCGGATCGGGTGGGGGATTTTCCGGAAGTAGTGATTGGTGAATAGTGACTGGTGACTAGAGCTTGTCTCATAAATGGAGTTCGTAGGGTTGAAGAGTTTCCTCAGGGGCTAAAGCCCGGTTTCCTGGGCTCTTAATGTCGGAGCTAAAGCTCCGACCCCCTGAAAACCATTTGTGAGATGACTTCTAGTGAAGAAAAGCCAGCTTGAGTTGTAACCGCTTTGCCTGAGAAGTAACAAACCAGCCGTTCGAAGCTAAAGCCGCGATCCGGCGAAAATTGCGGCTCTGTTTATCCGGAAAATACAGGCAAACCCACGCAAAAGGACTACTGCTTGGCACCGACCAGGTAGCGTTTCACCTCGGCAGACTGGAGAGCGTCCGCTGCGTAGGTGAATGTGCCTTTCTCCTTCACCTCGCGCGCTGCGCGGACCAGCGCCCCGAGGGCGGCACGGGCGAACGATCCGCCGACACTGATGCGTTTCACACCG
>Ga0210402_10006512_pt1 | contig 10340 bp, 9 predicted proteins | sample IncBWC7MmetaG_FD_161055 | JGI IMG/M metagenome (GOLD analysis project Ga0210402, IMG submission 161055) | Forest soil microbial communities from Barre Woods Harvard Forest LTER site, Petersham, Massachusetts, United States - Inc-BW-C-7-M | ecosystem: Environmental > Terrestrial > Soil >...
CGCCCGCGGAAGAGGTCGGCGAGCGAGGCGCTCCCTTCCTCGATCTCGAAGCGGTACGCTTTGTCGACCCGCACCCACGGCAGCTCCTGACGTCGCCGCGCCAGTTCGTCGCTGCGCCGCGTCAGCTCCTTCTCCGCGTCGAGCAGCGCGAGCCGCGCCGCCAGCCACTCTTCACGTGTTCCGGTCATGTGCCTGGTCATTGTTGCTCTCCGCTGGGTGTCTTTCGTCGTTCGCTCCGTTGCACCACGACGTTCCGATGGATGGTTCTCGCGTGAAACGACTTGATTGGGCATGGCTGGCCTCCTGTTGGTTGAAATACTTGTCGGCCCGCGGCCGATCGACTCTGTCGAGAGCCCGGTCAGCCGGTCGATGTGAGTTTGATCTGGCGAACGCCGGACCAGGACCGGGGCGAACCGTGTCGCCGGCGGGTGATCAGCCGCAGCCAAGGCGCCGCATGGAAGGCGCTCATCAGCATGTACATCCAGACCATTCCGCTGAGCGGTGGCGCATCTTGCGCAGCGCAGAACATATTCTGCTGGCCGCCGCCAAGAACGCCGGTCAGCAACGCCATGACTGCGAAGGTCGGCGCCGCCGCGAGGCAAACCCAATCGGCTGCTCCGCGGGCGGCAGTTGCCGGCCGCTTTTCAGGTGTCCCGATCGCGCGTGTCATCATGGCCTTTCATTCCTTTCGTCGACTGTCGTGAGATAGATTGGTGACGGTTGTCGAACGCTGGGAGTGACAAGTGTGGCGGGATTCCCGTGGACTCGCTGATCACCGCCGCGGCGCGTGCGCTCGCGGCGGGTGATCCGCTTGGCGCGCTGAACCGCGTTGCGTTGCGCGACGACCCGCCCGCGCTCGCGCTTCGGGGCATCGCGATGGCGCAGCTCGGCGATCTCGTTCGGGCGAAGACACTGCTGCGAAAAGCCGCGCATGCCTTCGGTGCGAGAGAACCGGTGGCCCGCGCAAGGTGCGTCGTCGCCGAGGCCGAGATCGCGCTCGTCTCGCGCGACCTGGGCTGGCCGCCGAAGGCGCTCGAGGCGGCGCGCGCGACCCTCGAAGCGCACGGCGACCGCATCAATGCCACGCATGCGCGCAATCTCGAAATCCGGCGCCTGCTGCTGATCGGCCGCATCGAAGAGGCTGAACGCAAGCTCGGCGAACTCGACCTCGCACCGTTGCCGCCTGCGTCGCGGGCCGCGCACGAGCTCGTCGCGGCGGGAATCGCGATCCGGCGCCTGCAGACGAAGGCGGCACGCGCTGCGCTCACGCGGGCCGAGCACGCCGCGCGCGAGGCCGACATCCCCGCGCTGACGGCGGAGGTCGAAAGCGCAGCTCGCGTGATGGACGCGACCGCGGCGCGCCTGATCGCGCGCGGCGAGGAACGCCCCCTCGTGCTCGAGGAGGTCGAAGCGCTTTTGCAGTCAGGGGCTCTGGTGGTGGACGCATGCCGCCACGTCGTGCGCGACGCCGGCGTGGTGGTCTCGCTGGCGACGCGCCCGGTATTGTTCGCGCTCGCCCGCGCGCTTGCCGAAGCCTGGCCCGCGGACGTGCCGAGGAGCACGCTCCTCGCCCGCGCCTTCCGGGCGAAGCATGCCGATGATACCCACCGCGCGCGGCTGCGCGTCGAAATCGGGCGGCTTCGCGCCGAGCTGCGAACGCTGGCGGACGTGCGCGCGACCAAGCGGGGCTTTGCGCTGGCGCCGCGACGCCCACGCGAGGTCGTCGTGCTGGCACCGCCGGTCGAAGAGCAGCATGCGGCGGTGCTCGCCTTTCTTGCCGACGGCGAGTCGTGGTCGAGCTCAGCGCTCGCGATTGCGCTCGGCACCAGCCCGCGCACCGTGCAGCGGGCGCTCGATTCGCTTGCCGCGGCCGGAAAAGTGCAATCGTTCGGTCGCGGGCCAGCGCGTCGTTGGATGACCCCGCCGGTACCGGGGTTCCCGACAATCTTGTTACTCCCCGGTCCGCTGCCGAGTGACTAGGATCGAGGCATGGAATCTGCAGCCGAAGTCCTTCGTGAGTATGGGCCCTTCCCGGATGCCGAAAAGGTCCACGGCGTAACGTTTGACGGCCGGCACGTCTGGTTTGCGTCCGGAGACCGGCTGAACGCCTTCGATCCCGCGAGCGGAAAGCTGGTGCGCACGATCGCCGTTCCCGCGTATGCGGGAACGGCTTTCGACGGCCGGCACCTCTTTCAGATCGCCGAGGATCGCATCCAGAAAATCGATCCGCAGACCGGGCGCGTGGTCGCCACGATCCCGGCGCCCGGCGGCAGTGACTCGGGGCTCGCGTGGGCCGAAGGGACGCTTTGGGTGGGACAAGGCCGGGGCCGCAAGATCCATCAAATCGATCCGCAAACGGGGGCGATCCTTCGCACCATCGAGTGCAACCGCGTCGTCACCGGTGTCACCTGGGTCGACGGCGAGCTCTGGCACGGCACCTGGACGGGTGATGAAAGCGATCTGCGGCGCATCGATCCGCGAACGGGCGAGGTACTGGATCGGCTCGAAATGCCGGCCGGAATGGGCGTGTCGGGACTCGAATCCGACGGCGGCGAGCGCTTCTTCTGCGGCGGCGGCAGCAGCGGCAAGGTGAGAGCCATTCGCCGCCCCAGGCGAGGCAGCGCGGCCGGCAGCGGTGCCAAGACCGCCGTGCCGCTTCCCGATCCGTCTTCCGCCTAATTGGTATCCGGAATGCTCAGGGACGGGCCCGCGAAGGCACGATCTCAGGCAGCGCAGGACGGGTTAGCCGAATATCAAACTCACCAGCCGCGTGCGATGCAAATCTCGGATTGCGCTTCGCAAATCCGCCCCGTCGGTTTGATCCCCGCTCTGGACGGGAGGCCTTCCGGTTATAAGTAAGTCGCATGCGGCGAATGGCCGGCGCAAATCCTCCTAGTAGGGCCTTGCACCCTTAAACTTGGCTCAATGTCCGCTTCGCTCCGGGAGCGACCGGGATCGTGCGCTGCGCGAAATCACGCGATGGGCCGACATCAGACTCGGGAGTATTCGATCACGTCGTCGGCGCGACCGAGTCATGGAAGGGACAATGCCAAACCCAACTCCATGGCGACCTTATACGATCGTTTTTCTTCGAACCCGCCGCCAGCGCGGCCATAGCACAATAAATCCGTAGCCATGGCTCATTTCTCTTGAGCTGCTTGGCATAGGGTGGATATTACAATAGTTGGTTCGGAGGGCCACACGGGCTTACCAAAAGAATGACGGCTGATCTGGGATCGGCGGCGACGATCGGGCTACGCAAGATTTCGGAAATCGATCGGCTGCTATGGACTTTGGGAGTCCTGGCCGTCGCGGCAGTGGCGTATGTTTATGGCCTCAAGCTCAACACGCCGCCGATCCGCTCCGACGGATTCGGGTACCAAGCGTTCCTCACTGCCTTCTTCATTGACCACAATTTGACCTTCAAAACCTTTGCCGTCCGTATTTTCAATGGTGATGTGCCGACCTGGACCGGCATCACTTTGTATCCGGAAACCGGCAACTATCTTGACAAATACCCGATCGGGACCGCGCTTCTGCAGCTGCCGTTCTTTCTACTCGCGGACCGGGTAACGGTCCTGTTCGGCTTGAACCGTTCCGGCCTGTCACTCCCCTACCAGATCGCCAATGTGGCGTCTGCCATCTTCTATTTTCTGCTCGGCGTGCGTCTCATCTCCTCGGCGTTGCGCGACCAGTTCGATGGGACAATCGTCCGACTCACGATCTTGCTATTCGTGTTTGGCACGAGCGCGTTTCACTATGCAACTTATGACGGGTCTTTCTCACACATTTACTCTTTCGCGCTCGTTGCGGGATTTGTGAAGCTTTCGCTTCAATATTCCGCTGCGCCCAAAATCGGCATCGCCGCCCTTGGCGGCGCGATTTTCGGTCTCATAACCATCACGCGCATACCAAATGGAATTGTCGGGCTCATTGCGTTCGGCATCTGGATTCACGTGGTGCTTGCCACGCTGCCACGCGTCGCGCCCTTGCGTGACGGTGCGATGTTCATGCTGTGCGCCGCGATCGCCGTCACGCCGCAACTGTTGTATTGGCAATTGGTGACGGGCCACCCGCTGATCTATTCGTACGGAGACGAAGAGTACAACTGGACTGATCCGCAAGTGATGAATTTTCTCTTCAGCATCAAGAAAGGCTTGTTGTTCTGGTCTCCGGCTCTTGTGATATCGTTGATTGGTTTCTTTGCAATGCCATCGCGATTGCGTGTCTTCGGCGCCTGCGCGTTTGCATGCATGGCGATTCACGTCTACCTGTGTTCAGCCTAGCACAGCTGGTCGTTCGGCGGCGGGTACGGAAGCCGCCCCTTCGTGGATATGATGGCGATACTGGCACTGCCGATGGCGGCGGGCATCTCCTTCCTCGCCGCGCATTCGAGTATGTTCACAGCGCGCGTCATCGCGGCTGTCCTGATCGGCCTCAACCTCATTCTGATGAAAGGCTATTGGATCGGCGTGATCCCGTTCGGCGGGCCCACGCCTTCGGAATTCCGAAACATGCCGGAAAAATACTTTGCGGTTCTGACCCGGCGCCTGCACCGTCGTGCGAATGATTGATAAATATCCCGGTGACGGCCAAAGCGGACGGTGTGATGTAGGCTACGTTCGCCAGCCGGTTAGCTTCGGTCTCGCTTCGGCTGCTGCAGAGCGGCTCACCGCCCAAGATTGGACATCAGCCCTTCGAAGTAGCCAATGGTCTTCAGGAGACCGTCGGCCAGCTCCACCGTTGGCCGCCAACCGAGCAACTCGTTCGCCAAGGTGATGTCCGGGCAGCGCTGCCTCGGATCGTCCTGCGGCAATGGGCAATGCACAATCATGGAGCGGGCACCGGTCATAGCAATTATCTTCTTTGCCAATTCCAGAATGGTAACTTCGCTGGGGTTCCCGCAGTTGATCGGTCCCGTGACACCGTCCGGCGTATCCATGAATTCCGTCATGCAACGGATGAGATCGTCGACATAGCAGAATGAACGCGTCTGTTGTCCGTCGCCGTAGATCGTCAGGTCCCGGTTGTTGAGCGCCTGAACAATGAAGTTCGATACCACTCGGCCGTCGTCGGGATGCATGCGCGGTCCGTAGGTATTGAAAATTCGCAAGACCTTGATCTTAATGCTATGCTGGCGGTGGTAGTCGAAAAAGAGCGTCTCGGCGCACCGCTTGGCTTCATTGTAGCATGAGCGCAGACCTATCGGGTTGACGTTTCCCCAATAGGATTCCTGCTGCGGGTGGGTTTGTGGGTCGCCGTAGATTTCCGACGTCGACGCCTGAAGAATTTTGCCCGGAGTCGCTTGCTAAGGCCGAGCATGTTGATTGCGCCATGCACGCACGTCTTGGTGGTTTGCACCGGGTCGCGCTGGTAATGGATCGGCGAGGCAGGACACGCCAAGTTATAGATCTCGTCGGCTTCCACATACAGCGGAACCGTCACGTCGTGCCGCAGCACTTCGAAGTGGGAATTGTCGAGAAGATGTTCGATATTTTGCTTCGTACCGCTGAAAAAATTGTCGACGCAGAGAACGTGACATCCCTTCGCGAGTAGGTGCTCGCACAAATGGGAACCGATGAATCCGGCCGCTCCGGTGACAACGACTCGCCGTTCAATATGCATGGGAGAAACTCAGTGTGATGCCCACTGGCAATGAGACGGTAACTGGAACCCAGTCCGAAGGGTATATTGTCCGATGGCCGCGTTCCTGAACACGCTATTTATGGTCCCGGATATGTCGCACGGCGGATCGGAGGTCGGGAGCGGTCAGCGCTGGGTCGCTACCAGAGGCTGGGGGGGCACCAGGGTATGTCTCGTAAGGGTCAAACTCGACGCATCACCAGCCCGCGCAATGTCGGCTTTGCCCCCAACATCGGTCGAATTAGCGCACCGACGCGAACGATCGAAATGAGGCCAGAGCCGGACACATGCAGCGCAGCAAGACACCGGCTATTCGATCACCTTGCCGTCGCGACTTGGAGACGATGAATTCTCCATGCGTGTTCGTTGCCGATGCAACGGGATCACGTTTCCGCCCCTGGCGACCCATGAGCGCCCAGGGCTCGAATCTTGCGAATGCTTTCGGGATTGAGGAGATGGGGTCCCCATCCCTTTTTCGGAAGATCGTAGGCAGCAGCGGGACGCACCAGCAACCACAGCGCCGCGACGATCAGCGGGATTACGCTCAACCAGTCCCAACGTACGGGAGTGAGTTCTTCCCGGCTCGCCCTGTAGGCACCGCGGTTCGTCAACAAGAGCCAGCATTCGCGGAGCAGACTCGATCTGCGCTGGTCACGCATCGCGCTGCCGAGCAAGACTTGAATGGCGCTGTGCGTCCGAACGCCTTGCTGACTCCCGGTCGCGCTTGATATCCGATCGCCACGCGATACGCGGAGCAATGGGTCGGTCAAGTCCAATCCGGCCAGGAACGCGCTCATCGGCTCAACAAGCCGGGGATTGCAGTCGATGTAGAGCGGGACAGTCCCTTGCAAGATGTAGTCAAGCGACAGGGCGCCGTGCCACCGCAGATGCTCTCCCACACGAGCCATATGCGAACGAACAGTTGGGCGAAGAACACTGATCTTGGCCGCGTCGCCGCCCCCGGCGCCACGGCTGAGTTGGCGATAACCATGGAAGCCGACGAGAACGCCTTGGCAAAATACGGCCTGTGCATGCTCGACGTGCCCGGCGGCAAGCTCCTGAACAAGGACCGACTCCGCCAATGCGCCGCTTCGTTGGAGCTCATCCGTCGCCGCTTGCAGCTCTCCCCTATTGTTTATCACCCACGTCCCGCGGCTCGCCGTACCGATCGCCGCCTTAAGCACGAATGGAAAGCTCTCGATCCGTAGAATCTCCTCGGCACTTGCAACAAATCGCGTGCCTGGTTGTGGCAGGTCCAATTCCGATAGCAGCCGACTGAATCCAATCTTGCTGTGAGCGCGCTCATAGCTGTCGAAGCTTGGAAGTGCCACGGCGACATGCGGCAGGATCTGCTCATGCATTCTTGCAAACAGAAAGCCCTGCTCGTGAATCGGCAGGAGAACGTCGAAGCGCTCCCCGGCGATTCGATCGAGGATGAAGGACAAATATCCGCGCGGATCGGCCGCCAAGCCCGGACAGCGGTGGAAGCGGGATACGAATCGAGAGAAGCGGCCCAGGCAGAGCGGGTTTGGATCGCAAACCTCTATGCCATGCCCGTTGAGCCCGAGTGCAGTAATTGCTTGGCGCGCCGACGTGCTGGCACCTTCAGAAAGAAGAACACGCATGATACCCCTTGACGATATTGCCGAGGCCTCGGCTCGAACCAGCAATTCGGCAAGATCGTGATCTGCACCCGATGGCCGAGCGCTCGATCTCGGAAAGATGCCGCTCTCCGACTTCCCTTTTCGCAAGGTCAAGCTCACAGACCGGGCTCTGGGCCGGAGAGTTCGCGATGCCGACGCCCGCGGACGATAGCAGCGGCGATCAGGCTTGCGAAACGGCGGGCCACAACGTCTGCGCCTCCGCCCTCGGTGGGTGGACGAACACGGCGACCGACAGCGCGCCCAGCACGGCGATCGCGCCCGCCAGCGCGAAGGCGCTCGTGAACGAGCCGCTGGCCTCGACCATATAGCCGGTCACCGCAGGCGCCACGATGCCGGCGACGTTCGCGATCAGATGCACGAAGCCGCTGACGCCGCCGACGCGGCTCTTCTCGATCGTGTCGAGGATGAGCGAGAAATAGGTGTGCCCGGTCAGATACATGAAGAATACCGACACGGTCATCAGCGTCACCGCCGCCAGTACGCCGGTGACCTCGCCGGCCAGCGCTACGCAGACCGCCGCGATCACCAAGCCGCCAACGAGTACGAGCTTGCGCGCCAGCACCGCATTGCCGGTGAAGCGATAGATGGCGTCGGAAACCATGCCGCCGCCGGCGAGGCCGGTGAAGCCGAGGAGCCAGGGGATCGCGCCGACGAAACTCATGGATTTGATGCTGAGATGCTGCTGCATCGTCAGGTAGCTGGGAAACCAGGACAGGAAGAAGTAGAGGATGTAGGCATAACCGAAGAAGGCAAATGCGGTGGCGAGCACGCCGGGACGGACCAGCAACCGGCCGAGGTTCACCCGTGGCCCGGCGGCCGGCACGACTGGGTCGGCTGCGATTGCAGCGCGCTCGGCGGCGCTCACGCGGACATTCTGCTCCGGCCGGTCGGTGACGAGCAGCATCCAGGCGACCGCCCAGCACAGGCCGATGAGCGCGATGACGATGAACGACACGCGCCAACCATACGTCAGCGCAATGAAGCCCACGATCGGCCCGGCGATGGCGCCGCCGAGAGGCGTGCCGGAATTTGCCCAGCCGACTGCGCTCGCCTGCTGGCGGCGGGGGAACCAGTTGCTGACCATCTTGTTGGTGGCTGAGCCGTACGGCCCCTCCCCCATTCCGAAGATCACGCGCACGATCAGCAGCGAGGTGTAGCTGAACACGAAGGCGGTCAGGCCGCAGAATACTGACCAGACGACCGCCGCGACGGCGAACACGTTGCGGGCGCCGATGCGGTCGGAAGCGTAGCCGCCGACGAAGCAGAACGCCGCATAGCCAAAGAAAAATACGCTGAACACCCAGCCAAGTTCCGACGGCGACAGGGACAGCTGTTTGGCCAGGAAGGGCGCGGCGACCCCGATGGCAGAGCGGTCGAGGTAGTTGATCATGCCGCCGACGAACAGCAGCCCCAAGACCGTCCAACGCACCTCGCCGGGCATCTTCATGGTCGTTTCCCTTACATCGCGCGCCCCGTTTCACGCATCAGCACTTGTTGCTGGGTACCAGTGACGTGCGCATGGAATGCGCGCGCGGCCACAGACATATCTGCGTCTGGGGGCTGCTCGTCTTCGAAATTGTGATAGGTGTCCACACCGCGCACCAAAGTCGCGAAGTCCCGCGCCCCCACCGCCTGGCGGACATGGGTGGGCAGGTACCGGATGGCGAAGCCGATGCGGCGCCGCGCGGAGGGATTGGGCTCGCTGCCATGGATCAGCCGGACGTGATGCAGCGACATCTCGCCTGGCTGAAGAACCAGATCAACCGCTTGGGAACCATCGACCTCCACCGCGATCTCCTGGCCGCGGCTCAGCATGTTGTCGCGCGCGAACGTGTCGCGATGCGCCACTTGGTCGCCGATGTGTGTGCCCGGGATCACCCGCATGGCGCCGTTCTCCAGCGTGCTTTCGGAGATCGCGACCCAGGCAGTGACGATGTCGGGCGGCTCCAGTCCCCAATAGGTGCTGTCCTGGTGCCAGGAGACGAAGCTGGGAGTGCGCGCCTCCTTGATGAAAAAGCTGGTCCCCCAGCAGAGGATATTCGGCCCGATGATGTCCTCAACCGCGTCGAGAATGCTCGGGCGGCGGATCAAGTCATTCAGCCATGTGAAGAGGAGATGGGTTTTATGACGCAGCGGACCGGAAAGAGTGCCGCCGGCGCGCTCGTATTCTTCGAGGTGACGACGCAGCTCCGCCGCCTCGGCCGCGGAGAGCGCGCGCACCGGGGAATGATAGCCGTGCTCATGGTAGTGCCGGATCGCCTCCGCGGAAAGTGACGTCATGGCCGCTTCCACCCCATCTAGAATTCGTTGTTGATCCGAGCTGAGGCCATGCGTGGGGAGGTGTCAGATTCTCCCGATGACCGGCCAATGCGCTCGGCGTGGGGACAGGTTAGCCCTGCTTCAAGTGACGTGCAACAATTGGCCGACCATTAGATCGCCGAGAAGCCGCCTGAGACGGCATTTCCGGCGCACTGGCTTGACATCAATTCATCCGGCAAGTCCGCTCATCCGGCATGTCCGCCGGCGGCTTCTGTCACGGCTTGGTAAGATTGGATCGGCGGTATGCCGCAGGGCTCTCGCGGTATGCGCTACGCCGCGATCGCTTCGAGGCGGCGCCGCGTGACCGCCGGGCCGAACAAGCTGATAACGATGAACACGATCACCATCGCGCCGGCGATGAAGCTGAACACGCCGATTGTGCCGTAGCGGCCGAGGAAGAAAGCAATCAGGAAGCCGGAGAAGATGGCGCTGAACCGGCTCCAGGAATAGACAAAGCCCACGGCCTGGGCGCGGATGCGGGTCGGATAGAGCTCGGCCTGGTAGGCGTGGAACGAAAACGAGAACCAGTTGCCGCATAGCGTGATCAGAAGGCCGCAGGCGATCACGCCAAGGGCCGTTGTCTGCTGTGAGAACAGCAGGCCGAACACGGCGATGCCGAGAACGGAGCAAGCCACCTGCCATTTGCGCTCGAAGCGGTCGGCGAAATAGACGCCGACCAGCGGCCCGACCGGCGCGGCCAGGGCGAGGATGAAA
>Ga0210402_10006513_pt1 | contig 10340 bp, 12 predicted proteins | sample IncBWC7MmetaG_FD_161055 | JGI IMG/M metagenome (GOLD analysis project Ga0210402, IMG submission 161055) | Forest soil microbial communities from Barre Woods Harvard Forest LTER site, Petersham, Massachusetts, United States - Inc-BW-C-7-M | ecosystem: Environmental > Terrestrial > Soil >...
GTTCGCGCTGGCTAGCGAGAGGGGTCCGACGATTGCTGTAATCGGGCGCATCGATCAAATCCTTTCGGCGCGCCGGAATGTGCAGCCTGGTCACGCCCTCCGTGGGCCTGTTGCCTGTTTAGTCGATATCCTCGGTCTTGTGATCGCGCGGATCGGTGCCGGCGTGGGCCGAGGAAAGCGGGTTGAAATTGGAGCCGGTGCGACCTCCGCTAGCCCGCGCCACCGCGCCACCGGCCCTGCGCGCCTTGCCGGGGTTCCCGAAATGCTGCTCGCCCTTGACATGCCCGAGATGCCTGGCGTGCTTCATGTGCTCGCCGTGCTCGTGATGCTTGTGGATCTTGGTGGCGCCGCCATGCTTGCGCTTCTTGCGCGCCTTGCCGCCGTGCTTCTTCTCCTCGGCTTCCTTGGCCGGATTAGGATCGCCCTTGCCAGTGTTGGTGTAATCGGTCGGCTTAGAGCTCTCCTCTTCCTTCCAATCGTCGCGCGCGGCGCCGAAATCCTTCTCCCCGGCGGTCTGGTTGACGCCGCCCGAGGCCTTATGCTTGCGATGGTGCTTGGCCATTGAATTGCCTCCTAGGCCTGCGTCACGCCGAACACGCCGGTCGTGCTGATGATGTTGGTCGGCGCGGGTGCCTGCCATACGGTAAAACGCTGGGTGCCGTTGGACGCCGACTGTACGGCATAGGTACCACGCGCGTCGCCGTTGGTCGACGTCTGCGGATTGGTCGTGTCGCCCGCCAGGTAGCCGACGTTCGACGTGATCAGGCCGGTATTGGTGTTGGTCCCCCAGGACATATTGACGTCCTGGAAGGTCAGGCTGAACAGCGGGAAGCCATAGACATCGCCCGTGCCCACGCTGGCACCGGCACCAACCGTGCCGACCGGCGTGACGGATTGGACATACTTGAACGCCTTCTTGCCGCTGACCGTGGTGGCACCATTGGCGGTAATCGCCTCGGTCATCGGGAAGCCATAGACGTCGAAACCGCGCACCGTGTAGACGGCGGTGTCACCCGACTGGGTCGTGATGCGGATGTTGCGGCCGACCATGCAGAGAGGGTTGTAGAGAAGCGGCCCGCGCGTATTCTGCAGCGTGCCGGGCTGAACGCCCGTGATGTTGCCAGGAGCGGCCGGCACGAGAGGCACGCCATTGATGTTCGTGGCGCCGCTGATCGTGACCTGGGCCGTGACGTTCTGCGACGGCGTCACGAGATAGGTGCCTGTGCCGCCCTCACCGGTCAGCAGGCCGATGATCGTGGTGTTGAGCACGACATTGGTATTGCCGCCCGTGCTCGAGAGCACGCTGCCGACCGTGAAGGTGCCGGAAGCACCGCTCGCTGCGGTGAAGACGTTTGCCGTGATCGAGCCGGTCGCGGCAGCCGTCAGCGCGTCGAGCACCAGTAGGCCAGAGACCACCACGCCGGTCGTGGCATTGAGGACCACGCCGCCAAGCGTGATGCCAGAAGTCGCGGCAGCCGTGACGAGCTGCAGAGGCGTGGCCGTGGTCGGCACGGCGAGATTGGCGAGGTTGCCGGTCGCCAGTGCCGCAGGTACGAAATTGATCGTGAAGATGTCACCAGCGCCGATCCAGCCCTGGAAATCGGCGTTGCCGGGCTGGTACGCCCAGTATCCGCGCTGGTCGAGCAGGCCGCTGCTGCCAAACAGCAGCGACGGCCCGCCACCATCGGGATTGTAGTCCGGCGTCGGTCCCTGCGTGGTCTGGCCGAAGACTACGAACGGGCCTGCCTCATGGGTCGTGGTCATGCGCTTTCCTTCACAGTCGAAAGCGCGACCGCAGGCTTGCGGCCGGCATGTTTGTCGAGGTAGCGAACGGCGGCGATCAGAATGCCGCGATCCTCGTTCGCCAAGCCGATGAGCTTGTTGCAGGCAGTGCACAGCAGGTCGCGCACTTCGCCAGTCGTGTGATCGTGATCGACCGCAAGCGCGCGAAGCTTGCCGTTGCGCGTCTCGGTCTCAGGCTTAGTGCAGATGGCGCAAACGCCATTCTGCGCAAGATGTTTGGCGCTGTACTCGGCGAGCGTGATGCCGAAATCTTTTAGCAGGTCGCGCTCTTTAGCCTTGTCGGGATTAGCTTTACGCCATGCCTTGCCGTAGGCAGCGCGCCCTTCAGACGTACCGGTGTCGTATCCCTTAATGCCGCGGTTCATCGCAAGATTGGCCCAACGGCAATTTGAAGAATTCTCATCGCGGAAACTGATCTTGAACTCGGGCACGACGCCTTTGACGATCATCCAAGCGGCGCGCTGCGCGTAAACACGCACACCCTCTACAACGAGATAACGGTAACCACGACCATCAACAGCACGCGCTGCTTCAGCACCAATTCTTACGCTGCGCGCTGGCGAAACTAGCCAAAAGAAGCGTCCGCTTTCCGGTTCATAGCGAAGTGCGGAGCGGAGTTTCTCGGGAGTGATGCGATCGTTTTTCATGCTGCTATTATGACGTATCCCACTAAGAAAGTATACTGTTTTTAAGAAGTGGGAAAACTTCCCCAGATGGACCGGGGATTGTAGTAGCCAAACGAATAACGCTCGTAGCCCTTGACCAGCAGGTTGTCGGTCAGGAAGTCCACCTGCATGTCGGTCTCGAACTTGATGCGCTCCATGTAGGCGAGCCCATCGATGTTCGTCAGCAGGAACCAGGCGAAGGACGACGTCAGGAAGTCGTTCGTCATCCAGGCTTCGGGAAGACCACCGCTGGTTGTAAGAATTGCGTTGACGTCGTTGTCTGACGTGCCCGGCCGCAGCTCGGTCTTGAGCAGACGGATCGCCACCGGCTCGAGCGCCGGCGGAACCAGGAGCTTCCTCGCGCGGGCGAACATGCGCAAGCCAGCTTGATCGCGGAAGCCGGTGCGGATCGAGATCATCGCATTGAGAAGCGTCGCTTCGTTCAGATCGACGTCGATTGTCGGACGATTGGCGTAGGTACCGGTGTCGATCGGATGCGCGGTGTTGCAGAGGGAAACGCCATCGCCCTGGATCGAAGTGATAAACGTGGTCGCCGTGTTCAGGATGTTGGCGCCGTAAATTTCCTTCGTCTGCTGGAAGCTCTCCATCAGGCCGAGGTTCGACGGATGGAACTGCGACTTGTAGAGGTTGTCGTCGATCGCCTTGCGGGTCATCGCGTAGCCAACGGCGACTTCGATGTGCTCCTGGTTGTAAACGAAGCGCTCGCCAGCGTTGTTGTCGAAAGCGGTCTGACCGCCTTCGGTCTTCAGCTGGGCCAGCGAGAGGAAGCGCATCTCGGCGGTGCGCTCCAGCGCCATCGACGAGACGTGCTTGGTGTAGATCTTGTCGTACTGAGCCGGGATCTGCTCGTACTTGCCTTCGATGCCACGCAGGCCCGGCAGGAGCAGGTCGCGGATCTGACCAAGATTGACGGCCATTTGAGCTGCTCCTTAGCTGATGCCGGTCGGGCCGGCGCCGTTGTCGCGGAGCCATTCGTTGTTGAACCCAACGACGACATGGTTCGCGGCAGTTGTGGGATCGGCGCCATTGTCGCCGGGAGGATCGGTGATCAGGTCGATCACGATGAACGGCAAAGTGACGGTCGTGCCGAGCGTGTTGATAAAGGCGCCGGACTGGCCATAACCACTGGTCACCGAACCGGTACCCATCGAGTACTGGGCGTACTGGCCGACCGGGCTCGAGGTGAACGTGCTGAGAGTGCCGGTGATGTTGAACGTGGTGTTGTTGCCGCTCGATACCCGGAAGCGTGCGTTCGGGTCGTCGACCACGAGGGCGAAAGCGTCACCTGTGGCGACACCGGAACCGGGCCAGTAATTCTGCCAGACCGTGCGGCCGATCGTGCTGTTGAAGAACTGCACGGCGCTCAGGATGCCCGCCAGAACCGTGGTCGAGGCCGAGCCTTGCACGATGTAGCCGGTCGCCGTGCTGACAGCGGGCTGCACCGGATCGCCGGCATAGAGCGCCGTAGCGTAGCTCGAACTAATGCGCCTGCGGGTCATCCCGAAGGTGGCAGCACCACCGGCACCACCCTGGTACTGCAGGAAGCCGAACGGCTTGAATGTGTTCGCCATGACGGACAGCGCTCCTCGCGGAGGGCTCCATCATCGCGCTTCGGGGCGGTCAGGGGCCGAAAAAGTGTCCCTCACATCGGGGAGGAACAACGTCGGATTGCAGAATAGTCACACTATGGGGGTGGTTGTCTACCCCTATCGAATGGTTCGGCCGTCTCGGACGATGGCGTTGCCCTTGAGCGAGCCGGCATAAAGCGCCTCATTACCGCTCTGAATAGCGCCAAATTCGCGCACCGGAGTGCCGCGGCGCTCGAACTGACCGGGTTTGCGTCCGGCGAGCTGAGCCAGCTTGTTTTCCAGTTCACCACGCGCTTTCGCCGTATCGGCCTCGCGCAGACGATCGTGCGTCGCCTTGGGGATCTCCATCAGGATCATGCCGCCGCGGGTGATGTAGTTCCCGCCCGTCCAGTCCGACGGCATCATGTGCGGGTGCCGGTCGAGCGGCACCGCCGTCCAGCCGCGCTTGCGCAACGCTACCAACTTGGCCGGATCGCGCAGGTTCAGCACGGTATCGACGCGCCATTCATAGTGCCAGCCGTAAGGTTCGTCCTTGCGGTCGAAAAAGAAGGCATCGCCCGTATCGTCGGAGCCGTCGTCGTTAGCCTTAAGTTCGGCCTCGCGCGCCAGCGCCGCTGCCAGCGACAGCTGATTCTTCTCCTGTCTGGTCAGCTTGGCCTTGATTTCTTCCGGCGTCTCGCCCAGCACTGGCGCTTCCGGCAGGTGATCCGCCAGCAAACCAGTTGCAGCCATGATCTTGTCGAGCTCGCTCACCTGAGCAGGTTTTAGACCGGTCACAGCCTCGACGGCAGTCGCATCGACCGCCGCGGCGGCGGCCTTGATTTCCCGACGCGCGGCCTGGGCAGCAGCCTGGCTGGTGCGACGCTTGCGCCGACGACGACGGGGTGCGGGTGCTGGCGCGGCGGCCTGTTCATCGCTCATGGTGTGCTCCTAATGGACGCGCTTGATGTTGCCGGCGCGGATTTCGCGCTCCAGCGATTGCGCATATTCCTGATACGTCATCCCTGAGTCACGGGCTGCCTCCTGCTGCGCTGGTGTAAGCCGGATCGTCCGGGCGCCGCCCCCGCCGCGCGACGGCGCGGCCGGCGACGGCTGCACGTCGTCACGGCGCCTCACGACCTGGGCCGCGGCAGCCGTCGGATCAGGCTGCGTAGCCGGGCCGCCTTGTCCAGTCGGACTCGGCGTTGTGTCATGACCATTGCCGGCTGGCAGCGCCAGGCCAGATTCGATGAACTGGAAATAACCGTCGGTGCCTTCGACATGGTTGGCGTCCAGCGCCGCCCAATGTCGAGCCAGCAGACGGGTGTTCAGCTTTGGATCGAGCACGTACTGCGGATGTGCCTGAATCCAGGCTTTCGCCCTCGGCTGCATGGTCTTGGTATAGAGCTCGATCTTCTCGCTGTCGCTCAACTGATCGATCGTCCTGGGCGGCGGCTGCTTCACCTGCTGCTCGAGCGCCGCCTTGCCGCGCAGCAGGTCGGGCTTGGCCGCCATCTGCTCGGCGAGTTGCACATACAAATCAGCGTGCTTGTCAAAATCGCCCGCCGCCATGGCGTCGCGCATCTGACTCTTGAGCGTGCCGATGTTAGCGTCGATCGTGTCGAGCGCGTTCTGGATCATCGCCTTGCGGTCATCGATCGCACCGGTCGTGACCTGGCGCTCGCGCTGCTCGGCGGCAGTTGCGCGCTGTTCAGCAGCAATGCGTGCCGCTTCGGATTCATTGAGACGCCGCGTAACGTCAGCAATATCGGCGCTGACAGCATCGGGCTGCGCCGGTGTACCTTCGGTTCCGGGCTTTGGTTCTACCGCCGGCTCTTCCGTCACTTCGACTTCGACATCGCCTTCGGCCATGATTTCCTCACCACACCATATCCGGGCGTTGCACCCGCATGTGAATATCTTTTTCGACCAGCATGCGGATCATACGCCCGCTGCCATGTTGGCCGGCATTCATGCTGAGTCCGCTCGACGGATTGACCACGACCCAATCGCCGATTTCGAGCTTGGCGCCACGCGCTGCATCCTTGCCTGGTGCATTGACCAGCGGCCCGATTTTCAACACTAACCCGACCTTACCTTGGTAATCGCTCTCATCCTCGGTCTTGGCCGATGTAATGATGCCTCCTTCGGTCACGCCCTCGTGGCGATAGATGGCAATCAGGATGCGATCATTTAGAACTTCCATGCCCGTGATATCGCCGATATCGGAAAGAAGTTTTTTGGCGGCAGCATTGGCCGTACCACGCATCTGAATGACAGCCATCGATCAGCCTTTCATCACGTCGGAAACAGCTTGTGCCAGGATCTTCTTCGCCTCGATCAAGCCCATCAGCCGGCCGGCTTCCTGTTTGTAGCGATCATGGTCCAGCATGCCGGCGCAGATCGTTTCCTTCTGATTTGCGATCGCCTCGTCCAAACGCTTGCCGACCAACGTCTCGACGTTGGCGTGGAACGTACTGATCGTGCCGATCGAAGCTACAGCCATACGGCGCGCACTCTGCCATTAAGCGGATCGGTTGCCAAGGCCACTACCGGGCCGAGCGTTCCTGGATCTTCATGCGCTCCAGACGTCCCTCGCCGCTGCCGGCGCCGGCATGCCGGATCGGAATGGCGTCAGCATTGGCCCGGCCGCCCTGCTTGCGCATCATCGGCCCGACTCCCGGCGGCATGCCAGGCGGTCCGCCCATGCCCGGCGGCGGCATCGGCGGCGGACCGCCAGCCGGCGGCTGCATCTGCGGCGGCGGCATTGGCGGACGCACGACGCCCTGCGGCGGCATCTGCTGCGCGCCCATCGGGCCGCCGCCTGCCTTGGGCTGGGCGATCACGATGTTGATGTTCGTTTTTCCTCGAGCGCGACCACCGTGGGCGCGAGGCATCCGGCCACCTTCCGGTCGCGTGCCGCCGTAATAGGTGCCCCCCTTCTCGTGTTTCGCCGGATCGACCTTGCCGCCCTTGGCCAACTTGGTCTTAGGCTTGCCGGCATGCATGTGGCTCTCGTGCTTGTGCACGTCTTTCTTGATATCGCCAAGAGATGCACCAGCCTTCGGCATGCCGCCCCGCTTGTAGCCGCCCTCGTGGAAACTGCCGTAAGCGCTCTTGTTCTCGTCAGCCGTGTTGATCATCGACAGCGGTCCGGTGCCGGTGCGTCCACCGGAAGCGCGCTTGCGCAGCGCCTTGCCGGGATTGCGATCGAACTGCACATGACCGCCGTGCTTGTAGATGCGGGGCCTGATCGGCCGTGCGCCGGTCTTGCGTCCGGCATCGAGCGCATCGGGCGGGGGCGCCCATGAGCTGGCATCGACCGGCTTGTATGGATCGTTGGAACCGACCCCGCCGCCCGCCAGGCGCACTGCCTTGGCGCGCATCTCCGAGCGTGCCTTCTTCGCCATTTCGCTCATGCCATCGGTTCCTTTCTAAGGATCCAGGTGCCGCAGGATATACTCGTCCTCTTCCTCGATCAAACGTGCTTCCTCGATCTTCCTGTCGGCCTGGACCGCGCCGCCTTCGGCGAACATCGTCCGCAGCACGCCGCGGTCCTGGTCGGCAAGCCTCTGCTGGCGTGCCGCCTCGCTCTGGATCAGGCGGCGCAAATAATTGGGACCGCCTGTGGCAGGCGGTATGGGTGCCGATGTCGGCGGCGGCGTATCGACGACAACGAGCGGCGTCAGCCTGGCCAGCGCCCAATCGAAGAACGCGAACGGCGTCGGCCCAATCTGCAGCACCTGATTGAGAGGCGGCGTTTCCTTCGCCGGCGGCAATGGCAGTTTGGCGAGCGGCCAGTCGAGCTGGAAGAAAGGCGGCCCGGAAATGACGACCGTGTTGATCGCCGCGATGTTGAGCGGCGGCGTCTCAGGTGCCGCCGGAGATGCACGCTTGGACAATGGCCAGTCGAGCAACGCAAACGGCGTCGGCCCGATCTGCAGCACCTGATTGAGGGGAGGCGTTTCCTTCGCCGGCGGCAGCGGGCTTCTGGCCAGCGGCCATTCAGTTGCATGGAAAGGCGTCGGACCGATCTGGACTGCAGCGTTGAGAGGCGGTGTTTCCTTCGCCAGCAGCGGCGTCGTTTTGGCCAGCGTCCAGTCGAAGAACGCGAAAGGTGTCGGCCCGATCTGGAGGACCGGACTGAGCGGCGGCGTCTCGGGTGCGCGCGGCAGCGGTCGCGCAGCCAGGGGCCAGTCGAGCAGCGCGAAGGGCTGCGTGACGACGACAACGGTATTTAACACCGCGATGTTGAGCGGCGGCGTCTCGGGCGCTGACGGCAGCGATCGGACCGCCAGTGGCCAGTCATCCAGACCAAACGGCGTCGGCCCGATCTGGACCGCCGCATTGAGAGGCGGCGTTTCCTTGGCAGCCGGCAGCGGCGCTCGAGGAAGCGGCCAGTCGTATTGCAGCTGCGGAAGCGTCTGCTGGAGCTGCCGCGGAAGGTCATTGATCCGGTCGCGATGCCGCGGAAGCGGACTATCCGTCCGCGCCGGCAACGGCCAGTCACGCTGCGCAAATGGCGTCGGACCGATCTGCGTCACCGGACTGATCGGCGGCGTTTCCTTCGCCAACAGTCCAGTGCGTACGGCCAGCGGCCAGTCGTACTCGGCAAACGGCGTAGGACCTATATGAACGGCTGCGTTGAGCGGAGGCGTTTCGGGTGCCAGAAGCGGCACCTTCTTGGCCTGCGGCCAGTCCGTTAGGTTGAAAGGCGTCGGACCGATCTGAAGAGTCGCCGGAGGTTGAACCGGGCTCTCCTTGGCGACCAGAAGCGGTGGTTTGGGCGGGGGCCAATCAGTCTGTACGAAAGGATTCGTAACGACGACGACGACCGAATAAAGCGCCGCGATGTTGAGCGACAGGAACTCGGGCGCTTTCGGCGTCAGGCTTTTCGGCAAAGCCCAATCGTTCTGGGCAAACGGCGTCGGCCCAAAGGTGATCAGCGTGTCTTGCCAGTCCCTCGCGGGCCGGCTGTCTGGTCTCAGGACGCCGCGGGAGACGAACGGAAATCTGAAGATCGTGCTCACATGATCCCCTGTCCCATCAGGACGTCAGTGAACGGAACCCAGAGACCTACCAGTGCGCCATCGCTCGTGCCGCTGGTGCTGACCCTGTTGTTGACCGCAGCGGCAGTATAGAGGACGTAGCCTGCCTCCATCGAGGCGTTATCATTACGGGTCGCTGTCGCAGCCGGAAGCATCACCAGCTTGGTATGCGTGCCGCCAAAGTAATCCGTATTGCAGCCCAGCATGACCCCTGCTGGCGTGACAGCTGCCACGACCTGGGCCGTGACAGGCGGCGAACCAACTTGGCCGAGAACCGAAAGAGGCGTTCCGAAAGCCCCTGCGGTACCGGAAAAAACCAGGCAGACCTTGTCCATGTTGCCCGTGCCGATGCCCGTCATCCCGGTGATCGTCTGACCGCTCTCGGTTCCGACCAGGATCTTCCAAGATATATTGAACCTGACCCCCGAAGCGTTCGAGTTAAACGTCGCCGCGGTAAAAGATGCCGAGAGCGACCAGTTGGTCGGTATCAGGGACGTCGGAACAGTCGTGGTATTGTTGACAGCCTCATCGAACAGAACGGCGATCATGCCGGCCGCCATGCCGCCCGGCATGACCACGGTCGCCGTAACAGAAGACGCCGCGGTGACGAACGAGAGAGCCATTTACGGACCGCCGTAGGCTGCGTAACCGGACGGTGCGGGATTTGAAAAAGATGCTGCGCGAAACTGTGCTGTAATGATTGCCGGTGAAGTCGGATCGCCGACCATGGTGTAAGCCGGGAAGATGCCGCCTGTGATGGCAGAGAAACTTATGCCGCCAACGTTGCCGACCGGGTTCTGATTGGCTGCTATGTCGTTGTTCCAGTTGCCGCCGGCTGTCCGCATCCAGATCAGACGAAGCCCGTTATTGATGGCAAACCCGAGCGCCTGGCCGGGAATATAGCCCTGGATCGTCGCGATCTGAGTGCTGTTGAGCTGGACCGCGCCGCTGTGGAAAAAACCGATGGTGAGGTTCGCGTCGAACCCGAGTGTGGCCGAAATCACCATAGACGAATTGCCGAAGCCAACCTGAGTAAAACTGTTCGTGTCAGCCTGGGTTTCCACGATCTCGAGGTAGACGTTCCCACTGATGGCGGTGTCCGTTCGCCCGCTCTCCGCCGGTGTTCCGGCCGAGTTGTCCGAGGTTGCGACCAGATTGCCGCTGGATAAAGTCACCCGTGAATCCTTGTTCACGGCACTCCAGGTAACGACAGCTTGCTGGATAAAAAGTATCCG
>Ga0210402_10006514_pt1 | contig 10338 bp, 8 predicted proteins | sample IncBWC7MmetaG_FD_161055 | JGI IMG/M metagenome (GOLD analysis project Ga0210402, IMG submission 161055) | Forest soil microbial communities from Barre Woods Harvard Forest LTER site, Petersham, Massachusetts, United States - Inc-BW-C-7-M | ecosystem: Environmental > Terrestrial > Soil >...
TCGGCCTGACGCCGAAGCGCTATCAGTCTGGCGAGACCGACTACGAAGGCGGGGTGTCCAAATGTGGCGATGCCCTGCTGCGTACGATGCTCTACGAGGCGGCACATGCACTGCTTACTCGCAGCGGGAAATGGTCGTGGCTGAAGGCATGGGGCGTGCAAGTGGCCCAGCGACGCGGGATGCGTCGAGCGATCGTCGCGGTCGCCAGGCGTCTGGTCGTAGTTCTGCACCGTATGTGGGTCGACGGTAGCGCGTTCCGGTGGAGCAAGAAGGACAGCACAGCGGTTCCTGCGGTTGCCTGAAGCCGCCGCGGAGAAGGAGAAAACCGCCATACAAGGAGATAACGCGTTCTGCTTCGGCAGAAAAAATGTCCTCACGGGGACGACGGGTGGGGTGAGTTCGCAGTGCCGGCTGATCCTGCCGCTAACAATCTACGGCAAGGGCGCCCCACAGATTGGGCCTCCCCATCCCTCTCATCCCATCATGAGGCGGCCTAACGTCGACCTCGAAGAGAAGCGAGAGCCCCGTGTGACAGGTGAGCCGAAGCGCAAGAGAGCAGCGGTATGAGGTGATCAGGGCGAGGCTTGACATCGGCCGCGATAGAGAGCCGGCACTCAGCCTTGGCGGCGGGAACCGCTATTCATGCCCCGAAGCGGCCACTCCGGCCGCCAGGTCAGGGCTCTACAGCGTCAGCAGCCGCATGTAATATCGCAGCCCACGGTAGTTGGAAGACGGTTGAGAGAGAAGCTTATGTCCGGGAGCAACGTGCTGCAGTTGATATCCGATTTCGTCGAGCGGGCGAGGGCCGCCGACGATCACGACAAAGTACAGGCCTGCGTGGACGAAGGGCTGGCCAGCCTGCAGTCCGCGGATGTATCGCGCGACGATGCTATTCACATGCTGTCGACCGCGATCAGCTCGAGATCAGAGCAGAACGAAGCAGATTCTGCAAATCTATTCCAAATATTCGTCGAGCTGGAGCGTCGAAAGACGCCGACGGCCGTTGACGTAATACCGTTGCTGACCGCTGCAGGTTCGTTGCCTTTGGCCGAATTGGTGATGCGTTCGCGGGCTTCGCCGGAACCGTTGTTGCGAGAGCTGAATTTGCTGGTGGAGCAGGGGTTGATAGAGGTGGAGGGTGGTCTGCCGAAGGCAGCTGCAGACCTCCGCACCGACCGGCGCAGAGTTCGCCTGACGCTACGGGGCACAAGACGCGCATTCGGTTAGGCCATCGTAATGCCCGCCGAAAGTGGGCCGATCCTGGGAGGGTATTTGGTCGCCTTCGCGACGGCTGCGACGGCGGTGCTCTTCGACGCCTATACGAATCTCGCCAAGAGCCTGCCTCGCGTGCCGGGCATCATTGTCATTCACCCGGCAATTCTCGCACTTTGCGGACTTTGCGGGGGCGCCGCATGTGTCGCTTACGGTTTGACCGATCCCAGCGGAACCGACGTCATCAGCACCGCGCTAACGTTGAAGGCGCAAAATGCTCTCCTGCGAGGTCTTGCGGTTGGTGCAACGGTCCTTATTCTGCTCCGTAGCAGGCTATTCAACATTCAGGACAGCGGCTTCGGCGGAGAGGCCATTTACACGCTGCTCCGTTCGCTTGCGATTCAAGCGGTGAATGACTACCGCACAAGGCAGCGTGACGGATTCCTTGACTTGAATATCAATGCAGCTTTCGCAATGCCGACGTATTTCTTTCGGCTGCAACACCAGATTGACGGATCTATTGCATCGCGCCCGCCCGAGTACCAAAAGCGCGTGCGAGACGAAATCGCGGCCGTAAGGCCGAACGCGCCAACGACGCCGATGAGGCGAGACGATGCCGATTGGGAGAATTATTACCGGTCATATACCGGCATCTGCTTTGACTATTGCGGACCCAATATCCTATCCACGTTACCCGGCTTCAGAATGCTCTGAGGCTCGCGTCAGACGTCGACCGGTCGCCAGGCGGCCTTGCTTTCGGCGGGCTGAGGTGGTGCGCGAGCGGCGGCTTACGGCGCATCCTCGTCGTTGCCGTGCGTTCCGGCGAAGGTCCCTTGTCGCTCATTCCGCTTGCTTATTTGCCCTCATGGCTTCGCTGGTAGGGGCCCAGGCGTCTCTGCCGAGCATGCCTCCAAAAACATAGGGCCAGATGACGCAGCAACCGTACCGCGAAACTTGGCCTTTGCGCCGCAGATCAGTCGCACCTGTCCGGAGCAACGAGGTCCCGCGGTATTATCGATACAGGACGCGGCGCGCGCGCCGCCGAGCGCCACCAACCGCGCGGGCCATCGGCTAATCCCACCGGAAGACATTCGCAGTACCTAGATCGATCGCTATCCGCATCCGAGTGGCAGTTGCGCCGGCTGTGCTCTAACCTTGCTGTCACTCGTACGGGGAGGCAATTGTCATGACGCATTTTCGGCCGCGGCTGCTGATCAAGAATGGGACGTTGATCGACGGGAGCGGGTGCGATCCAGTCCCGAACACGCTCGTTGTTGTCGAGGGTAACAGGATCGCCCATGTCGGCCCCGCCGATAATAGCCTCCGGCCGGAGAGCCCGGACGACACGGTCATCGAGGCGGCGGGCAAGTTCATCCTGCCCGGCCTGATTGACGCGCATTGCCACATCTCGCTGCACCAGGGCGCATTGCCGAGCGTGAAATATACTTCGAGCGCCGAGTTTTGCACGTTGTGGGCGGCGCATGCGATCGGGCGGGTCCTACGCGCCGGGGTCACCAGCATCGCCGTCCCGGGCGGCAAATGGTTCACCGATGTGACGGTGCGCGAAGCGGTCGAGGGCGGGCTCCTCGAAGGCCCGCGGATGGTTGTGGCCGGGCGGGCGCTCAGCAATTACGGCGGCATCTTTGATCCCGATCCCTACCCCGCTTATGAGGGAACCCCGAACGATGCGGCGGGCGTCTTATGCAATACGCGCGACGAGTTCATCCGCGAGACCCGCAAGCAGTGCAAACGCGGGGTCGACCTGATCAAGATCGCCGATTCTACTTGGGGCGATGTGCAGACGGTTGCCGATGACGAAATCGCAGCCGTCGATGAAGCCCACCGGCACAATGTCAAGGTCGCGATCCACTCGCGCGGCTCGACCTCAACCCGCGCCGCCGCCAAGGCCGGCGTCGATCTGATCTACCACGGCGACTGCGCGGCCGAGGCCGACCTCGACATCGTCGCCAAGGCCGGGATGCCGATTGCGCCGGTCTTGACTTCGCCCTGGATCGGCGTCGAGCACGGCGCCGCGGGACGAGGTTTTGGCGACCAGGTGCGCGATCGCTTGCGGGCGCAGCTCGACACCTCTTTCCAGATGATTCGCAATGCGCGCGACCGCGGCATTCCGATCTTGAGCGGCAGCGATACCGGCAATGCGTCGGCCTTCAGCCACGGAAAGTGGCATGGCAAGGAGGCTGAGCTGTTCGTCAAACAGGTCGGCATGACATCGATGGAGGCGATCGTCGCCAACACCAGCGGCAATGCCGCGATGGTCAATCTCGCCGGCGAGGTCGGCGTGATTGCCCCCGGTAAGCTGGCCGACATCGTCATCTGGGACAAGGACCCGATCGCCGATATTACCGTCCTGCAGCGCCCGGCCGAGATCTCGCTCATCATCACCGACGGCCGGATTGTAGACAGCGAGGGTGCCGGTTTCCGTCAGCTGAGCGAGGACCCGCCTCGCGCCCGCATGTTCTGAGCGGGCTAGCCGGGATGGAGCGCCTCGGGTTGGTCGCCGCCGTCGTGGCGGCTCAGGCGCGTCCAGACCTCTGCCGGAACGCCAAACAACTGACCGGCGAAGCCTTGGCTGAAACGTGACCGCCGTGACGTGGTGGGTCTAACCTGATATCGGTTTTGACCCGTTCTCGTGGGGGTATGTTAGAACGGGCTGCTAAGGCAATTTCACTGCCACCTAGATCATAGCTCAGGATCGATGAAGCCAATCAGCCTGCGCATCGCCGAGGAACTAGGCGTCCGCGAGCAGCAGGTCGCCGCCGCCATCGCGTTGCTCGACGGCGGAGCGACCGTGCCCTTTGTTGCCCGCTACCGGAAGGAGGCGACCGGAGCTCTCGATGACGCCCAGCTGCGTGCGCTCGAGGAGCGGCTGAGGTATCTGCGCGAGCTGGACGAGCGTCGCGCCGCCATCCTCGACAGCATCAGTCAGCAAGGAAAACTCGATGACGCGCTCAAGCAGGCGATCGAGGCAGCGGACAGCAAGGCGCGTCTCGAGGATCTCTATTTGCCCTATCGGCCGAAGCGGCGGACGAAGGCTCAAATCGCACGGGAAGCTGGCCTCGAGCCGCTGGCAGAGGCGCTTCTTGCGAGGCCCGACCAAAGCCCGGAGCAGCTAGCCCTCCGATATGTCGAAGCGAGTAGGGGGGTGGCTGGTTCGACCGCCGCACTCGAAGGCGCCCGTGCGATCCTCGTCGAACGTTTCGCCGAAGATGCCACGCTGATCGGCGCTCTGCGCGAGGAAGTGTGGTCGCGCGGCCGTCTCAGTTCGCGAGTTCGGGCAGGCAAGGCAGAGCCTGGCGCCAAATTCGCCGATTACTTCGAGTTCAGCGAACCGCTGGCGAAATTGCCGTCGCACCGCATTCTTGCGCTGTTCCGCGGCGAGAAGGAGGAGGTGCTCACCCTGGAACTGGTGCCCGACCCGGTCGCACCAGATCGAGGCGAACCGAGCGTCTTCGAGCGGCAGATCGCGCGCCGGTTCAAGGTCGCGGATCATGGCCGGCCGGGCGACCGCTGGCTGATCGATACGGTGCGCTTGGCTTGGCGGACGAGGATCCTGGTTCACATTGAGAGCGACCTGCGCCTACGGCTCTGGCAAGCTGCGGAAGACGCCGCTGTGCAGGTGTTCGCCGGGAATCTGCGCGATCTGCTGCTCGCCGCCCCCGCCGGCGCGCGTCCGACAATGGGGCTTGATCCGGGCTATCGGACTGGCGTCAAAATCGCCGTGGTCACCGGGACTGGGCAAGTCGCGGCAACGGCGACGATCTACCCGCATGAGCCACAGCGTCGTTGGGACGAGTCGATTGCTCAGCTGGCGCGGCTCGCCCGAGAGCATCGGGTGGAACTGATCGCGATCGGGAACGGCACCGCCTCGCGCGAAACCGACCGGCTCGGTGCGGAGCTCATCCGGCTCCATCCCGAGCTCGGGTTGACCAAGGTGGTGGTCTCGGAGGCCGGGGCATCGGTCTACTCCGCTTCGGCTTTTGCCTCACACGAATTGCCGGGGCTCGACGTGTCCTTGCGCGGAGCGGTCTCGATCGCGCGGCGGCTCCAGGACCCGCTCGCCGAACTGGTCAAGATTGATCCCCAATCGATCGGCGTGGGCCAATATCAGCACGATCTGAGCGAACACAAACTTTCGCGCTCCCTCGATGCGGTGGTCGAGGATTGCGTCAATGCCGTGGGAGTTGATGTCAACACCGCCTCTACGCCGCTGCTGTCGCGCGTCTCCGGCATCGGCGAAGGACTGGCGTGCAGCATTGTCAATCACCGGGAGACGCATGGTCCTTTTCGCAACCGCGCGGTCCTCAAAAAGGTACCGCGGCTCGGGCCCAAGGCTTTCGAGCTTTCGGCAGGCTTCCTGCGCATCCGCAACGGCGACGATCCGCTCGATGCGTCGGGCGTACACCCGGAAGCCTACCCCGTCGTGCGGCACATTCTCGCGGCCACGAAGAGCCCATTGGAGAGGTTGATTGGCGATGCACCCGTACTCCGTCAGCTCCAGCCGGAGGCGTTCGCTGATGCCGTGTTCGGGGTGCCCACTGTCACCGACATCTTGCGGGAACTTGAGAAGCCCGGACGCGATCCGCGCCCAGCCTTCAAGACGGCGAGGTTCCGCGAAGGAGTGGAAAAGCTCGAGGAATTGCAGCCCGGCATGGTTCTCGAAGGTGTCGTCACTAACGTCGCCGCGTTCGGCGCCTTCGTCGATGTGGGAGTCCACCAGGACGGGTTGGTGCACATCTCCGCGATGGCCAATGCTTACGTCAAGGACCCACGCAAAATTGCGAAGCCCGGCGATGTCGTCCGCGTCAAAGTGTTGGAGATTGATCCAAAGCGCCGTCGGATTTCGTTGACGATGCGGCTCGATCAAGCTCTGGAAGCCCGGCCGGCCACAGCACGCGCCGAAATCCCCCCAATGGGATCGGAGAAATGTCTCCGACCTGCCGAGACGCGTGCCGGCAGAAGCAATTCCGTGCCGGCTAGCGGCGACTCTATGGCTGAGGCGTTTCGGCAGGCGGGGTTGACGGGCAAGACCCCAGGGCGGCAATAGCGCAGCGGGCCTTCGTGTCCGACACGCTAGAGTGATTGCCGGCAGCCTGACGCCATGATTTCGATCCGTGAGGAAATAGCGATTTCGATGCCGCCAGACGTGCTGTGGCCGATCCTCTCCGACCCGGCGATGGTCGCCTCGTGCATTCCCGGCGCGTTGCTCACCAAATCCGGCGAGGGCGGTATCTACCAAGGAACAATGCGCGTGAAGTTCGGCCCGACCGTGGCGCTATTTCGGGGCGAGGCCAAACTTGCCTATGACCATCCGGGCCGCCGTTGCACGATCCAGGGGCGCGGGATCGACGGGCGGGGTGCCTCCCGGGCAAATGCCTCCGGGACAGTCGAGGCGACCGGCGGCGACACGACATTGTTGAAACTCACAGGCAATTTCAATGTCACCGGGCCACTCGAAACCTTTGCAAATGCAGGCGGGGTGCACCTCGCCCGGGCGCTCCTTGCCGAGTTTGCCGAGAACGTCGCCAAGCTGGTGGCCGAACAGACGCGGGAGGCAACAGCCGCACCACGGCCCGACGCTCTTTCCGCGGGCGGAGAGAAAGAGCGCTCTGCGCCGCGGCAGGAAAGCGAGAAATCGATAGCAGTGGCAGGCCCGGAGCTGAGCGGCGGCAAGATCTTGTGGCGGGCTTTCGTTTCGTGGCTGCGGCAGGTCCTTTTCGGAAAGAGAGAAGCACAATGACCGACAACCAGGTTTCGGATGTTTTGGCACAGGCCTTTGCCGCCGAGGGGGTCGACACGCTCTTCACCCTGATGGGCGACGCCAACATGTATTGGTCGGCGTCGATGGCCGACAACCAGAAGGTCAGGCTGATCCACGCCCGTCATGAGCACTGCTGCGTTGCGATGGCCGACGCCTATGCCCGTGCTACCGGTAAGGTCGGGGTCGGCTCGGTGACATGTGGCCCGGGCTATACCCAGATCACGACCGCGCTGGCGATGGCCGCGCGGGGCAACGCGCCGGTTGTGGTGTTCGCGGGCGATGCTCCGATCGGCGCTTCTTGGTACATACAGTCGATCGATCAGGCGCCGCTGGCGCTGGCGACCGGCGCGCATTTCGTGCCGATCCGGACGATCGATCGAGCCCTCGATTGCGTGCGCGAGGCTTTCTACGTCGCCCGTGCTGAGCGCAAGCCGGTGGTGCTCAGCGTGCCGCTCGACTTGCAAACAGAGGAGTTTCCTTATTTGCCCGACTACCTGCCGTCGATCGACCTGATGCCGCGGGCGCAGCTGCTGCGGCCCGACCCGACCGTGGTCGACGAAATCGTGGAGATGATCGCCGAGGCTAAACGACCGATCGTCATCGGCGGGCGCGGTGCAACCTGGTCGGGGGCAAAGGGTTCGCTTGAGGCTCTGGCCCAGGAGTCGGGCGCGCTCTTGGCGACAACGCTCCTCGGCAAAGGGTTGTTCGACGGCAACCCGTTCGCGCTCGATATCGCCGGCACCTTCGCCACCGATCTCTGCCGCGAGTTGTTTGCCGAAAGCGATCTCGTGATCGCCGCCGGGGCTGGGCTCGGCCATTACACGACCGAGGGTGGCTATCTCTTCCCCAACGCCAAAGTGGTGCGGATCGACACCCAGCCGCGCGGGTTGTGGCAGGGTCTGCGGACCGCCGACCTTCATGTCCAGGCCGACGCCAAGGCGGCCGCCGAGGTGATCGTGAGCGGGCTCAGGGAAAAGGGCATCAGCCGTCGGGGCTGGCGCAGCAACGAGATCGCCGCGAAGATTGCCACGACTGCCGACGACCCGGACCAGAAGCCCTATACGCCGACCCCCGGCACGCTCGACCCGCGGCCAGTCGTCAAGGAGTTGGACGCGGCAGTGCCGAAGGATTGGGACATCATCGTCGCCGGTGGCCATTGCTTCAGCTTTGTGATGACGCATCTGCGCGGCCGCCCCGCCGGCAAGTATCACATCCCGATCGATTTCGGCGCGATCGGCTCTGGTCTTCCGGCAGCAATCGGCGTCGCCGCGGCGCGCAATAACGGCAAGGTCATGCTGATCGACGGCGACGGCAGCCTATACCAGCACATCCAGGAGCTGGAGACTGTGCGGCGCCATGGCATCAAGTTGTTGATCTGCATCATCAACGACGGCGGCTACGGCGCCGAAACGCACAAATTCCGAGCTCATGGCGGGGACCCTATGCACGCGACCCACGGCCGAGGCGACCTCGCTCAGATAGCGCGCGGTTTCGGTCTTAGCGGCACCAAGGTAACAAGCCTGGGTCAGTTCGAGGGGTTATTCCGCGAACACCAGACTCAGGATGGCACCTCTCTATGGGACGTGCACGTCGACGACTTGATCCCGTCGCGCAACTTCCGTCGGGTCCATTACGGCGAAGCATAAGACGTTTGGCTGGCGGGCAACGCTCCTCCAGGGGGAGGTGCGATAAGTTGTGGTGATGCGCCGCGGGGGCCGGAGAATACCGACCGACGAGCGACGGGTAGTGCTGCCGCACCATCATTTATCCGAATTAGCGCCAGCGCGTTCAGCTGACGCTCGGCGCGGCTATGGTGGTCGGCGAGAGACGCGGGATTCTGGGGCCGAGAACGCGCCCGGCGTCATCACCAAGGCGTCCCGTCGCGCACTCGGTCGACGGCGTGCATCTGAATATATCCGGGTTTGACAGGAGAACGCCCATGCCTCGACAGGTCCGTGCTCTTGTTGTTGATCCGGCTGCGCCGGGAAAGTTGGCGATCAAATCGGTTGAACTGCGCGATCCCGACCGCGACGAGGTGGCGGTGCGGGTGACCGCGATTTCGCACAACCGCGGTGAGACTAAACGCGCCGTACATCAGGCTGAGCCAGGGTGGCGACCGGGCTAGTAGGATTTCGCCGGGGTGGCCGAGACCGCAGCGGGCGATGGCAGCGGGCCCAAACCCGGCAGGCGCGTGGTCGGCCTGCTTCCGTCAAGCGCCTGGGCCGAGCGGATCAATTGTCGCACCCATGCGGTCGCCGCGTCCTCGGCTTCGCGGTGTGGGGGGACGTGCCGACCCCGGGCCGCGAGCTTTTAGCAGAAGGCATTCTCGATTCGAGTGTGGTACTCGAAAGATTGCTCGAACTGACCGTATCAGATGAATTTCGCCATCGCGAACCGAAGCGCGCCGAAGATCAATCCGGCCGTAGATCGAGATTTCCGATCGTCAGTGCAACGGACCGGGCGGTATTTGGTTCGCAAGCTGGCCGACGGCATCGGTGATCCGGCGCCAGACGGTCGCGCCATTGTAATCATCCTGGGCGTTGTGTGCCTGGACAATCCGCGCGACAATACGAGGGGCAAGGCCCTATGGACTTCGCTACCTTCACTGGGACCCCAGGAGGAATGCCCATGGCGTTTGTCAGATGTTATACCGGCACGGATGGTCAGTCACACTTTGAGGACCTGGACCTGCTCCCACCTGACATAGAGAGGTCAATCGAGCAGGCCGCCAGCAGTATCACCTTCACGCGTTCGCCCAACGGCCGTTTCAGCGATTGGCACAATGCGCCGCGCCGCCAGTACGCCATTTTCCTCTCCGGAGGCCAGATGGAGGTCCTGATCGCCGATGGGACCACCCGGCGGTTCGGCCCTGGAGACGCCGTCCTGTTCGAAGACCTCACGGGACGAGGGCACACCAGCCGGAGCGTCGGTGGAGACCGCCTGACCGCTATCGTGCCCTTAGCGGATTAGCCGTCGGGTGCGCCGGACTGCTGACAGGATACGTGCACGGGGGGAAAGCCGAATCGCTCAATTTAGTCGCTGATGATCGTCGCGTGCGTCGCGAGTGGCGACCTGGTCTCGCATATCACGGGAGGAGAAACGCCGCCAGCGCTCCACCGTTCCTCCGGACGCGAGGCCCACACGCGGTCCTCTGTTCGCCTCTTTGCGATGGCCTCACCACACGGGATGCTCGTTGGAAGCGATTGATAGGCCAAGGTGCATCACACCAGCAAGGGGCCTACAGTAGGGAGAGCGAAGGGTAGAGGGAGAGGCCAGCAGCCAAGCCGGAAACTGGAAGGGGAAAAACATGGCTGAGAAGATGCGCTACAACAAGATCATCGACCTCC
>Ga0210402_10006515_pt1 | contig 10338 bp, 7 predicted proteins | sample IncBWC7MmetaG_FD_161055 | JGI IMG/M metagenome (GOLD analysis project Ga0210402, IMG submission 161055) | Forest soil microbial communities from Barre Woods Harvard Forest LTER site, Petersham, Massachusetts, United States - Inc-BW-C-7-M | ecosystem: Environmental > Terrestrial > Soil >...
AGTTGACGCCCACCATCAAAGCGCAGAGTCCATTTGCCGCCGGCGGTGGGGCATTTCCGGCTCCCACACCTTTCCAGCAGGTCCAATGGTATATGGATCCTTACGCCAAGAACCCTTATTCGATGCAGTGGAACTTCGGGTTGGCGAAACAGTTGAACAACTCCACCACGGTGGCGCTGGACTACGTGGGTTCCGGCAGCCGCAGGTTAGATGTGGGCGGCTACTACAACGTCGCGTTGACTCCCGGTCCGGGTGATCCAACGGCGCGCCAGCCCTACACGTACATACACCCCACTTATTACGACCGGAGCATCGGCCGGGGTAACTACAATTCGCTGCAGTTCCTGTTCAATAAGCGGTTCTCGGGTGGCCTGGCTTATCAGGTTTCCTACACCTACTCAAAGGCGATCGATATCGGATCGTCCGGCTGGTATGGAGTGGAAGGCCAGTCGATCCAGGATCCGTATCACTACAACAACGACCGCAGTGTGTCGGGTTTTGACATCACTCAACTTCTGAGCGTCAACATTGTCTACGATATTCCATTTGGCGCGGGCAAAAAGTACGCCAGCAGCAGCCGTGCCGTGAATCTGCTCGCCGGTGGATGGCAACTGAATACGATCACCACGGCACGCTCCGGCCAGCCGTACAACATCACGGTACCCGGAGACCTCGCCAACACAGGAAACACCGGCTATCTGCGCGCCAATCTGGTCGGTGATCCAAACCTCTCCAATCCGACGTCAGCAGGGTGGTTCAACAAGGCAGCCTTCGCGGCGCCGGCGGCTTATACGTTCGGAAATCTGGGCCGGTACGCGATGCGAACGTCACCGTTCTGGAATATCGACTTCTCGATTTTCAGAGCCTTCCGGTTGATGGAGAAACGATCCCTCGAGTTCCGGGCAGAGTCGTTCAATACGCCGAATACGGTGATTATGGGCACACCGAACGGGAACGTCCTGGACCCCAATTTCTCCACGGTCACAGGCACGGCGAACTCGCCCAGGTCGCTTCAGCTCGGGCTGAAGCTTACATTCTGAGCCTGCTTGTGGGGCAGGTTGTTAACCTGCGGCGGATTAGCAATCCGCCTGCTGCCCGGCTTGGACGAACCCCTGTGGGCACGGTGGCAGTGCTGGCTCGCTGCGGTGCCCCTGACAATCTGCCCAGCACAGCGCCAGGTGCCAAACGGGCAGGAGTTGCTTCGAAATGGGCGACCGCGCTCCCCAGCGCGGCAGGCGGATTAACACTCCGCCGCAGGTTAACAACCTGCCCCACAGGCGGATTAGCAATCCGCCGGACCCAGAGGGTACCCCTAACAACCTGCCCCACTGTGCGCCTGGTTTCACTGATCGTTCTAGCAGGCGCGTCCGCATTTGGGCAGTCCGCATTTGGGCAGCCACGCGGCTGCGAGCCTCCCAAGGAACTGGAAGCGCAGCGCAGGGGGAAGTCCCTTGCTCAATTCAATAACCTTGTGGGTGCCTGGTTCGCGCAGCACGGAAACAACCCCTGTGCCGTGGCCGCGTTTGAATCCGCCTTGCGCGCCGAGCCCAACTTAGGCGAGGCGCGTTACAATCTCGGGCTCGCTCTCATCCAGAGTGGGCAGTCGCAGCGGGCGGTGAAGGAACTCGATCTCCTGGTGAAGCAGACGCCGGATTCCGTGCCGGCGCGCGTGGCGCTCGGGATGGCGTTGGCGGAGACCGGCGCCTTGTCCGCCGCCGAGGCCCAGCACCGCGCCGCGCTGAAGCTGAATCCGAAATCCGCCGCCGCGCTCCATCAACTGGGTGAAGTATTGCGGACGGAAAAGCGCTACACGGCCGCCATCGGTTACCTGCGGCAGGCCGTAGACCTGGAACCGGGCGATGCCGGGCACAGCGTCGCTTTGGCGGAGGCCCTCTCCGATAACGGCAACAGCGAGGAAGCCATTCAGGTGCTTGAGAAAGCGGTAGCGGCGCACCCCGGTTCCGCGCTCGCCCAGGCGAATCTGGGCACGCTGTTGGCGCGTTTGAAGCGCTACAACGAGGCGGTGGACCGCTTCCGCGCGGCCATCGCGGCGGATCCCTCCGATGACGTGACGCGCCTGTCACTGGCCAAAGCCCTGATCGGCCTGGACCGTCAGACGGACGCGCTGCCGGTGTTGAATGACGCGCTGGCGCATCGGCCGCGGGATGCGGAGGGGCGTTATCTTCGCGGGCTGGCATACCGCGGCCTGGGGGAGTATGAGAGGGCGGTTGACGATTTGCGGATCGCCGTGGAGGAGAGTCCCGGGTACTATCCGTCGCAGTATAGTCTCGGCTTTGCATTGGCGCGGCTGGGCAAGTTCGAGGAGGCCCGGCAGCACCTGGAGGCCGCTCGCCGGCTGCAGCAAGATTCGCAGGAAGCCCAGTTCCAACTGGCGAATGTGTTGCGGCGCCTCAACCAAAACGAGGCGGCGCAAAAGGAGTTGGCCGAGTTTGAGAAGCGCCAGAAGCAGGATCAACTGGAGAACATCGCCAGTACCACGGCAAGCCGCGCCAATCAGGATTTGATTGAGGGCGATCCGCGGGCGGCGGTGGATGGGTATCTGCAGGCGCTCAAGCTCGATCCGAAAAACGCCAAGACTTATTACAACCTTGCCCTGGCGCAGGAGAGACTCGGCGACCCGGCAGCGGCGATCGCTTCGTTAGAGAAGTCGGTGGCGTTGGATGCCCGGCTGGCGGCAGCGCGGAATGAATTGGGACTGCTCTACATGGGCCGAGGCAGGAACCAGGACGCGCAGAAGCAGTTCAGCGGGGCGCTGGAGAACGATCCGCAATGCGCGGAATGTCAGAACAATCTGGGGGTGCTCTTTGGCCAATTGGGCGACACCGGGCGCTCGGAGACGCTGTTTCGCCAAGCCATCGAGAATAGCCCCAACTATTCACAGGCTCGGGTAAACCTGGCGTTGATGCTGGCCGGCCGGGGCAAGTTCGGCGAGGCGCGCCAGGAGTTGGAGCAGGCGCTCAAAGGGGCGCCGGATAATGTCAAGGCGCTGACGGCGCTTGGGATGGTGCAGGGCCGCAGCGGCGACCCAGCCGGGGTCGAGACCTTCCGCAAAGTGGCCGCCCTGGACGCACGCTCGCCCGAAGCCCATCTGAATTTGGGGATCGCGCTGGCCGACCAGCACCAAACCGACGCCGCGCTTGGCGAGTTCACCGAAGCGGTGAAACTGGCGCCCGGTGTGGCGGCTCCGCATTACAACAAAGGGCGGATTCTGGGTGACCTGCGCCGGTATGACGAAGCGCTGCTGGAACTCAAGGAGGCGTGCCGGCTGGATCCGCAGGTGGCGGACGGCTGGTACCGGCTCGGCATCGCGGAGCGTGAACTGCAGCACCACGACGAAGCCGTGCAAGCGCTTCGTCAGGCGGTAAAGCTAGCGCCCGAAAACGCCGACGCCTGGTTCCTGCTGGGGCAATCTCTGCAGAGCGGCGGCAGAACAGAAGAGGCCGTCAACGCCTGGAAAGCCACTCTCAGGATTGATCCCAATCACTCCCAAGCCCTGTATAGCCTGTTCCGTGCGCTGACCAAAACGAATGCGGAGCAGGCCAGGCAGTACGAAGCGCGATTCACGGCGCTGCAGGGTCGAAACGCCCAGACCGAGCGTGCCCAAACGTTGAGTAATTTCGCCATCGCGTCGGCGGGCGATGGGAAATGGGACCAGGCGATCGCCCAACTGCGTGAGGCGATTCAGGTGTGCGGGGCATGCGCGGCGCTGCCGGCGCTGCACAAGAATCTGGGGCTGACCCAATGCCAGGCGGGGCGCTTCGAGGATGGAGAAAAAGAACTCCGGCTGGCGCTCGAGAAGTTGCCCGGTGATCCCGAGATCATGAAGGCGCTGGAGATTCTGGCGGGCATGAAATCGAAGGTGAGGCGTTAACCAAACGCGTACGCCTCGGCGGAGACAGGCACAAGGCTCGGGTCTTCCTGTCGACGTTAAACTTGGGACAAGCCGACGCCGATTTTCTGCGGGCTGCTCTGCTGGAGGCGGCGCGGGAAGGGGATGCCGTGCCTGGCGAAGCCGATGAATACGGAGATCGCTACAGGGTCGATTTCCCAATCACTCGTGGCGATCGACAGGCCAAGGTCCGGAGCGCATGGATCATTCTCCGCGGCGAGTCGGCTCCGCGGCTCACCAGTTGTTTTGTATTATTAGATTAAGGACGATATGCGGGAACTCGAACTACTATCGGTGGTTGCGTTGCTCGAAGACCTCCCTGAGCATGACCTGCTGCGCGGCCAGGTTGGTACGGTTGTCGAACGACTCGACCCCGGTGTATACGAAGTCGAATTCAGCGATGACAAGGGCCGGACTTACGCGTTATTGTCCCTGCGCGCCGATCAGTTGCTTCAGCTTCATCACGAGCCGAGTCATCAGGCCGCTTAATCATCTCGATCCGCAATTTGCCAGTGCCCGCGTAATAGACGATGACCCGGACACGATCTTTCACGGCGATTTTCACCTGGAGTTGCCATGGTGGATGGGACCAGGGCAACGCGACGTGACGGCCTTCGTGATTCTCCCGATAATCCTTTACAGTCTTCTCGGCGACGGCGTGGGTATCGGCCCAGTCCGGCGCCACCTCGTTGATATCCGACAGCATCTTTGCTTGCGGCTGAGCGTTAGGGCGCTTGGGGTCTTCCGGCAGCGTGGGCGGAATATCTGGCAGAAACCTCGCAGGAGAAGCTGTTCCTGGGTGAGAGACTCCACCTTTTACGGTCGCGGGAAGAACTGGATCAGCGGGCCAAGCCAGTGAGTCTGTTCTCCGAAGAGGATCGGGACCGGAGGCGGCACAGCCGCTCCCAGCCTGGCAGTTAACGAAACGTGCACTGCTTAGCGAAGGTGAAGTGAAATCGAAGTTGACGTGAACCTAGCGCGGTTCCCGAACCTTCAGGATCTGATCCGCGGCTACGTCGGTGAGTTTCTGTACTGCGCCGCTGGGCCAGGTGATCTCAAGTAGTTTTGCGCGCTGGTTCCTGCCGAGTCCGAAATGAACGCGCTTATCGTTCGATGAGAGATAGCTGGACCCGCTGGTGACCATGGCGTACTGCTCGGCTCCCGACTCTGAGACCAGTCGTAACTGTGCGCCAATTCCGTCCCGGTTGCTGCGCGTGCCGATGGTGTCGATCAGAAGCCAGTGGTTGGCTGCGACACGCTGATTCTCAAGAATGACCGCAGGCCCGTTGTTGCAGTTGATGACAACGTCCACCCAGCCGTCGTTGTTCAGGTCCCCGAACGCAACCCCGCGAGCCGCCAGCGGTTTACGGAATGCCGGCCCGGCAGCGGGCGAGACGTCGGCGAATCTCCCCTTCAGGTTGCGCATGAGCATCGGCGGTTCCAGGTAGCGCAGTTGAGGCTGGGTGAGTTGGATGTTGTCCATCACATGCCCCTGGCCGACAAACAGATCCTTCCAGCCGTCGTTGTCGTAGTCGAAAAACTTTGAGCCCCAGCCAGAATGTTGCATGCTGGCGGCGCCGACACCCACCGAATCCGAAACATAGTCGAACGATCCTTTGGCGTTGTGGAAGAGCGAATAGCGCTGCGTGGCGAGGGCATTGGCGAAGATGTCGGGCCATCCGTCGTTGTCATAGTCGGCGAAGTCCGTACCCATTCCAGAGAAACTGCGTCCGTCCGAATCGTAGGCGGCGCCTCGTTCCAGCGCGACCTCCTCGAAGGTGCCGTCGCCTCGATTGCGAAACAACTGCTGTGCAACCGAATCGTTCGCCACAAAGATGTCGGGCCAGCCGTCGCGATCGAAGTCGTTCATGGCCACGCCGAGGCCTTTTCCGGGGAATTGATCGATGTGCGTCTGGCTGGAGACGTCTTTGAATCCTTGGGCGCCTTCGTTGTGATACAGGAGGTATGTGATCGGCTGGAACTGGTCGGGATGACAATAGGCGCGCGCACCGGGCTTGCGCTCCCCGCACCAGATGTCCATCGAAAAGTCCCACTTCACGTAGCGTACGACCAACAGGTCGAGCCGTCCGTCGCGGTCGTAGTCGATGAAAAGCGCACCCGTGGACCATCCGCTGCCGCCCACGCCCAGCCGCGACGTCACATCGGTGAAGGTCCCGTCGCCGTTGTTGTGGTAGAGCGTGTTGCCATTGAGGCTGGTGACAAACAGATCCGTGTGCCCGTCGTTGTCATAGTCGGCCGCGGCGACACCCATACCGTATCCCGTGCCACGCACGCCCGCCTTCTCGGTGACATCGGTAAACGTGCCATCGCCGTTGTTGCGGTAAAGCCGGTTCCAGAAACGCGGTGAGGATTTGGCGGGCTGCCCGCCGGCCGGCATGGGGTCTGTGAGCGCCGCTCCGTTCACCAGAAAGATGTCCGGCAAGCCATCGCCATCGTAGTCAAGAACAGCTACGCCGCCCGTCATGGATTCAATCGGGTACTTGCGAGACGTCGGGCTCGATTGGTTCACGAAATCCACGTTGGAGCGTTTGGTCACGTCCGAGAAAAAGGCCGGCAAACCCGGTTGAGCGTGTATATAAGGAACGTGGATAAAGGGCACGTGCAAAAGCAGTGGAGCCGCCCCGAGGCTTATCCATATCGCTATCCTGACCGCGCGGCCAATCATGGGTGCACGCTGAGCCAACGAAACTAGACGGTCCACGCGCGCGAAGAAATTGGCGCCGTCGCCGTGACGTCGAAGAAACACTTCAAGGCTAAAACTGTTCTCGCGCAATGCCGGGTTACCACTGTTTGCCGCTCAAACACGCCAGGATCGGTGCTGCCGAAGCTTTTGAATAGGTCCATCCACGGCGGGACTGTGCCAAGTGGCGCAGGGGTAGGTTGCCTCTCGACGTATTCCCGCTGCTTAACGGACGAGACAGGCGTTAGAACCGTCACAGAAATATGTTAGAGCAGAGTGGCCGCAAAAGTCAATCAAGGTCTGATGTCATACCATGCAAAGAACCGAGTTATATCTCTAACTGGTCGTTGTCGATCGACCACGCATAGATCGAAGGCTGCACCTTCTTCAGCGGCCGCGAAACGAAGTTACCCGGCACCACGGTCTCCAGCAGGATGCGCAGCTTTTCGTCCAAGCCGGCAAAGCAGGCCCACGTTGCGCCAACAATGGGATTCATTGTTCCGGTTCCTCTGAATGAATACTATAGACGTGCACATGGTTATGGCTTGTCGGCCCATTGGTTGCATGCCCGCACTTACGGCAGCAACTGTTCGCACCGGCGAAGAGGAAGTCGTCTCCACGCCAGAGTTGCACAGCGACGAGGCGATCGCCCGCGACAGGTTTGCTTGCGTTGAGTGTGGCGCTCAGGCTCCTAATTCAAGGGCACATTGGAATGAAAAAGGGGTCGGGAAGAACCGAAACCGGTAGCGTAAGAACATCCGGTAGAATGGTAGACAAATGGTATCTTGCTGCCAGGCACTGAATATCGATGCCGGCCGCCGAGTTGGGCCGCGTAATGGATCGCGAGGAAGAAGACCGCATCCTGGGGTATGGGCCGGAAGGCTACTGAGCCATGGTTCTGGATAGTTCCGCCATCGTTGCCATTCACCTCCGGGAACCCGGCCACGAAAGGTTGATCGATAGAATCGACACTGCCGAAGTGGTGGTCGGGCGTCCCCACTCTGGTCGAAACCGCGATGGTGTTAACGGCCCGGTGGGTCACGATGCGCGTCCAATGCTTTTCGCGCATCTGCGCCGTCTGGACACCGAGGTGGTAGCGTTCAATGCGGAACACCTGGACGCCGCCGTGACCGCCTTCATCCGGTTCAGGCGTGCCCATCATCCGGCGGCCTTGAATTTCGGGGAGTCCATGTCGTGGGCCGTCGCATCGGTAGCGGGTATGCCGCTGCTCTTCACTGGCGAGGACTTCGGCCGGACGGATATCGCGCCGGCCTGACATGCGAAGCTTCACCGCAGATGCACTCAGGTCCCGGACGTTTGCCGTGTTGTACTGGGCGGTGCCATCGCTCCTGTGCCTGACGCTGCATTGGCGGAGCCTCGAAGCCTGGTTCCGGGCCGACGACTTCGCCTGGCTGAGCGTGGGCCGCGACATCACCGGCTTTCACACTCTGCTGGATGCGTTATTCTCGCCGAGCGCACACCGCACCATGCGCCCATTGAGCGAACGCGGGCTGTTCATGGCGGCTTACGGCATCTTCGGCCTTGAACCGCTGCCGTTCCGCGTCCTGGCTTTCGCCACGCAGTTTGCGAACCTGGCGCTGCTGGCTTCGATTGGGGCGCGCCTTACCGGGTCGCGCGCGGCCGGGTTCTGGGCGGCGGTTTTCTGGGCGCTGAACAGCTCACTGCTGTTTCCGCTGGCTTGGGCCTGCAACTACTGCGAGGTGATGTGTGGCTTCTGTTTGCTGCTGGCGTTCCACGCGCTGCTGCGCTACGTGGAAACCGGCGAGCGGCGCTACAACCTGTTGCAGTGGGCCGTGTTTCTTGTTGGCTTCGGGGTGCTGGAACTGAACGTGGTCTATCCGGCGCTGGCTGCCGGATATACCTGGCTATGCGCACAACGGCATTTCCGCCGTACGCTGCCGCTGTTTGCGGTCTCGGCGGTCTATTTCGTGGTGCACCAGGTTGTCGCGCCGCCGCTGAAGACAGGACTCTACGCGGTTCATCTTACGGGCGCCATCTTCCGGACACTGGCGGTCTACTGGACGTGGTCGCTGGAGCCGGCTTACTTGCGGATGCCGCGCGGGCTGGCGTTGGCAAGCCTGCTGTTGCTCACGGCCGGGCTGGCCGACTTCACGGTGCGGAAACTGCGGGCCGGCGTTCGCACGCCGCTGTTCTTCCTGCTGTGGTATGTGGCGGTGCTCTCGCCGCTGCTGCTGTTGCGCGACCACCTCACCGAATATTATGTCTTCCTGCCGGTGGCCGGCCTGTGCTGGCTGGGCGGCTGGGCAATGGCCGAATCGCCACGCGCGGCGGCAGCCCTGGCGGTGCTCTACGCCATGCTCTCCGTCCCTCACCTGCTGTCGGCCGTCGAACGGAACTATCGGTTGACGTTGCGGGTGCGCGATCTGGTGGAAGGCGTGGCCGGCGCGCACCAGCAGCATCCCGGCCAGGCCATCCTGCTGGAGGGCGTGGACAACGATCTCTTCTGGAACGCCTTGCGCGATCATCCATTCCGGCTGATCGGTTTCGAACAGGTCTACCTAGCGCCCGGCAGCGAGCGCTCCATTACGGCGGATGCGGACCGTGGCGACCTCAACGAATTCCTGGCGCCGGCCGGGGCCGTGGCAGCCGCGATCGACCGAGGTCAACTGGCGGTTTATGATGTGCGCGGGCCGCGGTTGCGTAACGTTACTTCGTCGTACACGGTGGCCCACGACGAGACTCTGCCGCGCCGCGTGGATGCCACCAGTCCGCTGGATGCGCCGTGGCTTGGGCCGGAGTGGTATCCAAGCGACGGCAGCCTGCGCTGGATGCCGAGACGCGCCACGCTGCGCATCGGTGGTCCGACCGCCGCGGGGCAGAAACTGTACCTGCGGGGGATCTGCCCCGAGGAGCAACTCCGCGCCGGGCCGCTGCAGGTGAGCGTGACCATTGGCTTGACTGGGGCGGATGCGCGGCTGCCGCCGGCGACGATCCGGGAGGGCCAGAACTCATTCGAGCTTGCCTTTGAGCTACCTGCTTCTCTGGCGGAAAAAGGGGAACTGGCGATCGCGGTGGAAGTGAGCCGCGTGATTCGGCCGGCCTCAGACCCGCGCGAGTTAGGTCTGGGCTTCGGCGTGTTTGAAGTGAAGTAAACGGCAGCTGAACCTGTTCATTTAAGCTGAAACGGTTTTTGGTCCGGCGGCACTATTTATCGACGCATCGGCTGTTCCGTTTGAGAGGGTGCAGCGTTTTCCACGTCAATTGGCCGCTCCAATCCGGCGTGAGTTCAAGCCAAAGTAAAGTTTTGGCGAGCACGAGGAAGCCGGTGGCCCCGGTTCGGAACATCCACCGTGGGAAATGTTCAAGTCTGCGCCGGCCGCAGCTCTGGCCGCGCCAACTCCGCGCAGAATGGAATGGACAATTCATGCCGGGTACAACTACCCGCTAAGAGGAGGATCGAAAATGAGGAGCCGTTTTCTTACAGTTGCAGTACTTGCGGTTGCGATGGGGGCGATGAGCCATGCGCGCGCGGACGCGGTGGTCTCCGACGGCAGGTTCACGAATGTCTATGTGTATCCGGATCCGTCGAAGGAAACGTGGGAACAGCATCTGAACAACTTGCCGGCGAGCCAGAAACCGAGCGATCCGGAAAAGTTCACGCGCCAATCGATCGACGCCTTCACCCAGACTTTGATGAGCCCCGACTGGCCGTCGTACTTTGGCGGCCTCCACCAATACGGAGGCA
>Ga0210402_10006516_pt1 | contig 10338 bp, 8 predicted proteins | sample IncBWC7MmetaG_FD_161055 | JGI IMG/M metagenome (GOLD analysis project Ga0210402, IMG submission 161055) | Forest soil microbial communities from Barre Woods Harvard Forest LTER site, Petersham, Massachusetts, United States - Inc-BW-C-7-M | ecosystem: Environmental > Terrestrial > Soil >...
ACGCGCGCTGATATCCATGATGGCCCGGAGCAAATGCTCCAATCAGAGGCCGGATACATTGATGCAAGACCGCTCACCGCCAGCTCGGCGAAACCACTTGCAACGCACGGCCGGACCATACATTGGGTCAAACTCGGAAGTCGGCGGGCCCTCCCGCGAGGTCCGCTTTACCCTCAAGAACGGAAGTGATCAGCCGAGCCCGTCAGGTCCGAAAAGTGCCAGATCCGGAAGTCGAAATCGTTTGATCGACCTATGCTGCAGCCCTCGGATTGGGTAGTTTGGTCCTATAATTTCGACGCTATTGCAGGTTTCCCGGGCCGGAGCGCACCCAAATGGCGAAGCGCGGACAAGCGGTGCGTAGATCTCCAACTAGAAGCAAGGTGCCAGCGAAGCCCAAACGTGCGCCTGCGGATATTGATTTAAAAAAGGAAAATGCAGCTCTCAGACTCGAATTGGCCGAAGCACTGGAGCGGCAAACCGCTGCGTCAGAGGTTCTTCAGGTCATCAGCAGCACGCCCGGCGAGCTGGAGCCGGTTTTCCAGAAGATGCTAGAGAACGCGACACGCGTTTGCGGGGCCAAATTCGGCACGATGCACCTTATTGAGGGGGACGTCGCTCGGCGGGCAGCGCTTCACAACGTGCCCCCTGCCTACGCCGATGAACTCGCGACGCGGACGTGGCGACCTCATCCGAAAACCGGTCTTGGTCAAGTGATCAGGACCAAACAGGTGGCTCATATCGCGGATGTTCGGACGAACCCGGCATACCTGGAGGGTTCTCCCGGCAGCATCGCACTATCTAATCTCGGAGGCGCTCGGACGATTGTCACTGTACCTATGCTTAGAGATGCCAAGCTGGTCGGCGCAATCGGGGTCTATCGACAAGAGTTGCGCCCGTTCACTGATAGGCAGATTGAGCTGCTCAGCAACTTCGCCAAGCAGGCGGTTATCGCCATTGAGAATGCGAGACTGCTCCGGGAGTTGCGTCAGCGCACTGACGACTTGACCGAGTCCCTGGAGCAGCAAACCGCGACCTCGGAGGTGTTGCAGGTCATCAGTTCATCGCCGGGCGAGTTGGAGCCGGTTTTTCGGGCCATGCTGGCGAATGCGACTCAACTGTGCGAGGCGAGTTACGGCGTGATGTGGCTGCGTGAAGGCGATGCATTCCGCAGCGCGGCGATCCACGGTGCGCTGCCCCCGGCCTATATCGAGCGGTGGAGAAGTGGAACGCTGGCAAATCCCACTCGAGACTCCCCACTAGCTCGCATCGTGCAAACCCGTAAGGCGGTCCAAATTTCCGACCTGCGCGAAAGCCGCGCCGATCTCGACCGCGACCCGCTCCTCGTGGTGGCGGTTGAGGTGGCTAGTATCCGCACGCTACTGCTGGTGCCGATGTTCAAGGAGGACGAACTGAGCGGCGCCATCGCGATCTATCGCAAGGAGGTGCGGCCGTTCGCCGAAAGGCAGATCGAACTGGTCAGCAACTTCGCCAAACAAGCCGTAATCGCCATCGAGAACACCCGGCTGCTCAAGGAATTGCGGGAATCGCTCCAACAACAGACCGCAACGTCCGAAGTGCTGCGGATCATCAGTTCTTCGCCCGGCGATCTGGCCCCCGTGTTCGACAAGATGCTCGAGAACGCGACCCGCGTTTGCGGGGCGGAGTTCGGGTCGATGAATCTGGTCGAGGAAGGGTTCGTGCGCCAAGCCGCGCTCTACAATGCCCCGCCCGCGCTTGCCTCAGCACGAGCCAATAAGGTCTCTCGCCCGCATCCGCAAAGCACACTGGCGAGCGCAATCCGCTGCAAGCAGGTGGTTCACGTTGCCGACCTACGAACCACTCCAGCTTATCTCGAACGTGCTCAAACCACCTTTGAGCTGGTCGAACTTGGCGGTGCCCGGACCGCTGCTGTCGTGCCGATGCTGCGAGATGACGAGGTCATCGGTGTTATCACCGTCTATCGGCAGGAGGTCCGGCTGTTCGACCACAAGCAGATCGAGCTGCTCAGCAACTTCGCGAAGCAGGCGGTGATCGCTATCGAGAATGCACGGTTACTCAAGGAATTGCGGCAATCGCTTCAGCAGCAGACCGCAACCGCGGATGTACTCAAGGTCATTAGCCGATCAACCGTCGAGCTCAAGAGGGTGCTCGACACGTTGGTGGACACCGTGGCGCGCCTCTGCCGCGCCGACCAGGCACATATGTTCCGTCGGCGAGATGACAAGTATCACATGCTCGCGGCGTGCGGCCTTACCGAGGAAGCAAAGGATTTCATCCTCACCCATCCCTTTGCGGTCGACCGCGGCACGATCAGCGGCCGTGTCGTGTTGGAGCGCCGAGCGGTCCACGTCCCCGATGTCTTACAGGATCCAGAATTCACTTATAGGGAAGGACAAAAGCTCGTCGGCGTCCGCACGATGCTCGGCATTCCGCTTCTTCGCGAGGACGCACTGATCGGCGTATTCATCGTCACTCGCACGCGCGTCGAACCCTTCACGACCAAGGAAATCGAGCTGGCCACCACCTTCGCTGACCAGGCGGTGATCGCTATCGAGAATGCGCGCCTCTTCGAGGAGCTGCGGGAGCGACAGGCCGAGCTGCGCGTCACCTTCGACAATATGGGTGACGGGGTCGTCATGTTCGACGCCGAAGCGCGCCTCGCCGCGTGGAACCGCAATTTCCAGGAGATGCTCGAGCTGCCCGACGCCTTTCTCGCCCGGCGGCCGAGCTATGCCGACTCTTTCCGCTATCTCGCCGACCACGGCGAGTACTCGTCCGATCTCGAAGCTGAACTAAGCCGCACCATCGAAGATACCAGCCGGGAGATGCGTCTCGAACGCACGCGCCCAGATGGCCGTGTCATCGAAGTGCGACGCAACCCCGTGCCGGGTGGCGGCTTCGTGATGATCTACAGCGACATCACCGAGAGAAAGAATGCCGAGGAGGCGATTCGCACAGCGCGAGACGCGGCCGAGGCGGCGTTGCGCGATTTACAGACGGCACAGGCCAGTCTAATCTAGGCGCAGAAAATGGCTGCACTCGGCCAACTGACCGCCGGCATCGCGCATGAGATCAAGAACCCGCTCAATTTCGTCAACAATTTCTCGGCTCTGTCCGCAGATTTGATCGACGAACTGGAAGGCGTGCTCAAGCCCGCGGCCCTCGACAGCAAGACCCGGGAAGAAACCAGCGAACTAACCCATATGCTGAAAGGCAATCTCGAGAAGGTAGTCCAGCACGGCAAAAGGGCTGACTCGATTGTCAAGAACATGCTGTTGCATTACCGCGAGGGTTCTGGCGAGCGCAGGCCGGTCAATCTAAACGCCCTAGTCGATGAGAGTCTCAATCTTGCGTATCACGGTGCCCGGGCTGAGAATCAGGAGTTCAAGATCAGGCTGGAACGATCTTTCGACCTGGCCACCGGCGAAGTCGACCTGTTCCCGCAGGAGATGACGCGAGCCCTTCTCAACATGATCTCAAACGGTTTCTATGCGGCTGCGAAGCGTAAGGCGAAGATTGGGTTTGACGAATACGGGCCAACCCTTTCCGTCGCGACCAAGAACCTCGGCAACAGCGTCGAGATCACGATTCGCGATAATGGCGGCGGCATTCCTCCGGAAGTGAGGGAAAAAATGTTCAATCCGTTCTTTACGACCAAACCACCCGGCGAGGGAACGGGTCTTGGTCTCTCGTTGAGTTACGACATTGTCGTTAAGCAACATGCCGGATCGATAGAGGTCAATACACAGCCCGGAGAATTCACCGAATTCAGGGTCAGTCTTCCGCGCATGGCAGCCACGGGCAAAGCAGGGGCAGACAAATGAGCTTGCTTATTCTTGTTGTTGACGACGAACCCGATGTTGAGGCGCTGTTTCGCCAGCAATTCAGACGTGACATCCGCGACGGACGCTTCACGATGGATTTTGCGCAATCCGGAGACGGTGCCCTACAATGTGTCAGCGATGCCGCTGGCGCATCGTTGATTCTCATTCTGTCCGACATCAACATGCCAGGAATGAGTGGCCTTGAGCTTTTGCCGAAAGCGAAAGCTGCGCGACCCGACGTTCCCGTCATCATGATCACGGCCTATGGCGACCCTGATACCAGGCGTAAAGCCATGGAAGGCGGCGCGGACGCGCTTCTGACGAAGCCCATCGATTTTGTTGCTCTGCGGGGCGAGATTGACAGCCGTGTCCAAGGGGCTGGAGCCCAGGTTCGTTAAAGGTCAAGCTCAAAAATCCGGGGGCAATCAGGAAGTCCCTTATGCCCTCAGGAACGGACTTCATCAGATGAGCCATCAGGTCCGAAAAGTGCCAGCAGGTCATTCTATCACCTCGTCGGCGCGGCCTGACAAGGGCAGCGGAACGCTGATGCCAAGCGCCTGGGCGGATTTTGCGTTGATGAACAGTTCGAGTTTCGTGCCCTGCTGGACCGGTAGATCGCCGGCCTTTTCACCCTTGAGGATGCGAGCGACGTAAACGCCGGTCAGCCGGTATGAATCGAGGGGATTGCCGCCATAGCTTGCCAGTCCGCCGGCTGCGGCGAACGAACGGTTCTCAAAGACGGCGGGCATCGCGCGGCGCGCCGCGATTTCGCCGAGCTTCGCGCTTCTGCTGGTAAAGAGCGGATCGGCGCCGACGACGAGTCCACCCGCGCCCAGCTCGGTGAGCTTGGCAAAAACTTCCTCGAAATCACCCTCGTTGCTGGCATACAGCACACGAAGCGTGATGGAAAAGCTGTGAGCGGCGGACATGGCTCCGGTGGTTTCGACTTCCATTAGGGTGGGGTTGGCCGGATTGACGAGGAGGCCCACGACACTGGCGTTTGGCACGAGCTCGTGCAGCAATTCCAGCCTCTTAGGAGTGACGAGCGCATTGAGTTGCGTAACGCCCGTGATGTTCTCGCTTGGTTTGTTGAGGTTTGTGACGAGGCCGAGTTGGATCGGATCAAAACCGGTCTCAAAGACGATCGGAATGGTTGTTTTCGCGGCCTTCGCTGCGAGCGCGGCCGGTGTGCTGGTCGCTGCAATCACGGTCGCCTTGTTCTCTACAAGATCGGCCATCAAGGCCGGCAACCGATCGGAATGGTTCTCCGCCCAACGGTATTCGATCTTCACGTTGCGGCCATCGACGTAGCCGGCTTCGGCGAGCCCGTCGAGAAACGCCGCAAGCTGGCGTTGGTAATCTTTGGCCGACTGAGAGTTCAGAAATCCGACGATAGGGATAACGGGCTGCTGCGCCTCCGCCACCAGCGGCCATAGCGCGGCACTGCCGAGCCCTGCGATGAACTCCCGCCGTCGCATCTGCCCCCCTTACAGGACCATGCATTGGGAGAAGCACCCTAGCACTTTGTCGTAGCGTTGTGGGCCGTTTTGTAGGACCGCTCCGGGTCATCAACGGCCCTCACGTCCCCGAAATCCGACTTCCGCTCTTCCTTCGAAAGCAGATGAGGTGGATGGCTCCCGCTCACGGCATCTAGGTGCCAAAGTGTGAAGGCCATCAGGCGGCGGGATTGGCGCCTTCGCGGGGCTCTGGTTCGCATACAGGATGTGAGCGGTTAATCCGCTACCAATAAATCCCGTGTCGGTGCAGCTCGTGAATGATACGGGCTTCGACCGTGACGTGGCGCCTGGATGGCTTGGCGACCGGCTCGGACATAGTTGGAGCCGATGTCGGTGTTTGGCACTGAGTGTCAGGCGGTAGCTAGGCTGAGGCCTCGGGATTGGCCGGCATAAGCGCCGGGCGAAACCAGCAAGGCGGCGCCTTCTCGGCTGGCGTTTTCCGGGGCTCTGGGGCCTGCTGGCGGACTTCGTTGGGAGAGGTCGCTTCGGCCTGCGAGAATGGCTTGCAGGTAGTAGCGAAGAACCAAACTGAGCATCCTAGACATGATCGAACTCCATTGTTGATCATTGACGGGATGTGGCGAAGCGGACTTCAAAGCTGCCGCTGTTGGGCACCGCTTCGTGTTTGACGATCCGGATGCGGCTCGTGTTCATCGTTCGTTGGTAGAAGGCCGCTGGCCTGCGGCGCAAGCAACCTCAGTATGTGCACGTGATCGCTGACATGGCATCCCGTTGTACCAGCGACCTTACTTTCCTTCCCGTTTCACGAGGATCGCAAGGCTCTCAAGGTGGTGCGCTAGCGCTGTCCAGCTCCTCGAAATATTCATCAGCACGGCAGACCGGTGGGCTGAATTCCTCGGATCAGCTCCGAGGATTTTGTGTTCCGCAGCGTAGGCTCTGCATTGTTCGGCTGTAGGCATTTAGGCCCTTCCGCCGGGCCATTGGCCCAGCCGTGCTTGAGGCCAACATTCTAATCCTCTTGCAGTTCCACGAACGAACCGTTGCGCTCTTTAAGCGCGGCCTCGACGATCAACGCGCTATGTCGGCGACGAACGGCCGGAAGCGCTGGCGGCGCAGCCACGGTCATCCTATTGCGTGCGACGGTGATCTGGTGACTACCGCGCGTGACGTTCGTGACGATCCGTGCGACGATGTGACGGGGCGCGCGTGACGGGAGCGTGCCATGTGGAGAATGTCAGACTTCGAGGCGATCGGCTTCGTGACGCTTACGGCCGTGATGGTGGCGCTGGCCTTGCTGGGTGGCTGAGGCGTTCAGCTAATCCGTTCGGATCCTGCTCGCCGGAATAAGTCGCCGTCGCCCGCGCCCCGAGGCGACTAGCCCTAGCCACGACCGCGCGGGATCGTTGTTGTCCACTAGGACAATTGCCGCCTTTCCCCGATGGCGTTTAGGTTCCGCTGTCCAGAGCGCCGCTGATCGCAAAAGTGGACGCTTGGCCGGCAAGCAGGACGACCAGCCTGTCCTACAGAAGCCATCCGCCGTCTGGTCGAGATCGGCTTGAAAGCGAAGAATGACCCACGAAAGGGCATGGCCAGCAATCAATCTAGCGATTGCCGCTGTCTTGGCGACGGTTCTTGGTGGATGCGCGAGCGGCTCGCAACAGGCCGCCTTACAAGAGCCTGGCACTGCCCCGGAGACGCCAGCGACGATCCGGGCTGATCAAATTGTCGGCCGCTGGGGCGTTGCGTCTTATCAGGATCCCAAAGACCGGACACGGGTTGAAGCTGCGGCTAAAGCACAGTGCAAACTGCCCTATGTGATTACGGCGGGCGCGTCGGGAGGCGTGGTGATGCACCTTGCCGACGAGGCAGCGCCACAAGATCTGCGGCTAAAGGGCGATCCCAGCGGAAAAAACTATATCGGTCCGCCCGGACCCGCTGGTGGAGAAAAGGATCGCGAAGTCGTTTCCGTTGATAGTCGGTTGCTGATAATGCGATTTGTCGATCCGGATGCGGCCAAGCGCTATGGCAATATGGTGTACGTCCGCTGTTGATGATGGCACTGCCTTATCTACTCGCGCGCTCCAAATGCGCCGGCTTGTCCCTGAAGGCGAAGAAATGACACTGGATGAAAAGATCGCTGCGCTCTTCCGCAAAGGCTCATCAAATTCCGCCGACGCGAAGCCGGCGCCTTCCATTGACCGCCCGGTTGCAGAAGAAGCTGCGTCTGAAGCTGCTGTAAGCGAGCCCGCGGGCGAAGAAGGAAGCGAGCGGGTTGACGACACTTCCCCGTTGGCTTCTCGGGGGAATATGGCGGAGCAGACAAACTCACCATGGGCGGGATTGGAGTTAGATACAGCAATCCACCTCCGCTGGACGCTGCGCGATATCAAAGCCAAGCGGACGAGATTAATGCCCGTCAGTCCAAATGATTTGAAGACTTTGATTGAAATGGGACTGGTCGAAATGTGCGACGACGCGCCTATGCTTACCAACGAAGCTCATCAAGCACTTGATCGATGATGAATCCGGAGCAGCCATGTGCAATCCTTTCGGGCAGTCCGGCGCCTCAGGAGCCATGGTGCCGCGGGGCGGAATGCAGAATTTAAACGCGTTTTTAGGTATGACAGGGTGAATAGTTGCTGCTGCCAAAATATGAGCAAGATTCCCACTTTTAGAGTCAAAGCACCTGCTGGGGGCCAAACGGAGGTTTCCGATTGGGTGTGGCTGGCTGGCGCTTTGCGCGAAACCATAGGGGGCGGGCTGCCGCTCTCGCTGTCCTCGAAGAATTGCCGGTGATCTGCTCCGTGATGGTTGCGGCCGGCTCGATGATCATGATCTCGATCCTGCTCTACCAGAATTGGCCGCAGTAAACGAAGACATGGCGATGACGGTAATGCCGCCGCGAGCTGTAATGAATACGTGTGACGTCCGGTGACTGCTGTCCGATCCGGACTTCGCGTGCGAACGGCGGCCTTCCGGTTCTTCATTTTGATCCACGCGGCGACGCTCGCTCTCGCGATGCTTGGAGACGAGGCGTGAAACGAAACGCGCCAATGCGGACAAGCGCGATGTCAGCTTTGCACCCATCAACCGACATCGTGAGCGCGACGCGGCATGTCCGTTTTGTGCCAAACTCAGACATCATCACTTGGTCTACCGTGTTCGCGCGGACGCCCTGCCGCCACTCTCCTCTCGTCGATACCGAACGTGGCCTGGGCCAATTCACTAGACGAGCGGCGATTTAGAGTACTGCTCAATTCCCAGCGACATACTGCTTAGCTGCTGTGAGGTCGGGTCGGCCACCGTCCGCCCCTGCTGCAAGGATTAAGAGCTTCTCGTAGTAGTTTTTGGCCTGGCCGCGATCTCCGACCCGTTCGGCGGCCTTTGCGGCACCCGCAAAGGAGCGATAGCGGTTAGGATTGTTACGCAGCGATGCCTCAAATTCCCTTAACGCCTGCGCAGGTTCGTCGGCTTCAAGCAACAACTCGCCGAGTAATTCCCGAATCGGCGAGAGGCGATTTTCCATCGCGACGTGCTTGCCGCTTCGATCTTCAAGGTCGGCGGCTTGGCGCATCGCCACAATGGCATCCCCTTTGCGCCCTTCAGCGAGCGCAAGCCAGCCGCCGGCAGCCTGCTCCTGGATTAAAACTTGCTCCGTCCAATAGGCATCGTTCGCTCGAGCGAGTCTGTCCTTGAGCACGCGGAGCTGTTCGATGGCCTCTCGGGCTTTCGTCGGATCTCCGCTGCGGACAGCGCCGATCGCGCGGCCGAACCAGGTGATCGCCTCGGCTTGCGGAAATGGTGTTTTCGGAATTGGGAGCGCTGCCGCTTCGGTCCAAGCGGCGCGCTCGAACGCATAGCGGACCGGAATGGCCGCAAAGGCCGTGTGCCCGCTATAGCGGAAGCCTGCCGGATATTCGGCGACGCTATTTCGGGCATCCAAGATTCGTTTCGCCTGCTGGTCTTGCCCCAATTGCAGGTAAGCGTTCGTCAGGAAGTCAAGGGAATGATAGCGCGCGGGATTTTTCGCGGGATCGGTGGCGGATTGCGGATTGGCGCGGGCAGCGTAGTCGATGGCCTCGTCATCAGCCGCGCGATCCGAACTGATCACCTCCTGCCACATACCGAGCGTTGAGTAGATGTGCGAGGGCATGTGCAGTGCATGCGGCGCCGAAGGTGCGAGGCGCGCGCAACGCGCAGCAGCGAACACCCCCCGCATGGCAAGTTCAGGATAGTCGTAGCTATGGATTATGTAATGCGGGATGCCGGGATGGTTGGGATATTTCACCTCCAGCTTCTCGAGGATGTCGGCGGCCTTGAGCTGCTTGACATAGGTCTTGTCGGCCGGGTCCGCCGCTTCGTTGAGTGCCAGTGCATAGAAGATTGCCGCCTCGGCGTCATTGGGGTAGCGCACCGATAGGCTAGCCATTGCCGCTTCGTAATTCCGCGTGCGCTTTTGTTGCGGGACGACCTCATAGTCCTGGTAGTAGGCGGCCAGCGCCTCGATCCAAGCGATCTCCCGCTCGGTTTTCTGTGACGCCGCTCGGGCTTTATCGATCGCTTCCCAGCCACGGTTGAGGACATCGCCGGGGAATGGACCGACCAGCGGATTAGGGCGCTGGCTGATCGCGATCCCCCAATAGGCCATGGCACATGACGGTTCTTCTTTGGCAATGGCGGTGAACGCGTTCACAGTCTCTGGAAAGAAAAAGGAATGCAGCATTGCGACCGCGCGATTGAATTGCTGCTGCGCCTCCGGGCTGCATGAAATCGGAAAGTCAACCTCGCCAAGCCGCTCCTCAGTCGCGCGTGCGGCTCCAAGGTTCAGCAGCGCGATCAAGGTCGACCCGAACACAACTCCCGTAATTCGAAAGCTTGCCATGACGGATCCCCGTCTAGATTGATTGTCACCGGAGAGACTATTCAAAACCTTTATTGATGTGTCCAATTCATTTATAGTCTCGATACTGATGATAAATCGGAATGTATCTCGATGAACCTCCGGTTTCTCCGCACCTTTGTCGAAATTGCCGACA
>Ga0210402_10006518_pt1 | contig 10336 bp, 10 predicted proteins | sample IncBWC7MmetaG_FD_161055 | JGI IMG/M metagenome (GOLD analysis project Ga0210402, IMG submission 161055) | Forest soil microbial communities from Barre Woods Harvard Forest LTER site, Petersham, Massachusetts, United States - Inc-BW-C-7-M | ecosystem: Environmental > Terrestrial > Soil >...
AACCGGGAGGAGCCTGCAATTTCAGCGGAAGGCGGCAGCCTTCGTGCGATGGCACGAGCCGGATGATGCGAGAGTATCACGTCCGGAATCTGTGAGAGACTCGGGGTGAAATTCCCTGGGCCTACTCGGCGATCGGGATGGAGATCGAGAAATGCAGGCCGAGATTGCGGTAGACGCCGCTGCGGCTCAGGATTGGCTGCCCGTCCAGGGCGCCGTTCCAGGGTTGCGCGGTCAGGAAGCCGGCGCCGGTGTTGAGCGCCACCAGGATCTGGGTGCCGGTCGCGGTGGTAGCGTCGGGGTCTACCAGCTTGGTCACAAGGTCGGGCAGGCCGTCGCCGTTGACGTCGATGAGGTCCTGTTCCGTGGCGGCCTTGCTCTGGGTCGAGGAAGTGCCGCCGCCGAACGAATAGGCCGGCAGGGTGAAGCCGGCGTTGCCCTCAAAGCCTTTGGCCGCGGTGCGCTCCAGCCGGAAGCCGGGCGCGTTCCAGGTCTCGCGCTGGCCGAAGCCATAGCCGAAATTGAGCATGACGGTGAGGCCGCCCCCTGGTGCCGGCTGCACAAAGTCCGGCAGCCCGTCGCCGTTGATGTCGATCAGGTCCCATTGCGCCGTGGTCGTGTCGTGGCTGGCGGTGGTGCTGACGCCGCCCGTGATGCCGACATTGTAGGGGGCCTGTTCGCTGTTGGTGTTGAGGCCGAAGAGATCGGCGGTGGCGCGCAGCGCCGAGGTGCTGGCGCCGAGCGTGACGTTATCGCTTTCGGCCGCGCTCTGGCGCACCGCGGCAGGACCGCCGAGGCTGATGCGCCGGCCCTCCAGCGCCCCGTTGGGCAGCGTCGCCTGCAAGCTGCCGCCGCCGACCACGTCCGGATAGCCGTCGCCGTTGAAATCGATGAAGTCTATGTCGGTCGAACTCGTGCCGTTGGATGTGCCGGTGCCGAACACTAGGAGCGAGATCCCATCTGCGGTGTTGGTGGCGCTGCCGGTTTTGACGATGCCCTGCGCGCCGCCAAAGCTGGTGCCGTCGGACAGGTTGATAATGCGAGTGCCGGCCCGGGTCGGGCTCATGAACGAGCCGGGCGGGAAATTCGGGAAGGTGTCGGAGACGAAGGCGTTGGCGTCGCGCGCCTGCCAGCGGTTCTCGATCTGGAACGGCAGCATGCCGACGAAGCTGCGCAAGACCGGGTCGGTGCTGGGGTCAGTACTGTCCGTCGCCGGCAGGCGCAGCAGGGTTTGATCGATGGGTGCTGCCGGATCGGCGGGCGTATAGTCGCCGAACCACCAGTTGCGGTAGCCGCCGCCGAAGGCCTCGGTGTTGGAGGTGTCAACGTGGTCGGCCGCATCACCCACATCACCGACAGCGCCGGCACCGAAGACCGGCTCTACGGACCGCTGGGCGAGATCGTCCAGGAGACCCGGGCGATCCCGATCCAGGGCGGCCAGGTCCCCACCTACACGACCAAGTACCAGTTCGACACCTGGAACCGCATCGCCCAGATGATCTATCCGGATAATCCCGGCAAGTTGCTGACCTACCACAAGTTCGGCCAGCGGCGTCGATCGTCCCCACCGCGATAGGTTTTGAAAGGTGTCTCAGGCCAGCGCCTGCACGCATGGCGCCGCACCATCCGGAACCTCCGGCGCCTCCGCCGTGGCCGCAGGCACGGTCCATTCGCGCATCCAGAAACCAAGCGGTGCCGTGCGCTCCGGCTCGATCACCGCCTCCCGCGCAAAGCGGCCGCCACCCGGCAATTGCACGCCGACCCTGACGCGATATGCGCGCGCCCTGGAGGCAATGCGAAACTGCGACGGGATTTCTGCCCGCGTCGAGGCACCAAGCTCCGGTGAGGCCGCCATGTCGGTTGGAGATGAAGCCGCCGCAGCCGACAAAACCTCTCGTGGCGCGAGACTGACATCTATGCCGGGCTGGCGCGAGTGGACGGTCGCCACCGCGCGCAGGCGATTGAACAACGCCAAGTCCATGCCGAGCACTTGGTCGAGTTCCATCACGGTCTCGAAAGGGGCGTTCTTCGGTCCATGCGCGAGGCCGGCCGCGCGGTAGGCGGCGCTTTCGGCGCCGTTGACGCCGGGGACGTCGTCCGCATCGCGAAAATCCACGATGGCGGCGGCGAGCGCGACCGCCTTGTCGGGTGCAACACCAAGACCGCGCAGCAGCCACTCGAGCAGGCTTGCGGATGCAGCATTCAGATCGACCAGACCGCCGACATCGGTGACCGTGATTGCGACGGCGGCGTCCCCGTGCCCGCAAAGCAGGGGCGTCCCGTCCCTCGCCAGTCCCGCGGCATCCACGGGTCGGCGGTCGCGGTCGCCGAGCCGCAGCGCAACGAGGCGCATCATGCCGTCGGCCAGCGCCTCGGCCTCGGCGTGCCGGCTGAGTTGGCCTGTCGCACGTACGTCGAGTCGAACGGCGGTCAGTAGCACCAGCGTGACCAAGGTCAGCAGCGCCAGCAACCAGAGCACCGAAACCAGAACAAAGCCGCCGTCAGCGCGCATGCCATCATGCGGTACAGGTGCGTCGCGGGGCCGCCATCGGCCTGCGGCCCGCCGGCTCAATGCGCGGCGCGGTTAAGATCGCGATCGATCTTCGACCGTCCCATCTGGCTGCGCGGCGGCTCCAATTTGACGCGCGACCGGTACTCCTCGGTGGCCCGGCGCGCGTCCTCGCCGTCGCGCATCACGCGGGGGTGGATGATGATCAAGAGCTCGGTGCGGTTGATCTGGTCGTCCTTGGTGCCGAAGGCGTTGCCCAGCACGGGAATGTCGCCGAGAATCGGCACATGGTTCTTGTTGGCGGTGTTGCGCTCCTGGATGAGGCCGCCCAGCGCCACCGCCTCGCCGTCCGCAACGGCGACCGTGGTCCTGATGCGGCGCTGCTGGATCGTCGGGGAGTCGATGCCGGAGGTCGTCGTTGGCGTCGCGGTCGAAACCTCCTGTTCGATGTCAAGCAGCACACGTCCATTGTCGTTGGCGTGAGGAGTGACCGAGAGGATCACGCCCGTATCGATCATCTGGATCGAACTCAGGATCGGAGCGCCCACGGCGGTCGTGGCCTGAGCGGCCTGCGTTTGGATCGGCACCTGATCGCCGACCTGCAGCATCGCCGTCTTGTTATCCATGACGGTGACGTTCGGTGTGGAGATGACGTTGACCTTGGTGATGCTGGACAAAGCATCAAGCGCGACGTTGATGTTGCGGGCCGCAAGGAAATAGGAGAAGCCGGGAAACGCCGAAGCGACCGCCCCAGACGCCGCATCGGTAAAGGTCACACTGTGGTTGCCCTTCTCGAAAAACCATTTTACGCCGAACTTCAGCTCGTCCGTGAGGGTGACCTCGGCAATCGCCGCCTCGATCATGATCTGGGTCCCCGCCACGTCGATGCGCCGCAGGATGTGCAGGATGCGCTGATATTCCGTCGGCACCGTCTGGTTCCAGCCTCGATTTGGATAGAAGGAGCAATTGCATGACGTCCCGTCGATTTTCTCGCCGTTCGGTCGTTGTCGGTACTGTCGGGCTCGCCGGTCACATGTCGCTCGCGAACAAAGCCGTCGCCCAAGGCGCGGCGCCGAAGGGATACGTGCTCGGGCCGAACGAGGGCGAGCACCTGATCCAGCGCGGCGGAAGCATCTTCATCAAGGCCGATCCCACCAAAGGTTCGAATGGTCTCGCGATGGGAACGCAACAGATTCTCGCCGGAGTCGGGATCCCGATTCACCGGCACTTTCAGATGGACGAGGCGTTTTACGTTGTCGACGGCGGCGGCACCTTCATTCTCAACGATGTGCCGCATCCGATCGACAGGGGCAGCTCGATCATTATCCCGAAGAATGCCTGGCACAGCTTTCAGAATCCCGACCGCGAGCTTCTCCTCCTGTGGATCGTCGCTCCGGCCGGATTGGAGGCGTTTTTCCGCGAAGTCGCGACGCGTCCCGCCGTGCCGCCGGTGCAGCGAACCAAGGAGCAGCTAAACGCAATTGCGCGGAAGTACGCAACCGAGTTCCGGTAGATCGATCAAACGACGGCTCCCTTTCGAGTCTGTCGTAGCCAACCGAGTCAGCTCTTGGCCCGGCTCTGCGGTAACCGGCGTCCGCCGGGCACGGGAGCTATCCGGGGATAAGCTATCGTCAGTCGGGACGACGCACGATGCATGATGATGACTGGTCATCCGAGGCGTTGACCTTCGTGTCTACGCCAATGTTCGCTGGCGGTCGATAGATCATCGGCAACTTGCAATCAGTCACGGACGACGAAGTTTACCAGCCGCCCGGGAACGACGATTTCCTTCACGATCGTTTTGCCTGCCAGCAGCTCCTTTACCTGCCGATCCAACTTCACCAGCGCCATCAACGCATCGGCGGGCATGTCGGCGTCGGCGACGATCTTGTGTCGGAGGCGATCGAGGGTGAGCGTCAGTGACATTGAAGCGGTCGCAGAAAAGTTCGACGACATCGAAGCCGGATTGTACACGCTTAAAGCCCAGATCGTGGCTGCCATCATAGCAGTAAGCCCAGAGAGAGCCGATAATTTGGTTCCACCTGCCGCTGAAGCGTCCTGATCCCGTTAGTCACCGAACACTGCATTGAACAACGAGATCGGCGAGACTGCGCAGCCGGTTGCCGCCGCCGTCATGGTGGCGCGATTAAGCTTTGCGAGCCCGCGCGAATAGATCGGGAATCGCTTGCCGTCCTTCTGCGCCGCAAGTCTGCGTTGGCGAAGCTCCGCATTGAAGACCGATAGGGTCCCCGTTTTCGCGGCTGGCCTCGATCCGCGAAACGTTGCGCTCAACATTCGCTGCAACCCGCGCCATCGTCGTGTTGTGGTCGGCGAGCCCGACGCCGTATCTGCGCGCGCCGCCGTTTGTGCCGCTACCAGACCTATCGACAATCATCTGGGTGGATTCTTCCTCCATTGTTATCCGTGCCTTTTCGGGGCACACCAGCTATCCGGGGTAGACCGGTAGCGGAGCTAACGCCGTGGAGAAGGCAGCCCGTGAGGTCATCAGTACGGTCAAACGCGTCCAAAGGCAGGGTGGAAAGGAATCCGAATTGGCGACAATATTGCGCCGGAAAGTAGATGCAGCCGTGCAGCAGATTTTACCTCGTGAGTCATGTATGTGAACCACGTCCTTATTGTTCGACACACGATAGCGCGATAGCGTTGCTGCTGACACCACTGCAATTGTTGAAAGAGCAAGAATGCGTGCCATAAAGTCTGACGACGGCGATCCTTGGACCTGGCCCGCTGAGACCTGGCGCGGCATCGTCGATCATGCGGGCGCGGGGCGCTCCCTCAAGCCGTCTTCCTGGAAAGGCGGGGCGAGCTGTGCGATCGCACTTTCATTCGATTCCGATCATGAAACCATGGAACTGCGCAATGGCGGGAAGTCGTTTTCGCGCATCAGTCAGGGCCAATACGGCGCCCGCGTCGGCGTTCCACGCATCCTTAGCGTGCTGGATCGACGCGCCGTGCCGGCGACGTTCTTCATGCCGGCTGTGTCGGCCATGCTCCACCCAGATGAAGCGCGCGCGGTCGCGGACGCCGGCCACGAGATCGGCTTGCACAGCTGGATCCACGAATACAACTCCAGGCTCGACCATGACACCGAGCGCGATCTCGCCCTAAGGGCGCGCGACGTGCTCGCACGCTTGAGCGGCCAGGCTCCGGTCGGCATGCGTACCGCGTCTTGGGATTTCAGCCCGTGGACGCTCAAGATCATCCGTGAGATGGGCCTCCTTTATGACTCATCGCTGATGGCAGACGATGAGCCTTACGAGCTGCTCGACCAGGGCGAGCCGACCGGGATTGTCGAGCTGCCGGTCGAATGGATCCGTGACGATGCCGTCTATTTCAACATGGATCGCGCAGCCAGCTTGCGTCCCTACGGTGGCCCCCAAATGGTGTTCGACATCTTCCGGCGCGAGCTGGATGTTGCCTTCGACGAACGCGGCCTGCTCCTGCTGACGATGCATCCCCATCACATTGGCCATCGCTCGCGGATCTGGATCCTTGACGAGATCATAAATGCTGCCAAGGCCAAGGGTAGCGTATGGTTCGCCACCCACGCAGAGATCGCGGCCTACTGCGCGGCCGAAGCGGGGATGACGCGAGCGAAACAACGCGAGGTCACGCCACTCCCGAGTGGCGGGGCCTGATCGAGCAGGAGCCGAAGAGATGAGAAAGCTTACTTTCGCGGCCGCTATCCTCGTGTGTCTTGCGATGCCGGTTGTCGCGCAAACCGCCAAGGAAGTGCTGACCATCGATGCTCCCAACGACGCAGCCACGCTTGATCCGCATGTGCAGTGGGACACGGACAGCTATGGGGTTTATCGCAATATCTTCGACAATCTCTTGACTCGCGATGCGACCGGCAAGATCGTGCCGCAGATCGCCACGGCGTGGCGCTTTGTCGATGACACTCACGTTGAGTTCGACATCCGCACCGACGTGAAATTTCAAGATGGCTCGCCGCTCTCGGCCGAAGACGTGGTGTTCAGCGTCAATCGCATCACCAATCCGTCGTTCAAGAGCCCTCAGCTCTCGCAGTTCGATCAAATCGCCGACGCGGAAGCGCTGGGGCCGTCCAAAGTCCGTCTGACGATGCACAAACCCTATCCGGTGCTGCTCGCCCAGCTCGTCAAGCTGTCGATCGTGCCGAAAGCCTATGTCGAGCGCGTCGGCGACCAGGCGTTCAATCTCAAGCCGCTCGGCAGCGGTCCCTACCAGCTGCATGAGTGGCTGAAGGGTGTTCAGGTCACGCTCGATGCCAACGACAGCTATTGGCGCGGCAAGCCGCCATTCAAGAGCGTGATCTTCCGAGCCGTGCCCGACGTGTCGACCCGCGTCGCGGACCTCAAAACGGGCCGTGCTGACCTCATCCGATTATTGCCGCCGGACGAGGCGATTGCCCTCAAGCGTGATGCCCGCCTCGCTGTGTTGTCGGTGCCGACAGAGCGCGTTGGCTACCTGTTCGTCAACGCCCAAGCTGGCGCGACCGCAGATGTGCGGGTACGTCGGGCGATCGCGCACGCCATCGACAAGCGGGGCCTTGTCGACGCCCTGCTGCAGGGATTTGGCAAGCCCGTCGACAGCATTGGCGCCGAGCCGATATTCGGCTATCTCCCGGATATCACTGGGTACGACTACGATCCCGCCAAGGCACGTGCGCTCATCAAGGATGCTGGCGCCCAAGGGGCGGCGATCACCTTCTTGACCTCGCCCGCCTATGACCGACAGGTGGTGGAGGCGATTCAGCAGATGATCAACGACATCGGGCTGAAGGTCGAAGTGGTGACGCTCGACCACGCGACGTTCCTGCGCCGCCGACAAGGCACGCCGGCCGACGCTGGAGGCGTGGCACTTGGCGTTTGGTCCTGCGCGTGCCAGGACGCTGACGGCATCATCTTCCCGCTGTTCCGGTCGGGCAGTACATGGTCCAAATACGCGAACCCCGCCTACGACGCAGCGGTCGACGCCGCCCGCGGCATGCTCGATGAGACCAAGCGCCTGGCCGAATACCGAAAAGCCTACGAGATCCTCCGCCAGGATGTGCCCGGCCTTGGTCTCTACCAGGCATTCGCGTCCTACGGGGCACGCAAGGAGCTCAAATGGCGGCCGACGCCCAATGAGTCTCTCTTTGTGATGGACATGAGCTGGCGGTAGAGCCACCGCAGGCGAGGTTAAGACGCCATGTTACGCTATGTGGCTGGCCGTCTGCTCCAGGCGATCGTTGCGGTATTCGGCGTGCTCACGATTGTCTTCGTCGTGATGCGGTTCTCGGGGGACCCGACGCTTCTCCTGGTTCCGGAAGGTGCCTCGCAGGAATACATCGACGCCCTGCGCGCCGAGCTCGGCTTCGATCGACCGGTGATCACGCAGTACATCGACTACTTGCGTTCTCTCTCCCACCTTGACCTCGGCATCTCCGTCGTCCAGCGCATCCCGGCCCTCGACATCGTGGCCGCGCGCATTCCCTACACCGTCCTGCTTGCAGCAGGCGCCCTCACAATCGGTGTCGGCCTTGGCATTTCGATTGGCATCGCCATGGCGGTATGGCGAGGCGGTTGGCTGGAGCGGTCGCTCTCTGCCGTGGTGCTGACAGGGCAGAGCATGCCGACCTTCCTTTCCGGCATTCTCCTTATTCTCGTCTTCGGCGTCATGCTCGGCTGGCTCCCCACCTCCGGTGCTGGAGACCTGAAGGCCCTTGTCCTGCCGTCGATTGCGCTCGGCGCCTTGTCCATGGCGACCTTCGCCCGCATGGCTCGAACCGCGATCGTCGACGAGCTCGGCAAGGACTACGTCAGGGCGGGCCGCGCCCGCGGCCTGTCGCCCGCAGGCATTGTGTTCCGTCACGTCCTGCGCAATGCGGCCATCCCGGTCGTTACCATCGCGGCGCTCGAGATCGGCAACCTGCTCGCTGGCGCCGTCATTGTGGAGACCGTGTTCGCCTGGCCCGGCATCGGCCAGCTTGCCATCCAGTCGATCCAGTCTCGAGATTTTCTGGTCGTGCAGGTGATCGTGTTGCTGATCTCGATCGTCTACGTCGGCACTAGCCTCCTCGCCGACATGGCGTATGCCCTCATTGATCCTCGTATCAGGCTGGTGCGATGAGGCTGCAGGCCACAACGTCGCTCCGCCGGACCCGACGCCGCGCCGGACGACTGCCCGTTGCGATCGTCATCGTCGGTCTCATCCTCACAATGATCGCGACCACCGCCGTGCTCGCCCCCTGGATTGTGCCGGCCGATCCCACCCGTCAGGTGCTTTTGATGCGTCTAAAGCCACCTGGCACCATCGCGGCCAGTGGCCAGATCTATCTGCTTGGCAGCGATGAGCTGGGGCGCGATCTCCTCTCGCGCGTCCTGTTCGGTGCGCAGGTGTCGCTGCTGGTCGCCACCCTGTCGGTGCTGGTCTCGACATTGGTCGGCGTCACGCTCGGCATGATGGCGGCCTGGTTTCGCGGCTGGATCGAGGTCATCGTCATGCGCTTTGTCGACATCATGTTGTCGATCCCGGCTGTGTTGCTCGCCGTCCTTACGGTCGCGGTTCTGGGGCCGGGCTTCTTCAAGCTGATCCTGGTGCTCGGCCTGACCCGATGGCCTCGCTACACCCGTGTCGCCTTCGGCCAGACACTGCAGGTCGCCACCCTGCCTTACGTCAAGGCAGCAGAGCTCGCCGGTGCGAGCGCGGCGCGCATCCTGTTTCGCCACATATTGCCGAACATCGCAGGGCCGCTGCTGATCGTGGCCACTGCAGAATTTGGCCTGATGATCCTGTTCGAGGCCGGCCTGTCGTTTCTTGGTCTCGGCATCCAGCCGCCGGCGCCGAGCTGGGGCTCGATCATGAGCGTCGGTCGGCAATATGTGGAACGCGCCTGGTGGATCGTCGCCTTTCCGGGTGGTTGTTTGTTTCTTCTCGTCCTCTCCGTCAACGTTCTTGGTGATTGGCTGCGCGATCGGCTCGATCCCCAGGCACTCATCCGCTGAGGCCGCCATGGAATTCCAGAACAAGAGCATCGTCATTACCGGCGCAGCCGGCGTCTTCGGCCGGTGGATCACCGAGCGCTTCGCGCGCGATGGCGCGCGGCTCTGCCTGTCGGACAATCGCGGTATGGCCCTTAATGAGCTCGTCACGAGTCTCGGTCTACCGCCCGCGCGGACGATCCTGCATGCGACCGAGCTCACCGACGAGGCTTCGATCCGGGATCTCGCCGACCACGTGCGGGATGCCTGGCAGGCGCCCGATATCGTCGTCAACAATGCAGGACTGTATCCGCGATGTGGCCTGCTTGATGTCTCGGCCGCGGATTCGGACCGCATCTTCGCCGTCAATCTGCGCGCACCGTTCCTCGTCACCCGCGAGATGGCCAAGCTGATGATCGCTGACGGGCGGAGGGGGGCGATCGTCAACATCTCCTCGGGCGCGTCGCGCCAAATGCGGGATGGCTCGGTGGCCTATTGCACCTCCAAGACCGCGCTTGAGCGGCTGACCAAGGGGTTCGCACTCGAACTTGCCCCCCATGGCATCCGCGTCAATGCGGTGGAGCCAGGCTTTGCCCCGGGGAGCACCGTGAGCAAGCTGAGCGACGATTACGTTGCCCACATGAGGGCGCGCATTCCCCTTGGCCGCACCAGCGGACCAGGCGATGCGCCCGAGGCCGTCGCCTATCTCTGCTCCGAGAAAGCGAGCTTCATCACCGGAGCTGTGCTCGCTGTCGACGGGGGCAATTCGATCGGTACGTTCGAGCCCGGCGAACGTGCTGCCGCCACAGGGACAGCCGCGCCATGACGATGTCGACCGCGCCGGCACTGACTGTCGAAGACCTGA
>Ga0210402_10006519_pt1 | contig 10335 bp, 9 predicted proteins | sample IncBWC7MmetaG_FD_161055 | JGI IMG/M metagenome (GOLD analysis project Ga0210402, IMG submission 161055) | Forest soil microbial communities from Barre Woods Harvard Forest LTER site, Petersham, Massachusetts, United States - Inc-BW-C-7-M | ecosystem: Environmental > Terrestrial > Soil >...
CGGCAACGGTCAGGGCTCGAACTGGGACCTGCGGGCGTTTAGCAAAATAAGCCACTCCGACCATTTCATCTCAATTCGCCGGCTCCGGGAAACAATGCGGCGAACGACGAACGGTGCGACTTATAGAAGCGGGTCGCGAGTCGCCTGCACGCGCGGCAAACGCGCTGCGTCGCGGCTCGCAAACAGCGCAATGTTGCGGGGGGTGACACTGCGCTCGAACAGGGTCGCGACGCACACCGAGTAGCCGGCTTCGCGGAGGCGCATAGCTCGGTCGAGCACCACGCTGAGCTCCACCGTTCGCCCGAGCATGTTGCGGGGCAAGGACCAACGCCTCATCAGTGCAAAATCGCGGACCGCTTCTTGCTCGTGTTCGCCGAGCTCGGCGAAAGTGGCCGCCTTTAGGCCGCGCTGAGCGAGCGCGCGGTTCGCGACGTCTTGTAGGCCCGCGTGCGCGCGGCGGCGATTGATGCCGCGCATTTCCGCGCCAGGCGAAATGTCGAGGCCACGCGCGACGAGCAAGCGGCGCAGAGCGTAACGCGTTTGACGCGCCTGCATCGTGAGTTGGATCGGGGCTTCGACGCCTTGGGTTTGGGACGTGAGGTTGCTGAGGCCGAGGGTCTCGCGCGATAGCGGCAGCCCCCGCTTGGACAGCGCTGGGCGCACGGGCGCGCGGATCTTCTGCAAGCAACACGAGATGAGCGCGAGGTCGGCGCCGCTCTCTGCCACCGCCTGAATCAACGCGTCGCCCAGCTCACCGCATGCGTGCAGTCCGATCGCGAGATCGTCCGGGCGCAGCAAGAGCGGCTCGCGGCCGGCGTCGATGACGGTGAATTGTACGGCGAACGGCGCCGCGCGACGTTCGGCCAGCGCGCGGGCGCTGGCATTTTTGACGCGCTCGGGGTCGCGTTCGAGCCCGAGCACGACGCGGCTGAAGTGGCTCGCCGCCAAGCGGCTGAAATGGCCGCTGCCCGCGCCCACGTCGACGATGCGCTCTGCGGCTGCCGCTAGCTTTGGCAAAGCACCGAGCAAGCTCGACAGCTGTTCGCGTTTGCGCGACGACACGCCGCGATAGTCTTCGCCTTGGCCGGGCACGGGCTCGGCATCGAGCGCCGGCAGCCGGCTCAGCGCGCGCACGCGCGCTGCGAGCTCGGACAAGCTGTCCGGGACGGCTGGCAGCGCGCTCGCGGCAAAGGCGAGCCCCTCGGCTTCACAGCGCTCGAGATCCGGCTCGCTGAGGCCGAGCAAGAACTCGCTCCAGCCGCGTTTCTCGCACCACGCGGGGAGCTCCGCGCTGTCCACGCGTCCGGCCACGATGTCGAGCGCGGGCGACAGCGTGCTCTGCACCTGCTCGAACGCGCGCTCGACGTCGAAGTCCATCAGCGGTCGCTCGTGGGCGCCCCGAGGGCATGGCGAGGGAGCGGCATGTCGTGGCAAGGTAGCATCGAAATGCTGGGCTCTCGGCTCGCTCACGGCTTGCTTCTCGCGCTCGGCCTTGCTGCGTGCATCGTGCCGAAAGGCGCTCCGTCACCGCCGAGTGCTCCCGAAGGCAGCAGGTCAGCGCTCGCGGCGAGCGCCGCCGGTGCGCCGAAGCCCGAACCGGCCGACGCATTTCCGCTGCTGGGCGAGACTTGCCGCGCAGCGTCGACGGCAAAGCTCGACTTTTCGTGGGTGCGCGTCGACGGACGCAGCGAGACGAGCGAGACGGGCGGGCTCCGGTTTTCGTGGTCGGGTACGGCGCTCTCCTTTCGGTTCCGCGGTCCCCAGTTTCAGCTCGAGCTCGAGGATTCCGGGCGCAACTGGTTCGGCGTCACGCTCGACGGTGTCGACGCGAAGCAGAAGCTGAGTGCGTATGCCGGACGTCGCTGCTACCTCGTTGCCAATCACCTCGCGGCGGGTGAGCACCGGGTGACGATCACGCGGCTGACCGAGGCGATGCTCGGGGACTCGGCGCTGCTCGGCGCGAATGCGGGAGCCAGCGGTGAGATCTTGGCGCCCGACGCGAGGCCCACGCGGCGCTTGGAGGTGATCGGCGATTCGATCACCGCGGCGTACGGGGTGGAAGGTGAGAATCGCTATTGTCACTTCAGCCCCGAAACCGAAAATCAGGCCTTGAGCTACGCGGCGGTCTTGGCGCGGCGCTTCAACGCCGAGCTCTCCACCGTGGCCTGGTCGGGCAAGGGCATTTTCAGCAACCGCGGGAGCACTAGCGACACGATTCCGATGCCCGTGCTGTGGGAACGCACGCTGCCCCTGCACGACGACAGTCATTGGGACTTTTCGTCGTGGCTGCCGGATGCGGTCGTGATCGATCTCGGGACCAACGATTTTGCCGCGGAAAACCCGGACAAGGGCCCATTTGCGGAAGCGTATCGCGTGTTCCTGGTCCGCGTCCGCGCGGTGTATCCGAACGCGGTGCTATTTTGCGCGCTGAGCCCGCTGTTGAGCGACCAATGGCCGCCGGGAGCGCACTCTCGGAGCCAGGCTCGCGCGGGCATTCAAACTGCGATCGACGCTTTGAAGCGGCAGGGCGACGCCCGAGTGTTCTACGTCGAGCATCAGCTCACGAGTGACGCCGAAGGCTGGGGTTGCGACTGGCACCCGAGCCGCGCCACTCAAGCGCGCATGGCGGACGAGCTCACCGCTCCACTCGCGAAAAATCTCGGCTGGTAACTCGAGATCCGGCTGGGCGGGCGAGCTTTGTGCGGCTGCGTGGCGCGCGCCGTGGTACGGAGGGCGGATGGAGCCGCGCGTCGTCGACCTAGAAATACGCTACGCCCATTTGGAGAAGCAGCTCACTGAGCTGAACCAAGTGGTGTTCGAGCAGCAGAAGGCGATCGAGCTCCTGCAAGGGCAGCTGGTTGCGCTGCGCACTCGCCTCGCCGGCTTGGGTGAGCCGATGGAGAACGAGAAGCCTCCGCACTACTAAGAGCCGATCCTAGAACGACGGGAGGGGTTTTAGGATTGGCTCTCAGGCTTATTCGTAGCCCAGCCCGCTCGGCGGCTCGGCGATGGGCGCGGCAGCCGAGGCCGCGGGCTTCGTTGCCGGCGGGGCGGCAGACGAGATCTTCACGTTGTCTCCTGTCGTCGCGGGCGCCGCCGACTTGGGCGCGGGCTTCGCACTGGCGCCGTTCGGACTGCTCGACGCGACCTTTGCGCCGTTGTCCTTTGCGGGGGCCACGGCGAAATGCGGCAAGAAGAGCGGGTTGCAGCCGGGACCGAAGCCGCTCGCGTCGAACTCGGTGTCGTAGCGACCGATGCTCTTTTTGCCCTGTGAGTCGGTGGTCGTGATCTCGAGCCGGAGCTCACGCGTACCGGCGCGCGCCGGTGAGCAGTACGACACCAGGTAGTTCTTGAAGTAATCGTCGTCCACGGTACGGGCGACGGTTTCGAGCGGCGAGCTCAAGGTGCTCACGGAGGCAGCGCGCGTTTCGCCGTTCTTGCCGATGAATGATACGTCGGCGCTGGTGGCCCACATGCCGACCGTCAAGAGCAGGTAGTGGTGTGGCGAATTCGCCACGAAATCCCGGACTTTGCTGGAGTCCACGCGACCGGCCAGATCCGGGTTCAGCGCGATCACGATCAAGGTGCCGCTCTGGATCGGACGACCTTCGGCGGCGAGCGACGCGCTCAGCTTTTGAGCGCCGTCCATCACCGCCGTGTACAGGCTGGACGAGGAATCTCGCCGACTGAACGCGAGTAGGCGATCCATGCTCGTGTCCTTTTCGTCCGGCTCGGCGCGCGCGTCCTTGGCGTAGTCGGCGACCAGGTGCACCTTCTCCGAGCCGTCGAAGGCGTACAGGCTGACGGCTTCACGCTGCCGCAAACGCACGATGAAGCTGCGCAGCGACGCACCGAGCGCTTCCTTTTCGCCCTTGCTGAGCGTCTTGCTCATGTCGACCAAGATGGCCGCGCGCTGCGTCGCCGCGCTGGCCGTCGGGAGCAGCGTGAGCTCTATCTGATTGCTGTCGAGCGCGACGCCGTTTTCGTAGACCTTGAAGGCTTGCTTATCGAGCCCGGCGACGCCCGCGCCGTGCTGGCTCACCGCGACGTAGAGCGCAACATTGCCGGGCTTTTGCGTGCTGACGGCGACGGGCTCGACGTTCATCGAACCGGCCAGGCCGCAGCCGCTGGCGCCGAGCAACAGAGCGGCTGCGGACAGCGCGAACGACGCGCGCCTCATGGCTTGGCTCCCGCGCGCAGCTGGGCGATCGCGTGCGCCAAGACGGGGCTACCCATCAAGCACGCGTTGCACGAGCCGTCCGAGCTCGAGCTGCAGCCCACGCCGCTCGAGAAGCGCTCCAGCATCGCGAGCGTTCGCTTGCCGCCGTCGCGCGCGGCGCGGTCGAGCAGCGATTTGCGCGTCGCGCAGTCCGGCGCGAGCAAGAGCGCGGTCGCGGCGCGCGTGTCGGAGCTGGCGTCGAGCGCCATGTGGTTCGACAGCTCCGCTTTGGCGCGCTCGCGCACGGCGTCGCGCACCCCAACGGTCGTGGCGAGATCGAATTCGACGTCCGCGCCGCGCGAGCCGAGCTCGCGCAGACAAGCAAAGCTCTCCTCGGCAGCGGGTGACTGCGCCGCGCGCCATAGAATGCCCATGATCTTTCCGCTCTGCGCGCTGCTGGGCGCCAAGGCGAGCGCGCGCTCGATGGTCGCGATCGCGGCGTCGTAGCGCTCGGCTTGAGCTTGTGCGCTGGCCAGTGCCAGCAACACCGGCGGATCGGCGGTGTAGCGCGCCGCGAGCGCTTCCATCGCAGGCAGGCCTTGCGTCACCGCGAGGCGGAGCTGCGCGTCGTCGGCGGCGGGCGGCGGCATGGTGGTTGCCGTGGGCGCGATGACCACGACCGGGATCGGCTCCGCTGCGGCTGCCGCGGTTGGCGCCGCCGATGGCTCGGGCAGCGCTACATGCGCCGTAGATTGCGCAGCCAGCGCGGTGGGCTGAGCAGCGGCGTGCCCGTGGCGCGACCTGACCCCGTGGGCGAGCCAAAGCACGAACAGCGCGACGAACGGCGCGGTGACCAAGACGGAGCGCGGCAGTGAGCGGACCGTGCGCCGCGCCCAACGCGTGGCTTTGGGAAGCGCGCGCTGCACGGGAGGCAGCCAACGCCGAGTGCTCGGCACCCAGCGCTTGGCGCGAGGGAGCAGCTGCGCCGCGCGCAAGCTCAGCGCCTTGGCTTGGGGTAGCCACTGCGCTGCTCGATTACCCAAGGCTTTGGCGCGCGGTAGCGCGCTGTGAGCACGGCGCACCAGAGCCAGGCGAGCACTCCAGGCGCGCTGCGCAGCACGGCGCGCCGTCGCGGCCAAGCTCGGCATCGTGCGCGGAGGCGGCGTGGTGATCACGACCGGCGTGTCGGAGCCGGTCGACTTGAAGTCAGCCGGTGGCGGCTCGGAGCGCGGCGCGGCGACATGCGCTGACGGTGGTGGCTCGGAGCGCGGCGCGGCGACTCGCGCGGGCGGTGGTGGCTCGGAGCGCGGCGCGGCGACATGCGCTGACGGTGGTGGCTCGGAGCGCGGCGCGGCGTATTGCGCGGGTGGCGGCGGCTCGGACGGCGGAGTGACTCGCGCGGGTGGCGGTGGCTCGGAGCGTGCGGCACTGACGGCAGCGGGCGGCGGCTCGGAAGCTGTTGGCGCGGCTACGTGAGCGGACGGCGGCAAGGGTGGCGGCACGCTCACGGGCTTGGTGTTCGGAAGCGGCGGCGGCGCGTGGCTCGGAACGCGCGGCGCGGGCACGCTGCTCTTCGCAGCGGCGTTGCTCGGCGCCGGGGGGCGCGAGCGTTTCGGTGGCGGCGGTGGTTGTCGCGTCGCGCGCGCCATCTGCTGCAGGGGCACGGCAGGTGCCGCGCGCTTTGGAGGTGGCGGTGGCGTCGCGCGCCGTCGCACCGGAGGCGGCGGTGGACCCGGAGCGGGCAACACCAATTTCTCGTCGTCGTCGCGCGCAAGCGCGGGTGGACTCGAATCCCGATTCGTAGTCATCGCCCGCCAGACATAGGCCCGAAGTTTGGGCGAAGCAAACCTCGCATCCGCCTTACGAGCTCGGATCGTGCTCTTTATTTAGGGCCGAACGACATCCGCGCCTCAGTTCGAGTTATAGAGCGGTAGTATTCCGTTCACATAGATTTGCTCGCGCGGCGCGGAAATGCTTGACCGTCGCGCGTGTGATCTTCGCGGACCAACCCGAAGGGTGAGCGATTGGGCCGCTGAGCGCTGTGCTTCGCGAACGTTTCCGACGCGTACCGGCTCGCCGCGCTGCGTGCGATCGCTGCGCCTGGTTTACGTTTGGCGTGCAGGATTCACTCACTTGGTGGTTCCCGAGCGCGCTGGCTTTTGTGATCATGTGCTGGCACGGGCCTTCTCACTGCCGTAGGTGAACACAAGCCATGACCGACGCCGACATAACGCAAGGCGAAGAGCGCATGTTCGAGGGTCGGCTGCGCGTTTACTACGACGGCTATTGGATCAAGGCCTACCAAGTGCCGGCCGACACCCTGCTGGCGAAGAAGCGTTTGATCGACGCGCTCACGCGGCGGCTGTTCAATCACGTCGAGTATGGCCTCAATGTGCCGGGCGCGCGGCTCGCCGAAGCGCGACGCTCGTTCCTCGACGAGACCGATCAGGCGAAAAAGCGAGTCAAGGGCGGCATGCTCGCCGGAGCTCTGTTCAACCGCGCCGCCGATATCTTCACCAAGCTGGTGGAGCTGCAAGCGTGTGGCGTGGAGATTCAGTCGGACAACGCGCTCATGCGCCACTGTGGTGAGCACCTGAAAGAGTCGTTGGCCTTGGGGAAAATGGTGCTGCACCGCAGCGGCGAAGAGGGCATCGACGAGCTGTGGGGCGAGCCGTTCAAGGCGTTCGCGTTTCCGATCGAGGAGTTTTATCGCAGCCGCTACGTGAAGATTGCGCTCACCATGCGCGCCATCGACGCCATCGGCGAGGCGCTGCGCAGCACGATCTCGGTGCTGCCCGCATTCACGCCGCTGTTGCCCGTCGTGGACGAGTTCGTGCGCGCTGCCAAGCTCAAGAGCGAAACGCTGCGCACCGATCCGGAAGTATTCGAGGTCTGGTCGTCGTTCGTGGTCGCGAGCGAAACGCTGTGCGCGTTCCAGCCGGCGGTTCTAGCGTCAGCTGATGCGCTGTGCGCTCAATTCAGCGAGATTTTGCGGGCCGGCTCGCTGCTGGTCGCGTCGATGGCGCGCGCGCGTGTGCCCATGCCCAAGAGCACGCGCGCCTTCCTCGACCGCTGTGAAAGCCTGCGCCAGGCCGCAAAAAGCAAGAAAGAGCACACCCCTCGGCCGGGCGCGCTCACTTCGCCTGCTCAATCTCCTTGAGCTGGGCTTGCTGCGCTCCCATGCGGGCGTTCATCTGGTCGACCGCTTGCTTTGCGTCGTGGATCAGCGCGCCGGGACCCGCGAGGGCTTCTTGCGACTGCCCCGCCGTGCGCCGTAGCCAGCCGAAGTAGGCGCCCGCGAAGAGCGCGAGCAGCCCGCCCGCGATCGCGAAGCGAACGACCAGGCGCAGCGTGCCCGGCAAGCGCGAAAACACGAACACGACGACGAGCGCGGCGGCGAAACCCAGACCAAAGAGTTGATACCCGCTCGGCGCGCCGTGCACGAGCGCGCTCGGCAGCTGTGTCGGGCTGTCGCTCTCGCGGTACTCGATGCACACGGCGTGGCCGCGCAGCGCTTGCGGCACCGAATCGAGTGAGTCGACCAAATGCACGCGGCCGCTCGCGTCTTGAAAGCGGTAGAAACGCGGGCCGTGAACACCCGAAGCCGCGCACGCGTTCTCGCTACCCATCCGGGCGCGGATGGTTGCACTGGTTTTGCCGTTTGCCTAGGAAAAGAAGCGGGGCGCTGTCTGCGCCGCCGAAGGCTGTGCCGCCGTGCGACGGGCTCGGTGACCATCAATCCAGCTTGCAGGGCGGCGTTCGAGTCAGGAACCGCCGGCGGGTGACGGGTAGTTGCGCGCAACGAAGCACAGACCCTGCGAATTGAGATGGCCTTGAGTCGATTGTGTGTAGCGCGTGTACTCGAAGTAGTCGCGGATCGCTTTGGCGGGATCGGTGCCGGTTTTATCGACGGGCACCTTCAGCGCATCGAAGTGCAGCTGCTGGCCGGTTGGATATTGCGGCGTGTAAAATGAGGCCGCCACGCACGAGCGCATGGGCAGTGCTTTGCCGGTCTTGTCCGTGAACGCGGTGAAGTCGACGCCGACCATGTCTTCGACCGTAGCGACCGGATCCGTGACGCCCACGTATTGCGCGGCGATCTGATCGAAGCGCAGCGCGGAGCCTTCAGCGAAGCTTTCCCAGAACGGGTGATCGGCGTGGACCGTGACTTGAGCGATGACCGATTTGTCCGAGCGGAACTGAAGCCCGCGCGGATAGTCTTCGCCGTTGATGCCCTGCACGCCCGGGAATTCACTGCCGTTCTGACAGTTGACGTAGCTGGTCGGTGTGCTGAAGCCGAGTCGGAATTTCAACGTCGTGGGCAGAGTCGTGAAATCATAGGCGCTGCCGCCGGCGCTCGCGCACGCATCCGGGGCCGGTCGGGAGACAGTGCCGACGTACAATACGGAGTAGCCCTTCGAGACCATGAATTCGTAGTCGGCCTGGCCGTCGGCATCGAGGTTGACTTGCGTCGCGGACGCGCTCGCGGCGAGCGTGTCGAAGCCGAACCCGTAGCGCACGGTGGTATCGAAAGCGGTGCCGTCGTCTTTTGCGCTGATCGCGGCGAACGGCAGCGCTTGTTCGGGCGGACCACCTTCGCCGGTGAGCGGCCCTCCGAAGTGCAGATCGATCGCCCAGGGCCCGGCGAGGTGCGCCACCTGTGCGCCATGCTGGGACTGATCTGCCGGCACCGTGTCGGGGTTGTCCCAAAGGGTGACGTTGCCGATGGTCACGATTTCGTGATCCAAACGGAACACCCAGCCGTCGACCAGAAATGTGTCGTCCGCGGTCGCGGGCGGAAAGTCGTAGCCGGTCACCGCCAGCGATTCGCCGGATGCGGTGAGATACAAACTGCCCGAGCCGGGATCGGTCACGACGTTGCCGGAGCCGCCGGCGCTGCTCGAACCGCTCGAACCGCCGGAGCCTCCGATGCCCGGAGAAGTGCCCGGCGAGCTCGAGCTCGAGCAGGCAGCGACCAAGAGCGCCGGCGCCGCAAGCAACAACGCCGCGGGTAGGAAAAAAATGCGATGATTCATGTTGGAATCCTTGATTGACGGTCAGGGCGTGAACCACGAGAAGCGATACACGTCCGCGGAAGCGCCGGTGACGGCCGTGAAGAACGCGCGCCCCGCCGCCGCGTCCGGTCCTGAACCATTGCTCGAGTCGGGGATTTCGAGCGTTGTGCCGCTCGGGCCCGGGAGCAGCGTCGTGAAATCGACGCCGTTGAACCACGGTCTCGGGTCGATTCGGAGCAAGAGATCGCCGCCCACCGCCGGGTGCACGCTGAGCGGGATGGGCGAGACGATGCGCTGCTTGCAGATCGGATTTTGTCCGGGCTGAGCCGAATTCGGCGGCGGAATCAGGTGGTTTTGACCGATGGTGAGCGAGCCTTGAAACGGGTACGTCGCGGCGTCTTTCGTCGCGACGCCCGCGACCGCGACGATCACGGGTGGCCCGCCGTTCGGGGCTACGCTCGCGACTTGGTTGATGTCGCCGTAGGTGAGCCAGACTTCACCGCTCTGGTCGAGATCGTTCGTTGCGCTGCCCAGCACCGAAAATTCTTGGGGCGAGCTCGACAGCACGTCGACGTCGACTGGGCCGGGCACTTGCAGGCCGTAAGTGGTGTCACCGACGCAGCTCGCGTTGGCCGAGCCCGGGTTGGTTTGTCCGAGGCGCAAGTAGACCGCGCCGATGTGCAAGCTCGCCTGCGAGAGCCGCACGTGAAACCCTGAGCTCGTGTCGAACTCGACCACGCTGTTCGTCGCGTCGACGCCGCTCGCGTAGGCGTGGAAGCTGATGACTTGACCGCCGGTATCCGCCGGGCTGCAGCTCATGGCTGCGAGCGCCAGCACTGGCAAGGCACGCACCGCCCAGCTCATGACGCACCTCCGAGTGTGCCGGAAAGTGAGAGAAAAATGCCGCGTGGCGCGCCCGCGGTGAAGTGACTCGCGGGCACCAGGGTGGGTTCGGGTTGGCTGTGGAAATCCGAGGCGTAGTAAAACTCGCCCAAGCGATAGCGGACATCGAACAAGTTGGTGACCGCGAGCGAGAGCTCCGTGCCGCCCAAGCGCAACGCCGCGCTGGCATCCACGACCGAGATCACGTCGCTCACTTGGTTGTACGGCAGGGCTCGACGGCCCACGTACGTCCAACCGACGGCGAGCGTTGCCTTCGGC
>Ga0210402_10006520_pt1 | contig 10334 bp, 9 predicted proteins | sample IncBWC7MmetaG_FD_161055 | JGI IMG/M metagenome (GOLD analysis project Ga0210402, IMG submission 161055) | Forest soil microbial communities from Barre Woods Harvard Forest LTER site, Petersham, Massachusetts, United States - Inc-BW-C-7-M | ecosystem: Environmental > Terrestrial > Soil >...
CATGGTGTAGTCGATGGCTTTCAGCGCGGCTCCGGTGATGCTTAGCGGCGGCTTTCCTTCTTGCGACGCGATCTGCGCCCCCATTGCGGTGAGCGGCGTGATTACGCGGGCCATGGGGCGGCGGGAAAGCGACGCATCCCCCACCATCTCGCTGGTGAATTTCTGTCCCGCCACAATGCCGCTCAACATGCGCATCGTGGAGCCGGAGTTTCCGCAGTCGAGGGCGTGGGAGGGAGCGGAGAGCGACAGGCCTCGTCCCTGCACTTCGATGCTCCCATCTTTTCGCTCCCACGTTACACCGAGCGAACGCATGCATTCGAGCGTGCTGGCGCAATCGGCGCCGGTGGAGTAATTTTCGACGCGCGACGGTCCGTCTGCGATGCCCGCGAGCATGGCGTAGCGGTGCGAAATGGATTTATCTCCCGGCAACCGTACACTGCCGCGCACGTTGCGCGCCGGACGGATGGTGACCTGGGAGCCGGTTTTCATTGTGAGATCAATCTTAGTGGTGGGGCGCGATTTTTGATTTCTGATTGTTGATTGCTGATTGTTGATCTAACGCCCTGGCTCGGAGGAGCATCGGGTTCAATCAACAATCAGAAATCACCAATCGACAATTTTTCCTACGCCAGCGCTTTGGCTTCGGCCGCGGCTTCTTTCAGAATGTTCGCCGGAACTTCCTTCAGTCGGACATCGAATTCAAACATGGGCGTTTCGGTGCCGCGTCCCCAGCGCGCGACTTCCCAGTGAAGGCGGACAAACTTCACGTCCGGGTGCGAGGTCAGGTCAAGCAAAAGAGGGAACTCCCCGCAGTAAAATTTCTGGGGAAAGGCCGCAATGGATTTTGCACTCCAGGTTGTTCCGTCGGGCGAACCGTAGAAGCTGATGTCGAGAGACTCCTGCTCGATGATCTTCGTGATCTCGAGGGTCCCCAGAAACACCCGGCTGGTGGCTTCGCTAAGACCTACCGCGGGCCCGTCGCCCTTGCAGGTGGCGACGATTTTTCCCGTCACTAAGGAAGCGTCAATCATGGCGATGAGATTGTAGCAAAACGGCAGCCCTCGGTTCGCAGTTCTCGGTTCTCAGCCGGTGAAAACAGCGGGCCGAAACCCGTTTGCGGAAGTGACAGCGGCAAAGATCACAGCTATATTGATGGCCAATCATGGCCACCGCACATCCGCTGGCTCAAACCGAATCGGCCTCAGGCGAAATCTCGAAGCCGTCCTCCGACCGGCTCATGAGCGTCGACTTCTACCGCGGCCTCGCCGTTGCCGGCATGATTCTCGTCGATAACCCGGGCAGCGACGATCTCGCTTATTGGCCCATCAAACACGCAGACTGGAATGGGTGGACCCCCGCCGATTTTATTTTTCCGTCTTTCATTTTTCTAGTGGGCGTGTCGATGGTGTACTCATTCGCAGCCCGCCTGCGGCGTGGTGAGTCGCGGCGGAAGATCCTGAATCACGTTCTCATCCGCACGGTGCTCCTGATTGTCATTGGCCTGCTGGTGAACGCTTCTCCGCTCATTGGATTGGACGTGCACACCTGGCGAATCTATGGAGTCACGCAGCGCATTGCGCTCTGTTACCTGGTCGCCGCGATTCTTGTGCTGTGGACCAACCGCCGCACCCAGGCCATCGCATTGGGCGCATGTTTGATAGGGTATTGGGCCCTGCTGCGATTCGTGCCCGTCCCCGGCTTGGGTGTTCCCGGCCACGCCATTCCTTTCATGGATCCGGAGCGCAATCTCGCGGCGTGGCTGGACCGCAAGCTGTTTATGGGACGTCTTTATAACGGCACGCGGGACCCGGAAGGACTACTCAGCACCATTCCCGCCATCGGAACGATGCTGATGGGAGTGCTGACTGGACAATGGCTGCGCTCGGAAAAAGCTCCCGGCACAAAGGCGTTTCGAATGCTGTGCACCGGAATCCCAATTCTCGCCGTGGGTCTCGTCTGGAATCGCTGGTTCCCCATCAACAAGAATTTATGGACCAGTTCGTTCGTGTTGCTCACCGGTGGTTTCGCGCTGATCTTTCTCGCTTTTCTGTACTGGGCGATGGAGATCAAGCAGTGGCGGGGCGTTTGGACGATGCCGGTCCTTGTGTTTGGAATGAACGCAATTGCCGGGTTCGTGGCGGATTCTCTCGTGTATGGTCCCGGCTATTCATTCACAGTGAAAAACTCGGCCGGAGGTACGATGAGCTGGCATGAAGCCGCACAAGCCTGGCTGATGTCGCTGGGCGCGAGCGCCGCCAACGCGTCGCTGATCTACTCCGCGGGCGCCGTTTTGTTTTGCTGGACGTTGCTGTGGTTGTTGTGGCGAAAACGAATCTTCCTAAAAGTATGACGCAATCAGGAATGACGCACTGCCTGCGCCTCATTCCGAAGGATGCGCAGCTGTGAACTCGCTGCAGCACGGTTTCTGCACAGGCTTGAATTCCATCAACTCCACCCGCACCAGGTCAGAATCGTACAGGTTGAGCTGCCACTTCCCGTCCTTGCCTAATTGCGCTGTTTCGTCGCCGTGCGGCTTCCAGCCGTGTGATTCGAGCGCCGCCTGCGCTTTCTTGATGTCGACGACGCCGAGCGAAATGTGGTTCATCACGCCGGTCAAGTGCAGATCGGCATGTTCGGGCTGATTCACCATGAATTCGATCCAGTCGGGGCCGTCCGGAACCTGCATCGCGATCCACTCGGTCACGTCGTCTTTCATTCCACCATGCCAGTAGGGGCGGAAGCCCAGGATGTCGCGGTAGAAATGGTCTGTGGCGTCGCGATGGTAAACCAGAAATCCGGCGTGAATCATATGGCGCGAAACCCCCGAAGGCGCCGGCGGTGCGGCTTCACCCTTCTCGCGCTCCACGAATTCGATGCGATGGCCGTCGGGATCGTTTACCACGAAAAAGAGGCTGTGGTCGGACGCTCCCTGAATCTGCGGAACTCTGATTCCCTGGGCGATCAGATACTTGCGCAGTGCGACAATGTTGTCGGTGAGAAGGGCCACGTGATCCATGCGGTCTGTCGATTTGGGATCGGGGGCAGGACTGAAGCCGACCCACTGCGCGCCCACTAAGTATCGCAGTGTGCCGCCGGGTTCGACGGGCGCGGCGGAGGCGAGGCCGAGCACAGCGCCATAGAGCTTTTTCACGCCGTCGGGCGCGGTGGTGTAGAACGCGACGTGGTCGACGCCGAGGATGTGCGCGCGCGGCGGAGAAGTCTGAGCGTGGAGGCGCATTTGCAACAGCGCTAGCGTAAGCACGACGAAGAGTCTTTTCATGGCGTCCTCGATTCTAGACCAAGCCGCCCTCGGGGCCTAAGCTACAGGCCATCCAGAAACTGGCGGAGAATGGTGGCAGCGTCCTGGGACTGCTCCCAGGCCGAGTAGTGACCCGCCTTCGGAATTACGCGCAACTGGCTGCCCGGGATGTGCTGGCGCATCAACTCCGCCTCGTTGATTCCGGTCAAGACGTCTTCGTCCCCGGTCACGAGCAGCGTGGGAACATTGATGGTCTTCAATGTCTCGACGGAGTCGGGGCGGGTGGCCATCCCGCGCTGCACTTGCGCGATGTCTTCGGGCGACATCTGGCGCATCATGCGGAGCGCTGCGTCAACCAGGTCAGGACGCATCTCGCGCGTGGTCTTCCCTATCAGCTTCGGAATCATGGATTCGAAAAACGGTTCCGTGCCGCGGTCGAGAACGTCGTTGGCGGCCTGCAGGCGCCCGGCGCGGGCCTCCGGGCTGTCGGCTGGGGCTTTCGTATTGCACAATCCGAGCGCGGCAGCGCGGCCGCGATATTTTCGCCAGAACTCGAAGAGCACGTAGCCGCCAATCGAAACGCCAATCATCGGCGCGCGGCCCACATTGGCGTCGTCCATCACACGGGCGAGATCGGCGGCGTGTTTCTCCATCGTAGCCGGGCCTTCACCCACGCCGGACTCGCCGTGTCCGCGCAGATCGGGCAAAACAATGCGATAGCGCGTGGCTAGAGCTTCTGCCACGGGCAACCAGAATTCATGGTTCGCAGGAAAAGGGTGCAACAGGACCACAGGAGAACCGTCGCCGAGGGACCAACAGGCAATCTCAGCGTCGCCGCTCTTGATGCGCTGGGAGGAAATGCGCTCCATCGGAGAATTAAACCACAAGCGAGGCGCAGCTTACGTAGACCTCGACGCATTCGTCTGGTTCAGGGCAGAGAAATGGCATGAGCGCGCGCACACGGCGGGCGGACGAATGCGTCCGCCGCCAAGTGGTTGATGCAAGCCTACGATGTCGTGACCTGCTGCGCGGTGACCGCGGCCGGAAGCAACAGCCGCTCTTCCGGCATCACGATCCACGCAATGACATACGGGAGGAAGCCGACGCAGGTCATGATCGCTGTGACCAGCCAGACTACCCGCACCACGGTGACATCGATGTCGAAGTACTCGGCGAAACCGAGGCATACGCCGGCCACCTTCCGCCCCAGACGCGGACGCACCAGCTTGGTCCGGGCAATCGAAGCACCGACGCGAATGCCGCAGTAGGCGCAAACGGCGGCATCATCCTGAATCACTTTTCCGCAGTAGTTGCAGTACATGGCTCCGCCCTCCGCTCAATAGTACGCAAGCGGACGCAGGAAGTTCCACGGTTTTCAACCTATCGCACCTTCGCTGCACACGCCTCCAAGCACGCCATTGCCAACACCCTGCAAACGAGGTATCTTCCGGTAGTCTCCTCAGTTCCCGTGCGCCAGAAGAAGGCTTTATGTTGCCTAAGGTAACGTTGCGGGCGGTTCTTTCCGCCGGTCTGATTCTCAACGTGGCCCTCACTCCGATGGTGCTGCCCGCCCAGCAAACGTCCGGCGAGATGCCTTCGATTACCGTTCGCACCACTACCCGGTTAGTGGTCGTGGATGTGGTCGTGACCAGCAAGAGCGGCCAGCCGATCACTGACCTGAAGGCCGAAGACTTTTCCGTCGAAGAAAACGGCAAGAAACAGAAAGTCGCGGTTTTCACGCCGCCGGCGCTCGCCAGCAAAGCGGTGCCAGTTCCTGCCCCGCCGGGGGTTCTCTCGAATCATCCCGAAAACGTAAGTCCCGCGGGACCGCTAACGGTGCTGATGATCGACGCTTTGAACTCCCCATTCAAAGAGCAGGCCTACGCGCGTTCGGAAATGCTGAAGTATGCGGCCGAGCAAAACCAGTCCGGACAATCTATTGCGGTCGTGGCATTGACCGACCGGCTGCACGTGCTGCAACAGTTCACCAGCGATCCTCAAATTCTGCTGACCGCGATCAAGAATTTCAAACCGCAGGAGCAAATCCTTCAGGCTACACCTCCACCACCTGAATCGTCCGTCCCCGCGGATATGGCTGGCGCCGGGCAGGCTGCTCTCGCGATCGCAGAGGCCCAGCAGCAGGTAGCCAGCTTCGCCAATCTGCAAGTCGGGTTCGACATCGAGCGCCGCACTCTAATCACCATTGACGCCATGCGCTCTCTGACTCGAATGCTGGGAGGCTTGCGGGGGCGCAAAAATGTCGTTTGGCTGACGGCCGACCTTCCATTTGACCTGATTCCCGAAGACCGCAGTGTAAGCGATGCGGAACTCGCCACGCTTCTTCCGGTCAACGGCAGCCAAGCCCCTTCCGTCCGGGGCTCCGGCGCCATCGCTTCGGAAGAACGGCAACTACATGGTCCGGAGATCAAGGACGCCGAGTCACGGCTGGCCAGCGCCAATATCGCGGTTTATCCCGTGGACCTGCGCGGACTTTTCGGCGGCGGGATGGTCGCCTCCTACTCCGCCGGTCACAACAACGACCTGAACGGCGCCGGACTCGCGAATGCGGCCCTGGGCCAGTCCCGCAGCCTCATCAACAGTCAGGGCACGATGCGGGAGGTGGCCGCGGAAACCGGCGGGAAAACCTACATGAATCAAAACGAAATCAAACTCGGAGTCACGCTGGCCGCGGCCGACGGCCGGGCCTCCTATGCGATTGGTTATTATCCCGAGAACAAAAAATGGGATGGCAAATATCGCGGCATTAAAGTGAAACTAGCTCATGCGGACACCGAGGTTCGCTACCGCAAAGGCTATTTTGCCGTCGATTCGTCTCAGGAGAAGAATGCCAATTACGAACAGAATGTCGCCACCGTTCTGACCTTTAATGCCCCCGCGACCGAGGTATCGTTTATGGCCCAAGCGAAGCCGACCGAGCCGGGCAAAGTCCGGATCATCTTTCTGGTCGACGCGCACACCCTCAGCGCCGAGGACTCCGGAGGCAGCAAGAAAATGAATGTGAACCTGTACGCCAGTCTCTTCGACTCCAGTGGCAAGAGTCTGACCACCCGCAGCATTAAAGTGGATCGAGCCTTCGACGCCAGCACCTATCAGCAGATCCTCGATCACGGCATGATGGTGCCGATTGACGTCGACCTTCCCGCCGGCGCGAAAGAAATGCGCCTGGCAGTGCTCGACAATAAGACCGGCTTTATTGGCGCGGCGAGCGGTCCGCTGGGACAGTAGTAGTTTCGCGGTGCATGAAATTCGGGCGTACGCCGGCCGAATCTTCCCGCGAAACGCCTCGCTGCGCTTGGCGGGACGGCCGAGGGCGGCCGTCCCCACTTGCCGCACGGAGCGACAATCTTCATTCCCGGTAGGCCTCTTTGATGTAGCGGCGGGCCTGGTCGGCGGGGCCGGTGTTGGCGTTCCCGGCCAGCACGGTTTGATATTTCTTCATCGCAAGATCGCGTTTATCCAGCAAGTCGTACATTTCTCCAGCGGCCAAATTGGCCTTCTGTAGGACATCGGGGTCCGGGTTGGGAGCTTCGTTCACCAGGTCGTAGGCGCTGGCCGCGGCAGCAAAGTCTTTCTTGCTGCGTAGCAACTCTCCTAAGCCCCAAGCTGCCAATTCGTAATGCAGGCTGCCGTACTTCCCCTCCCGGCCGTTCTGCCACACTTTGCGATACACGGCCTCAGCTTCGTCCACACGGCCGGCCGCGCGCTGCAGGTTGGCGACTTCGGTGAGGAACAAGTGATTCCCGGGATACTTCGCCGAGAGTTCGTTCATGTAGCCGAGCGCCTCGTCGTACTGATGCTCGCGGCGGAGAAACAGGGTCAGCACAACTTTTGCGTCGGCTGCGTTTTCGCCGTCGCTCCTGGCGACCTCGCGAAGATATTCCAGACCTTTGTCCGCCGATCCGCTCAGCCCGGCCAGCGCCGCGGCCACCTTCACGCTCCAGGGCAGACGCCCGATCACATAGTTGTGCGTGCCCACCACCATCTTCGCGTCTACGTAGCTGGGATCGATTTCGAGCACATGTTCATGGTCGTGGCGCGCTCCGACCGCGTTGCGCAGAGCGGAGAACCAGGCTCGCTCGACCAATCCCGTATACACGGAGAACTGCGCCCGCGTGACGCCCCGGCAGTAAAGAGCATTCACATCTTTCGGATTGTCCTTGAGTTCCTGCTCCTCCAGAGCTTCTGCTTTGCGGACCAACTCCTTGATGCGCTCCTTTATCTTGGGATCGGTTGGGCGGGGCGCGCGGCCAATGAAGCTGTCATTGGCGTAGTCGCCGGTGTTCATGGATCCCGTGTCGTACAGGTCATGTATCAGCACCGAAGTCAGCAGATGGTTGACCGCAAACGGATCGTTGGGGCGCTTCTCAAGGATCTTCTCGAACTCGTGAGTCGCGCGGTCGTAGTCCATATTGTAGAAGTGGTCGAACGCCGCGTCGGTCTGGGGGTCGTGTGGGGCGCCGTGAACGGTGCTGACGGCGGGGTCCGACTGGCTGACTGCGGGAACGCAGAAGGCGAGGAGTAGGCACAGAAGCATGGGGAGCCGAGAACCGCTTGGAGTGAACTTCATCGGAAGATGGGTCTGTGCCGTCAAGGGTCGATTGCCTATAGTTTAAACGAACTGGACGAGCGACCCTGGACCTGATGCTTATGCATCCGATGCCGATTTCGCTTCAGAAGATTCCCGTAGATTGGCGGCGCCGGGTCTGGAGGTTCCGCGAATTGGCAGTGGGCCCCCCGTAGCGTTGCAAATGGTCCGCCGGAACCAAGAGCGTCATCCATGTGCCGTCCACGCCACCTGTTTTAAGAGGCAAGGGATCCTATAATTTGCGGAGTCAGTGAGTCCATGAGCTTTCGTAACCGACGCATCTTTACTCGCTGACGAGCGTAATTATTGCCTGTGCGGAGAGTTGTTGAATGTTTGAGGAAATTGCAAGTATTTGCTGACTGAGGACTTAGAGTGCGGCTGGCTTTGGCGGTTGGAATGCGATTGTCGGCTTAAGGTTTTCGCCGTAGGACATACTATGTCGGAAGTAGCGCAAGAAACACACCAGGAGTTCTGGCGGCCACCGGTACCGGTGGTGGCGGACGAGGTTCTTGTCCGGGAAGCCATCCCCGCCATGGCGGAGGCGTGTCCGCGTTGCGGTACTGAATTTCTGCTGGGTTCCCGGTTTTGCCACACCTGCGGCGACCGGCGGCGCGAAGCCGTGAGCGCAGTGGCGCGGGCTGACGCTGCCCTAATGGCGGGACTTTGGGAGCACGCGGTCGCCCGAGTACACTCCGTTGCCGCAGGGCTCTCGTGGACGCAGATTGGGAAGAAGATCACGTTCCCGGCCTGGCTGCGATATCTTCATTTCCACCACATCCAGAACTGGATAGGGCTTTCGACCGCGTCCCTGATCGCCTTCATCATGGGCGTCGCCTGTGTTGCCGGGGCTTTGCTGGTGGGCTTGCTCAACGCCAGGACCCTGGTGGATTGGCAGGCCATCCAGTTCTACCGCGCGGAGTGGCTGTTGGGGGCAACCGCAGCGTTCGTAGCGGGTATCCTGCTGAAAAAATCTTCCGATCGCGATCACGAGTAGGCCTATCGTCCCTTTGGGCGGCCCCTCGTACGTGGCCCTGTTCAGACGTCCTCTGCTCCAGCCGGCCTTCTCCTCCAACGCCTCACGCCGACCGATCAGGGTTCATTTCCCGATCCCGCGGCACGACGCTGTTGCCCCATCCGGTAAAGGTGGTTCACGGGACCAGTTCCTCGCCCCAGAGGATGTCCGTTGGAGATTGCGGCGGTCACGTATGTCTTTGCCAAGAGAGCGGCTTCGGCCAGGCCTCGATCCAGCGCCAGATGGCAGGCCATGGCGGTGGCAAAGGCGCATCCGGTGCCATGGGTCGAATTGGAGCGCTGCCGCTCCGCCTTGAAGATTTCCTGCTCAATCCCTCGCTTGGTGGTGAAGCTCAATAGATCGATGGCCTTCTCTAGATGCCCTCCGGTAATCACCAACGCCGAGGCGCCCATTTCGTGCAGTTTGGCGGCGGCGGCTTTCATCTCCTCGATGTCTCGAACCGGAATTCCGGTGATTACAGCGGCTTCGTCCACATTGGGGGTTATTACGTCGGCCAGCGGGATCAATCTCTCGATCAGCACTCTCGTTCCAGCGGCGTCCAGGAGTTCGGCTCCCGACGAGGACTTGAGGATGGGATCCAGCACTATATTGGGCAGGCGCGCCTTGCCGGGCAGGCTGGCCGGGCGGTTGCCAAGCCGGCTGGCTGGGCCAGACAGGAAGTCCGCGACCGCCTTGACCACCTTTCCCGAGCCCAGCATGCCGATGTGAACGGCGGCGATGTCCAGGTCCGCCACCAACTCCTCCAGGGTGTCGGAAATAAGGGCGGGGTCGCCGGGCTCGACCCGTCTTACACCCGAAGTAGACTGCACGGTCATGGCGGTGATGCAGGCCACGCCGTAGCAGCCGTGGGCGGCGATGGTCTTGATATCAGCCGTCACGCCGGCCCCGGAGGACGGATCGAACCCCGCGATGGTGAGTATGATGAGTGGTTTTTCGGGCATGGACTTCGGTTCCGCCGAGTCCGCGAGTAACCGGGCTCAATCGCCAGCATCTCACATCGGCTGGCCTTGGAAGTTACTTTCGGAGCCGGGCTTGGGAAAAAAATCTTCGGTGGCAGCTTTCGAGCCGCGCTTGTAAGTACATGATTCCATGTGTTTTGCGAGCGGATAATCCGTAAGCCATTGATTCCAATGATGTTGTAAATTCTACCTTGCCACTGGTCTTTCGTTATTTACTTTTTAGTAAATACGTAACGTTCCTGAAACAAAGGGCCTTACCTGCATGTGCTTATATTAACAATAAGTTACGTGAGACATCCATTACTAGGAGGTCATCGCGCTACCCCCCAATTCGGCTTGACAGGGGTTTGGCACGCCGATAGCATTTACAAACTGCAGTGAAACGCGCGCCTAAGGCCAAGCACTTTAGAGTATGCAAGGAGAACTGAATGCGACGACGTATAGCTCATGGACTGGCGATAGCTTGTTTGATCGTCG
>Ga0210402_10006521_pt1 | contig 10334 bp, 9 predicted proteins | sample IncBWC7MmetaG_FD_161055 | JGI IMG/M metagenome (GOLD analysis project Ga0210402, IMG submission 161055) | Forest soil microbial communities from Barre Woods Harvard Forest LTER site, Petersham, Massachusetts, United States - Inc-BW-C-7-M | ecosystem: Environmental > Terrestrial > Soil >...
GTGGCGCTTGCATCGGAGTATCCTGGGCCAGCGCTTTTTTAATTCCTGTCGGAGTCAAATCCGACGGGCCATTCAACTACCTCGGTGAGTTCTGGCTCCGCTGGGCCGTCTTTTTCTTACTTTTCGGGGGAATAACTTTGTTCATTCTTCGTCGCCGCGAAGAGCCGACCGCGGGTTTTTTTCTGGCAGGCGCACTTTTCCTGCTGTTAGACGGTGTGTGCTGGGGAGCGCTGCGTTAACGAGCGCGCTCCGTGCTATCCATGAGCAACAAACTGCAAAAATCGGTGACGCTGATCGGATGGGGAATTCTCTTGCTCGCTAGCATTGCGTGCGTTCCCCTGCCGCCGCGAAAGCCGTCAACAGAATCGCATCCGTCGGCGATTGTTGAGTCGTCTCCGCCGTTAAGCGTCCCGGACCGTACGTTTCGCGGCGAGCACACCGATGTCAGAGCGGTGGTAATCGATGCAACCGGACATTGGATGGCCACCGCCGACGTCAACGGACAAATTACCATGTGGGACTTTGCGCAGGGGACGGCGGTTTGGACGGCCAAGCCTCAGAGGGCGGATATCTTGAGCCTGGCTTTTCGCGGCGACGGAAAAATTCTCGTTGCCTCCGGAGGCTGGAATGGCGTGATCACTTTCTGGGATGTTTCGACCGGCCAGAAAATCAAGACCATTTCAACACACCAGCATGCAGTACACCATGTCGCGTTTTCGCCGGACGACAAAACGCTTGCCAGCGCCGGGAGCGATCGCTCGACAAACCGTGGACGACCATATGGCTCCGTGAAACTGTGGGATCCCGACACCGGCAAGGAATTGCGCTCGATGAGCGTGGGCTTGACCTCTATCAATGCGCTGGCCTTTTCTCCCGACGGAAAAATTCTGGCGACGGGCGGCGACGACAAAATCGTTCGCCTCTGGAATCCGGAAACCGGAAAGCTGCAGAACACTCTTTCCGGTTACACGGAAGGGGTCATGACATTGGCCTTTCGGCCCGACGGTTTGCAATTGGCTAGCGGGGGCGGATGGGGCTTTGGATACCATGCTGTTGCCGGGTATAAACTTTGGGACCTCAAAACCATGAGCGCACTCTCCGAACCGTCGTCCAATTACGCCGTTTCAGCGCTGGCTTACCGGCCCGATGGGCGGGTACTGGCGATCGCCGGCATGGACGAGACATCGCGTCCATTCGCTTCTGTCGATTTTTTCAGCTTCGATGAAAACCGCGTGGTACGCCACTTTATCGCGCACCGTGGATGGATTTCGGCGATAGTTTTTACACCGGACGGGAAATGGCTGGTTTCCGTTGGCACTGATGGCGGCATCCGATGTTGGCATTGACCGGCTTGGGAAGTTGCGACGAGCCCTGCGCATGAAATCTACTGATACCAGACTGCTCCGGCTGATCGCGTCGTTCAAGCTGCTCAAAGCGATTCTGCTGATTGTTGTTGGTGTGGGTGCGCTGAAGCTGATTCATACAGACATCGGCGGCATTGTCGAGCAGTGGGTGGCAAAGACTGGTGTGGGATCGGGTAGCCGGTACGTTGGTCGGCTACTTCTGACGCTGGTTTCACTGACTCCGAATAAGATCCGGGATCTTGCCGTCGGCAGCTTTATTTACGCGGCACTATTCCTGACGGAGGGAATTGGGTTGTGGCTGCTGAAGCGTTGGGCCGAATGGTTTACGGTCATCAGCACCAGCTCGCTGGTCCCGCTGGAGATTTATGAGATTTTCCGGCACCCGAGTCCGGGAAAAATTCTGGTGCTCGCAATTAATATTGCGGTCGTGGGATATCTCGTTTATCAAATTCGCGTTGGACGGCATGAGTCGGCGTAACAAATTCAAGCAGGCTGCGCTTGCCGCGGACGACGAAGCCGTGATTGTAGCTCGATGAATCGCTTATCCTCGTAGAGGTTTTATTCGAACCGTTACTACTCTAAATGTCCGATCTCTCAGACTCGAAAAATCGGACAACCTCAACATCGCGCAAATATCCTGGAAATTTTTGCAGAAGCCGCTCATCGATCGCGGACACGCCACCGTTTACCTCAGGTGAGAAGTGAATTACCGGGACCGGACGCGCTCGGGCCTCATTCTTGGGGACGCTTGGTCAGCCAAAATGCAGCGTCACCGACTCCAGCAGTGCTTTGATCCCGTTCCAGGCAATCTGCACGCCGATACAGACCAGGAAAAACGACGACAGCTGCGTGATCACCGTCATCCCCGTCGCTCCCAGAATTCGCGCGAGCCGGTCGGCAAATCCATAGCAGAGCAAAATGCTGATCGCGATCAACACCAATGCAGTGAGCGCGGCCAAAATTGTCAAAGGATGGTACGAGTGATGGCGAGCCGCGTTCGCGCCCAGCGTGATCGCCACGGAGATTGATCCAGGGCCTACCGTCAACGGCATCGTCAAGGGATAAAATGCCTGGCGGAATGTGTCCTGCGGCTGGACGGTTCTATGCACATCATGTTTTTCGTCGTCTCGCTGCTTCAGCAGCGTCCATCCTGTCGCCATGACGATCAGGCCTCCGCCGATCTGCACCACTGGTATCGAAATCCCAAAAAAGTCAAGCACGTAGGTCCCGACAAAATATGAACCAACAAGCAAGAAAAAACTGTTCATTGCAATGCGCCATGACAGTGCTTTGCGCGCTTCCGGTGAGTAGTCCCCGGTCAGCGCCAGAAAGAAGGGGCTGCCTCCAAGCGGGTCCACGATGGGGAAGAGCGCAACGAGAACCAGCAGTAGATTTTTCGCCGCTTCTTGCATGTGTTCAGTAACTTCTCTCCCTGAGTGTAGCCTATTCCGATCGGTGAGCACCTGCGACGAGACTTCCCGAATCGCCGTGCTTGCTGCGTAGTCGGGGGTTCTGGACGGTTGGTCTGTAACCTAACCCGGGCCCGCGTTGACGGGCGAAGAGAAAGCGGCAATACTGGCGACCGGTGATTGGTCATCTATGATTGGACAGCTCCGCGGCAGGCTTGCCGACAAACGCCCTAACCAGGTGATGGTGGATGTCGGCGGTGTAGGATACCTGGTCGCAGTGCCGCTTTCGACTTACGCGGCGCTGGGCGAGCTGCACACCGAAGTCACACTGCTGATTCACACTCACGTTCGTGAAGATGCGCTTTCCCTTTACGGATTTCTTTCGTCGCGGGAGAAACATTTTTTCGAGCTGCTGCTCGGCGCGTCCGGAGTCGGTCCGTCGTTGGCGTTGAAAATTCTTTCCGGCATGAGCGTCGAAGAGCTGGTTCCCGCGATTCGAACCGGAGATTTGACGCGACTGACAAAAATTCCGGGTGTTGGGCGCAAGACTGCCGAGCGGATGGTGGTTGAGCTGAAGGACAAACTCGAAGCGGTCACCGTCGCCGAAGAAAAATTGCCCGCTTCCAAGGCGGGAGTTGAGGCTGACGTGGTATCCGCACTGACTAATCTTGGCTATGACGGCCGAGTTGCGGAAAACGCTGTGGGTGAGGCGAAGCGTTCGGCGGGCGTCGCGAGTTTTGAAAAGCTGTTGAAGGCGGCCTTGCAGGAATTGAGCGGATCGCAAGGGAAGCATGTTGCCGCAGGAAGCTGAGCGCGTTTCGACTAGCCTGCAAGCGCGGGGGACGCGCAGAATCAGATAAGAGGAAATGTGGCGGACGGAACGGCAAAACGAATGACGGCTTACAAAGATAAGTACGATCACGCGGAGCGCGCGGAGAGGATCGTATCCGCAGCGGCGCACGACGAAGATTTGCGGCTGGACGCCAGCGTCCGGCCGAAAACGCTGAGTGAATACATCGGGCAGAAGCGGGTAAAAGAAAATATTTCGATCGCGCTGGAAGCTGCGCGCAATCGCGGGGAAGCATTGGACCACGTGTTGCTCTACGGCCCGCCGGGACTCGGCAAAACCACCCTGGCGCAAATTATCGCCAACGAACTGAACGTCCCAATCAAGACCAGCGCTGGGCCGCTGCTCGAACGCAAAGGCGACTTGACCGCGATTCTGACTTCGCTGGAGCTGCGCGAAGTCTTTTTCCTTGACGAAATCCACCGGCTGCAAGCCGCGGTCGAGGAAGTTCTGTATCCTGCGATGGAAGACTTTCGTGTTGATCTGGTGATTGGCCAGGGGCCGGGCGCACGCATTCATCCTTTTCATTTGAACCACTTCACGCTGATTGGAGCGACCACGCGCGCCGGGCTGATCACCGCGCCGCTGCGTTCGCGCTTTGGCATCGTGCACCGCCTGGATTTTTACGAGCCGGCGGATTTGCTGATTATTCTTCACCGCTCCGCGAAGATTCTGAACATTCAGATGGAAGAGGGCGGCGCCGAAGAAATTGCCGGCCGCTGCCGTGGCACGCCCCGTATCGCCAATCGGCTGTTGCGGCGGGCGCGCGATTTCGCCGAAGTTCGCGCTGACGGCAAAATTACTCGCAGCGTTGCGCAAGAAGCTTTAGCGATGCTTGGCGTGGACGAAAGCGGCCTTGACGAAGTCGATCGCAACCTGATGCTGGCGCTGCTCGACAAATATGCCGGCGGACCAGTGGGTCTCGGCACGCTCGCTGCCGCGCTTTCCGAAGAAGAAGACGCCATCGAGGAAATGTACGAACCGTACTTGATGCAGATCGGCATGATTGACCGTACACCGCGCGGGCGGGTGGCGACCCCGCGCGCGTATGAATATTTCGGTCGCGAGCTGCCGCGCCGCCAGCCGCGATTGTTCTGACCATGCCAGCAGCATCCGACGACTCGCTCGAACCGCAACAGCCAAAGGTTCGTGTGTATCTTTCGCTCGGTTCGAATCTCGGCGATCGCGCGGCAAATCTGCGCGCCGCCATTCGGTCGTTAGCCGGCGCTCGGTTTTTCGTGCTGCAAGTTTCCTCATTCTACGAAACCGAACCAGTTGGTTACCTGGACCAGCCCTGGTTTCTCAACTGTGTGGTCGAAGGTGAAACCACACGGCAGCCCCTGGAGCTTTTGGACTCATTTCGCTCACTGGAAATGGTTTTTCGAAGCAAGAAGCCTTTTCCAAACGGCCCGCGCATCCTTGATATCGACATTCTGCTCTACGGCGATCTGTCTCTCGATACTCCAGAGCTGCAAATCCCGCATCCGCGCATGCTGGACCGCAAATTCGTCCTGGCGCCGCTCGCCGAGATCGCGCCGCAGCTAAAACTCCCGCAGTGGTCGGGAAATGTCACCGAACTGCTCGCTGGCAGTTCGGATCGCAGCCAAATCAGGCACCTGTAGGCTCAATTGGAATTTCTGCACGGCCATGTCGCACGTTGTCGCGGCCTGTCATACCTTGCCGCTTTGCGGCGAACCCTTAAAGTGCGAGGATATGCGCAATTGCTGGTGCGCGAGGGAAGCCATGAAACGAATACTCTTAGCTGTGATTCTGGCCTTCATTGGGGCATTTCTATTGAACGCCCAGACCGCTACGGTCAAGGTGAAGCTGCGGACAATTCTTGTGGACAGCCAACTCAATCAGAAACCAGTTCCGTTTCTGGTGGTTACGCTGCGAGGACCTGGGGCTTCCACGAGTGCAACCGAGCTGAAGACCGGGTTGGACGGGACAGCGGAAAAGGAGTTGCCTGCCGGTAAATACACGTTGTCCGTAGCAACGCCGATGGATTTTGATGGCAAACAATACAGCTGGAAGATGGACGTGACCCTCGAAGGAGGCGAGCAAACGATCGTGCTGTCGAACGACAACGCTACCGTAGAAAACGCCCCAGCGGCGGCGAATCCGCAAGCCGGAAACGAGTTGTCTGGCCAGTTCAGACGCCTGAAAAATACGGTGGTGACCGTGCTCAGTGAATCTGGTCACGGCACCGGTTTTTTTGTTGATGACCACGGCTTGATCCTTACGAATCAGCACGTCGTTGCGAATTCCGAGTATTTGGCAGTTCAATTCGACCCGGAACACAAAATCAAGGCCGAGTTACTCGCTGCGGATTCCCAGAAAGATGTGGCGTTGCTGTGGGCGAATATGGCTGCTTTTCCGGGAGCGATTGCGGCCCCGTTGGCAAAACACGAAGAAGGCAAAACCGCCGTGCAGGAAGGCGAGCGCGTTTTCACCATCGGCAGCCCACTTTCGCTGGACAAGATTTTAACGACCGGTGTGGTGAGCAAGGTGGAGGCGCATACTCTGCTTTCCGACGTGAACATAAATCCCGGAAATTCGGGCGGGCCGCTCTTTAATTCCGCGGGATTGGTGATTGGGCTGACCACGTTTGATGCGCACAGCGGCAGCGGGCCCGGCGTTTCGGGCATCGTGCGGATCGAAGATGCGCTCGCGCTGATCGATCAGAATCGCGCGAAAGCCGTTGGCGTCGCGCCGTCGCCGGAGCTTTTGCCGGTGGCGCCGTTAAAGTCCTATCCACTTGATGGACTGAAGGCCGCGCTGGTTCCGGAAAAATATGATTGGCACCCCTATTCGATCAACGTCGGTGAGTATTTCGTTGAGCTGTCCACTCCGCCCATGGAGTACCGCGCGCAGGAAGAAAAACGGCTTGCCGCCGAAAAGGCCCGTGCCAAGCGGCGCAAGAAACAAGGCCAGGAGTCCGATGCAACCACCACCGAGGAAGCTCCAAAAATTTGGGAATCTGAATCCGGCGGGCACAAAGCGGTCCTCGGAATATTCGTGATGCCCAAAGCCAAGGAAGGCTTCTGGTCCGGGATGGGACGCGCGGCGTCCGGCGGTCTTGCCGCCGCGAATGTGAAATTCAAAACCGATTTTTATCGCATGCGTTTGATGTGTGGCGAAAAAGAGATCGCTCCCATTCACCCGGGCAAAATTCCGGCGGCATTTGCCCTGCGCAATGCCGGCGTAAATTTCACTGACGCGGCAGCTTTTGGTGATTACTCCTACCCGCCCGATGCCATCTCTCCCGACTGCGGACAGGAGCGGCTGGAGATTTATCCTTCCAAGAATTCGACAGAGCCGGTAATAAAGATCCTGGAACCGAATACTATTCAGCGTGTTTGGGCGGACTTCGATGCTTTCCGGTCCGCCTCTAGCGCGCCGCCACCAGCGAAGTCTGCGGTTGGGGACAAGGTTCCCGAAAAGCCCTGATTGCTCCACAGAACTTGGCCACAAACTTGTAAGCGTCTCGTGACCAGGCGCCCGATTTTGCGCGGGCCCTCAATTCGCTTCACGAAGTGCGATGAATCAGCAAGCGGTGCAGCATTAGCGGCTTTGGTTCCAGCGCGTCGAGTTCGATCTGCGACAGTCGCCCTTCGTTAATTTCGCGCCAGCGATAAACACCAGGTTCCGTCTCTTCATGAATGCGCCCGTTCAGCCGGCGCAAGAATTCTCCGGCATCCTCGCGTGACGCCACTTGGCGGTAGATTGGCCGCGCCAGCGCTTCAACAACATAACTCCACAACAATTTGTTCCAATACTGATGGAAAAGGTCGCTGGACGCGAAAATGTCACTCCACGCAACCTCGCCGCCATAGGCCACGACTACTCCAACCACATGCTCGCCTTTCGCACCGGAGGTCTCGCGCGCGAATCGTCGTTGCAGCTCATCCACGTAAGAATCCACAGAACTCCGGACTTCGCGTGACTCATAAATTTTCTGGTAGGACTGAGTGGGAGCCTCCAATTCGATCGTTTGCGAGATCATCGGAGCCGCCAACTTTGCAGCTGCAGGTGGCGGCGCGGCATCGCCAGTGCCGCCGCCAATTCCGACTGGAGCGCCCGCGGTTACTTCCGCGGTGGTACCGCTTCGAACCGCGCTCCACACTCGCGTCTGATCCTGCTGAACCGCCGCTTGCTCGCGCACGCTCGGGTGCACAATCGTCTTCGCATCTTTGAAGTTCGCGCCCGCGGACCAGCGTCCGTGCTCCACGCAAAACACGTCTAGTGGTAGCGGTTCTGATCCCGCCGGCACCAGCCGGTCTTTTCCGATGATACGATCCTGCTTTCCTCCGCTCACCAACTCACCGGCCAGCAGCAGCAGCGGCCGCTTGCTGCGATTAATCAGCACCAGTTGGTTGACCGAAGCCCCGTTCGAATAGTTCGGACGAATCACGCCGTCGCGATTACGCACCATGCCTTCGGAACCCTGTTCGCGCACCTGTACTTCGCCGCTGGCCAATCCTTCATCCAGAGTCAGAAAGTAGCTGGTGTCGTAGGAGCTTGAGCTCACCACCGGAAAAATCGAGAGATTCTCGTAGGTCACCGGCTCCAGCAGCCGCCATTCACCCTCCGGTCTTCCCGGCATTGGGCCCGGCCTCGGTCCAGAAATTGGCGGCCCGCCAAACACAAATCCCAGCGCGCCCAGTGCGCCCAGTGAAGTAAGTCCAAGAAATCCGCCCATCAACCGACCGAATACGTTCCGCTCCATAAAACCTCCTGTGCGCTTGCCTCCAAGCGGGAGAAACTCCACCGCTTCTGGCAACGCGCACACGTAGAACGAGCCACCCAGAATTTCTTGCATTTGTATGGAGTGCGGCAGCCCAGCCGCCGCTTTGTCTCAACGCTGATGGGGAGCACTGCGGGATCAACCGTGCTCTAAATTTCGGAATGTGTATTGAGAGAAAAACGCTGGCTTACCGCTCGGGTTCACCCAATTTGCCCAATGGCTTCCCGTGCTTCGAACGTGCCTCCTCCGCTTCCTGCTTTTCGTATTCCGCCAGCTCCTCTTCGGTATACGAATACGAATCGCGCGAAGCAAACATCGAATTCGTCCGGCTAGCTAGGCGTTTCTTCTTCCGCAGTCCGCCGAATTCGTAGCGCACCTGGCGCAGCGGCGCTGCAATCGCCTGAACTTCAACCAGTAAGTCGCTCACTTTTTCCAGAAAATCGTGCAGGTGGTACGGCCGCACCACGTAAGGTAATTTCGCCTTTTCCAGCGTGCCCATAAACTGGCTCCCGGTCATTTCCGGCACCAGAAACAGGCTGCGTAGCCGGGCGCCGTCTTCCACTGCCACGCCGGACAGCTCGCGCAGCAATAAATACGCCGGCGACTCCAGACCCATCAGCGCGATGTTCGCAATCACCAGCGACCATTCGCCGGTTCGCAATTCCGTCAGCAGCACCTTTGCGTCGGCGATAATTCGCACGCGCCAGCCCTCGGAATCCAGCACCTGCCGCAACGCATCCGAACTCGCGCCTTCCTGGTCCAGCACCAGAATGTTTACCGGCTTCGCTTCAGGCTGAGTAGGGGATGCCATTCTTGAAGTATAGGTCGCTGCAGCGCAGCACAACCGGGCCACCGCTCAAACTCACCCAATGCGCCACCTGTCCTAGAGGGCAAACCGTTGCGTAGCCACTCCTGGCTGCGTGCATTTTCCCGCTAGCACGCCAAGTTTACTGCCCCACAGCTAAAGCGCTCCCCGCCCGCACTCGCTTGTATCCCGACCCATCCCAGAAAATTTTGCAAATCGACGAAGCTTTCCCAGCCGCGGTATCGGTGAAAAAAATCTGCAGTCCATCGCGCGACCACTCTCCGTCCTGCGCGAACACATTCGGCGGCGTCACCACCACCTGCCGCTTCGATTTGATTTCATACAAAAATATCGCACTCCCCAACTTCGTCTCCGGATCTTTGGCCATCCCAGGTCTGACCGTCTGAGTCAGCGCCGTTACCAGCAGCAAGTCCGGGTTCAGAGGGTTCACTCGAATCGTATCCGTGCTGTTCCGTTCGAATTGCCCAAAGACTTCAGTGATCGGAATAGTTGTTGGCGGCCCGTCGGTCCGCAAGAAATACAGTTTCGCAGCGTCCGACGCCAGAACCGTTTGCACATCCAGCCAGCCATGCAGTGCCCACACCGATCCCGCGCTTAGTTGCAATGCTTTTTCAGGCGCTCCCGTAGGCATCGTCCACACCTCCCAGTCCGTGCCCACCAATTTCATGAACGCAATGGTCGAATCGTTTGGAGAGAAAAACGCCGAAGCCACCAATCCCCGCACCAGTTCCGTGGATTTTCCCGCCGCCAGGTCATAAATCATGATTCTGCGCTCGTGGTTCGGCAGGTTTTGCGTATACAGCAGTCGTTTTCCGTCGTGGGAAAACGAAATCTGGGAGCCATCTGGCGCCACCAGCTTCGCCGCTTCGCCACGCGCAATCATCACTCTTCCGGTCGAGTCCAGAAAAGCCGTCACCACCGGATTCTTGAACCCGGTAATCGCCGGAGGCACCACCTTCTTCTTGTCGGGGTCATCGTCATCCAGATTCTTCTGCTTGAACTCCGGAAACTGTTCCGCCGCAATCTTCGCGCAGCCTCTCAACTCGCCAATCTGCGCGTGGTTCAACAGCGCTCGAAACTGGTATTTCGCTTCCGGCACCCCTGCGGTACACGCTTCCCGGGTTAGCCGCAACACCACGTC
>Ga0210402_10006522_pt1 | contig 10332 bp, 6 predicted proteins | sample IncBWC7MmetaG_FD_161055 | JGI IMG/M metagenome (GOLD analysis project Ga0210402, IMG submission 161055) | Forest soil microbial communities from Barre Woods Harvard Forest LTER site, Petersham, Massachusetts, United States - Inc-BW-C-7-M | ecosystem: Environmental > Terrestrial > Soil >...
GATTCTGCTGCTGGTGTTCGGGCTCACGCTGGGGCTGGCGCTGGCGCCGACCCTGGTCTACTACGCGAGCACGAACCCGCAGGCGCTGTGGCAGGCCGGTGGCGCCACCGCCCTGTTCATCGCCGGTTTCGGCGCGGCCGGCTACGCGACCAGGCGGGACCTGTCGGGGATCGCCCGCCTGTGTTTCTGGGCCCTCATCGCCCTCATCGTGTTCGGCATCGTATTGATCTTCGTCCGTATCCCGGGCGGCGAGCTCATCTACTCGGTCCTGGGTCTGGTGATCTTCGCCGGCCTGACCATGTTCGATTTCCAGCGGCTGCGGCGTTCGAAGGACATCGCCTCCGCGCCGCTGCTCGCCGCATCGATCTTCCTTGACGCGCTGAACGTGTTCCTGTTCTTCCTGCGGATCTTCTCCCGCAATAACTAAGCGGGCACCTCGGCGGTCAGAACCGGTGACGGGTATGGCTGAATTTGCCCTTGGCAAAAACGAGGATCTTGGTTGGCTTTACCGAGAACACGAGGACCGCGCCGCCCCGGTGATGAAATGCGCCGCCGTGCACCTCGTATTGCCACCGCCCGTCCCACTTCGCGGCCCACGCCTCGGCGAGGCGCTCGAGCATTTTGTTATCGGTGAGGCGGACGGCGTCGCCCTCGACCACCACGTCCAGGCCCTCGTCCCAGCGGTTGCAGCCGGTGGTCAGGACCACGTGCGGGTTGCTTTTGAGGTTGATCGCCTTCTGCTCGGTACCGCCGGTGGAGAAGTGGATGGCCCCGTCGAGCCACACGGCAACGAGCGGGGTGACGTGGGGCCGGCCGTCGGCCCGGACCGTGGAGATCCAGAAAAGCTCGGCCGCCTCGAGTGCCCGGCGGGTCTCATCCCACCCGGTGGCTGCCGCGGTCGGGTCGCTGAACCGCGCGTCGATCTCTGTCACTGGTTTGCTCATCGAGGTGCTCCTTCCGCTGACCAGTTCGTCCGCCGCCGCGGCGTTTCATGTTCCCAGCGCCCGTGTGAGCAGTGCGCGGCGGCTGCGCACCGAGGTCTTGGTGAAGATCGATTTGAGGTAGTCCTGCACGGTATGTTCCGACAGGAACATCTGGCGGGCCAGATCGCGGGTATCGCCTCCCGCGGCGAGCTGACGCAGCAGTTCCGCCTCGCGCGCGCTCAGGCCGAAGGCGCGGGCGAACAGCGCCAGCCGCTCGGGGGGCGAGGTCTCCTCGATGCTGACGGCGATGTCCCGGTCCTGCGGTGCCCCGGCGCTGCCGATCCGGGCCGCCCGCAGCGTCAGCCACCGGCCCTGCGACAGGTGCACCCGGGCCAGGGGCGGGTTCTGGTCGACTCCCGCCTCGGCCGCCAGCAGCTGCGCCGCCACGTTGTAGGCACCGGCGGGGACGGGCGGCTGGTCCGGCGCCGGGGGGACGAGCATCCGCAGGTACTCCCGTGTCTCGGGGGTTTGCGCGCGCACCTCCAGGTCGCGGGACAGCAGCAGCACGACCGGGCCGGGTGGTACCGGCCCGGGCCGGGCGCCGCACATGAACGTGCCGGCCAGGCTGCGGCGCAGCGCGGCGGTGACCGGCCCGGCGATGGCGTCCAGGAAGCCGGCCTCGGCCGCTCCGAACCGCCCGGCCGGCCCGGCCCGCCACAGGTCGAGGAATCCCCAGCAGCCGAAACGGTCGCGATACACCGACGAGGCGATGTCGCTGACCGCGTACTGGCGCAGCAGGTCACGCCACAGCGGGCTGCGCGACAGGTCGCCGCCCGTCGCCTCGGCCAGCAGCCCGGTGTTTCCGCTCAGCGTCGTCCACCGGTTGATCATGGTGAGGTACTTGAGCCGGATGAGCTGGGGCAGCTGCGCCAGGCACGGCACATCGGCCAGCGGAGCGCAGCCCACCGAGGTCTCCGGATCGGTCACCAGCCAGGCGTAGGCGTCGAAGCCGACCACCCGGCGGATCGCCTCGAGCAGCTCGAGCCGCAGGGTTCTCGCCTCGCCCGCGGCGTCGCAGATCCGCAGCACTCGCTCGCGTTCCCGCGCGTATGCCGCCGAGCTGGCCACGCTCAAGCGTAGCCTGGCGGCCGGGGAGTCCCGGCCTGCCGGCTCAGCGGGAGGCGGCATATCGAAGACCCCAGATATCTGGGGTAGGGGCTCTCCTCCCGCTCCCCTAGCGTGGCCGTTCAGCGGCACCACCCTGAACCAGGAGGCATCCCATGGCTACGCTGCACATCGAGCATCCGGTAACCGACTTCGGCACCTGGCAAGCCGCGTTCGACCGCTTCGCCCAGATGCGCCAGGAGTCGGGCGTCTGTGGGCAGCGCATCCTGCGCCCGGTCGATGACGCCCACTACGTCGTCATCGACCTGGACTTCCCGACCGCAGCACAGGCGGAGAGGTTCCTGGGCTTCCTCCAGACCAAGGTGTGGACCTCGGCGGACAACGCCCCCGCCCTGGCCGGCACCCCGCAGGCCAGGATCCTCGAACCTGTCAGCCGGGGATGAGGATCGCCCGGCCGCGGATCCGGCCATGACGGAGGTCATCGATCGCGTCGGCGGTGGCTTCCAGGGGGTAGCGGGCGCAGTGAAGCGTGACCTTCCCCTGGCCGGCGAGGGTGACGAGGCCGGCGAGATCGGGGTAGGTGCCGATGAGGCTTGCCGCGATCGTGACTTCGCCCAGCACGAGCGGCAGGGTGGGAAGCGTCACCGTCCCGCCGTAGCCGACCAGGTAATACGTGCCTCCCGGGCGCAGCATCGTCATGGAGTCACCGATCGTGCTGTCTTCTCCGACGAAGTCGAAGACCGCGTCGGCACCTGCCCCGGTGAGGTCCCGGACCTGCTGCGCCTGCTGCCCGTCGGCGGTGATCACGTGGTCCGCACCGCAGTCCAGGGCCAGCTTCAGGGCATCCTCGCTGGTATCCACCGCGATGACCTGCGCCGAGGTCATCGCCTTGAGGCACTGGATGCCGATGTGGCCGAGCCCGCCGGCGCCCACGGCGACCGCGAATGAGCCCGGGCTCAGCGCCGGGATGGCCTTCTTGACTGCGTGGTAGGCGGAAAGGCCGGCGTCGGCCAGCGCGGCCACCTCGGCCGGCCCGGCGCCGGCGGGCAGCTTGACGACGGCCCGCGCGCTGGTCTTGAACAGCTCGGCCATCCCGCCGGCACACATCAGGCCCGGTATGTTGGGGCCCCGCGCGCACCGCATGTCGTCCCCCGTGCGGCAGGCCTCGCATACGCCACAGGTCAGGTTCGGGTGGCAGATGACGGGGTCGCCCACGGCCAGGTGCTCGACCGCCGGGCCGACCGCGTGGATCCAGCCGGCGTTCTCGTGCCCGAGAACAAGGGGCAGATCCGCCGGGATGGTGTCGGCGAACCAGCCGTCGATGATGTGCAGATCGGTGCGGCACAGCCCGGCGCCACCGATCCTGACGACGACGTCGTCCGGCCCGGTTGCCTGGGGTTCCGGCACATCGTCCAGCTGGGGTGGCTGCCCATATGAGTGCAGTCGGATCGCCTTCATGGGTGCTCTCCTTTCGGGAGAGCCCAGCCTGCGCCCCAGTGGTCGCGGTCCGGTCGCGGCCCGGTCGTGGTGTCCCGGCCGGGCGCGAGTACGCCGGAACTAGGACACGAGCGCGCCGAGCTGCTCCGCCCGCCGCAGCCAGCCGGTCATGCCGATCCGCTGGAATTGGCCGGCCGCCGCCTCCAGCAGCGGGCGGGCGCTGGCGGGCCGCCCGTACCGGGCGTGCATGAGCGCCTGATCGAAGTCGGCGATCGCCCGCAGCGGGCGCGCACCCTGCTCCTCGAGGACCGGATGGGCCCGCCCGAACCAGTGGCTGGCTTCCTCCAGGCGGCCATCGACGGCGCAGAGCCGGGCGAGCGACAGCCGCAGGTCCATCATCGGGAACCGGAAGTCGGCGGGGAGCGCCTTGAGGCGTAGCGCGGCCTCGACGGACCGCAGATGGTCGCGGCGGTCCAGCAGCCACAGCGTCTCGGCGGTGTCCGAGGCGGTCCGCGTGTAGTTCAGGGCCCAGCCCGGCGCCCGTCCCAGCGCCTGGACCGGCAGCGCGAGCAGCGCCATCGCCCGCTCACCGTGGCCCAGGTGAGCCGCGGTCCGGGCACAGCCGGCGCACATGGGGGCGCGGGCCCAGCGCACCACGGGGTCATCGGTGCCGACGAACTCGTCGAACGCGGCCTGCAGGCCGGCCCAGTCCTCGCCCGTCGCCAGGGCCAGCGCGTCCCGCGCACCCACAACGTGGATCCGTTCCCAGCTCCAGCCCGTGCCGGGGATGCGGCCGGCCAGCTCACGGGCCTCGGCCAGCGCCGCCCGCGCGCCCGCGAGGTCACCGAGCGCGGCCAGCGCCCGCGCGATGCTGGCCCGGCAGTGGACCTCCCGCGCCAGCTCGCCACGGGCGCGGGCCCGCGCCGCGGCTTCCTCGAACACCGGCAGCGCCGGGCGCAGCGCGCCGAGCAGATACAGCAGCACCGTCGGGTCCTGCGCCGCCTCGGCGGGCACGTTCTCCCGGCTGCCGTAGATGGCCGCGACCGCGTACCGGGCGAGGTCGACGCCGCGCGAGACCACCCGGTGCGACCGGTACAGGATGGCCAGCGCCTGCCGCCGCCTGGGCTGGTCCAGGGGAAGGCCGACATACCCCGGGTCGGCCGCCTCCTTGCGGTCCAGGGCCAGCAGGGTGAGCGCCGCCCACGCCTCGTTTCGGGCGGAACCCGCGTACGCCAGGCCCCCGGGCGCGAGCATCCAGGCATGGGCGCTGCTGCCCGCCGCGCCCAGGGCGGAGGTCACCTCGGCGAGGTAGTCCGCGGCGGCGGGGGCGCCCTCGGTGTCCGCCACCCGTTCCGCGGCGGCGCGGGCTTCGGTCACCGCCTCGTCGAAGCGCAGCGCCCAGGCCAGTGCCAGCCCGAGCCGGGCCTGGATGGTGATGAGCCGCTCGTCACCTGGACCGGCGAGCTCGGCGGCGGTGGTGAGGAAGGCGACGGCCGTGTCGTGCGCTCCCGCGGCCTGCGCCAGGTCCGCAGCCTCGATCGCGGCCGGGACCCCGGCCGCCGCACCCGGCAGGGCCCGGCTGCCCGCGTACTGGGCGACGATCTCGGCCGGCTCCGTGCAGGCGGGAACCCGCGCCCGGGCCGCCTCGAGGCCGTGCGCCAGCTGCCGGTGGAGCCGGGCCTGGCGGGATGGGCTGAGGGTGTCATAGATCGCCTGGCGGGCCAGGGCGTGCCCGAACTCGTAGCGTTCCGCGGTCTCGCCGGGCCGGATCATCGCGGCGGCGAGCAGCTTGTCCAGCGCGGCCAGCGCGGCGGTGTCGTCGAGGCCTGCGGCCGCGGCGGCAACCGGGAAAAGGAACGCCCCAGCGAACCCGGATGCGCACTCCGCCAGGCGATTCGCCGCGGCCGGGAGCCGCGCGCGGCGGCGGGCCAGGATCTGCCGCACTCCTTCGGGCACCGCCACCAGCGGAAGAGCGGCCTCCAGCACCCCGGAGCCGCCCTCGGCCAGGACGCCGGAGCCGCCCTCAGCCAGCGCGCGCTCCTCCATGAGGTGGCGGATCATTTCCTTGGCGAAGAACGGGTTGCCGCCAGTGTGTACCGCTATGGCCGCGGCCAGTGACGGCGAAACCGGCGCCCTTGCCTCAGCGGCAACCAGCTGCCCGACCGCCTCGGTGCCCAGCGCCCGGAGCGGGATCGTGCTGCACTCCGTCTCGGCCTGCACCGCACCCAGCACGTCCGCCAGCGGATCCTCCGTCACCATCTCGGTCGTGCGGTAGGCCCCGGCAATCAGCAGGCGGCTGCGCGCGCAGCTCCGGGCGACATGGCGCACCATCATCGCCGTGCCCGCATCAGCCCAGTGCAGGTCGTCCAGGATGAGCAGGACCGCCGAGCGATCGGACAGCGCGGTGAAGAACTGTGCCGCCGCGTCCAGCAGCCGGAACCGCTCCGCGTCCGGCTGCAGGGCTGGCGGTGGGGTGAGACCGGGCAGCAGCTCAGGCAGCCGCGGCGCGATCCGCGCCAGCACGGCAGAGGCCGGGCCAAGATCGGCCGCAAGCTGCTCCGGGCCCACCGACTCGCCGTATCCGGTGATCGCTTCGGCGAACGGGCGGAAGGGCGGCACCCACGTGCCCTCGACACAGCGGCCGGTCAGCACGGTCGCCGAGCTGGCTCGCGCCGCCGCTGCGAGCTGCTGCAGCGCGTGGGACTTGCCGATCCCCGGCTCACCCGCCAGCAGGACCACGCCGCCCCGCCCGGCGGCCGTCTCCGCCAGGCGGCCCAGCAGGCGGGACATCTCCGGGACACGGCCGAAATACCTCCGCGCGTCCGGCTCCTGCGTTTGCCGGTGGGGCTGCCACGCGAGCGCGGGCGACTGCTGCAGGATCGCCTGATACAGCTGACGCAGCTCGGCGCCCGGATCGACGCCCAGCTCCTGGGCCAGCAGCCGCCGCAGGCGGTGGAACGCGTCGAGGGCCTCCGCCTGCCGCCCGTCCCGGTAGAGCGCCGTCATCAGCTGGCCCCACCGCCGTTCCCGTAGCGGGCCACCCGTCACCAGGGCCTCAAGGCTGCCGGCCACCTCATGGTGGCGGCCGAGCGCGAGTTCCGCGTCGAACAGGTCCTCCAGCGCTGCCTCGCGCAGTTCCTCCAGCCTCAGCGCCTCCGCCGCCGCGAACGGACGGCCGGCGAACTCGGCCAGCGCCGGGCCCCGCCACAGGTCCAGGGCCTGCCGGAGCAGCCGCACGGCGGTGGCGGGATCGCCGCCGGCCATCCCCTGGCGGCCGGCACCGATCAGGCTCTCGGCCAGCCCAGCGTCCACCATCTCCGGCGCAGCCCGCAGGCAGTACCCCGCGGGCAGGGTCACGATGCCCAGGTCCCCACCGCCGGTTGAGCCCAGTGCCCGGCGGACGCGGAGCACGTAGTTCTGCAGCGTCTTTGCTGCCGTCCGGGGCGGGCGGTCTCCCCACAGCGCATCCACCAGGGCGGCGGCGCTGACCGCCTCCCCGCAACGCACCGTCAGCGCCGCGAGCAGGCAGCGTTCCTTGACCCCGCCCAGCCGGGCCGGTCCCCCGGCCACCAGCTCGACCGGGCCCAGGATCCCGATCCGGACCCGGCCGGCCGGGTCCGGCCTGGCCGCCGGCCGCTCAGATGGTCCTGCCCCACCGGTGGCGAGCGCGGTGCCCACAACCATCACCCCTGCTCACGATACCGGGCCGCCTCCCCGGCGTTTCCCCGCGCAAGCTGTATCGCTCGGGCCCGCCCGCGGCCGCGGCCGTCGCGCCGATGCGCCCCTGGTCGGCGAGGTGCCGCAGGTGGGCGGCGGCCTCCGCGATGGCGGCCCGCCGCATGAAACCGGTGACCGACGCCCAGCCGCGGGACCAGGACAGTTCCCCGGTGATCTGCCAGACGGTGGCCGGGCCGCGCCGGGCCAGGATGGCGATCACCTCCTCGCACCGGCGCTCGTGGTGCGCCAGCAGCATGCGGACGCGGTCGGCCAGGCCGTGGAACCGGTACTCGTGGGCGGGCAGCGCTTCCGCCTGGTCGTAGGCCGCCACGAGCTCCAGGGACCGCAGGTAGGCGGCGAGCGGCGGCCCGGCCGCATTTGGCTGCAGCCCGATGTTCGGGCTGATCCGCGGCAGCACGTGATCGCCGGTGAGCAGCAGGTTCCCGGATTCCTCGTGCAGGCACAGGTGCCCGGGCGTGTGGCCGGGGGTCCATACCGCCCGCAGCCGCCTGCCGGGCAGGGGCACCAGGTCGCCGTGATCGAGCAGGATGTCTGGCTTCGCCATCGCCAGCACCGCGGCCAGCATCTCGCCGGTCACGGCCAGGCCGGCCGCGACGTCGTCCGGCACGCCGCAGCGGCGCAGCCAGGCCAGGTCATCCCGGCGGGCGTCGCCGTCCAGCGACCGGAAGGCGGACAGCGAGTCCCGCTCCGCCGGGTGCATCGCGACCCATCCCCCGCAGGCATCGCGCAGGCGGGCGGAAAGGCCGTGGTGGTCGGGATGGATATGGGTCACCACGATCCCGGTGACGTCGGCGGGTGAGGCTCCCGCCGCCTTGAGGCCCGCGGCCAGCGCCTGCCAGCCGGCCTCGGTGTCCCACCCCGGATCCACGACGACGAGCCCGTCGCCGGCGGCGACGAGGTAGGTGAGGGTGTAGCGGAGCGGGCTGTCCGGTATCGGCACCGGCACCGACCACAGGTCGGGGCCGGCCTGCTCGACCGGCGGGAAGGCATGGGCCAGCCAGGCGTCCCGCTGCGCCGTGCCGGTTACCCGCACGAGCCGGTCACTGGTTGCGCCACTGGGGCCGGCGTTTCTGCGCGAAAGCGGTCATGCCTTCGATGGCGTCGTGGCTGGTCATGAGGTCGTCGAAGGCGGTGGTCGGGTGGGTGACGGCGTCGACGGTGCCGGGAATGCCGCTGGTCTCCTCCATGAGCTGCAGGGAGATGCGCACCGACGTGGGTGAGCCGTCGAGGATCTCCGCGGCGAGCGCCCGCGCCCCCTCCAGTGCATAGCCGGCCGGGACTACCCGGTTGACCAGGCCGTAGCCGAGCGCCTCCGCCGCGGTGATGCGCCGGCCGGTGAGGATCATCTCGGTGGCGACCCTCGGCGGGATCGTGCGGGGCAGCCGGACGACCCCTCCGGCGCCGGCCACGAGGCCGACCCTGACCTCGCTGAGCGCGAACTGGGCGGTGCTGTCGGCGACGACGAGGTGGCAGGCGAGCGCGATCTCGCAGCCGCCGCCCATCGCGTATCCGTTGACGGCGGCGATGACGGGCTTGTGCATGTTGCGCCGGCTGGTCAGGCCGGCGAAGCCGTTCTTGGGGACCCACACCGGCTGGCCGGAGGCGGAGTACACCAGGTCGTTACCGGCCGAGAAGGCCTTGTCGCCCGCACCGGTGAGGATCGCCACCCAGAGGTCACGGTCGGCGAAGTAGGCATCGAAGACCTGGTCGAGTTCGTCGTTCGCGGCGGGGTGCAGGCTGTTGCGGGTCTCGGGCCGGTTGATGGTGACCTCGAGCAGGTGCCCGTCCCGGCGGACGAGGACGTGCTCGTAGCGCTCGCGCAGCACCGCTGGCTCGGGCGGGAAGAGCTTGTCCATCTGCGCGCCGCTCGTGGTGACCCGGTTGCCGAAGCCGAAGGAACGCACGTGCACGCGCTCCCCGATCGGCTCGCCCGCGGCCAGCAGGTCCACGATGCCGGTGTCCCGGTCGTCGCCGCGGGCGACGAAGCGGCGCCCGTCCTTCTCCAGGCGGCCGACGATGATGCCGGTACGGGCGCCGTCGCGGCCGCGCTTGATCGTGTAGGTCTCGATGGTCGCCCATCCGTCGGCGTGGCGCGCCTGTGCGGGCGCGGCCCAGCCGTCGATCTCAGCCTGCAGCGCGCCGCTGGTGCCGGGGCGCCAGGCCACGGGCGTGGTGGCGTAGATGCCGACGGAGTACTTGCTCATGATGCCGCCGTTGGCGCCGACGAACCCGTAGCTGCCGGGGTTGGCGCGGGCGCGCTGGACGGTCTCGGCGATGGCGTGCATCGAGTAGTTGTTGCCGGCCCCGCCGAAGAACGGCAGCCCGCCGGTGACGGTGAGCCCGCGCGGGTCGTCCGGCGGCAGGCCCAGGCCGTCGCAGATGTTGAACACCGGGATGGGGAAGCAGCTGTAGAGGTCGATCGTGGCGAGGTCCCCGGCGCCGATGCCGGCCACCTCCAGAGCGTGCCGGGCGGCCATCACCGCGGCCGGGCTGGAGGACAGATCGGCGCGGTCGAGCAGGTCCCGTTCCCGCAGGTCGGCATGACCGTGCAGGAACACCCACCGGTCCTGCGCGATGCCGAGCCGCCGCGCCGCCGCGACCGACATCAGCAGAACGGCTGCGCCCTGGTTGACCTTCTCGCGGGCGACGAGGTAACGGGTGTACGGGTCGGCGATCAGCCGGTTCGACTCGGTTGCGGTGATCAGCTCGGCGGCGCTGCGGGCGGTGGGGGCGGCGGCGTGCGGGTTTCCGGCCGCGACCTGGGTGAACGGCGCGAACAGGGCGCCCATCGCCGCCGCGTACTCGTCGCGGGTCAGCTTGAGCCGGGCCCGCCGCGCGTTCTCGGCCAGCGCGTACTGGCTCGGGGCGTCGGTGAGGCCATGCGCGGCCAGCTGCATCGAGACCAGGCCGCGCAGCCCGTAGCCGCGGTCGTCCAGGCTGCCGTCGGCGTGCTCGCTGAAGTCGGGCCGGTCCCCGGCCTTGGCGTAGTGCTCGATGGTGGAGATGGCCTCGGAGCCGAAGATCAGCGTGGCGTCGCTGTCACCGGCGGCGATCGCGGCGGCGAACTCGTTGACCAGGTGCTGGGGCGCCTGGCCGCCGACGACCTCCA
>Ga0210402_10006523_pt1 | contig 10332 bp, 11 predicted proteins | sample IncBWC7MmetaG_FD_161055 | JGI IMG/M metagenome (GOLD analysis project Ga0210402, IMG submission 161055) | Forest soil microbial communities from Barre Woods Harvard Forest LTER site, Petersham, Massachusetts, United States - Inc-BW-C-7-M | ecosystem: Environmental > Terrestrial > Soil >...
AATAAAATCGGCCGGATCACGACGGCCGGCGTCGTCACCGAGTTCCCCATCCCAACGGCCTTCAGCAACCCTCAGGGTATCGCTGCGGGCCCGGACGGCAACCTCTGGTTCACCGAAAACAACACCAACAAGATCGGCCGGATCACAACAGCTGGCGTCATCACCGAGTTCCCAATCCCCACTGCGAGCAGCTCTCCGTACGGTATCGCGGCTGGCCCGGACGGCAACCTCTGGTTCGCTGAGGAAGCGGGCAACATCGGCCGGATCAGCACAGCCGGCGTGATCACGGAGTTCCCCGTTCCCACTGCTGGCAGCTCACCTTTCCTGATCGCGGCCGGCCCGGACGGCAACCTCTGGTTCACCGAGAACTCTGCCAGCAAGATCGGGCGGATCACGACCGGCCCTGTGACGCCGCAGCCGATGGAGGTTGACGCCCGAGCCGTTGCCGGCAGCAGCTCCAACGCGAACGGCCTGCTCGAGCCGGGCGAAACCGTCCAGGTTGCGCCCTCGTGGAAGAACACGTTGACGACCTCACAAGAGTTCGGCGGAAACGCTTCAAACCTTACGGGACCCGCAGGTCCGACCTACACGCTCAACGACAATTTCGCCAGCTACGGCACGGTTGCTCCGGGCGCGACCGCGGACTGCAACAGCGCCAGCGCCGACTGCTATCTGATGACAGTCTCCGGCGCACGCCCGATCCAGCATTGGGATGCTACCTTCACGGAAACTCTCGTTCTCCCCGTGACTCCCGACACGAGTTCGCTGCCCGTCAAGACTTGGAAGCTGCATGTCGGCGAAAGCTTTCCCGACGTGCCGACGTCGAACCAGTTCTACGCGTTCATCGAGAATCTCTTTCACAATGGAGTGACGGGAGGTTGTAGCGGCGGAGGTTATTGCCCAGATAACTCCGTGACGAGAGCCCAGATGGCCGTTTTCCTGATGAAGTCCAAGCTGGGCGCGACCGAAATGCCGCCTCCGGCGACTGGCACCGTGTTCACTGACGTGCCGGCGAGCAACCCCTTCGCCCCGTGGATCGAGCAGCTGGCCGCCTTCGGGATCACTGGGGGGTGCGGCGGAGGGAACTACTGCCCGAACAATCCCGTGACGCGGGCCCAGATGGCTGTGTTCCTCCTCAAGTCCCAGCATGGTTCGGCGTATACGCCGCCCACGTGCACGGGAGTCTTCCTCGACGTCGAGTGCACACCGACCCCTGCGTTCGCAGTGAACTGGATCGAGCGGCTTCACGCCGAGGGAATCACCGGCGGTTGCGGCGGCGGCAATTACTGTCCCAACAGCCCGAACACCCGCGGCCAGATGGCTGTTTTCCTCGTCAAGACCTTCGGACTACAGCTCTATGGACCGTAGGACAAGAGGTCGCCTTTGAAGCCGACTCGCGCATCGGTTCGGCTCCTCACTCGCCGCTGACACGCAGCCCGTCAGGCGGCTGACACCATGCGTGACGCACGGGAGCTTAGGAACGGCGCGACGCTCGTGGGAGTGGCATGGCTAGCATTCATCCCCTGACGCGGGGCCCTAGGCGTCCACGAGGCTCCTGGATAATGACGGTTGGAATGCGATATGCCTTGCCGCTCGCCATCCTGGCCTTGGCAGGGTCCGTCGCGGCCTCGGATTCGAAGTCCTTGGTCCCGAAGCAGATCGGCGGTCTCCCGTACAAGACCGCGAAGAAGTTCGACAATCCGGCCCTCGGCATTTCGCTGATTTATCAGGATGACAACACGACGCTCAACATCTTCATCTATAACGGTGGCGTCGGCGATATCCCGAACGGCATCGACACGGTCGTGGCGCAACAGCAGTTCGAGCAGGCTAAGGGCGATGTACTGGCATCCAAGGCATGGACGACCGCTCGAGTCGTGAGCGACGGAGCGGTGCTTCTCGGTTCCAAGGCAAATCTCAAGTCGCACCTAGCGCTGTTTGAGGTATCGGCCGGCGACAAGCAGTACTACTCGATCCTGTACCTGACCACTGGGCGGAACAAGTTCTACAAGGCGCGTCTCACGACGCCAAAAGGCAACCCGATCCTAGAGCCGGAACCCATGGCTCAAGTTCGGCGCGATCTCGGCGATTTCATCCTAAGCGTAATCCAGCGATGAGTGCCTGGCCGCCTAACACGCGCATGGAGCGGACTCGTTCGTCGGCTTCGCTTCCTCACTCGCCGGAACCAAAGGTTCCTACGCATGCAGCCGCCTGAGCCGCAACCGATCCTGATCACCGGAGCGGCGGGGAATCTCGGGAGCCTCCTTGCTCGGCATCTCGCCGGGAAGGGTTGCGCGCTGCGCTTGATGTACCACCGTAGGCCTCTTCCTGACGACCTCACGGGAATTCCAGGCGTTGAGTCGATTCAAGCGGACCTCGGGAACCCGGCGACTCTTGCCGCGGCCGTCAAAGGTACCTCGGTGGTCATCCACTTCGCCGGGGTCCTTTTTCGCCCGAGGCCGGAGCGGTTTCTTCCAAAGACCAACGTGAGCTGGTTTGCAAACCTGCTCGACGCGGCGCTCGAGGCGGGAGTCTCTCGCGTCATCCTGGTCTCGTTCCCGCACGTCGAAGGGCCGACGACTCCGGACCGGCCGCCCACTGGACGGCTTGACGGCTCGCCCATTTCTGTGCACGCGCAAACGCGGCTTCAGGCAGAGCGCTTGCTCTTCGAACGTACACACGGGACGTCCTGCACACCTGTCGTGCTACGCCTGGGTATGGTCTACGGGCGCGGCGTTCTCATGATCGATGCCGCGCGCTGGTTGGCGCGCCGACGACTGCTCGGAATATGGCGTGACCCGACCTGCTACCAACTCCTGTCGGTTCCGGATTACCTCCAGGCGGCAGAGTCGGCCGTTCTTAAGCCGGGCATCGAGGGGATCTACCACGTCGGCGATGAAGCGCCGGTGACGTTGCAGAGCTTCCTCGACGAGGCGTGTCGCGTTTGGGGGTATCGGCGGCCATTCCGCGTCCCGGTCTGGTCGGTCTATGCGGTCGCGGGGCTCTGCGAGATCGCTGCGTCGCTGGCGCGGAAGCCGGCTCCCTTCACACGGGACTTCATCCGCATTGGCCGGGTTTCACACTGGGGAGACACGCGACGGGCGAGGAAGGATCTAGTTCCAATCCTCCGCTACAGGACACTGGAGGCGGGCCTCGAGACGCTCTGAGACCTGGCTGAAACCTGGAGAGCGAGTGCCTCCCACGGGAGTTTGCAACTCACAACCACGGCCGAGAGGTGCTGGCAGAGCTGGCTCTCGGACCACCGAGGAACGAGCCCGGAACGTCGGCCGGCGCGCGTCGATGCGTTCGCGAAGCTTCGGTAGACAGCCTGGCAAACGGGTGGGGCATATGATTTGGCAACCGTACAAGGCGGAGACATGAGGCTGTCCGCGAAGACTCGCCCGGTCCTGGCCGTCGTGGTTCTTCTCTGCGCGCTTCTCGCTGGAGGGGCGGTTCGGCAGGTGCAGGACACCTGCGGACCTTTCACAGACGTCTCGGCGCTGTTCTGCCCCTACGTACTCGAGGCGTACTACACCGGAATCACCGCGGGGACTTCGCCGACGACCTTCTCATTCAGAAGGGGTGTTGGGTAGCGTTCGTCTCTAGATTTAGCCCGCGGCACCGGTCACGATTCGGTCACTTTTGCGCTCGCGGCCTCGCGTGACCATCGCCGAAACAGTACTATCCTCTTTCGTCCTAACGGATGGGCCGTTAGCTCAGTTGGTTAGAGCATCGGTCTTTTAAGCCGAAAATACGCCCTCTGAGCACGAGGGACTTGCGCGTTTCCGAGGAAACGTGCGGTGTCTTGAGTGCCGCCCGTGCCATATGTGCCAGGAATGCCGCAAAACCTGGCACAAACGTGGCACGGCTTGCCCCTCGTTCGCCCGGTTGGGCAACGCGCGGGCAACACGTTTTAGGTACAGAGAACCTCTTCTATCCAGCACGTTAGGTGACGAGAACGCCGAGGGCGTGGCGCCGCGGGCGAAGGACCTCACTACCCGCCCGCGATCAGCCTCTGGAACCTCGGGTTCTTGCGCGCGAGTCGCATGTCGATCCTGAGTCCCTGAACGAGGCAGAGGGCCCAGACCCTCCGGTCGTCGTTTACCGCGCTCGGCGTCAGGCGAAGAAGGGAGCTCTCGCTGCTCGTGGTTGCGTGGGGTCTGATGCAGGCGGTACTAAAAAGCTCCGCCGTCTAGGACCCCAATGCTCGCGCCGGCGTGGTCACGATCGCCTGAAAGGTAGGGTCCCCCGCGAAGCGGGCAAACTCGGGTTGCCGAGCAATGATTTCCCGGCAGTATCCAGCAGCAACGGCCTGACGCAGCCCGTCTAAGGCCTCGGCGTCTCGGCCAGCGAGCGCGTTGACGACGGCCGCCTCGGACAGCACGGCAGGATCGTTCGCCATGAGAGCAAGAGCTCTCCGCATCTCTTCAACTGCCTCGGCCGCGTGCCCCGTCTTCGCGAGCCCTGTAGCTACTGAGCAGAGGGCAGTCACGTCCTTCGGATTCACGACGAGTTGGGTGCGGGCGAGCGCGACTGCCCGACCGTAGGCTTCTTGAGACTTCGTCGTGTCGCCCACGAGACCATATGCGTCCCCGAGATTTCCCTCGATCATGAAGTCGGCAGGTGCGGACTTCACGGCCAGCTCGAGGGTCGCAACCGCCTCCTTGGAGCGTCCTGTCCAGAGCTCAGTCATACCCAGGTTGGATAAGGCGGTCGGGTCATTTGGGGCGAGCTTCCTCGCTTTACGAAAAGCCTCCATTGCTTCTGAAAGCGCACAGTTCATCGTGAGAGCACCAGCCAGGTTGTTGAATGCATAGAAACTCTCTGGCGCGAACACAGTGACTCGGCGGAACGCCTCAACTGCTTCTTGATAGCGACCCTTCTCGAAGAGGAGCGCCCCGAGCTGGTTGGAGGCCTTCACAGAAAACGGTTGCAACTCCAGAGCCTTCCGAAGCGCAGCCTCGGCCTCTCCGTCATCTCCGACGGTATGAGACGCCTGCGCGAAGCCGCGCAGAGCTTCGACATCGTTCGGGTTGGAAACGAGAGCGCCCCGGAACACCTTGAGAGAGTCCTCTGGCCGTTCAGCAGCGAGGAGCGACTGGCCGATCGTAATTTCGACATCTACAAGACCCGGATCAAGGTCGAGAGCCTCGTTGGCCGCAGCCAGCGCTTGGTCTATATGAGCTCGGTCTGGCGTAAACCAGTAGAGTGAGAGGTACACCCGGGCCAGCGCAGCTTGCACAAGGGCAGATTTGGGACGCTCCTTCGCCAGTGCTCGCAGTAGCTGCAGCGCTTTTTCAAGCGAAGAGGGCTCCTCCTGGTGTAAGAGCCCGAGCGCCGTTAGGTACTGAGCTTGCTCATTCGGGTCGAGTCCGGGAGGGATGGCAGTATGCCGAGCCGCACCCGCATAGCCCAGACCTCTAGCCACGCTGTCGGCAAGTTTGTCCAGAGAGGCAAGGAGGTCCGACATCGGGATGACAAAAGAATGCGTAGGGGGCAACGCGTGGGATCTATCATGAGCGTCCCCGAGAAAGTAGTCGACCTGCAAACTACCATCTTCGCGCCGCAGGGATCCAGTAACCACGAGGTTCGCCCCAACGGCTCGGGCAGCAGCCAAGTCACCTGGCTCTCGCTGGGCTTCACGGATTATCTCTTCCGGCTTGACGAGTTGAACTCCAGGCAGGCCTTCCAGACGTTTGCTCAGAGCCTCGGCAAGGCCGACACCCATGAGGCTCAATGTCGACACACCCGAGGAAGATCCTCCGCGCTCAAGCGTCAACCCTTTGAAAGGCAAGACCGCAAGTTGCTTTCGGTCGGGAATGCTGAGGCGGGCTTGACCCGAGGAGCGGAGCAAGACCCAGGCGCCGACTAGGAAGGCGAAGGCAACGATCGCCGTGATCGGTCGCCAGCGCCGTTGCAGGGCTGACGCCAAGACTTGCGGCTTACGCTGCGTCCTATCTCCCTCTTGAATCACTCTCTGGATTTCCAAGTGAATGTCGCCCGCGTCGCGAAGCCGATTATTCGGGTTCTTCTCAAGGCAGCGGCGTAGGAGCTCACTTACTCGCGGGGGTGTCTCGGCCGGCAACGCCGTCCAGTCGGGATCCCGTTCGAGAACTGCAACCACGATGTCGGGAATGGTCTTGCCCGGAAAGGCACGGCGGCCGGAAAGCATCTCGAAAAGGACGCAGCCAAAGGCCCAGATGTCGGTACGCCGGTCAGTCTCCCATCCACGCGCCTGCTCCGGGCTCATAAACGATGGCGTGCCAAACATGTGCCCAGAGGCTGACTGGCCTGCAGTGACAGTCGGAGCGTCAGCCGCCCCAGCATCGAAGGAGCAGGCTTCGGCGAGTTTGGCCAGACCGAGGTCGAGGATCTTGACTCGCCCGTTGGGCGTGACCTTTATGTTGGAAGGTTTTAGATCCCTGTGGAGCACGCCGCTTTCATGTGCCACGGAGAGCCCCTCGGCAATCTGGCCAGCCAAGGCAAGAGCCTCGGTCATCGGGATCGGACCCTCTAGTAGCACCTCAGCGAGGGTGAGGCCCGGCACGAGCTCCATCACGATGTAGTGAACGCCAGCCGCCTCCTCGAAACCGTGAACTGTGGCAATCGAAGAGTGATTGACCGCTGCGAGCATTTGCGCTTCGCGCTCGAGACTCCTGACGCGAGCTGGATCCCCGGCGAACGCTTCCGGGAGGACCTTTATCGCCACGACCCGCTTCAGACGTTCGTCCTGGGCTTCGTAAACCTCCCCCATTCCGCCCGCGCCCAGAGGCGAAAGGATCTCGTAGGGACCGAGATGGGTGCCGGCTGCGAGTGTCATCGGATGGCTGCTACTGGAAGTCTATGCCTCGCAGCCCATCAGGCCGCCCCGGTACGAGCGTCACCGCCAAGTGATATTCTGGGCCTTGATCAAGAGAGGCGCGAGGGCCCTGGCCTGTCGACCGCCCGGCAACCTGCGACCGCCAGCAAGGTGCCAAAGCCAGCCCGGAGACGGGGACGATTAGGCTCGAGGCCGAGCAATGGCAGGCGTCGAGTCCCGCGGCCATCCGCGGGATTTCGTTTTCCGGGGCGCAGTTGTCTCGACGTAGCGGTCCCTCTGGGAGGCGAATGAACGGCATCACGGCTCCGGCTGCCATCCTGCGACGCCCTCTCGTAATTTTCGAGCCACCGCCGGCGGCCCTCTTGGAGGACCTTCGTACGGTCGTCGCCACTCCGAAACGAACGGGCGAACGCGCGCTGTCAATCGACGAGTTCGGTGAGCGTGCAGGCCGAGCGTTGGCTCTCATCGAGGACTCCGCGAGGAGTAAGACTCTGTGGACGTGGGAGACCGACAACATTGGCGACCGGACCAGAGCCGACATCGTCATGTGCGGCGACCCTGGAGGTGATCAGGGAGATCGGGTCGGCGAGCTCGTGCTACCAGACGGTGACAGGTCGCACCTGAACAGCATGCTTCATCACCTGGGCTGGAACGCGGAACAGGGCCGTCTTGCGATCGTGGTGCATGCCCCTTTTGCCGGCCACCGCGGCAGCTCGTTGGCATTTGCAGCGAAGCTCGAAGAGCGAGGTGACTACCTATCGATTCACTACCTTGTACGCTTGTTCCTCTACCCGAGCGAAGCGGGGCAGTGGAGACCGTAGGCATTCCACGTATCCCCTGTCTTCTTGGGGTGCTGGCAACAGGCTGACTGCCAGCGGGGCGTATCATCGAGGTGATGTACGCTCGCTCGCCGCTGACGCGCAACCCGTTAGGCGGCCTTGGCATCAGATCGGTGTCAGCCACCTTGGTGTGTCTCGCCATGTGCGTGGGGTGCGAGATCTATGCGGGAAAGCTGTATTGGGCCGGGCAGGCTCCTGGCTTCGCCGTTGAGTTGAACTGCGCGGCAGGGGTGGATTCGGACACGCAGCGCATCGCCGTTTACGTAGGCGATTCGACCGGGGCGCCACTTCCGGGAGTTCAGGTCAGCCTTAGCCAGCCAGCGTTGGGGGCGGTCAAGGAGTACAACACGGACGTCACGGGCTTTGCGCGGGCGGCAGTAACCTCAGGCACGTGGCAGGTCGAGGCGAAGCTCAATGGGTTCTACACGGGCCGGCTCTCGTTGGAAATACCGATGGCGTCGAGCTGCACGGTTACGTTTCGGCTCGAGCTAGAACGACAGAACGTGGTCACGGTCGCAGCCAATGGCAAGGCCGCCTAACACGCGCATGCAGCAGACTCGTTGATCGCCTTCGCCTCCTCACTCGCCGCTGATGCGCAGCCCGTTAGGCCCCCCATGAATATCCGAGCTGCAATTGTTGTTCTCGGCGGAGGCTCCGCCAACCTCGGCCTTTTCTATCTGTCGGCGCCCCTGTTTCTACCAACCTTCTGCTATCAGCGAAACCTTCAGGGAAACGGCGAATCCTTGCTGGCTCAGTGGCCATTTGGTTACGTGGTTGCCTTCCTCTACTCGCTTGCGTGCGCGATAGTTGTTGTTCGTCTGTCAAAGGGTCGTCGCCCTGGAGCCGTCGTCGGAATCGCCGCTGGAGTCTTCGTGCTCGCTGCGCTAATTGCCCACGTGACCTTGCACTTTGTACTCGGGTTAGAGTTCTTCATGCTCACGCCATGACTGGGGGCTGTATCCGACCGACGGCGCGGCGGCCTAACACGCGCATGCAGCGGACTCGCTCGTCGCCTTCAGCTCTTCGCTCGCCGCTGATTCTCAACCCGTTAGGCCGCGCAAGCATCACAGAGGCGATAGCTCCATGCTGTGGTTGATCCTCTTGTGGGGGTTTCCGGTTGCAGCTTTCCTGTGGGCGCGTCGGCGCGCTCTGAGAAAGCTGTGGCAGATCACTGGCCTCGCTCTCGGCGCGGTCATTTCGCCGGCGGCCACGGGGCTTTACGGCCTATATTTCCTAGGTCCTCTCACAGCGTTGGTCGGTCTCATCGCTCTTCCTCTCGCGATGATCCACGGAGAGCCAGGGTACGACCTCGCCATTCGGCTTGGTCTCATTCAACCAGGTACTACCGTTGACGGAGCGCAGGGCCTGTATGTCGAGGTCCTTAACGGGCTAATTTGGGCAGCAGTCTACGGATCGCTGGGGTGGCTAGTTGACCGGCTGCGCTCGAGAAAGAAGGCGTATGGTCCTCTTCCAGGCGCGGCCTAACACGCGCTTGCAGCGGACTCGCTCATCGCCTTCGGCTCTTCGCTCGCCGCTGACGCGCAGCCCGTTAGGCGACCCAGAGCCATGAAGCGGCCCAGGATGCAGGGCGACCCCTTCGAAAGGATCCGTGAGGCGCAAGACCATCGATACGACCCTGGCTACTTCACGGGTGGCCGGCTGGATCCGATGCTCACCGGGAGCCGCCCGAATCGATACGGCTGGGTGCTCCTGATAATGGGCCTATCTTTTGGAGCCGCCTTTCTTTTCGCTGATTCGTCGGATGTGCAGTGGTGGCAGCGAGTTCTTATCTGGGGATATCTGCTCTTGCTTGTCGCGGCAGGTGTGAAGTTGCTCAGGCCCAAACGCCCGAAGGCGACGAAGAACCAGCGATGACGGGATGGCCTAACACGCGCGTGCAGCGGACTCGTTCGTCGGCTTCGGCTTCTCGCTTGCCGCTGATGCGCAACCCGTTAGGCGGCTAAGGCGCAGATGAAGGAGAACCCAGCAGTCACAGGTCGGCCGGAACGGGTCCTGGCGCTCTATGCAGTTGTTGCCTATGCGCTGGTACTCGCGATCCCGCGCGAACTCTCCATGCCGACGATGCTACCGCTCGGCAGATTCACGCTCGAGGGGCAAGCCGCCGTCGTGGTCTATCTGATGTGGCTGGCGCTCTGGATTATTGCGGCAGGGGGCATGGCTTGGCGCCGCGTCTGGGGCTATCGTCTTGGATTGGTCGTATTCGGGTTGCACATCGTTCTCTTCATCTCGAACTGCCTCCGTTGGCTGGCTGACAATCACGCCCCTTTGCGAATGGCCCTCGGCGCTGCGGTGTGGCCAACGCTCCAATTCGTGGTCGCTGACATCTTGGCGATGGCATGCCTGTGGGAGCGTCGCGCTATCTTCTCTCGCGGTCGCGGGCTTCAAGCGGCTCTGGACGGTGCGAGGGGCAGCTACGAGAGGGTTCTCGGCATCGGGGAGTCGCAAAATGAGTAGCGAGCCGCCTAACACGCGCATGCAGCGAACTCGTTCGTCGGCTTCGCCTCCTCGCTCGCCGCTGACGCGCTACGCGGTAGGCAGTCGGATATCCACAGATGAGCGATAGCTCCCTGACGCCAACGCAGCAGCCGAGCACGGGCGATCGATCGGGCGCCATGCTCGCCATGGCATTTGCCATTTTCACAGCCGTGATGG